>ENA-ORCZ01000414-ORCZ01000414.1-marine-metagenome-genome-assembly--contig:-NODE-414-length-19660-cov-4.174641_pt1 | contig 19660 bp, 17 predicted proteins | sample MGYA00237785_ERZ508519 | MGnify/ENA primary metagenome ERZ508519 (study PRJEB26189, sample SAMN06268790) | marine metagenome | isolation source: Bioluminescent Bay, La Paraguera, Puerto Rico | place...
CTTCTTTTATCTGCGTACCGGGAACTTAGGCGGTTGTTTCGCTTGTCCCGGCGGTGTCGTCTTCCTTGTCCTCGGTCAGGCCCGTCAGATCGGTGCGTTTGACTAGGAACGAAATATAGATGGGCAGCAGGATGGCCGTTGTAACGGTCGATGCTGCAACCTGAACGGTGGCAAGATCGGCCAACTGACCAAACAGCGGGTTGGCCGCGGCAATTGCCATCGGGGTCGCAACCGCGTTTCCGGCGGTGGAGCCTTCGGACGCGCCGACGATCGGGTTCCATTTAAAGAAGCGGAAGACCAGGTAGCCGACCGTACCGGTGATGAAGACCGTCATCAGGCCGATCAGGATACCGGCGAGACCGCCTTCGATGATCGCCTGGAAGTCAATGCCCATGCCCAGTGCAAAGGCAAAGAACGGGATCAGCATGTCGCTGCCCTTGGCAAGGAAGCGGCGCAATTCGTGATCAAGGTTGCCAAGAACCATGCCGACTACGATCGGTAGCAGGACGGCAACAAAGGAAATGATCGAGAAGAAACCTTCGACAAAGCCCATGGCACCAAACACGGTCAGTGCAATCATGGTCAGGAACGGACCGTCATTGAGTGCAAGAATGGAATAGGCCGCCTTGTCATCCGCTTTGCCGTACTGGCCGACAATCGCGACATAAAGACCACCGTTGGAGTTGGTCATCGCTGCGATAATGGCAAGCGGCACCATGCCAAAGAACAGTCCGCCACTATCAGCCATAACATAGGCCAACAGACCTACAGCCGCACCCGCAAGCCATTTGACGACAAGAAGGGTGACGCCCTTGGCGGCGGCCGTACCAACATTCGAAAGCGTGATCTGTGCGCCAGCACACAAAAGGAACAGCGCAATCAGGGCACCAGCACTGTTGACGAACAGGGCTTCGGTAAAGTTGCCAATGCGCAAAAGGTCAGGTGCAAAGGTGTTGATGGTGGCGCCAAGCAAAAGCGGCACAATCATCATGCCACCCGGAATACGTTCAAGACTTTGTTTTATTCTCATGGTTTCCTCCCGGAGAATAGATGGTGGAGCGATCGGTTTCCCATTTGATTTTGATTTTGGGTTGGGAGAAAATGGCATTAAATGAATTTTTTTGGAAGAAAATATTGATATATTGCGACTGATATTGAGTTTTTTGCACGTTTATGGAAGTTATTGGCTCGTCTTGGCATGGGTAAATGTGCTATCACTCTGAAAAAATCGAGGAGACGATCATGTTGCCAGCCAAGCGACGTGCCAGAATCATTGAATTCCTCCGCCGCGAGGAAATGGCATCTTTAAAGGAACTGGCCGAAAGGCTGGACATGTCGGTGTCCACGATTCGGCGCGATGTGGAATATCTCTGCACGACAGGCCATCTGATGCGCACCCATGGTGGCGCGATGATGAATGTCAGCGACCGCAAGGGGTTCGAGCCGGAAGCGGCAATTTCATCCGAACTTGAAAGTGATGCCAAGCTGCGCATCGGGAAACGGGCTGCTGCCTTGATCCAGCCGGGCCAGACGGTGCTAATGGATAGCGGCACGACAACCTTGGCCGCCGCCGAGGCGCTGGTTGCACGCGATGTGCCGTTCACAGCCGTTACCAACGATCTTTCAATTGCATCCATTTTCTCCCAAAGCCGTACCATCAATACCTTTGTCGCCGGCGGTAATGTCCGTCCGGGATCGTCGACTTTGCTGGGGGCGTCCGCAGTCCGCATGATAGAGCAACTGCGGGCCGATATCGCAATCATCGGGGCGCATGCAGTATCGACCGATGGTCTTTCCGATTCATCGATCGAGCTTTGCGAAGTCAAACGCGCCATCATTTCGGCAGCGGAGTTCGTGGTCTTGCTGGTCGATAGCAGCAAGTTTTTCAGACGCAGTTTCAGCCTGTTTGGTGCACTTGAAGACATCGGGCTGATCATTACCGATGACCGGATTAATCCGGAAATCCTCAAAGAGCTCAAACAGCGCAACATACCGGTCGAGACGGTATCAGAAGAGGTAGCCTAATGAGTGACGTGCGTATTCTGGCCGATGATTTTACCGGTGCCCTTGATGCAGCAGCCCCGTTTGCATCCCCGGATGCACCCGTAAAACTGGTACTGTCGCGCGATGTGGCCAGTGGAGCCAAACTTACGATCAGCAGTGAAAGCCGTGACTTGCCTGTAGATGAAAGCAATGCTGCGGTTGACCGGGCCTATCATCTGCTGGGTGGGGGCGCGGCCGGGGCGGTGCGGGATGCAATTAAGCCGACCATCTGGTTTAAAAAGGTCGATAGCGTGCTTCGCGGCAATTCGATTTCCGAAACCATCGAGATGATGCGTCACGGCAAGTTTTCTGCCTGCATCTTTGTGCCAGCCTTTCCGGAAATGGGACGGCGCACCCGCGATGGCATGCATGAAGTCCGCGATGGGGAAAACTGGGGGCCAGCATCGGTTCACGATCTGCGCGCGGCCTTTGCCGAGCAGGGTGTTGATGCCAGTATTTTCTCTGACGACCGTCCTGTTGAGGGTGTTGTTATTGGCAATGCGCTGGTGCAGTCCGATCTTGATTTTCTGGTTGCGCGGTGCCGTGATCTGCCAAATGTGCTTTGGGCCGGAAGCCGCGGTCTGGCGCAGGCATTGATGCCGGAATTCAAAAATCAGTCCCAACCGCGTTTGTCGGCCATCATTGCCGGAACCGCACATCCGGTGACCCGCAAACAGGTGGCACATGCCGTTGCCAAAGGACTTGGCAAGCTTGAAGACGGTCCTGTCCTGCTTGATCCCGTTCCGACGGCAAAGGATGCAGCAGCAACGACCGCTGCATTGATGCGGGATGTTCCCAGTCTGTCCGTGCGACCAGGTACCGGGCTTATGGTGATTGGCGGCGATACCCTGTCGGCCGTGCTTGCCGCCAGTAAGGCGGAAACGATGGCCTGTCTTGGTGAAATTGCACCGGGGTTGCCGGTGTCTCGTATTTTGGGCGGGAAGTTTGACGGAGTTGAGGTTGTCACAAAGTCGGGCGGCTTTGGCGATGACGCCTTGCTTGAGCGGCTGATGGGGTAATCCCCAAAATGCAAAAGAAAAGGCCCGGTGCGGGGGACACCGGGCCTGGAATTGCTGGTCAGCAGTTTGGGGGGAGCTGACCAGCAGGGGGGAGACAAAAATTAGGCAATGGTCGTGGTGACATCGACATTGCCGCGAATTGCGTTGGAATAGGGGCAAATGGTGTGCGCTGTTTCCACAAGCTTCTCGGCATCGGCCTTGTCGAGACCCGGCAGCGATACAGTGAGCTCAACCGCGATACCAAAGCCGCCTGCTTCGCGCGGACCGATGCCGACTTCGGCGGAAACCCCGACGTCATTTGGCACCTTGATCTTGGTCTGGCCGCTGGCTGCCTTCATGGCGCCGATAAAGCAGGCCGAGTAGCCCATGGCAAAAAGCTGTTCCGGGTTATGACCGTCACCGCCAGCACCGCCGAGTTCCTTTGGCGTGGACAGCTTGACATCAAGCGATCCATCATCAGTCGAGGCGCGGCCATCGCGGCCACCGGTTGCAGAAGCGAGTGCGGTGTATTTGACATCAACAGACATGGTTTTCATCCTTTGTTTGAACATTGGTTCGGTTGGTGATTACCCGGCTGTTAGGTTCATATGTCGCCGGGGGCGGGCAGGTGCAACCGCACCTACCCGAAAGAGATTGTTAAAGTTTGGGGACAATTCCCCTGTATTCTTCGTGTTATTCGCCGTGCAGGGCGGTGTGGAGATACTGACCGGCCTGGGCAATTGCGCCTTTGGCAGCCGGGGTATCAGCAAGGGCATTGAGCATGACAAAGTCATGGATCGTGCCGTTGTAACGCGTGACGGTGACATCAACGCCAGCTTTGCTCAGTTTGCGGGCATATGCTTCGCCTTCATCCCGTAGCACGTCGTTTTCCGCAGTAATCACAAGTGCCGGGGCCTGACCGGCAAGCTGATCGGCACTTGCATGGATCGGTGTGATTTTCGGGTCAGTACGATCAACGCCTTCGGGCAGGTACTGGTTCCAGAACCATTCCATCGCAGGCTCGGTCAACCACGGGCCGTTGGCAAATTCGGTATAGGATCCGTTGTCAAAATCGGCATCCGTCACCGGATAGAACAGAACCTGTGCGGTGATTTCCGGACCTTTGCGTTCCTGAGCCAGAAGCGACACCACAGCGGTCATGTTGCCCCCGACACTGTCGCCGGCAATTGCCAGACGGGTCGGATCGATATTGAGCTGTTCGCCATGTTCAGCAACATATTTGGTGACGGCGTAATCCTGCTCGATCGCGATCGGGTAGCGCGCCTCCGGGGAGCGTTCGTAATCGACGAACACCAGGGCCGCATTGGCACGAACGGCGAGTTCGCGGACCAGACGATCATGGGTGCCGGTATCGCCCATCACCCAGCCTGCGCCGTGGAAATACACGATTACAGGAAGGCGATCATTATTGCCCGCCGGGCGGATGATGCGGACCTTGGTGGCACCCGTCGGGCCGACGCCAAAGACGGTGTCAGTAATATCAACAGCCGGTTTGGCAACATCGCCAGACTGTGCGCCAGCCAGAACGTTACGGGCCTCAGCCGGGGTCAGGGTGTAGATGGCCGGGCCGCCGGACGCAGAAAGGACATCAATGAATTCCTGGGTAGTGTTTTCAAGAACCGGCTCTGCGAAGGCCGCGGTGCTGGTCAGAGAGGTCGACAGTGCAAGTGCGCCAGAGAAGACAGCAGCAGCAACTTTTGAATTGAATGGGCTCATGGGTCTGATCCTTTAACTGGGCCGTCCGGTATGTTGGGCGGGCGGCGGTGTGTTTCGATGAATTATGTATCGCACACAATTAAGTCGTGCGCGATATAAAAATGAGAAACTCAGATATGCAATAAAATCGCTTGTTATTTAATCGCGTACGATTTAATTTACTTGGCTTCGAAAATTTCAGGCCCAAGATGTGTCGAAAAGACGGGCATCACGGTTGGGTATGGAAATCGCAGAATTCTGCGCAATGCGATGTCTTGTTGCCCCACAATCAAGGACCAGACTAATGAACAACTCATCCAAAGATGACCTGCTTCAGCTCGAAAAGTTTCTGTGCTTTTCGATTTATTCGGCCGGTCATGCCTTTAATCGGGTCTATAAGCCGCTGCTGGATAATCTTGGGCTGACTTATCCGCAATATCTGGTGATGGTGACCCTGTGGCAGGAAGATAACCAGTCTGTGCGGAGCATTGGCTCAAAGCTCTATCTGGAATCCAGTACGCTGACACCGTTGCTCAAACGCCTTGAAGCCAACGGCCTTGTCAGCCGTAAACGCGACCCTGAGGACGAGCGATCCGTGCGTGTCAGCTTGACGGAGGCTGGAAAGGCCCTGCGTAACAAGGCAGAAGAAGTTCCGCCCTGCATTCTTGACGCCACCGGACTTGATATCGAGACCGCCAAACGCCTGAACCGCGATTTGCAGACCATGCGCGATCAGATGGAGACCAGCGGTCAGAAGATTTAACCGCTGTTATGTGGCCTGTTGTTTGCGATCCCGGTGATAGGTCAGCGCCCAGCCAAGTGCGGTCTTGATCGCCGGTTCAGGCAGGGGGCGATCCAGCGGCAGGATAATCGCACGGTTGCCCTCGGTCGCCAGATCGGCCGAAAGCAGGCTGCGCGTCCGGTCAATCAGGTCGGTCTTGCAATCAAAAAAGATCATGACCTGATCAGGTGTTTTGGATTTCCAGTCGGCACGAATGGTAATGCCCGATCCGGATTTGGGCCGCCAGGCCGGTTCGCCCCATTTCAGGCTTTCGGTGATCTGGCCAACCCCGTCAATTTCAGCCGCCAGTTCAAAGATCCAGTCGCGGATCGACATTAAAGCCTGCCTTGCCACCGCCGGGCAGGCCTTGAATTTTGCCGCAATATCCGGGTTTGCGAAATCCCCGGAACCCATCACATCCCCGCAGCGCTCAGGTTGCCAAGGGTCTGGATCAGAAGCCAGACACCACAAATCACAAGTGTTATGTGCTGTGTCAACATTGCCGGGGCAATCATCCGCTTGGACCGGGTCAGGGTGCCGATGGCATGCAATATCCGGCTTGCGATCAGAATGGCAGCCACAATCCAGACGATTGTGGACGTTGCGAGAATGGCTTCGATGGCAAGTACGAGAAGAATGCAAAGTGGGGCATTTTCGACAAAATTGCCATGCGCGCGAATGCGCCGCCGTAAGCTATTGTCGTCGCCATCCCCGATCAGCACGTGGAGTTGGGCGCGCCGAAGAGAGACCGTCACACTCAGAACAGTCAGCATCAGGACGAAAATGGCCGTCATGCAGATGGTTACGGGCAAGGGTAGCATTTACGTGTTCCCGACTTGTGGATAGGGATTGCGAAAGATTTCACGAATTCAACCACCGAATGCAGTTGGGATCAAATAATAAGGATGGCACCCGATTGGTGCCATCCTTTGGTAATGGGTCCGGATGTGCGGTTGCGCGTTAGATGTTGCGCAAACGATCCAGGAAGTTTCTGACCTGTTCGTCAAGATTACGGGCTTCTTCGGCCAGCTGGGTTGCACCGGCTTGCACGTTCGACGCCGCTTCGCCGGTTTCCTGGGACGTGTTGCGAACAATCCCGATAGAGGATGACACTTCGTTGGTGCCTGCCGCCGCCTGTTGCACGTTACTTGAAATTTCGGCGGTGGCAGCCCCTTGTTCCTCGACTGCGGACGCAATTGCGGTTGCGATTTCATTGATGTTGGAAATGGTTTCCGTCACCCGTTCAATCGCGCCAACCGTGTTTTGCGTTTCGGACTGGATCGAGCCGATCTGCTGGGCAATGTCTTCGGTCGCCTTGGCCGTCTGATTGGCAAGGTTTTTGACTTCCTGTGCCACAACGGCAAAGCCTTTGCCTGCATCACCTGCACGGGCCGCCTCGATGGTGGCGTTCAGGGCCAGAAGGTTGGTCTGGGCGGCAATGTCGTTGATCAGATTGACCACTTCGCCAATGCGGTCTGCGGCCTCGGCGAGGCCGGTGACCATGGCATTGGCCCGTGACGCCTCATCAACAGCGGTGTTCGAGATTTCAGATGATTTCGCCACCTGGGAGCTGATTTCCTGAATGGAGGCAGACAGTTCTTCGGTGGCAGACGCCACGGTCTGAACATTGGCGCTTGCCTCATCCGCAGCGGCGGCAACGACAACAGCCTGTTCGGCGCTTTCATCCGCCGCACGCCGCATCTGGCGCGATACGGTTTCCATGTTTCCGGCACTGTCCGACACGTTGACAACGATGGAGCCAACCGATTTTTCAAATTCGTCGGCCATCTGCAAGCGCGTGCGATTGCGTTCGTCGCTGGCACGCTGTTCGGCTTGAAGCTTTTCGCGCTCGGCTTGCTGCATCCGTGCAGAGGCCTCTTTGAACGCTTCAAGTGCCTTGGCAATCGCGCCGATCTCGTCATCGCGTTTGAGGTAGGGCACCGTAATGTCAAACTCACCCTTCTGAAGGTGGTCGATGACACTGGTCACCCGCGTCATCGGGCGCGCAACCAGGGTTCTGGTCGACAAAAGAACAACCGCAATGACAATCGCCAACAGGATCACACCCCCGATAAGGGTGATGTTGCGCAGGTTGTTTGCCGGTTCATAGACTGTCGCCAGCGGCACATTGACCACAACACCCCATTTATTCGGGTATCCGGCAATCTCGACCGGGACAATCATGTGCATGGTTGTGTCATCATCAATCCGCATCGGGTCACCCGATTGCATGGTTTTGATAATAGCCGCATCGATCGGGTCGGTGTTATCAAGGGTAGTGCCGCGGATTTCCGGGTCTTCGTGGGCAACCCACGTGCCCTGGGCGGAAACAAGATTGACCGTGCCAGTGCCAAACGGTGTCAATTTGGCAAAGCGTTCTGACAGGGCATTGAGTTCAAGATCAACGCCCAGCACACCCAGAAAATCACCGTTCGGGTTCTGCACCGGATAGACAAAGGATGTCAGAACAACGTCACGGCCCTGAATGTCATAGGTGATGGCGTCTGTGACATAGGGTTGATTGGTGTCGCGCGGGCTGGTGTAATATTCGTTGATTTCCGGGTTATCAAGGCCGGTCAGATGATAGGGCGTAATGCCGTTACCGAAATTGTAATAGTAGGTGACATATCTGCCGCTTCCATCGCCAAATGGCTCTCCCTCGTTCTTGTAATCAGCATCCTTGCCATCAAGGGCATCGGTTTCGAAGCCTGCCCATGCGCCGGCAAGTGTTGGATTATCAATCAGTGTGCGGTTGAGAACTTCATTGTATGCGGCGCGGTCAACGCCGCCTTTTTCGCGGATCGCCCGAAAGGCACCGGCCAGGTTTTTCGCAACCAGCATCCCGCCATTCAGAACACTTCCGGCCTGCTCTGCGTGATGGTTTGCAACGCCACGTGCTTCGCCGACGGTCAGTTTTTCGGTGGTCTGGTTGGTTTGAACGGTTTGAAGGGAAATGCCTGCTATCAGGCAAAGCGCGATGGTTACTGCACTGACAAGCGTCAGCTTCGCACCAAGGGACAGGGACGAAAAGTTCATACAGTTATCCTTCCGACCTATGCTTTCGGTTGAAAGATCGCAATTCAATAATACGACAGCCAAGTCAATGGCTTGTGGATGCATAAAGGCACGAGATATCTGTCGTCTATTCTAAGGTATAATGTCTGGAAAGGGAAGCTGTCTGACGATGTCACTTTTGTGATTAATTTTGCTTGGTTTTTCCGATTTTCGGCGCAAACACGTCTTCGGCGGAGACAGGCTTGCCAAGCAGGAAGCCCTGAAGTTTGATACCCGGTACGTCGCGCAGGAAGTCATACTGCGCCTTGGTCTCAACGCCTTCCGCCGTGACTGACAGACCAAGGGCCTCTGCCATTGCCAGCATGGCATTGATCAGGGCCACGTCATCGCTTTTATCTGGGAGCCCTTTGACAAATGCGCGGTCGATCTTGATGCGACTGATCGGCAGGCTTTTGATCGACCGCAGGCAGGAATAGCCGGTGCCAAAATCGTCAATCGCCAATGAAACACCCACTTCCCGCAGGTCGTGCAGGGTCTGGATCATGCTGATTTCGTCCTGGATCATGCTTTCGGTGACTTCGATTTCAAGATCCTCGGCCGGGAGGCCGGAAATCGCCAGTTCATCCGCAATGCTGTCAGCAAAGCCGGGCTGTTGCATCTGGCGGACCGAAACATTGACGGCCACGCGCAGTTTCTGGCCATATTCATCTTGCCAGCGACGGGCCTGCGTGCAGGCTTCGCGGATCACCCAACTGCCAATTTCAAGAATGAGGCCGCTTTTTTCGGCAATCGGGATGATTTCATGGGGGCCGACAAGCCCTTGGGTGGGATGATTCCAGCGCAGCAACGCCTCGACACCAGCCATCTCACTGGTTTTGCCATCAAACTGCGGCTGGTAATACAGAACCAGTTCCCCATTCTCAAGCCCGCGGCGCAATTCAAGCGATCGGGTCATGTAATGGGCGGCATTGGCCGTCATTTCCGGCTCATACAGGGCATAGGTTCTGCGCCCGCGATCCTTGGCGGCATACATTGCGGTATCGGCAAGACGGATCAGATCATGCGACGAACGGGCATGCACCGGATAGAGCGAAATGCCAACACTCGCACCGATATTCATTTCCTGACCCCGGATATAAAACGGGCGTTGCAGTTCCTGAATGATCTTTTGCGCCAGATTGGCGGCCGCGGTTTCATTGGGAATGTTTTCGCGAATGATCAGGAATTCATCACCGCCCAGGCGTGATATTGTATCGGTGCGCTCGGTAATGCCCTTGATCCGGGTAGCGGCAATCAGAATGACCTGATCGCCAGCAGCATGGCCAAGGGTATCATTGATCGTCTTGAAATCATCGATATCAAGAAACAGGCAGGCGACCATCATGCCACTGGGTTCGCAGCGTTCGATCGCACGGTTCAGGCGGTCTGTGGCAAGCAGTCGGTTGGGCAGGCTGGTCAGACCGTCATACTGGGCAAGGTAATGCAATTCCTGTTCGGCTTGGCGGATGGCAGTCCGGTCAGAGACGATCATCACATGGTGGGTCAGTTGGTGCTCGTCGTTTTCAACGGCAATGACCTGCAACGAAAGCGATATCGGATTGCGATTGGCGTTGTGGGTATCAAGATCGTGATGCCACTGGCGGCGCGTACTGATCCCGGCAACCAATTCCTGAAAGAACTCGGTCGGCTGGTCGTTGGGGGCAAGGAAGTAGGGCTTCTTTTTCAGCGTGTTTTCTTCGGTCTCGCCGGTGATCCGGTAATAGGCGCTGTTGGCATTGGTAATATTAAGGTCCGGGTCCAGAATAAGAATGCCGTCCTGGGTGGTTTCAAACACCGTCATCGCTTCGCGGAGCTTGTCCTGGGTCAGGCGCTGATCGGTGATGTCCTGCATCATGCCGATGATGCGTTGTGACCCCTTGCGATCATCGCCAAATGACTTCCCGCGCGCACGTAGCCAGCGATAGTTCTGATCCTTGTCGAGGCTGCGAAAGACAACATCATAAAAATCGCCATGGGCAACCGCATAGGCAAACGCCTTGCAAACCATGTCTCGATCTTCTGTTGCAACCCGTTCAAGAAAGGCATCCCAGCTTTCGGTGACGGTTTCCGCATTCTGATTAAGATCGGCATTGCCAAGCCCGGTGCAATGCATTTGTCGGGTCAGGACATCAATTTCCCAGCAACTCATCTGGGCTGCGTTCATCGCAAGCGACAACCGATGCTGACTTTCCGAAAGGGCAAGTTCAGCCGCGCGACGTTCCAACGCCATCTGGATCGTGGCATGCAGTTCGCGATCTGAAAATGGCTTGATCAGATAGCCATAGGGGCGGGTTAATTTCGCGCGCGCCAATGTCGCATCTTCGGAATGGGCCGAAAGGTAAATGACCGGGATCATCAGGTGGGGTGGGATGCCGGCCGCCGTTTCTATGCCGTCAATATCACCTTCGATCCGGATATCCATCAGAATGATATCAGGCGGGTCGTCATGGATGGCGGCAAGGGCGTCACTGCCGCGCGTGTGGGCGCTTGTGCGTTCATAGCCCAGTTTTTCAAGTTGCTTGCGCAAATGAAGGGCAATGACACGTTCGTCCTCGACAATCATGATATGGACCGAATGGGGCATCCCGATCACTTCCCTATCTTGAAGTTGATGACAAAGGTGGTTTCGCCATCGGTAATGATATCAAGCGTGCCGCCAATCTGATCGGTCAGAAGTTCAATCAATTGCAGGCCAAGACCTTCGCTTTTCCCCGGGCTAAAACCATCGGGCATGCCCCGTCCGTTATCGGAAACGCGCAAGGTGACGATATCTTCGTCATTCTTTTGGGTCGATACCGTAATCTGGCCTTGTGCGCCGTTCGCGAAACCGTGTTTCAGCGAATTGGTGATCAGTTCATTGGCAATCAGTCCGCATGGCACGGCCTGATCGATGGTCAGTTCGACATGGGCCAGATCGCTTTTGACCTTTATCCTGCCCATATCGACATTAAAGGTTGCCAAAAGCGACGAAATCAGGCTTTCGCAGAAATTGGCGAAGTTTACCTTGGCGATGTCTTCGCTTTGATAAAGGGACTGGTGAATCTGCGCCATGGACCGGACGCGATTGCAGCTGTCGATCAGGGCTTCGCGCGCCTGTATATCAATGACCGAGGATGTCTGCATATCCAGCAGGCTGTGAATGATCTGCAGATTGTTTTTGACCCGGTGATGGACTTCCGACAGCAGGGTTTCCTTTTCCCGCAGGGATCGTGCGATCTGTTCTTCGCGGTGTTTGCGTTCGGAAATGTCGGAAATTGCTGCAAGAACCTGATACTTTTCGCCGTCGCTGATCGGGTTCAAGCCAATCTCGACGGGAAATTCACTGCCATCCTTGCGCAAGGCAAACAGGTCACGGCCAGCCCCCATCGGGCGGGGGTTGGGATGATCGGAATAGGATCGCCGCAAACGCGGGTGGCCCATACGAAAACGTTCCGGGACCAGCATTTCAATCGGCTGCCCCAGCAATTCACTTCGCGCATAGCCGAAAATGATCTCGGTCTGGGCGTTCACCATTTCCATTGTGCCATCAGCACTGATCAGGATCATCGCATTTGGCGCATATTCGACAACGCGTTCAAATCTTTGATCCGGACTTTTCGTCTGAAAGGTGTTCTCGGTGACATGTTCACCGGTCTCTCCAAACGACATCAACACACTCCAGTCATCGTGTCTGTTTCGTCGATCGGGTTTGCCTTCGCTTGCGGATGATCAATAGTATTAAATTAAACTAATAGTGTAATGCAGCGCAAATATATGGATTTGCAATGAAAGATCATCACAATTTAAGCGTGCTTGCCCAACTTCTGATATTTGTTGGCAAGCGGCCTAAGTCAACTACACTTAGGTGTAGCCGCGGAGGTGGCTTTACAAGCAATAGCCTGCAGATAAATATTGGCGATTGGCCCGGTAATTCCGCGATTATTTGGCAGCCATGCGCAACAGGTGCTTGATCTTGGCCCGAAGTGGGGTATAGCTTCGCGCAAACATGCGATCAGCGTGATACGGATATTCCCCGAGAATTCAACGATCCAACTGACAAACAAGGTTTCAAAAATGACAGCCGATCTTCGAGATGCCGCACTTAACAGCAACGTCTGGGCCTTTCAGGAAGCCAGCAAGCTGGTCAAGCGGTATAAACAGAAGGCGCCTGAAAAGGGCTATGTCCTTTTTGAAACCGGTTATGGCCCGTCGGGTCTGCCGCATATCGGCACTTTTGGCGAAGTCGCGCGTACGACCTATGTCCGTCGCGCCTTTGAAACCATGTGCGATATCCCGACCAAACTGTTCTGCTTTTCAGATGACATGGATGGGCTTCGCAAGGTGCCCGACAATATCCCCAACAAGGATATGGTTGCCCAGCATCTTGGCAAGGCACTGACCAGCGTTCCCGATCCGTTTGGCACGCATGAAAGCTTTGCCCATCACAACAATGCCAAGCTGCGTGAATTCCTTGACGGGTTCGGGTTCGAGTACGAATTCAAATCTTCGACCGAATGTTATCGTTCGGGCATGTTTGACGACGCACTTTTGCGCCTTCTGGAGCGTTATGACGCGATCCAGAAAATCATGCTGCCGACCCTTGGCGAAGAACGCCGCGCGACCTACAGCCCGTTCATGCCGGTTGAGCCGGGTACCAACAAGGTCCTGATGGCCAAGGTCACCGAACTCAAACCTGAGTCGGGCAGCATCGTCTATGAACATCCGGAAACCGGTGAGCTTGTTGAAACGCTGGTCACCGGCGGCAATTGCAAACTGCAATGGAAGCCCGATTGGGCGATGCGCTGGTATGCGCTGGGCGTTGATTATGAAATGGCGGGCAAGGACCTTATTCCGTCGGTCGAACTTGGCAACAAGATCGTCAAGGCGCTTGGTGGTACCCCGCCGGAAGGCTTCAATTACGAGCTGTTCCTGGATGAGAACGCCCAGAAGATTTCCAAATCCAAGGGTAATGGTCTTTCGATGGAAGACTGGCTGAAATATGCGCCGGAAGACAGCCTGTCGCTGTTCATGTTCCAGAAGCCGAAAACCGCAAAGCGTCTGTATTTTGATGTCATCCCGAAAACCGTGGATGAATACCTGACCTTTGCCGAAAAGCTTAAAACCGAAACCGATCCGGAAAAGATCCTGCAGAACCCGGCCTGGCACATTCATGCCGGAACCGCACCGGATCGCGAAATTCCGCTGTCATTCGGCATTCTTCTGAACCTTGTTTCGGTCTGCAATACCGATGATCGCGACCTGTTGTGGAAGTTCATTTCGCGTTACGCCACCGGGGCAACCCCGGAAACTTCGCCGTATCTTGATAAGCTGGTCGGCTATGCGATCAACTATTACAACGACTTCGTCAAGCCGACGAAATCATACCGCGCCCCGACCGAGGCAGAGCAGGCAGCGCTTAAAGACCTGCGCGACGCTTTGTCAAAAATTGCACCGGGTACCGATCCGTCCGACATCCAGACCGAAGTTTTCACCGTGGGCAAAAACCACAATTACGAAAACCTGCGCGACTGGTTCAAAACGCTTTATGAAGTGCTGCTGGGGCAGGAACAGGGCCCGCGCATGGGCTCTTTCATCGCCCTTTACGGCCTTGATGAAAGTGTTGCCCTGATCGACCGTGCATTGGCGGGTGAAGACCTGTCTGCGTAATTCCGCAATCAGAAAAATTTGCAAACGGCCCGCCATTTGGAGGGCCGTTTTTGTCTGTGACTGTTATGCTATCGCCTATTGGCCGGGCTTTTGCCCGCTGTCAGTTTGTTGTTTGATCGTTTCAAGGTCCTTTATGACGGTATCGAGTTTGCTTTGCAGTTGCTCTGGGTCAATCGGTGCAAACCCCTTTTCGATTTCCTTGAGCATGACTTCCTTTGCGGCATCTAGCGCCGCGATATTTGCTGCATCATATTGTTGGTCATTCAGCGCCCCGTTCATATGCGCAAAACAGTTATAGGACCGTGCATCGCGATAAAGCTGAATCGCCGAGGTTCGCCGCAGCAACGGGGTGATATTTTCGGCAATGGCGCGCGAAAATTCCGCCCGGCCCTCTGCATCAAGTTTACTGCTTTCAACCGATAATCCGGCTGTCAGCGCGGCGGTTACGGCAACCGCAACATCGGGTGGCGGTTCCGGGCATACTTTTGCCTTGTCATCAAATTTGGCAACCACCGTGCGGTAGGAGGCAGTTGTTGAAAGTGCCCCCACCTTCGGTTCGCCCAGAAGGGCGTTGCCCCCGACTACCTGATCATGAATGCCCGTGCTGCACGCCCCCAGTGACAGTGCGGATAGCCCGGCAAGAGACAGTGCGATTTTTTGCAGCCTGTTGCGCATTGGAAAACTCCTGAATATCGGTGGGGCAAGCAACCACAGGATAACCTAATGTGATTGTGCGATATTCAAAAGAAAAAACTCAACTATTGATTGTTTTGTTGCCCGGATCTGCCGCGTATATTCCGGGCCCCTTTCAGGCTGTTGAACAAGCGAGCTGATGACGATGTTTGACGTCTCCCGGGGGATCATCACAAACGGCTCGCCTTTGGCGGGCCGTTTTACTTTTTGGGTCATATCATTCAATAATTTGCCGATCAGACCGGCTATGGCGGTGCTTTGCGTCACCAGCAAGGAATTGAATGATATGGGTTTTTGGCAGAAATCAATGATCGCGGTTGCATGTTCCAAGCCGCTTCGCACTCTTGGCGAGGCGATTGGACGCAAGACCGGACTGGCCGCGCAGTTTGTCAGTGCGAACGACGGCATTGGCCATGTTTCGCGGGCAAATGCGCTGGCGGCACAAGGTATTCGCGTCTCAAGCTTTTATCTTGGTGAATATGTCGAAGATATCACCCAGGTCCGCGAAACGGTCGATCAGCTTGGCTTTGTGATGCCAAGCCTCGATATGTCTGGACTGGATGTGCATGTGTCGATTGATCCGTCGCAGCTGGGCTATATGCAGGGCGAGGCGGTCCTGACCAAACATGTCGACGAGATCGCAAACAAGATCCGCGATATTGCAGCACAGGCAAATTCATCGCAGACCGTCCGGCTTATGATCGACATGGAAGATTTCGACATGATTGATGACACGCTGGCCCTGCATCATCGGCTGGCGACCGCCGGTGTGCCGGTTGCCCAAACCCTGCAAGCGCGGTTGCACCGGACTGAATCTGATCTGAACGACATGATTGCACGCGGGGCAATGGTACGACTGGTCAAGGGGGCGATGGCCCCACCGGCCAGCGTATCCTTTACCGACCGTGATCAGATTGATGCCAATTATCTGAAACTGGCCGGAATGATGTTGTCGGAAACCGCAAAGGAAAGCGGGTTTTTCCCGGTATTTGGCAGCCATCACCGTGCCTTGGTGCTCAAGATAGCCAAGCTCGCCGATGACAATGGCTGGGCGCGCGATCAGTTCGAGTTTGAAATGCTTTATGGTGTCAATCAGCCGTTGCAACGCGAACTGGTTGCGGCGGGATACCGCCTGCGGCTGTATGCGCCGTTTGGCAAGGACTGGTGGGCCTATGCCTGGCGCCGGGTGGGGGAAAACCCGCGCAACCTGTCGCTTTTGCTGAAGTCGGGACTTCATCGATAGTAAAACTGAATGAGGCCAGCATGAATGTGTGCTGGCCTCAATGTTTCAGATCAGCTTGGCGGCAGGTAACGCCGCAGCGGATGATCTTCAAATGGCGCCAGAAGCACATGGCGGGCACGTTGCCAACCCACACCAAACGCCATCACCAGTCCGCCAACGATGAAGCAGACCAGAACGATGGTCATGGACGGATCAATCGCCGCCCCCTCGAACCCGGATTGCAACAGATAACCGACATAGATCAGGCCGCTGATGATCGGCGACCGGCGATCAAGGACCAGCGATAGCACCATGGCAATGATGATCACCGGGATCATCGCAAGGGCGGCGGCCTCAAACGTGGCGGCAATCGAATGGATGGTCAGCGGTGCGCCAAAGACATAAAGCCAGAACGCACATTCCGCCCAGCCATTAACCCGATTGGGATCACGGCTGTCGATAAAGATCGCAAGGGCCAGCAACACAATGCCGGTCACGGTAATCAGATAGGGGATATAGGGTTCTGCTGCCGGGCCAAAGGTTGCCATCAGAAGCGACCAGAACACCCCGACCAATCCCGCGGCAATCAGCGCAAACGATACCGGCAGGCGATAACGCAGGAAAAAGCCGATCTGAAAGGCAAAGCCGATCACGGCAACAAATACCAGCACATTCATCGACCGCTGCCCGAAGTCAATCACCGCATCAAGATCAGATAGCTGGCCGGTTGACCCGGCGAATGACATATAAAGTGCGACCGCATAAATCATCAATGTCGCGCCAAGGGCGGCCATGATGGCGATCGAGGGCAGGGATGCCTTGAGCTTGCCTGCAATATATTCCGCCAGCGCGACATAGGCGATCATCGCCAGTGGTGGTGCAATCCAGAAGGCCGGACCGTTGGCAAGCAGGCCCCACAGCACAAACCACCCGATGGTCAGGGCGCAAATGCCAAGGGCAATGAAGATGTCATTCATGCCGCGAAACAGCGTGAATTTTTCTGTTTCAGGCGACTCTTGCGATTGTTCGGCAAGGTAGCCTTCAAGCCTTGCAAAGGCCTCTTCGCTGAGCACGCCGGCCGATACCGCATTTCGGATATCGGCAAGGGTGAATTGATTGTTTTTCACGGTGGCTCCGGAGTGTGTTGTTGCTCTTGTGCCGTTTTGGCGTGTGTCCGATGGATCAGTGATACACGCCCTGTGCAATGCTTTCAAATTTCTCGGTATGCCTAAATGCGGACTAAGGCATGGAAAGGGCACCCTAAACCGGGCAGTTAACAGGAACATAATGTTTAAGGTATAAGTTAGTGAACTGACTTAAATGTGTGAGGTATCCATGGCCACCAAGCTGAGTTCCGAGCAAAAGCGTCAAAAGCTTGCCCGTGCGGCGATGAATGTGATCTGGCGCGATGGGTATCACGCTGCGACCATTCAGGCGGTCGCGACCGAGGCCGGATTGCCCGCCGGTGGCGTGTTTTATCGCTTTCCCAAGAAACATGATCTTGCCCTTGCGGCACTGGAAACCATGGAAGGCGAGTTTGTTCCGCTTCTGGAAAGTCTTTCCTCGTCGCGTTCGGTGGCGGACCGTTTGGCAAAGTTCTTTGATTATCTTGATGCCATGACCCCTAGGCGTGTCAGTCATGGCTGCCCGTTGGCAAGGCTGATGCTTGATATGCCCGGTGATGATGACTTTGCGCCGTCGCGCAAAACCGGGCAGGCGGTGTTTGATGCCCTGATCAACTGGGTTGCCGAACAGCTTGAAGAAGGCGGGGTAGATCGCAGAACGGCCGCAAAGACCGGGCGTCAGATCATCCTGCGCTGGCAAGGTGCGATTATTCTTGCCCATAGCATGGCGGACCGGGCCACCCTTGATGATGAAATCAATGAATTGCGCGCTCTGGCCAAAGATCTGATTGGCTAAACCCCGATTGTTTTTCCCTCAAAAGTTGATTGCCATTATTTACGCATTTTCTGATGATGCATTAGGAGTTTGGCGCATTTACCCGATGCGTGTCGCACTTGGTCCGGCAAACATTTCAAACCAAAGGACACGGGCAATGACGAAGATGAAACTTGTGCTGGTGGCGATGATGGCAACGGTCTTGGCGGCCTGTGCCACAGGTCCGCGCATCTATACCGATGCTGATCCGGCGGCCAATTTCGGACAGTATCAGACATTCGCCTTTGTCGAAGGGGCGGGCAAGAATGCCGAGGCGCAATATCAGACTCTGTCAGGCCAGCGGATCGAGGATGCGATCAACACCGCAATGGTGTCGCGCGGATATCAGCTTGATATCCATAACCCCGATCTTTTGATCAATTTCCATCTCAAGACCGAGGAAAAGACGCGCTCCTCCCCGCCGGTCTATATGGGCGGCTATTATGGCTATCGCAGTGGCATGTATGTTGGTTGGCCGGGCTATGTCGAACCGGGCTATGTCGATAGCTACACCGAAGGCACGCTCAGCATTGATCTTGTTGACCGCCAGACCCGTCAGATGGTCTGGGAAGGCACGGCCGTTTCGCGGGTGACCAGTTCGCTGCGCGAGGCCCCCAATGAAACGGTGCGGGCGGCGGTGGCGTCGATCTTTGCCAAATATCCCTATCGCGCGGGCAATCCAGTTCCCTAACCTTTAGTGCAACAAGATACCTGCCAACTGTAGGTGTTTGATGTCTGGAGAAGGTGTTTGAAAGTTCCGGTCGGAATCGATGAGCGACTTGAGCAATACCGCCCCGCAATTGTAAAAGCGGAGGGGTTAACCCAGTCCGAGAGGTATCTCGCGAAACTTGCGGAGAGAAGTTTCCTGAATCTTTGGTCCTACCCAAATCCTTACAGAGATCAAAAGGTGGGAGGAAAAGGGATTGGTAAGGAGTTGTGCGATTTATTGGTCGTCTGTGGTGACCATATAATAATCTTTTCTGAAAAGACTATTGGGTGGACTAACGGAGACACCTGCACAGCTTGGAATCGATGGTCAAAGGCAGCAATCCGAGGTGCACTTAAACAGCTAAAGGGCGCAGAGCGCTGGATCCGCGATTTTCCAGACCGAATTTTTTTGGACCCTGAGTGTAAGCAGGAATTTCCAATTGCGTTGCCAAATCACGGACAAGCGAAACTTCATCGGATTATTGTTGCTCGTGGTGCTTCGGAGGCATGCAGGGAATTTCATGCTGAAAAATCCGGGAGTCTAGTTCTCGACCCTACATTGAGGGCTGGTGATCACTGGCCAAAAGACCCAAGCTTAATAAGCCCCTTTGTCGTTGGTGATCTGGACCCAGAGCAGGGCTTCGTGCATGTCTTTGATGAAGTGTCTTTGGACGTTGTGCTGGGCGAACTCGATACAATCAGAGATCTAACCGATTACTTGGACAAGAAAGCTACGTTCTTCAGATCCGGCAGGATGCCTGTTCTCACGGAAGAACGGGACCTAATCGCCTATTACTCCGTAAGAGTGAATCGGGCTGGAGAGCACGACTTTGTTCCCGACCATAACAATGGATTCCGCCA
>ENA-ORCZ01000415-ORCZ01000415.1-marine-metagenome-genome-assembly--contig:-NODE-415-length-19637-cov-2.559816_pt1 | contig 19637 bp, 17 predicted proteins | sample MGYA00237785_ERZ508519 | MGnify/ENA primary metagenome ERZ508519 (study PRJEB26189, sample SAMN06268790) | marine metagenome | isolation source: Bioluminescent Bay, La Paraguera, Puerto Rico | place...
GCTGTTGCGCCCGGGCCGTTTCGACCGTCAGATCGTCGTGCCGAACCCGGATGTCGTCGGGCGCGAGAAGATCCTGAAAGTTCATATGCGCAAGGTTCCGCTGGCGCCGGATGTCAACGTGCGCACGCTGGCGCGCGGGACGCCGGGCTTCTCCGGCGCCGATCTGAAGAACCTGGTGAATGAGGCCGCCATGGCCGCGGCGCGGGCGGGGGCGCATGCCATCGACATGCGCAATTTCGACGAGATGCGCGACAAGGTCATGATGGGGACGGTGCGCAGCCTGGCGATCCGCCCCGACGAGAAGCACCGCCTGGCGATCCACGAGTCAGGCCACACCGTGGTTGCGCACTTCCTGCCCACCGCGGATCCGATCTACAAGGTCACGATCATCCCCCGCGGCCGCGCCCTGGGCGGCACCCACATGCTGCCGGAAGAGGAGCGCCATACCCTGCCGGAGGACTACCTGAAGGACCGCCTGGCCGTCATGCTGGGCGGGCGGACTGCCGAGAAGGTTCTGCTCGGCAACGTCAGTTCGGGAGCCGACGACGACATCAAGAAGGCCACCCAGATGGCCCGGGCCATGGTTGCGCGCTGGGGCATGTCGGAGGAGATCGGTCCGGTCGACCTGCGCCAGAGCGAGGATCATCCCTTCCTCGGCCGCGAGATTGCGCAGCCGCGTCGCTTCAGCGAGACCACGGCCCACGATGTCGACGCGGCGGTGTCCCACCTGCTGCGCGAGGCTGAGGCCCGTGCCGAAGAGATCATCAGCGACAACCTGGCGGGCATGAAGAGCCTCGTGCAGCGCCTGGAGGAGCGGGAGACGCTCAGTGCCGAGGAGGTGCGGGCCTGCCTCGGGACCGCGAAGGCGAGAGGCTCGGCCGCTTAAGCCGCTCTAGGCCGCTGTGCTGAAGCTGTCCTTGAAACGGTCGCGCAGGACGTTCTTCTGAACCTTGCCCATGGTGTTGCGCGGCAGCTCGTCGACGAAAAAGACCTTCTTTGGCACCTTGAAGTTCGCCAGTTCCGCCTTGGTGACGGCCTGGATGCTCGCGTCGGTCACCTCGGCTCCCGAGGCATCGCGTTTCACCACGGCCACCACGGCCTCGCCGAAGTCGGGGTGCGGCAGGCCGATCACGGCCGACTCGCCGACGCCCTCGATGGCGTCGATACACAGCTCGACTTCCTTGGGATAGACGTTGAAGCCGCCGGAGATGATCAGGTCTTTGGCACGGCCGACGATCTGGACGTAGCCGCGCGCGTCGATGGTCGCCAGGTCGCCGGTGATGAAGAAGCCGTCCGGGCGGAACTCCTCGGCGGTCTTTTCCGGATTGCGCCAGTAGCCCTTAAAGACGTTGGGGCCCTTGACCTCCAGGATGCCGACCTCGCCCTGGGGCAGGGGTTTGCCTTCCTCGTCGGCGATGCGCACCTCGACGCCGGGCAGGGGATGGCCGACCGTGCCGGCGATGCGCTCGCCATTCAGCGGGTTGGAGGTGTTCATCGTCGTCTCGGTCATGCCATAGCGCTCGAGAATGCGGTGGCCGGTGCGCTCCTCGAATTCCTTGAAGGTCTCGGCCAGCAGCGGGGCGGACCCCGAGACGAAGAGGCGGATGCCGGCGCAGACCTCCTTGGTCAGGCGCGGACTGGCGAGGAGCCGCGTGTAGAAGGTCGGCACGCCCATCATGGCCGTTGCGCGCGGTAGCAGGTCGATGACCGTGTCCGCATCGAAGCGGTTGAGAAACAGCATTCTGGCGCCGCTCATCAGCACGCAGTGGGTGGCGACGAAAAGGCCGTGGGTGTGGAAGATCGGCAGGGCGTGAACCAGCACGTCGTCTGCTGTGAAGCCCCAGGCATCACGCAGGGTCAGGGTATTGCTGCCCAGGTTGGCGTGGCTCAGCATCGCGCCCTTGGAGCGGCCGGTGGTGCCGCTGGTATAGAGGATCGCGGCGAGGTCATCCGCGTCGCGCGCCACCACGTCGACATCGGCTTCGAGATCCCTGCTGCGCTCCAGCAGGCTGCCGTCGCCTTCCGTCCCGAGGGTCAGCACGACAGCCGTGCCGGCTTCCGCCGCGGTCTCTTTCAAGGTCGCTTCTGCTTTCGGATCGCAGACCAGCACGCGGGGCTCGGCATCGCCCAGGAAGTAGGCGACTTCGCCACCCTTGTAGGCGGTGTTGAGCGGCAGGTAGACGCCGCCGCAGCGCAGGACGGCCAGGTAGAGCAGCAGGGCCTCCGGCGATTTCTCGATCTGCGCGGCGACGCGGTCGCCCGGCTTCACACCACAGTCGATGAGCAGGCGCGCGATGCGCCCGGAGCCCGTCTCGAAGTCGCCATAGCTCATGGTGCGGCCATCCGGCGTTTCCAGAACGGTCTGGGTGCGGTCGGCCGGGAAGTTTTCGGTCAGTTGGGTATAGAGATTGGTCATGATCGCGATCTGCCTTTACCGACCGGCGATTGCCTAGGCGGTCATGGCGTGGACAAAGGATTCGGGAAGGGCGGAGATAAGATCGGTGAAGACGTCGCCCTGGATGGTCACGTGATGCGACATCGCCGCCGCCGCCGCCTCGGCATCACCGCCCAGGATGGCATCCACAACGGCCCGGTGTTCGTTCCACGATTTCAGGGTGCGGCCGGGGTGGTGCAGCTGAAATCGCCGATAGGGCTGCAGACGGTTGCGCATGTTGCGTGTGGTCTCTTCCAGATAGGCGTTGTGCGTGCCCGCGTAGATCACCTCGTGAAAGCGACGGTTGGCGTCGTAGTAGGCGTTGGCTTCGCCTTTCTCCGCCAGGGCCTGGCAGTCCTTGTGGACCCGGACCAGGTTCTCGCGTTCCTTCTCCGACATGCGCCGCGCCGCCAGCTTCGCGCAGAAGGATTCCAGCTCCGCCATCACCTCGAACATGTGCAGCAGCTGCGTGACCGTCACCGTGGCGACCACGGCGCCTTGGCGCGGGCGCAGCACGACCAGGTCGGCCGCCGCGAGCTGCCGCAGGGCTTCGCGCACCGGGGTCCGCGACACGCCGAAGTGCTGGGCAAGTTTGCTTTCGTCGAGGCGCGCCCCTGGTGGACGCTGCCCGGAGAGGATCTCTTCTTCCAGGCGGTCCCTCAAATCCTGCGCGAGCGGGGCGGCTTTCGGTTTCATGGGCAAAGTATATCCGCATGCAAAAGAATCCAGCAAGCATGCACTTCGGAAAAATTTGTATACACGGCTGGACAGTCAGAAGGGGCAACGCTACAGTTCCAGTCAGAATAAAAGGCTGCTGCGGCGCTTTCCGCCCGCATGCCAAGCAATAAGCAACCGGGAGGAACCCTGTAATGTCCAAGACAATGCGTAAATTGGTGTCCACCACCGCCATGGTGGTGGCCTTTGCCGTGGCCGGCTCGGCCATGGCGGCGGATGTGAAACTGAAGGCCTCGCACCAGTGGCCGGGCGGCAAGGGCGATGCCCGTGACGAGATGGTGCAGATCATCGCCAAGGAGATCGCCAAGGCCGACGTGGGCGTGGAAGTCCAGGTCTATCCGGGTGCCTCGCTGTTCAAGCCCAAGGAACAGTGGAATGCCATGGTGAAGGGCCAGCTCGACATCTCGGCCTTTCCGCTGGACTACGCCAGCGGCCGCCATCCGCAGTTCAGCGCCACGCTGATGCCGGGCCTCGTGAAGAACCACGACCACGCGCTGCGGCTCAACTCCTCGCCCTTCATGCAGGACATCAAGCAGATCATCAATGACGCCGGCGTCGTCGTGCTGGCCGATGCCTGGCTCGCCGGCGGTTTCGCATCGACGAAGAACTGCATCCTGGGGCCCGATACCATGAAGGGGCAGGTGACCCGGGCGGCCGGTCCGGCTTTCGAGCAGATGCTGGCCGGCGCCGGTGCCTCGATCGCCTCCATGCCCTCGTCGGAGATCTACACCGCGATGCAGACCGGCGTGCTGGATGCCGCCAACACCAGTTCGGGCAGCTTCGTGTCCTACCGCATCTACGAGCAGGTGAAGTGCCTGACCGAGCCGGGCGACCACGCCCTGTGGTTCATGTATGAGCCGATCCTCATGTCCAAGCGCAGCTGGGACCGGCTGAACGAGGAACAGCAGCAGGCCCTGATGGCGGCCGGCAAGAAGGCCGAGGAGTACATGACCGAGCAGGCCAAGGGGCTGGATCAGAAGCTGGTCGACGCCTACAAGAAGGCCGGTGTCGAGGTCGTGAAGATGTCGGCTGAGGATGCCGCGGCCTGGCGTGCCATCGCGCAGGAGACGTCCTACAAGACCTTCTCTGAAGAGGTTCCCGGCGGCAAGGAGCTGATCGAAAAGGCTCTGGCTGTCGAGTAAGCAGCGGTCTTCGCAGGAGGGCGCCGGGAGTCGAGGGCTGCCGGCGCCCTTGTTCTTTCAGAACCTTGGTTTCTTCTCTCAAGCTTCGAGGCGGCTTTGGATTTCTTCGTCACAACCGTGCGGCGGCTGTCGCAGTTTTGCGGCATTGTCGCGGCCCTGACCCTGGCCGCCGCGGTGCTGGTCGTCTGCCAGATGGTGGTCTTGCGCTACCTGCTCAACGAGTCGACGGTCTGGCAGACCGAGTTCACCACCTACAGCATCGTCGGCGCGACGCTGATCGGCAGTCCTTATGTGCTGCTGCGTCGCGGTCACGTGAACGTCGATCTGCTACCGCTCTACCTTGGGCACCGCGCGCGTCTGGCGCTAGCTTTCCTCGCCTCCTTCCTGGCCCTGGCGTTCTGTGTCGCCCTGGCCTACACCGGGGCGGAGCTTTGGCTCGACGCCTGGCGCGGCGGCTGGACGACGGATTCCATCTGGCGCCTGCCGCTATGGATCGCCTACGCGCCGATGCCGCTGGGCATCGGACTTCTGTGCCTGCAGTACCTTGCCGACATCCTCTGTCTCGCGACGGGGCGTGAGATGCCCTTCGGGCTGCAGCCGGGGGATCAGCCATGAGCCCGCTCGAGATCGGCGCGGTGATCGGCGTGGTCACCATTGTGGTGCTGTCCACCGGCGTTCCCATCGCCTTCGGCCTGGGCCTCGTCGCCGTGGGCTTCCTGATCATCTTCGACGGCTGGGGCAGTCTGGGCATCGTCGCCGACACCTTCTTCGCCGGCATCGGCGAGTTCGCCCTGGTTTCGATCCCTATGTTCGTGCTGATGGGCGCCGCCGTGGCTTCCTCGCCGGCGGGCAAGGACCTCTACGAGGCGCTGGAGCGCTGGCTCTATCGGGTGCCCGGCGGCCTGATCATCTCCAACATCGGCGCCTGCTCGATCTTTGCCGCGCTGTCCGGCTCCTCGCCGGCGACCTGCGCGGCCATCGGCAAGATGGGCATCCCGGAGATGCGTCAGCGCGGTTATCCCGACGGGCTGGCCACCGGGGCCATCGCCGCCGGCGGGACGCTCGGTATCCTCATCCCGCCTTCGGTGACCATGATCGTCTACGGCATTTCCACCGAGACCTCGATCGGGCGCCTCTTCATCGCCGGTCTGTTGCCGGGACTGATGCTGACGGTGCTCTTCATGACCTGGTCGCTCTATGCAGCCTGGCGGGGCGGCTACCGCTTCAGCCTGACCGACGCGGGCTACACCCTGCGGCAGAAGCTGGTGGTGCTGCCGCGCGTGCTGCCCTTCCTGCTGATCATCGCCGGGGTGCTATATGTGCTCTACGGCGGCATCGCCACGCCCTCGGAGGCGGCCGGTGTCGGGGCGCTGTTCTGCGTGTTGCTGGTGGTGGTGATCTACGGCGTCTTCCTGCGCTCCTGGTCGCCCCTACGGATCTGGGAAATCCTTGGCGATTCCATGCGGGAGTCGGTGATGATCCTGATGATCATCGGCGCCTCGGCCCTCTTCAGCTACACGCTCTCCAGCCTCTTCGTCACCCAGTCGATCGCCGAGTGGATCGCCGGCCTGGAGGTGAACCGCTGGGTGCTGATGGGGATGATCAACGTCTTCTTGTTGGTGTGCGGCTTTTTTCTGCCGCCGGTGGCCGTCATCCTCATGACGGCGCCGATCCTGCTGCCCATCGTGACCTCCGCGGGCTTTGATCCCTACTGGTTCGCCGTGGTTTTCACGATCAACATGGAAATTGGATTGATCACGCCGCCGGTGGGCCTAAATCTGTACGTTATCAACGGTATAGCCCCGGATGTGTCCTTGCCGACGATCCTCAAGGGGGCCTTGCCCTTCATGCTGGCGATGGCCTTGGGGATCGTGCTGTTGTGTATCTTTCCGGAGATCGCCACCTGGCTGCCCGACGTGGTCATGGGGCCCGGGATCTAGAAAGGAAGCCTGATGTCCGAGGTGCAGCAGGAGACCTTGGTCGAGCGGACGCTCTCCAACCTGGCGACGGCCTGGCGGGACATCGCCCAGTCCGCGGCGCGCACCGTCGGCCTCTCCAAGGCCCCGGTCTCCGCCCAGCCGGACTCCCTGAAGCGGCTGATGCGAGACTGCCTGGAGGCTCGGGGCGGCGAGGTTTCCGCCCGCATGCGCGCGGCGGCGCTGGGGCGCACCTACCTGGAACTGGACGCGGAGGGCCGGCAGCGGTTTCTTCACGTCCTGGCCCAGGAGTTCTCCGTTTCGCCGCAGGCGGTCGACGAGGCCGTGGCGGCCTACCAGGCCGCGGCCAGCGATGCAGAGCGTCTGGCGGCGGAGCGAAACCTGCGCCAGGCGCTGCAGCCGCCGCGCCTGCGCCTGCTGACCCAGTTCAACGCGCTACCGGAGGGGGTGAAGTTCCTGGTCGACCTGCGGGCCGACCTGCTGGCCCTGCGCAGCGACGATCCCTACCTGCGAGGGCTCGACGACGACCTGCGCGAGCTGCTGCTGTCCTGGTTCGACACCGGCTTTCTTGACCTCAGGGCGATCGACTGGAACTCGCCGGCCTCCCTGCTGGAAAAGCTGGTGGCCTACGAAGCGGTGCACGAGATCACCTCCTGGCAGGACCTGCGCAACCGCCTGGATTCCGACCGCCGCTGCTACGCCCTTTTCCACCCGCGCATGCCCGACGAGCCCTTGGCTTTCGTCGAAGTCGCGCTGGTGCAGGGCATGGCCGGCTCGATCCAGGCGCTGCTGGATGAGCAGGCGCCCCAGATGGATCCTCAGCAGGCCGATGCCGCGATCTTCTATTCCATCTCCAACACCCAGAAGGGGCTGAAGCAGATCTCCTTCGGCGACTATCTGATCAAGCGGGTCGTGCAGACGCTGTCGCGCGAGTTTCCCAAGATCAAGATCTTCTCGACGCTCTCGCCGATCCCCGGCTTCCGGCGCTGGCTGGACAACCTGCCGGAGGCCGAGCTGGCGGCCGGTTTCACGCCCGAGGACCTGGCCGTGCTGCCCGCGCTCAGCAAGGAACGCGGCTTGCGGCAGGTGATCGAGGAGATGCTGGCCAAGCGGAACTGGGCTTCCGACCCGGCCATCTCGGCGGCACTGCAGCGGCCCCTGACGGTGCTGGCGGCCCGCTACCTGACCAGCAAGCGCAAGGACGGCCAGCCCCTCGATTCCGTCGCCCGTTTTCACCTGCGCAACGGCGCGCGCCTGGAGCGGCTCAACTGGCTGGGCGACACCTCGGCGAACGGCATGGCCTGGTCCGCCGGGCTGATGGTGAACTACCGCTACCTGGTGGACGATGTCGAGGCCAACCACGAAGCCTACATGAAGGACGGCCGGATCATTGTCGGACCGGAGATGCGCAGCCTGCTGAAGGGGGGGCGTGATTCGGCCGGCTCTCCGCTGCGCAATCTCGGACTCGGCTGATTCTGCCTCTCGGCCTTGCCCCTTGTGGCATAGGTGCTAGCTTCCTATAGAGAAGGCGCAGGGTTGTTGCTTTCTTCGCCGCTCGAGGCAGGGGATCAGTCGTGGCCGTTGACAAGGGCAAGTTTTCCGACGTGGTGGCAGTCGCCAAGGCGCTGCAGCCGAGCTATCCGGTGTATTGTCTACGCCCGGAGGTGCTTGCCGCCTCCGCGAAGCGCTTCATCAACCAGTTCCCCGGCACGGTGCTCTATGCCGTGAAGTGCAATCCGCATCCCCTGGTGCTCAAGGCCCTCTACCAGGGCGGCGTGCGGCACTTCGATACCGCGTCGCTGGCGGAGATCGCGCAGATTTCCGACAGCTTTGACGACGCGCACACCTACTTCATGCACCCGGTAAAGGCCCGGGCCGTCATCAACGCGGCCCACAAGGTCTACGGCGTCCGCCATTTCGTGGTCGACCACCTGCACGAACTCGACAAGGTGACCGAGGAGGTCGGCGCGCAGGGCAACACCATCATCGTGCGCGTGAACACCCCGCCCGCCGACGACGCCCTTTACCACCTGGCCGCCAAGTTCGGCGCGGGGCCGGAGGAGGCGGCGGAACTGATGAGCGCGGCCAAGCAGCGGGGCTGCGGCGTCGGCCTGGCCTTCCACGTCGGCTCCCAGTGCCGCAGTCCGGAGGCTTATGGCACCGCCCTCGAGATCATCGGCGGGGTCATCGAGACGTCGGGCGTCGAGCCGGTCTGCATCGATGTCGGCGGCGGCTTTCCGGCGGCTTACGGCGACCGGCCGGTGCCGGCGATGGATTCCTACATGGCGGCGATCCGCGACGGCCTTAAGCGCATGAAGCTCAGCCCGACGGTGGAGATCTTCTCCGAGCCGGGCCGCGCCCTGGTCGCCCACGGCTGCTCCCTGCTGACCCAGGTGCAGCTGCGCAAGGACAATCGCCTCTACATCAACGACGGCATCTACGGCAGCCTGTCGGAGATGTCGCAGGTCGCCATCCGCCTGCCGGCCCGGCTCATCCGGCTGGACGGCGGCGTCTCGGAGAATCTCGGCGAATTCGTGCTGAACGGCCCGACCTGCGACTCCCTGGATGTTCTGCCGGGGACCTTCGCCCTGCCGGAGGACGTGCGGGAAGGGGACTGGATCGAGATCGACCAGGTTGGTGCCTACTCGAACGCCCTGGCGACCCGCTTCAACGGCTTTTATCCGGAAACCTTCGTGCAGGTTTTCGACACCCCGCCGGCCCTGGCCGCGGCCTGACCGGGGATGGCGAATCCGCGTGAAAAGAGCCTGGGCTGCCTGTCGAGGACGGGTTTCCACAGGCTGGCCTACCGCGAGAGCGGGCCGGATCACCCCGTGCCGGTCGTCTGCCTGCATGGGCTGGCACGCAACGCCCGCGACTTCGACAACCTCGCCGCCGCGCTGGTTGCCTCCGGCCGGCGGGTCGTCTGCGCCGACGTCGTCGGACGCGGGAAGAGTGGCCGGCTGCGCGATCCCCTGGATTACGGCTATCCGCAGTACCTGGCCGATACCGCGGCGCTCATCGCTCGCCTCGACTGCGAAGCGGTTGATATCGTCGGCACGTCGATGGGCGGCCTCATCGGGATGATGCTGGCCGCGCAGCCGGAAGCGCCGCTGCGCCGCCTGGTGATCAACGATGTCGGCCCCTTCATTCCGAAGGCGGCGCTTGAACGCATCCTCGACTACCTCGGCAAGGATCCGCGCTTTCCCGACCTGGCCGCCGCCGAGGTCTACCACCGGCGCGTCTACCGCAGCTTCGGCGATCTCAGCGACGCGCAGTGGCGTTACATGACGGAGACCTCGGTGCGCCGCGATGGCGAGGGCTGGCGCCTGCACTACGATCCACGCATTGCCGAGCCGTTGCGCGCGGCGGAGCTTGCCGACGTCGATCTCTGGGCGCTGTGGGATGCCATTGCCTGTCCGACCCTGGTGCTGCGCGGCGCGGAGTCCGATCTGCTGCTGGCCGAGACCGCTGCCGAGATGCGCACCCGCGGGCCGCGGGCCGAGGTCATCGAGTTCGCCGGCTGCGGCCACGCGCCGGCGCTGCTCGATGCCGCGCAGATCGACCCTGTAAAGGACTGGCTGAACGCGGAATGACCCCCGAGGCCTCCAGCTCGGCCTTGGACGCTGGGGCCTTCCGGCCACGATTTCCCTGGTGGGGCGGTGACCTCCAGACGCTGCGCAATTTCCTGCGGCGCCCGCACCATGAACTCGACCCCTGGCCGGCGCTGCGCCTGGAGCTCGCGATGCGCGACGGCAGCGGCGACCGGCTGTTGGCCTCGCTCCACCGGGCGGGTGAGGTCGGCAGTCCGCTGGTGGTGCTGATTCACGGTCTCACCGGCTGTGAGGACAGCCTCTATGTGCGGGGCACCGCGGTCTTCTGGCTGAAGCGCGGCTGCGACGTACTGCGCCTCAACCTGCGCGGCGCCGGGCCCTCGCGTCCGCTGAGCCGGGGGCACTATCATGCCGGGCGCAGCGCCGATCTGCGCGACGCCCTGCTGGCGCTGGCCGAGGTGCCGGGCGTTGATCTTGCCGCCGGTCTCTATCTCATCGGCTATTCCCTCGGCGCCAACATGCTGCTGCGCTTTCTGGCGGAGGAGGCGGCGGCCTTTCCGGTGCGTGCCGCGCTCAGCGTCTCCGCACCCATCGACCTCAAGGCGGCGCAACTCTGCCTCATGAAGCCACGCAACTGGGCCTATCACCGTTTTCTTCTGAAAGGTATGCAGCGAGAGGCCCTGGCCAAGCCGGGTGAACTCTCTCCGGCCGAGCGCGCCGCCATCGTCAGCGCCGACAGCGTCTTTGCCTACGACGAACAGGTGGTGGCGCCGCAAAACGGCTTCGCCGGCGCCGACGACTACTACCGGCAATGCTCGGGCCTGCGCTTCCTGCCGGCGATCAAGACACCGACCCTGCTGGTCCATGCCGATGATGACCCCTGGATCCCCGCCGAGGCCTATGAATCCTTCGACTGGCAGGCGCACCCGGCTTTGACGCCGCTCCTGACCCGCTCGGGCGGGCATGTCGGCTTTCACGGTCAGGATGCGCGGGCGGCCTGGTACGATCTGGCGGCGGAAGCGTTCTTCGCCGATAGAAAGTCTGAGGCATAACGCAAAGAGGCCGGCGGTTCAGCACCGCCGGCCCCTTTTTTTGTATCTGCGTTGTCAGGTTCCACCGCAGTTCAGTGCGGCTGCTTCACCACGCGCAGGTAGGGCTTCTGCTCATCCCAGCCGTCCGGGAACAGCTTCTTGGCGTCGTCGTTGCTCACCGCCGGAACGATGATGCAGTCGTCGCCCTGCTTCCAGTTCACCGGCGTGGCCACCTTGTGCTTGTCGGTGAGTTGCAGCGAGTCGATCACCCGCAGCAGTTCGTCGAAGTTGCGCCCGGTGCTGGCCGGGTAGGTAAGGGTGAGGCGAATCTTCTTGTTGGGATCGATCACGAAGACCGAGCGCACGGTCAGGGTGTCGTTCGCATTGGGGTGGATCATGCCATAGAGGTCGGCCACCTTGCGGTCGGGGTCCGCCAGCAGCGGGAAGTTCAGGGCACAGCCCTGCGTTTCCTCGATGTCGCCGACCCAGGCCTTGTGATCGCTGAGCGGATCGACCGACAGGCCCAGCACCTTGACGTTGCGCTTGTCGAACTCCGCCTTCAGCTTCGAGACCGCACCGAGTTCGGTGGTGCAGACCGGCGTGAAGTCCTTGGGATGCGAAAACAGCACCACCCAGCTGTCGCCGCCGTAGTCATGCAGCGAGATCTCGCCAGCGGTGGAGTCCGCGGTGAAGTCCGGTGCGGTATCGCCCAGTTGTAACGCCATTGTCGTAACCTCCTTTGTTGCATCTTTCATCGAGTATTCGGGCATTGCCGATAGCGCCTCCTGCGTGGGGGCGGAAGGCACCATGCCGCCGATACGCGGCAGCGGGTCAGAGGGACGTCAGCCGGATCGCAGCATCTCCGCGGCCTCGACTGCGGCGTAGGTCAACACCGCATCGGCGCCGGCGCGCTTGAACGCCATGAGGCTTTCCATCACCGCACGGTCGTTGTCGAGCCAGCCGTTCTTCGCCGCCGCCTTCAGCATGGCGAACTCGCCGCTCACCTGGTAGGCGAGGGTGGGGACGGCGAAGGTCTCCTTCACGCGCTGGACGATGTCCAGGTAGGGCAGGCCGGGCTTGACCATCACCATGTCGGCGCCCTCCTGCAGGTCGAGCGCCACCTCGCGCAGCGCCTCGTCGCTGTTGGCCGGATCCATCTGGTAGGTCTTCTTGTCGCCGGTCAGCGCGCCACCCGAGCCCACGGCGTCGCGGAAGGGGCCGTAGAAGCAGCTGGCGTACTTGGCGGCGTAGGCGATGATGCCGACCTCCTGCAGGCCCGTCGCATCCAACGCTTCGCGGATCGCGCCGATGCGCCCATCCATCATGTCCGAGGGGGCGACCACGTCGCAGCCGGCTTCCGCCTGGACGATAGCCTGCCGACACAGCACCTCCACGGTTTCATCGTTGAGGATCTTGCCGTCGCGCAGCAGGCCGTCGTGGCCGTCGCTGTTGTAAGGATCCAGGGCGACGTCGCAGATGACGCCGACCTCCGGAAAGGCCTGCTTCACCTGCCGCACCGCCCGGCAGACCAGGTTGTCCGGATTGAGGGCCTCGCGCGCGTCCGGGGTCTTCAGCGCCTCCTCGGTGTAGGGAAAGAGGGCAATGGCGGAGATGCCCAGGTCCGCGGCGGCCCCCACCGTGTCGACCAGGCAGTCGAGCCCCAGGCGGTCGACCCCGGGCATGGACTCGATCGGTTGCCGGCCGTCGCCCCCGTGAACGAAGACCGGCCAGATCAGATCCTCGGTGCCCAGGCGGTGCTCGGCGACCATGCGGCGCACCCAGGCGCTGCTGCGGTTCCGGCGCAGGCGGACCTGCGGAAAGGCGCCAAGCGCCTCGGGTGCTGTCAACGCGGGCGCACTGGAATTCTGCGGCAGCGGCTGCAGGGTCGGGCGATTCTTCCGGGTCAACTCGGTCATGTTCTCTCCAGCTCAACAAGCCGGTTCGACCGGCATTCCTGACGGTTCGGCGAGTTTAGTAACCCTCGGATCGCCGCACAACGGGGGCCGGTCCAGCGGACTCCCGGTGCGGCGCAACGCGGGGCATCGGAAGGGCAGGGATCGCCTCGGGTCGCGCTCCCTGTCCTGTCCGACTGCCGGAAAGCTACTCCGCCGCGGCGGCGCCGCGGGACTTCGCCAGAGCCTGATCCAGGTCGGCCAGGATGTCGTCGATGTGCTCCAGGCCGATCGACAGGCGCACGTAGCCGTCGGTTACACCGGTCGCAATCTGGTCCTCTGGCGAGAGCTGCGAGTGCGTCGTGGAGGCCGGATGGATGGCCAGGCTGCGGGCATCGCCCAGGTTGGCGACGTGGTAGAACAGCTGCAGGTTATCGATGAAGCGCCGTCCCGCTTCCAGCCCACCGGCCAGTTCGAAGCCGACGAGGCCGCCGTAGCCACCATTGAGGTAGGCGTCGGCGCGGCGCCGGCTCTCGCCGTCCTGCAGCGAGGGGTGAATCACCTTGGTCACCTCCGGGTGGCCTTCCAGGAACTTGGCGACGGCCGAGGCATTGCGGCAGTGCTCGCGGATGCGCAGCGGCAAAGTCTCCAGGCCCTGCAGGAAGAGAAAGGCGTTGAAGGGGCTCATGGCGTAGCCGAGGTCCCGCTGCAGCGTGACCCTTGCCTTCAGGATGTAGGCGATCGGCCCCAGCGGCTTGACGGCTTCGGTCCAGACCGCGCCGTGATAGCTCGGGTCGGGCTGGTTTAGCAGGGGGAAGCGCTCGGCGTGCTTTTCCCAGTCGAAGGTACCGCTGTCGACCAGCAGACCGCCGATCGAGGTGCCGTGGCCACCGATGTACTTGGTGGTCGAGTAGACGATGATGTGGGCGCCGTGCTTGAAGGGCTGGCAGATTACCGGCGCGGCCGTATTGTCGACGATGAGCGGGACGCCCAGTTCCTCGCCGATGGCCGCCACTTCGCCGATCGGAAAGACCTGCAGCTTGGGGTTCGGCAGGGTCTCGGCATAGTAGGCCCGGGTGCGGTCGTCGGTGGCGCGGCGGAAGTTCTCCGGATCGCTCGGATCGACGAAGCGGACTTCGATGCCAAAGGTCTTGAAGGTGTTGGCGAAGAGGTTCCAGGTGCCGCCGTAGAGGTCGGTCGAGCTGACGATGTTGTCACCGGTGCCGGCGATGTTCTGGATCGCCATGGCCGAGGCCGCCTGACCGGAAGAAACCGCGAGGGCGGCGGCGCCGCCTTCGATGGCGGTGACGCGCTGCTCCAGGACATCGCAGGTCGGATTCATGATCCGCGTGTAGATGTTGCCGAGCTCTTTCAGCGCGAAGAGGTTCGCGGCGTGGCCGCTGTCCTGAAACTCGTAGGAGGTTGTCTGGTAGATCGGCACGGCGACGGCGCCGGTGTGCGGATCGCTGCGGAAGCCCGCGTGCAGCGCGAGGGTTTCCGGGTTGGTCGAAGCTTTGGTCGAGTCTGCCATGAGACGGGCCCTTTCAGTTTGACGTTTCAGTTTCCCCGAGGGGCCCCAGCAGGGACTGGTTTTTTAGCTTTTGTTGACGCGGAGCAAGCTTCCCCTCAAATCGCCGCGGGCCCCATTCCGGGAGGGCCGACCCAAACAAAAAAAACCGCCGCGGCGAGCCGGGCGGTCGGAACCACTCGTTTAGCCGCATTTTTAAAGCGCCCGCAAGCTGAGAACAAATCGGCGCAGAGCGCGATGAAAACGCCGATCCCCGGGTCTTGTCAAGGCAGATCTTCCGGGTGATTAGCTTTTCGAAACTGCACCCAAAGGTGGATTAGCGTATTGACCTGGGCGCGATTTTGGCCGACAACTACGGCGATTTTTATCCTAAAACATTTTCTAGTTCTGCGAGAGATTCGCGATTACGCTTTGCACCAGAGATTGGTTCTCGATGTCTGACGCCGGCAATTTGGCCCAACTTACTCTCTTCAGGTTGGATGGCAACGTCTTCCGTGACGACGATGGCGCAGAGTTGAAAAACTGCCCCGCGGTTCTGTCTGACCTTCACCAATACTGGCAGTCGCTGTGTCGCGGCGCGGCCTTCCCCGCGCGTGCGGACATCGACCCGGTCGATATTCCCGCCTTGCTGGAGCATCTGGTCCTGATCGACGTGCTGCGGGATCCGCTAGATTTCCGCTATCGCCTGGTGGGCGGACACATCGTCCAACATGCCGGTCGCAACGTTCAGGGCAAGACCATCAGGGGATTGATGGCGGATGGCGGCCCGCGTGCGCGGGAGCTTCAGGGCAAGGCGATGGCTGTCGGCGAGATTCTGGCGGACCGGCAGGAACCGCTGTGCATCGAGCTGACCTACGATGCGCCCGAGGGTCAGGAACGCAAACGCCTGCAGGCCATTTTCCTGCCGCTCGCGGAGCCCGGCGAGGGGATGAACATGGTGCTCGGTGGGCTCAGCTATCTGGAATAGCCGCTTGTAATCCACGGTCGGGCGCAGATTGACAGTCGCCCGGGGCGCTCTATCATCGCGGCTCTTCCCACGCATGCAGTCGAGAGCCCGTGTCGGGCGATACCTGATGGACTTTGATCTGACCGAGGAACAGCGCGCCTTCCAGGACATGGCGCGGCAGTTCGCCAGCGACGAAATGGCACCCCTCGCCGCCCATTGGGACGAGTCGACCGAGTTCCCGGTGGAAACCCTGCGGAAGGCGGCGGCTCTGGGGCTCGCCGGCATTTACGTCCGCGAGGCCTCCGGTGGCAGCGGCCTGACGCGGCTCGACGCGGCGGTGATCTTCGAGGAACTGGCCGCCGCCTGCACCTCCACTGCTGCCTACATCTCGATTCACAACATGGTCGCCTGGATGATCGACTGTTTCGGCAGCGACGCCCAGCGCGAGGCCTGGCTGCCGCGCCTGCTGACCATGGAACATTTCGCGAGCTACTGCCTGACCGAACCCGGTGCGGGCTCGGACGCGGCCTCGTTGCAGACGCGAGCGCAGCGCGACGGGGACCACTATGTGCTGAACGGCTCCAAGGCCTTCATCTCGGGCGGTGGTGCCAGCGATGTCTATCTGGTCATGTGCCGCACCGGCGGGCCGGGCGCCGAGGGCATCTCCGCGCTCATCGTGCCCAAGGACACGCCGGGCCTCTCCTTCGGAAAGAAGGAGAAGAAACTGGGCTGGAACAGCCAGCCGACCGCGGCCGTGATCTTCGAGGACGCCCGGGTGCCGGTCGAGAACCGATTGGGCGCCGAAGGCGAGGGCTTCAGGTTCGCCATGATGGGGTTGGACGGCGGGCGCGTGAACATCGCCGCCTGTTCCCTGGGCGGCGCGCGGGCCTGCCTGGAGGCCGCAAGGGCGCACCTGCTGGAGCGCAAGCAGTTCGGCAAGACCCTGGCCAGCTTCCAGGCGCTGCAGTTCAAGCTGGCCGACATGGCGACGGAGCTGGAGGCCGCCCGCCTGATGACCTGGCGCGGTGCGCAGGCCATCGACGCTGACGCGCCGGACAAGACGCAACGCTGCGCCATGGCCAAGCGCTTCGCGACGGACGTCGGCTTCAAGGTCTGCAACGAGGCGCTGCAGCTGCATGGCGGCTACGGCTACATCCGCGAGTATCCCGTCGAGCGCTATTTCCGCGACGTGCGTGTCCACCAGATCCTGGAAGGGACCAACGAGATCATGCGCGTCATCATCGCCCGCAAGCTGCTGGCGGAGTGATGCTCTTCGCAAGACGGAACCGCGGCGCTTTTTCCATTTCATTCCAATCCATACGAAGTGACAGCGAGGTCTGATGACCGAGGAACAGGAAATCCTCTTTGACGTCCGCCGGGGAACAGGGTTCATCACCCTGAACCGGCCGAAGGCGCTGAACGCGCTGACCCTGCGCATGATCCGCGAACTGATCCCGCAGCTCGCCGCCTGGCAGGAGGATGCCAGCGTGAAGGCCGTGGTGATCCAGGGCGCCGGCGAGCGCGCCTTCTGCGCCGGCGGCGACGTGCGCGCCGTCTGGGAGGCGGGCCGCAACGGGGATCCCCTGACCGAGGATTTCTTCCGAGAGGAGTACCGTGTCAATCGCACGATCCATACCTTCGCCAAGCCCTACGTCGCCCTGATCGACGGCATCACCATGGGCGGCGGTGTCGGCCTTTCGGTGCACGGCAGCCACCGGGTCGCCGGTGACAAGACCATGGTGGCCATGCCGGAGGTGGGGATCGGTCTCTTCCCCGATGTCGGCGGAACCTACTTCCTGCCGCGGCTGCCCGGCCGCCTGGGGCTCTTCCTCGCGCTGACCGGCTGGCGCCTGAACGCGGCCGACGCGGTCTATTGCGGCATCGCCACCGACTACGTGCCCAGCGAGCGCACCGCCGAACTGGCCACCGCCTTCGCGCAGCTCGACTGGAGCACAGGCGCGCCGGACACACTGGTGGACGGGCTCATCGAGCGCTTCAAGACGGACCCCGGACCTTCAGAACTGGCCGGCCACCAGGAGCTCATCGATCACTGCTTCTCGGGGCGCTCGGTCGAGTCCATCCTCACCGCGCTGGACGAGGCCGGCGACGACTGGGCGGCCAAGATCGCCAAGATCATCCGCAGGCAGTCACCGACCAGTCTGAAGGTCACCGTCGCGCAGCTGGAGAAGGGCGCGACGCTCGACTTCGACCAAGCCATGATCCAGGAGTACCGCCTGAGCCAGGCTTTCATGGCGGGCAAGGACTTCTACGAGGGCATCCGTGCGGTCCTGGTCGACAAGGACCACCAGCCGAAGTGGACGCCGGGAGATCTGACGGCGGTCACGGCGGAGATGGTTGAGGCGCACTTCCGGCCGCTGGGAGAGCGCGACCTCAGATTCTGACGAAGGCTGGCGGAAGCGGGATTGCATCGCTTCTGGCCGATGGGCTAAGCCCGTAAGAGAAAACCAAATTGAAGACGGGGAGGATGGTATGGCGCGCATCGGATTTCTGGGCTTGGGCAACATGGGCCTGCCGATGGCCAGGAATTTGGTCAAGGGCGGGCACGAGGTGGTCGGCTTCGACCTTTCCGAGGCGGCCCGCAAGGCGGCGGGCGAAGCCGGCATCGAGGTCGCGGCGACCGCGGCCGGCGTGGTGGCGGGCGCCGAAACGGTGGTCACCATGCTGCCGGCGGGCCAGCACGTGTGCGGCGCCTACCTGGGCGAAGAGGGCCTGCTGGCCGAGGCGGCGCCGGGAACGCTTTTCATCGACTGCTCGACCATCGACGTTGCCTCCTCGCGCGAGGTACACGCGGCGGCCGAGCAGGCCGGCCACGCGATGCTTGACGCCCCGGTCTCCGGCGGCGTGGCGGGCGCCGAGGCCGGCATGCTGACCTTCATGGTGGGCGGCTCGGAAGCGGCCTTCGAGCGGGGCAAACCGCTCTTCGACATCATGGGGCGCAACATCGTCCACGCCGGCGGCGCCGGGAATGGGCAGGCGGCCAAGATCTGCAACAACATGATCCTCGGCATCTCGATGATCGCGGTGGCCGAGGCCTTCAGCCTGGGCGAGAAGCTGGGGCTGGATCCCAAGACGCTGTTCAAGATCAGCTCCAATGCCTCGGGCTCCTGCTGGGCCATGATCAACCACAACCCGGTGCCGGGGATCGTCGAGACCTCGGCGGCCAACCGCGACTACCAGCCGGGCTTCGCGGCGGCGATGATGCACAAGGACCTGAAGCTGTCCCAGGCGGCGGCGGACCACGTCGGCGCGGCGACGCCCCTGGGGGCGGAGGCGGCCGCGCTCTACACGCTCTTCGTGAACGGCGGCAACGGCGGCCTCGACTACTCGGCGATCATCAAGCTGATCGAAGGGGCCAAGGACTGAGCCTCCGCTTCGAGCGGGCCGGCGGGGTTGTGGAGGGCTTCCGCCGGAAACGCCGGGCGCGAAGATTTACTGTGACATTCCCCGGCGCACGGAAATTCTCTCATATATTTCAAATAGATAATTCGCCAACCTGTTAAGTAAAGTTTAACGGGCTTGCCCGTAGTCTTTTCAACAAAGCCACCGGTTTTTGTGAACTGTGACTACTGCGAGGGACCCGTGAAGGCTAAGTATCTCGAACTCATCGGGCTGATCGAGCGGCTGCACCGCCAGTGCCTTGAGGTTATCAAGGCCGATCTCGATCGCCAGGGCATCCGCGACCTGAACAACGTTCAGGCGCTCATCCTGTTCAACATCGGCGAGGAAGAGCTCTCCATCGGCGAGCTGACCCAGCGTGGCTACTACCTGGGCTCCAACGTCTCCTACAACGTGAAGAAGATGGTCGAGAACGGCTATCTGATCCAGGAGCGCTCGCCGCACGACCGCCGCTCGTTCCACGTGCGCGCCGCCGACAAGGGCGTCCAGGTCTACCGCAGCCTCTCCGCGCTCTTCGACCAGCACTCGACGCAGCTGGACGACATCCAGATTTCCGAAGACGCGCTGGACCAGGCCAACCACGCGCTGCGCCGCGTGCAGCAGTTCTGGTCGACGCCGGCCAGCATGGCCCGCAACCTCAGCCCGGCTGCGTAACAGAGTTTCTCCCGCGCGCCCACCGGGTCTTTCGGGCGCGTTCTTTCCGCACGCATCCCTCGCATCGTCGCGAAAGCCCCGGCCACCCGGCCGGGGCTTTCCGCTTGCGCGGGGGGCTGCTCCTCCGGAAGAACCGGGTAGATCTAGAAGAACGCCTGGATGCCGGTCTGGGCGCGGCCCAGGATGAGGGCGTGCACGTCGTGGGTGCCCTCGTAGGTGTTGACCGTCTCGAGGTTCGCCAGATGCCGCATGACGTGGAACTCGTCGGCGATGCCGTTGCCGCCGTGCATGTCGCGGGCCATCCGCGAGATGTCGAGTGCCTTGCCGCAGTTGTTGCGCTTCATGAGCGAGATCATCTCCGGCGCCATCC
>ENA-ORCZ01000416-ORCZ01000416.1-marine-metagenome-genome-assembly--contig:-NODE-416-length-19623-cov-4.766551_pt1 | contig 19623 bp, 19 predicted proteins | sample MGYA00237785_ERZ508519 | MGnify/ENA primary metagenome ERZ508519 (study PRJEB26189, sample SAMN06268790) | marine metagenome | isolation source: Bioluminescent Bay, La Paraguera, Puerto Rico | place...
TGCGGGTTGGCGCGCGGCAGGAAGCGATCCTCGGAGTCAGCCGCACCGTCCCAGTTGGTGCAAGCCGCCAGAACCTGAGTCAGGTGCTTTTCAGCGAGTTTGGAACCGGCGACGAGGGCAGCGACTTTCTGCTCTTCGACGACTTTCCAGTTTACGTATTCTTCGATGTCCGGGTGGTCGATATCGACCACAACCATTTTCGCCGCACGGCGGGTGGTGCCGCCCGATTTGATTGCGCCAGCAGCACGGTCACCGATTTTAAGGAAGCTCATCAGGCCGGAAGAACGACCGCCACCCGACAGGGTTTCGCCTTCGCCACGTACGTTGGAGAAGTTTGAACCGGTACCGGAGCCGAATTTGAACAGACGTGCTTCACGGGTCCAGAGATCCATGATGCCGCCTTCGTTGACGAGATCATCGGCAACGGACTGGATGAAGCAGGCATGCGGCTGCGGATGTTCATAGGCGCTGGCCGATTTGGTCAGTTCGCCGGTTTTGAAATCAACATAGGAGTGACCCTGTGCCGGACCATCAATGCCGTACGCCCAGTGCAGACCAGTGTTGAACCACTGCGGCGAGTTCGGCGCACCCATCTGGTGGGAGAGCTGATAGCGCATTTCATCAAAGAAAGCCTGCGCATCGGATTCGGCGTCAAAATAGCCGCCTTTCCAGCCCCAATAGGTCCAGGTGCCTGCCAGACGGTCAAAGACCTGGGTCGAGCTGGTTTCGCTGGTGTAGCGCTTTTCAGCCGGCATTTTGTCAAGCTTGGCGGTGTCTGCGGTCTGACGCCACAGCCAGGACGGGACGTCCTTTTCCTTGACCGGTTTAAGGGCAACCGGAACACCGGCCTTGCGGAAATATTTCTGTGCCAGAACGTCACTCGCGACCTGTGACCAGGAGGCGGGCATGTCGATGTCATTCATCTCAAAAACAACGGAACCATCCGGGTTTTTGATGACAGATGATAACTTACGAAATTCGATGTCGGCGTAAGGGCTGACACCTTCCTGAGTGAATTTTCTGGTAATCCGCATGGTCTGCTCCGGTTCTGATCAGACGTAACAGGGCGCTATCTGGTGATGCGCCAACATCGCCTGACTTTATATAGTTTGCTCAATGCTCTTGCGCTGCCCCTGATGCCGATATTTTCCAGCATTTCCAGAGCCCGCAGATATGGGTATTCGGTGGTTTGGTCCCCCCTTGGAACCATCCGGTCCGTAGGAAAGACTATAATGGCAAAATTTCGCCACAGTCCACTAATCTTTGTGGTTGACAGTAATTTTTACCACAACATGTAGTGGGTTGATTGCTGTCTTGTTGATTCGATGCTGGTGGGATTCTCGTTAACAATCTCTGAATCGGTCCGGGAGGCCCGGAAAACTGCGCTTTGTGCCGCAGCGAGATTGTGTGTCGGTCCTAAGACTCGGACTACATATTGTGTGGGGCGCGTTTAACCCACCCAACGTTTGATCAAGCTAACGCCGTTTTCATTCCATTTCCAGTGCCAAGCTGAAAATTAGGCAATGCATGGTTTTTCGTAGCATGGAAACCAATGATAACAGTTTGATATTTATATGAAAGTCTTGTTTCGGATCTGTGTGAAAAGGCAGGGGTATCAAGCCTTCCGGCCCACTACATATATGGGGCGCATTGTGGATAAGGAGGTGGACAAAGCCCCCAGATGTAGATGGATCAAAGAGTCGTCGCCCTACAAGCAGTTGTGGGTTGTTTTCAGACGGAAATTTCCATCAAAGGCGGGCGCTGATTTATTCGTGCGCGGCGCAGGGCGAGGAGCCGGTTTGCGAACAGATATAAATTGTCTTGGGATTGTTGAGGCCGGGGGGCCTGAAACATTGACTTTCCACGAACATCACGACATATAAGTCACTTGATTGACAGGGTGTATCACCAAACACGCTGTACTGCCTTTTGCCGCCGTCGCGTAAAGCAGGCGGACAAACCAGATCTGGAGAGAGACCCAACATGGCCACCGTCGGCACCCGTATTTATACTGCGCTGTTTGGCAAGCGCGTTGGCGAAGACCGTTTCGGCAATACCTATTACACCGAAAAGACTCAGGCCAAAGGTCGTCGCACCAAGCGTTGGGTTGTTTACAAAGGTGTCGTCGAAGGATCCAAGGTCCCGGCTGAATGGCATGCCTGGCTGCATTACACTGTTGATGCGCCGCTGTCTGAAAAGGCCGAAGACCGTTATGACTGGCAGAAAGAACACCAGCCGAACCTGACGGGCACCAAGCATGCCTACCGTCCGAAAGGACATGAATATAGTGGTGGCAAGCGTGCACCGGCGACCGGTGACTATCAGGCTTGGTCGCCGGAAGGCTGATTGATCCGAAAGAATACCGATTAACAGGCGGGCGCGGGGCAACTCGCGCCCGTTTGTGTTTTCAATATGTTTTGCCTGAATTCTGTTTCCCGATGGCCCGTTTGCGGCGGTTGTCTTTTGGGTGGTTGTTTTTCGGGGCGGGGCAATACAGTATAGGGTCTTGACCCTAAGTCTCAAAGAGATACAGAACGGATAAGGTCGATGAGCAACAGACTGATTGAAACCATTGCCGGTGCTGCCGTGATCGCTGTTGCGGTCGGATTTGCGGCCTATTCCTATTCACGCGCCGGAATCAGTACGGTGGAAGGCTATGAAATCATGGCCAGCTTCAATCGTATTGATGGTCTTGTTGTTGGCAATGACGTTCGCGTTTCGGGTGTTACCGTCGGAACGGTGACTGCCCAGGAACTTGATCCCGATACATATATGGCGGTCGTCAAGATGTCGGTGCGATCTGATCTGGCATTGCCGCTTGATAGTTCGGCAAAGATTGCGTCTGACGGGTTGTTGGGGGGCAAGTTCGTTGCTCTTGAGCCGGGCGGGGATATCGACATGATCGAGGCCGGTGGCGAGATTGAGTTCACCCAAGGGTCGGTAAACCTTGAAGATCTTATTGGTCAGGTTATCTATTCTTCGACCAACAGCGATAATTGATTGATCAGAGGCCGGCGACAAGCGGCCATGATTTTGCCGGGATTGCACAGCAAGGTGCGACGCAGAGAACGCAGCAAGGTGCAGGTCAAAGTCGAACAGAGACCTGATCTTGCCCCAAATGTCGGAGCGGTTGATGAAAAAGACCGGAAATGTTGATCACTTTCCTACCTGGCAGGCCAGCGATGGCTCGCCGCTTTCATGCGTGGAAAAGATCAAGGTTCTCAATGACAATTTCGGCGAACTGCGCGAGATCATGCAAGACGCGCTTGAAGATGCGCTTCTGATGGGCTGTGACGAAGAACAGTTCCGTAATGTCATGCGCGATCTGGTTGCCGAACTGCATAATCCCTATAACAAAAGCGACGAACAGGACTGAAGACCACAATGAAACGATCCTTTGCGATTGCCGCGATTTGTTCGACATGTGCAATGATCGGAACGGCGTCTTCGGCGCTTGATTATCGCCCGGCCCCGGTTGCCCAGTTGCAGGGGCTGGATAAAATTACTGCCCGCATTTCGACCTTTGAAGTGCCGGTAGGGCAGGTTGCGCGTTTCGGGACACTCGAAATCCGGGTGGATGCGTGTTACCGAACACCCCCGGAAGAACTGCCGGAAAGTGCAACTTTCCTTGATATTGCGGACATTCGCGAAGATGGCAATACACCCCGCAAAGATCTGTTTTCCGGTTGGATGTTCGCATCAAGTCCCGGTTTGTCCGCCCTTGAGCACCCGGTTTATGACGTGTGGTTGAAAGAATGTCTTGATCCGGCAGAGGGTGATGCCAGTGGCGGCGAATCCGCCCCGCAAGGCCAGGCCGCCCCGGAGCAGCCATAAATCCGATCATATCCAGATTGGCAACAAGCTGACCGCAAATGTGGTCAGCTTTTTTTGTGGTGCCGCTGCGCAATTTTGCAGGATTGGCGAAAAACCAATGGTGTCGCGGCCAGCCGTTTCGACGGGATTGGGGCTATATTGTCAAGAATATGGCGAATGTTTTTGTCATTGTTTCCAAAACCGAAAATATGTGTTGCAGTTTCGTTGGCTTGAGAGCGCCGGGTAGGCCTGTCATCCTCACTTCACGATTTATTGCGGTGCAATGAGCCTATGCACCTTGTGAACATGAGGGAATTTAAAATGTTTAACTCAATTAAAAAAGCTGGCGCTACGCTGGCAGTCGTTGCCGGTCTTTCCGGTGCGGCTTTCTCGGCCCAGGCGGCCGACACCTATAAACTGGATCCGACCCACACCAGTGTTCTGTTTATCGTGAACCATCTTGGTTTTTCCGATTATCAGGGCCGTTTTAACGGTGTTACCGGCGAACTGACCCTTGATCGCGAAAATCCGTCGGCATCATCTGCCACCATCACGATTGATCTCAACCAGATCGACAGTGGTGTCGAGGCGCTTGATAACCATATGAAAACCGCCGATTTCTTCAATGTTGAAGAATTCCCGACTGCGACCTTTACCAGCACCTCGGTTGAGCTGGTTGGTGACAATGCAGCAACCGTCACGGGTGACCTGACCCTTCTTGGCGAAACCAAGCCGCTGGTTCTTGACGTTACCCTTAGCGGTGAAGGCACCCATCCGATGACCGGTGACGAAGTTGTCGGTTTCTCGGCAGACGGTGTTGTGACCCGTACGGATTACGGCATGGATTTCCTCGTGCCGGGCGTTGGTGACGAAGTAACGCTTCAGATTTCTTCGGAATTCCTGAAGCAGAAGTAATCCGGCTTTATTGGATTTCGGGTGTGCGCTGTGGCAAATTTGCTGCGGCGCACATCACATTTCAGTCGCGGGCAAGATATGGGCAGGCAGCAAGGAAAGCCGGTTATGACAATTCGCAGTACGAAGCACGCCTTTGGCGCGGTGACCAAGACCTTTCACTGGGTGATGGCGCTTCTTGTCATCAGCGTTTTTTCGATTGGCTGGTACATGGATCTCCTGCCGCTGGGGATGGAAAAGCTGGAATGGATATCGCGCCACAAGTCACTTGGCATAACGGTACTGGCGTTGGTGATCCTGCGCGTTATCTGGCGCGTAAGTGAGCCGAGCCCGCACGAGCTTGGCAAACTTCAGATCGAACGTCTGGCGGCAAAGGCCGGGCATCTGGGATTGTATTTGTTGATGTTTGCCATGCCGTTGACCGGCTGGACCATGTCGTCGGCTGCGAACTTCCCTGTCAGCGTCTTTGGTCTGTTTACCTTGCCCAATCTTGTGTCGCCCAATCAGGAACTGTTTGAAACCTTGCGCACGGTGCACTGGGCATTGTCCTGGGCTGTTGCCGGACTGGTTGGCGTTCATTTTCTGGCTGCACTCAAACATCATTTTTGGGATCGCGACGCGACATTGCGGCGTATGTTGCCCGGCAAACTCGAGGAAAACTGACATGTTTCAGATGAAACGCAAAATGCTGCCTGCATTGGCAATTGCCACGACAATCGCCGGTTTCTCCGGGGCAGCACTGGCCGCTGACCAATGGGTCGTGGAAGCAAACGACAGCGAAATTGAATTTACCGGCACCCAGCTGGGTGCTGAGTTTGAAGGCAAGTTCGAATCCTTTGAAGCCGATATCGTCTTTTCGCCTGATGACCTTGCCGGATCCTCGGTCGAGGTTCTGATTGATATTGCATCGGTCAATACCAGCAATGGCGACCGTGACAGTCAGATCGTTTCGGCAGACTGGTTTGATGTCGCACAATGGCCGACCGCGAAGTTTGCCACCAAGTCCTTTAGCGAAGTTGCGCCGGGCAAATACGAAGCGGTTGCTGACCTGACGATCCGTGATGTCACCCGCGAAGTAACCTTGCCGTTTGATCTTGAGATCGAAGGCAACAAAGCCGAAGCCGAAGGGACAGTCACGATTAACCGCACGGACTTTGGTGTCGGGCAGGGCCAATGGCAGGACACGTCACAGGTTGGTGACGCCGTGACCATCAAAATCGGAATCGAGGCCATGCGTCCGTAAATCGTCGCAAGCCTGGCCATCCGAAAAGAAAGCCGCCCCTGAGGATCTCCGGGGCGGCTTTTTTGCACGTGTCCTGAATTACTTGGTGTGTGCGTTTATTTGGTTGCGCTTTTGCGCAAGTTATCGAGGAAGGCCTCAACAGCGTTATCAAGGGCGACTGCCTCGGAGACCAGTTTTTCGGCCGTACTGGCAAGCTGGTTGGTGCCCGAGGATACCTTGCCAGCGTTGCTGTTAACCGTCTCGATGCGTTCGGATACTTCGCGCGTGCCGTTAGCTGCCTGCTGAACGCTGCGTGAAATCTCGCCAATGGCGGCATGCTGTTCTTCGACGGCGGCTGCAATCGCGGTTGAGCTGTCAGCGACCTGGGCGATGGTTTCGGAAATCAGACGGATGGCATCAACCGCCTCGGTGGTTTCGTTCTGAACAGCCAGAATCTGCTGGTTGATTTCCTCGGTCGCCTTGGCGGTCTGGTTGGCAAGGTTTTTGACCTCGCTTGCCACAACCGCAAAGCCCTTGCCTGCATCACCCGCGCGGGCGGCCTCGATGGTGGCGTTCAGGGCCAGCAGGTTGGTTTGTTCGGCAATGTCACCAATCAGACTTGCAACGTCGCCAATCCGCTGGGCGGCCTCGGACAGGCCGGTAACGGTCTGGTTGGTGCGGGTCGCCTGTTCATTGGCCTGATTGGCGATGTTTGCCGAGGTTGCAATCTGCTGGGCAATTTCATCGGAGGATGCGGACAGTTCCTCGGTCGCGGCGGAGACGGTCTGAACGTTGCTTGATGTCTGTGTGGTTGCCGAGGCAACAGCAGCCGACAGTTCGCTGTTCATGTTGGTTGCGCTGCGCATTTCATCGGTGGCCGATTGCATGTCCTTGATCGATCTGGAGATCGAACTGATCAGGCCCTTGACCTTGACGTCAAGGGAATCGGCCATTTCCATCACGGCTTTGCGCTGATTTTCTTCGGCTTGTTCTTCAAGCGCACGCTGATTTTCCTGAAGCTTGCGGTTTTCAAGCGCCTGCTCGCGGAAGGAGACCACGGTGCGCGCCATGTCGCCGACTTCGTCCTTGCGGCTCTGGCCTTCAATTTCGCCTTCAAGATCACCTGCCGAGATAATCCGCATCCGGGCCGAAAGGGTTTTAAGTCCACCGGTAATATCGCGACCAATGGCCAGCCCGGTCAGGGTCAGGATCAACAGAATGACACCGCCAATGATGACAACAAATGTTGCCTGTTCACGGAAAGCCGCATCAACGTCATCGATATAGATACCCGTACCGATGATTGAGCCCCATGGCAGCGGTTCGGCAAAGGACAGCTTTTCGAAGGTCAGTTTTTCATCTTCACCGGGTTTGGGCCAGTGATAGGACGAGAAACCGCCGCCTGCCTTGTTGCCAGACGCGATCAGATTGCGGATGAAATAATTGCCTTGGGAATCTTGCGCGTCGTTCAGACTTTTGCCGACAAGTGCTGGATTGGCTCCGTGCATTTCGGTCATGCCGTTGGTCGCAAAGACAAAGAAATATCCGATCTTGCCGTCATATTTGCCAGCACCGGCCAACTCGTAGAATTGGCTGATCGCGTCTTCCTGATTAAGAAGACCAGCATCAACCTTGTCCTGATAGGACTCTGCGATTGAAGTGATGTAGTTGGTGGTGGACCGGATCTTGTCCTTGCGATCTTCAAGGAGTGCATCGCGCAGGGTGGAGAGCTGAAGCCCGCCAACGACGATGACGCCCACGAGCGCGATGGCAGACAAGATGACGATTTTATAACCAATCTTTAGGTTGCCGAGCATATGATTTCTCCGCCAAACGAGGCCTGTTGATCAAAATATACGAATATATTGGTGTGGTTTCAGATCATGTACAAGAGAGATTAGCCTAAAGTGTAGGTTTATGTATAGGCAAACGTCGAGGTGGTACTTACTGATGGGCGGGTGGTACTGGTTTAAGTTTTTGACTGAATGCCATTTATAAGTTTTGGAGCCATCAAAAAAGGCCAGGGCATTTCTGCCCTAGCCTTTCGGATGGTTTTCTTGTCGATACGGATCAGTCGGTTGCGCGTTTGCGCAGATCGGCAAGGAAGTGTTCAACCGCCTCATCAAGCGACTTTGCTTCGTCGACCAGTTTTTCGGCCGACTGGGCCAACTGGCTGGTGCCAGACGATACGCGACCGGCATTTTCGTTGACGGTCTCAATCCGTTGGGAGACTTCGCTGGTACCGTCAGCGGCTTGCTGAACGTTGCGCGAAATCTCGCCAATGGCGGCGTGCTGTTCTTCGACAGCTGCCGCAATCGCTGTTGAGCTATCTGCGACCTGGGCGATGGTTTCGGAAATCAGACGGATCGCCTCAACTGCTTCGCCGGTTTCATTCTGAACCGAGAGGATCTGCTGGTTGATTTCCTCGGTCGCCTTGGCGGTCTGGTTGGCAAGGTTTTTGACCTCGCTTGCGACCACGGCAAAGCCTTTGCCTGCATCACCGGCACGTGCCGCCTCAATGGTGGCGTTAAGGGCCAGCAGGTTGGTCTGTTCGGCGATGTCCCCAATCAGCTTGGCAACATCGCCAATCTTCTGCGCCGCATCGGCCAAACCTGTGACGGTCTGGTTGGTGCGGGTGGCCTGTTCGTTGGCCTGATTGGCGATCTCGGCGGAATGGGAAATCTGTTGGGCGATTTCATCGGAGGATGCGGTCAGTTCCTCTGTCGCGGCAGACACAGTCTGAACGTTGGTCGAGGTCTGGGTTGTTGCCGATGCCACAGCCGCAGAGAGAGAACTGTTGGTGTTGCTGGCTTCTTCCATCGAGGAGGTGGCTTTTTTCATCTCGGTGATTGAGCTCGAGATCGAACGGATCAAGCCTTTGACTCGCGATTCAAGGCTGTCGGCCATATCGGTGATGTCCTGACGGCGTTGCTTGTCGGCCTGGGCCTCAAGCTCTTGCTGGCGGGTTTGCAGCTTCTGGTTTTCAAGCGCCTGCTGGCGGAAGGCGACCACTGTGCGGGCCATATCACCCACTTCGTCGCCCCGATCCTGACCTTCGATTTCGCCTTCAAGTTTGCCACTGGCGATTTCGGTCATGCGGCTTGAAAGTTTGCTTAGTCCGACCGTGATGTTGCGACCAATTGCAAAGGAAACGGCCAGCATGATCGCGATGACAATCGCGATGACGACCAGAACGAAAATCGCCTGTTCCCAGAAAGCCGCATCGACATCATCAATATAGATGCCAGTACCAATGACGTCGCCCCAGGGCAGGGTTGCAGCAAAGGACTGTTTTTCGAAAAGCTCTTCTTCGGGATGGCCGGGCTTTGGCCACAGATAGGTGAAGTATCCACCCGCCGGTGCCTTTGCGACGTCCAGCATGTTCTGAATGATGAAGGAGCCACTCGGGTCCTGAAGTTTGCTAAGGTCCTTGCCAACAAGCGCGGGATTGGCCGCATGCATCATGTTGACGCCCTTGTTGTCATAGGCAAAGAAATAACCCGTACCATCGTCGAACTTGGATGCCGCAGCAACCCGGTAAAATTCGGTTATGGCTTCTTCCTGACTGAGCTCGCCGCTATCGACCAGATCCTGATAGGACTGTGCGGCCGTCACAAGCATTGTGGTTGTGGCTTTAACCTTGTCCTTGCGGTCCTCGAGCAAGGCTTCCCGCAATGCAAAAAGTTCCAGCGCCGAGATTACAAGCAGTGCAACCAGTGACAGCAAGGTCAGGCTCGCAACCTTCTTGCTGATCTTGATGTTTTGTAACATGTGATCTGTACCCGTGTATGTTGCCATTTCAGCAGCGAAGTCAGGGGGATGGCATCCCGTCATTGCCCCCGGCAAGTGCGTATTCTAAAGCAGTTACCTGTCAATAAGCATAGTATTATTCAACTGCAATACCGAAAACACTAAACAAAGGTGGTGGTCCTTGCGGTGCATCAATGCAGGCGCATACAAAGATGAAACTTTGATGTTTCGGGGGGCGACCGGGAAATAAAAAAGGACATCTGCGATCATTGCAGATGTCCTTTTTGAATGTTGTGCGACGAATCAGACGCCTCGGGTCAGGCAAGCACCTTTGTCAAAAATCCTGCGGCAATGCCAAGGCCTTCTTCGTCAATGCCATGTTGCAGACCGGGCCTTTCATGAAGGCTGACCTCAATGCCATTGGCCGCCAGCGTTTCCTTGGCAAGGCGTGACGCCTCGATCGGTACGACCGGATCGGCGGTCCCATGGACCAGCACCATCGGCGGACGGGATTTGATTTCAGCACCAAACGTCTGTTCACCCAGCAATGCACCGGAAAAGCCGACAACACCGGCAATCTGCTGATCGCGTCTGGGGGCTGTTTGCAGGGACATCATTGTGCCTTGCGAAAAGCCGACGAGTGCGACCTTGTCTGCGGTTACACTATGGGTTTCCATGACATGCTCGATGAAGTCATCAACATAGGCGGCACTTTTACGCGCCCCTTCGGCCATGGCCGCAAGGGCGCCTGACATGGTTTCCGGCGCGCGGCGCAGGAATTCGGGATCATATTCGGCAAGACTGAACCATTGGCGCCCAAACGGTGACATTTCACACGGGAAGGGCGCGTTTGGTGAATAAAAGGTGGTGTCGGGCAGGGCGCGTGCCAGATGCGGCGCCAAACCGATCAGGTCATTTCCATCCGCGCCATAGCCATGCAGAAAGATGACGACGCTTTTGGTGGTGCCCGATGCAGCCGGGACGGTTGGACCAGATAGCAATGTGTCGGTGCTCATGCGTGCTTTCCTGAATTTCCCTTTGCACCTGCTTAGCAATGCAGTCGACTGACCACCAGCATTTTTTGTCACAAAACCAAAGGTTCCCGGACTGCCGTGATTGCAGGAAACCCACAAACCGTCATGGCCTGTGGATAACTTTGTGGATGGAAAAGCAGGTTTGGGAAAAATTATCCTGTAAAATGTCGAAAACATCAGTTTTGGTCTTGAGTGCTTATTCCTCAGTATAGATTTTCTGAGTTTCCTAATTTAAAAGATGCAGATGTTCTGTAGTTAATTTTAGTAAATAAAAACAAATAGTTATTTGATTTTTCTGGTTTTGATGTTCGGACGTCCTGTGGCAGTCACTCGATTATCGAGTCAGATTTGCGAAGGCAATTCGCGCATAAGCTGCATGAGGTGGGACAAAAAGTTAACGATGTGGATTTTTTGGACAGCCGGTCATTAAAAGGTGCCTTTTGCCGCCTGGTAATCTGTGCCACAAGAATTCTTCCGGTTCGCCCGGATGCCCCACAGCATGATCCATAGACCGAGGTCCAAATGAGCCGCACGCGCCGCTGGTTCGGCAAGGGTGATCGACGCGTTCTGGCGTTGACCCTGCCGATTATTCTTTCCAATGCAACTGTTCCGTTGCTTGGCGCGGTCGATACGGCTGTGGTCGGGCATCTCGATAGCCCGCATTATATCGGGGCGGTTGCGGTTGGCGCGCTTATTTTTTCCTACGTGTTCTGGAGCTTCGGCTTCTTGCGCATGGCCACCACGGGCCTTGCGGCACAAGCCTATGGACGTCGCGATCCAAATGGTGTGCGTGCGGTATTTGCCCGCGCGGCCCTGATTGCCGTGGTTGCCGGTTTGGCGGTGATGGTGTTGCAATGGCCGATCATTGAACTGGCGATGAGCCTGATTGCGCCGACACCGGCGGTCGAGGCCGCCGCACGCGATTATTTCCATGTCCGGATCTGGGCGTCGCCTGCAACGCTGATGCAATATTGCATGCTGGGCTGGTTGCTGGCGATGCGTGACAGCCGGGCTGTGTTTATTTTTCAGGTGGTTCTCAATTCGCTGAACATCATCCTTGATATCCTGTTTGTGCAGGGGTTCGGCTGGGATGTGCGCGGGGTGGCCGGCGCCACGGTAATTGCCGACTATTCCGGTGTGGTGTTGGGCTGGTTTTTGATGCAGCCGCATCTTAAAAGATTGGGTGGGACGTGGCGCGGCATTGGTCTTTTTGATCGTGCGCAACTGGCCCGGCTGATGAAGATTAATGGCGATATCTTTATCCGCACCATGGCGCTGACATCAGCGTTTGCACTGTTTACCAGTTTCTCCGCCCGGTTTGGTGAAGTGACGCTTGCCGCCAACGCGGTTTTGCAAAACTTCCTGATGTTCGGGTCATTTGCCCTTGATGGTTTTGCCCATGCGGCAGAAACCCTTGTCGGGCAGGCCTATGGCGCGGAAAAGCGCAAGCAGTTCCTGTGGGCGGTGCGCAAGACAACTGTTTGGGGGATTGTTTCAGCCGTGGTAATGGCTGCCCTGTTTGCCGCATCAGGGCCTTGGATCATTGATGCCCTTACAAGCATTCCGGAAGTCCGCGCAGCATCCTATGAATATCTGATGTGGGCGGTGGTATTGCCGATTACCGGGGTCTTGGGCTTTCAGTTTGACGGTGTGTTTCTGGGCGCGATGCAAACCAAGCATTGGCGCAACATGATGTTGCTGTCAGTCGCGATCTATGCCGGTTTTGCCTGGTGGGCCGTGGTGATGGGCAGCAACCATTTTCTATGGGCTGCGTTTAACGGCTTCTTCCTGCTGCGCGGGCTGACACTGGCGGTGCTGTTCCCGACGATCATTCCCAAGCCGCGTCAGGCTTTGGCTTGATGTCGTAACGAAAAAGCGAGGGGAGCTTGTTGATCGAGGTCCCCGCTTTCGCGGGGATGACGGTGGCAGATTTGGTTATTTCGCTGTCACTTCGTGATGGCAGGCACTGATCCGATGTTAGTCGGCGTCAGCAACCGGCAGGGTGGTGCTGTTTTTGACTTCGTGCAGCGTAAAGCTTGATTTCATGTTGGCAACGCCGGGCAGCTTCATCATGACTTCGGACAGAAAACGCTGATAGGCGGCCGGGTCCGGCACGACGATGCGCATCATATAATCCTGATTGCCGACCATGGCATAGCAATCAACGATTTCCGGGTGTTCCTGCACGGCCGTTTCAAAGCGGCGAAGCGACGGTTCATCATGCTGGGTCAGTGACACGGTGACGAAGACATTCACGCCAAGGCGAAGATGGGCGGGGTCCAGCAGGGCAACATATTTGCGGATGACGCCACTTTCTTCGAGCTTGCGCAGACGCCGCAGGCACGGGGAAACGGACAGGCCAACCTTGTCAGCCAGTTCGACCATGGAGATTCGACCGTCTTCCTGAATTTCACGAAGAATTTTGCGATCAATTGCGTCGAAACCGTTGCGCGCCATAGCGTGCCACACTCCTTTGGACGATAAGATGTCGGGCCGAAATTCACCCTGAGAAACGTCATTTCCGGAAGGGTGGATTTTGCCAAATTCCCGACCGGGCGTACATAATTTCTGCTGCGCGATAAGCCATGACTTCGCGTTTCTGTCAATCTTTGCGTCGCCAAACGGTGCAATTTTTACGTCGAAATCCTGTATATGATCGCAATGCGGTGCAACAGATCTTAACCGCACCATGCATGCCAAAGACTTGCAACAGGCAAGCAATGCAAGTATGACCTTCAATTCCTTGGAATGCCTGCAGTTGTGAGCATCTGCAGCGGAAGTTATCGTTGCCGTGTGCCATCCGGGCAGTGTAGTATAATCGTACCAATTTACTTATTTCGATTGTGATTATTCTCCTGCCGGGAGCCCGGGGGAGGCTGGCACTGTCTGACACTCGTCTGACATTGGCAGCCGATATACTGAAAGGCACGCATGGTGGACGCTGCGCAAAACACGCCAGGATATAACCTGGTTACAATTGGCGAGCATAAAATCAATATTCGTCCGGCGGTTCAGGCAGATCTCGCCAATGTTGTCGATCTTGATGACCGGACCACGGGGCTGCGCAAGCCGGATTACTGGGACGACCTGTTTACCCGTTATGGCAACCGCAAGGATTCCCGTTTCTTCCTGATTGCCGAAGAAAACGGAACACTTCTGGGCTGCATTTTTGGTGAAGTCCGTTCGTGGGAGTTTAATTCTGTGCCGTGCGGCTGGGTTGGCACCGTTAGTGTTGAACCGGACCTGCGCATGGGCGGGATCGGTACCATCCTTTATAACGAAATCTGCCGCTGTTTCCGCAAGGCCGGGGTGACCAAAATCCGCACCATGATTCCGCGCGATGCGACCGATTTGATGTCGTTCTTCCGCGCACAGGGCATGATGGCGGGACCATTCATCCAGCTGGAAACAGATATGGAAGAGGGGGAATAAGCCGATGATGTCCTTGCAAAAGGCGACGCTGTTTGCCCTCTATGCTGTGCTGGAACTGGCCGAAGATACCGACCGCCAGCTTTCGGCATCGGAAATTGCCGAGCGTTACAATATCTCGACCAACCATCTGGCAAAGGTCCTGCGTGATCTGGGCCGGGCCGGGCTTGTTGAATCGGTCCGTGGTGCGGGTGGCGGTTACCGGTTCTGTGGCAATGCCAAGCGCACGACACTTTTGGATGTTGTGCAATTGTTTGAAGAGGTCGGCACAAGCCCGTCCAACAGCATTGTGCAGAACACCAATGCCGGTGCGGCGCTTTCGATGGTGATGGATGAGATCGAAGAGATCACCCATGCCACGTTGTTGTCGATCACGATCGAGACGATGCTGAAACTGATGCGCAAACGTCGCCCGGAAAAACCGACATCCACCGGATTGTTCCGCGCGGTTTAACGCATAAACCAAAGCCCAGATACCCACCAGATAGACAAAAGGCCGCCAGATTGCTCTGGCGGCCTTTTTGATTTGTGAGTGCGCGGCGGGCTTAGCTTTCGCTTTCTGCCGGGGCCGGTTCTGTTGATGCCTGGGCGGTATCCGAAGCCTTGTCAGCCGTTTCTGCCTTTGGGGCAGCTTTCTTGCGCGGACGGCGCGGTGCGCGCTTTTTGACTTCCTTAGCCGGTGCAGCGTCAGACTTTGCGTCGCTTGCGGTTTCAGCCGGTGCCTCGGTTGCTGCTGGTGCAGCATCCTCGGCCGGTGCTTCGTCGCTGGCCTTTTTTGTCGAACGGCGCGGCTTTCTGGCGGTCGTTGATTTCGACTTTTCAGCAGCAGGCTTGCGCTTGGCTGTGGTGGTCTTTTTCGGTGCTTCTTCTTCGTCGTCAGAAGGCTTTTTGCCAAGGCTTGAGGCCGGCACTTCGGTCAGAAGGAAGCTTGGAACGTGATCGCCAAAGCCGATGACTGTTTTGTCATCGCGGTCGTCACGGTCACGGCGATTGTTGCGGTTGTTACGGTCATTCCGATCATTGCGATCGTTTCGATCACTCCGCTCGGTCCGATCCGGCCGCTCAGCGCGGTTGCGATCAGTGTTGCCCGCGTTATTACGCGCGTCGCGTGCCGGTGCCTTGGGAGCATCGGCATCTTTTTGCGGTTGCGCGTCGGATTTGGCTGGTGACGGGGCGTCAGTGGCCGCTTCCTTTTTATCCGATCTTGCCGGACGGGCGGGTTTGTCGTCACGCGTATTGGTGGGCTTGCGGCTTTTCTTGTTGCGACGCTTCTTGCCGGTAAAGTCCAGTTCCAGCGTCTCGATGCCTTCAAGTTCCGTCAGCGGGATATTCATATTGATGGACTTGTTGATCGCAGCAACAAGTTTTCCGTCCTCTGGCACCGCCAGGGTAAAGGCCTTGCCATCGCGGCCTGCACGACCGGTACGACCGGTACGGTGGACGTAATCTTCGGCGTTGAACGGTACGTCAAAGTTAAAGACGTGCGAAACATCAGCAACGTCAATACCGCGCGCGGCCACGTCCGAGCAGACGAGCAAGGTGATCTCGCCGGTTTTGAATTTTGCCAGCGTTTCGGTACGTTCGCTTTGTGCCAGATCGCCATGCATGCGCCCGGCATTAAAGCCGTGCTTGGTCAGCGATTTATAAAGAATATCGACGTCTTTTTTACGGTTACAGAACACAAAGGCGTTGCGGACATCCTCGGCGCGGATCAGGCGGCGCAGGGCTTCGCGCTTGTCGAAATCATCAATAACAAGGAGCTTGTGTTCAACCGTTGTTGCCATCGTCGAAGGCGGCGATACGGTGATTTCCTTGGGGTTGGACAGGAATTTGTCAGCAAGGCGTTTGATTTCCTTGGGCATGGTCGCCGAGAAGAAAAGCGTCTGGCGCTGCTTGGGCAGCATGTTGACGATCTTTTCGATGTCGGGAATGAATCCCATGTCGAGCATGCGGTCGGCTTCGTCAATCACAAGCAGTTTGCAATCAGACAGCAGCAGCTTGCCGCGCTCAAACGTATCAATCAGGCGGCCCGGGGTCGCGATGATGACATCCGCACCTTTTTCAAGGACCTTGCTTTGCTCGGCAGCAGATTCGCCACCAATAATCAACGCCTTGGACAGCGAGATATATTTGCCATAGGTGTCAAAGTTTGCAGCAACCTGAGTGGCCAGTTCGCGGGTCGGCTCCAGAATGATGGAACGCGGCATCCGCATGCGGGCCCGACCATGATGGAGAATATCAAGCATCGGCAGGGTGAAGCTGGCCGTTTTGCCCGTACCCGTTTGCGCGCAGCCCAGAATGTCACGTGCCATCAGCACCGACGGAATAGCTTGGGCCTGGATCGGGGTTGGGGTGTCGTAGCCGGCGTCTGCGACGGCTTTGAGGATATCTTCGCTCAGACCGAGATCGGCGAAATTCATATGGTTCGTTTTCCCGCAAAGAAATGCGTTAAGGTGAAGCGGATCGCTAGAAATCTGATTGCGTCGTAAAGCCAACCCTTAATTAAGTCAAGAAAAACGCCGCTTAATTGCCTTGGAAAACCCATTCGGCGGGGTTTGAGAGGCTTGTTTGCAACAATTTGACAGCGTAATCTGCCACAACAGCTCATACTCGGGGAGAAAAACAGTGCTGATGGACGCAACCCGTTCAAGTTTGCTGATAATCGACGTTCAGGAAAAACTCTATCCGGCCTGTCTGGACCCGGATCAGATCATCGCCAATTGCTGTTTTCTGATCAAATGCGCCAATCGCCTTGAGGTGCCGGTGATCGTGACCGAACAGTATCCCAAGGGACTTGGTCATACGGCCAAGCCAATTGTCGACCTTCTGGAAAAGCCGGGTGATGCTGCTGAGGGCGGCAATGTCGTTTCCAAGGTGGCATTTTCCGCCGTTCCGGCCGATGGCTTTATCGAAAAGATGGAAGAAAATCAGGGGCGTGATCAGGTTGTGGTTGCGGGCATGGAAACCCATGTCTGTGTGCTGCAAACCGTGATGGATCTGATCGAACGCGGTCGGGAGGTCTATGTCGTCTCCGATGCGGTGACATCGCGCAGCCAGCATGACAAGATTTTCGGTCTTGAGCGCATGCGCGATGCCGGCGCAAAGATCGTGACCCGCGAAAGCGTGATGTTTGAATGGCTGCGGGTGGCAGGCAAGCCGGAGTTCAAGGAATTGAGCGCGCTGATTAAATGAGCTCGATCTCAAAGAAAGATACCGGGCACGCTAATGGTGATGGCGTGCCCGTTGTGTTTTTGTCAGGCATGCTGGCCGATCAGCGTATGTGGCATCCAGCACTTGCGGCCTATGCCGACTTGGACGCCGCGACCACACCTGCAATTCGGCCGGTATTTTGCGAGTTGTTTGATCAGGATAACGTGGCAGATATGGCGCGTGTGGTTCTTGCAACTGCACCGGACCGGTTTGCGTTGGTCGGCATGTCGATGGGGGGATATGCCGCCTTTGAAATCCTGCGTCAGGCCCCGGCACGTGTCAGTCACCTGATGCTGGTCAATACAAGGGCAACGGCCGACAGTGATGCGGTGCGACGTCGGCGTTTGTTGCTGTCGCGTATTGTCGCGGGCAAGACGCCGTTTGTTGCAGTCAATGACGGCATGCTTGATGAGATGCTTCACCCAGATAATCGCAATGATGCCGGATTGGTTTCCCTGTTGACCGCAATGGGCGACGCATGCGGGGTGGGGGTGTTTGAACGCCAGAACCATGCGGTTGCGACCCGCCCGGATAGCATGGCGGATCTTCGCAATATTGCAGTGCCATGCAGCGTTGTTGTCGGTACGCATGACCGGATCATAAGCCCTGAAAGCCACCGGGAGATGGCGGATGCGATCAAAGGGGCGTCGTTTACCATCGTCCCAGGGGCAGCGCACTATGTACCGCTAGAAGCGCCAAAAGCATTTGCCAAGGGGTTGTTGGACCTTTTGTCGCGTTAAGCGTGACGTCTGATCAGATGCTTAACAGCCCGGGACACGGCGGGAGCAACGGTCATCATCCTGATTGAGGATATGGCGAGGGAATAGTTGGTGACTTAGCGTATCCGCACTATCGACCAGTTGGGTTTGGAAGGTATCGCTTTTGAAGCGGGCGCGGGTTTGCGAAATTACTTTACCCCCGACGCAAAAGCCGAACCGCACAATGATTTGATCCGACGTTCCATCCATTTTGGCCGATTGTGGCGCGGTACACATGTTACCGCCAAAGGTTGATTGGGTAGGATTGACGACGGCAACCAACCGGTTTTCAGGTTTAAGGGTTTGCGTATCAGTGATGTCATCAGAATTGGTGATGAAGGTCAGGCGCGGCGGAAAGCCATGATTTGACAGCGCAGCGGACCATGCCGTATCGGGCAGGGTGTTGTTGGCATCGACAACGTCAAGCATCATGATCTGACTTGGTGCACCTGCGACCTTGAAGCTCTGGACTTCGCTGACGCTATAGTTTGGCGGTTCAATCAAGGCAGCGCCACATCCGCTGAGCAGTGTCAGTACACCCAATGCACTGATAGGAGCCAGTTTAAAACGGTTGCGTGTGATCATCGAATTTATCCTTTGGTGGGGCAAAATTTACTGACCGAAAACATGACCCTTCAATGTGAATTTGTTGGGGCACCATGACATTGGAATGCATTTGGCATCTGCCTGTCTTAGCTGAGATAGTCGACCAACATGCTCGGGATCGAAAAACAAAAACCCGGCGCAAAGGCCGGGTTTTGTCGGTTGTGGTGCGTGCCGATCAGACGTCAATATCTTCGACGAAACGGGCGTGTTCCTGAATGAACTGGAAACGTAGCTCCGGTTTTTTGCCCATCAGGCGGGTCACCAGATCCTTGGTCTGTCCGCGGGCATCCGGTTCGGCTGCATCGGGCAGGGTGACACGCAGAAGGGTGCGTTTCTTGTGTGCCATGGTGGTTTCGCGCAGCTGTTGCGGCGGCATTTCACCCAGACCCTTAAATCGGGAAATCTCGACCTTGTTCGGGTTCTTGAACTCGGTTTCGAGGATAACTTCCTTTTCGGCATCATCCATGGCGTAGATAGACTTGCCGCCTTGGGTCAGGCGGTAAAGCGGCGGCATTGCCAGATACAAATGGCCGTTTTCGATCAGGCCAGGCATCTCCTGATAGAAGAAGGTCATCAGAAGGGATGCGATATGTGCGCCATCGACGTCAGCATCGGTCATGATGATGATGCGTTCATAGCGCAGATCACCCAGCCGGAAATCAGACCCCGAACCGCAGCCAAAGGCTTCGATCATGTCCTTGATTTCCTGGTTGGCCATCATCTTTTCATAGGTCGCCGACGCAACGTTCAGGATCTTACCGCGCAGCGGCAGGACGGCCTGCGTTTCGCGGTCACGGGCCTGTTTGGCAGAACCACCTGCAGAGTCACCCTCCACCAGGAAGATTTCAGTGCCCGCCGCGATTGAACGCGAACAGTCGGCAAGCTTGCC
>ENA-ORCZ01000417-ORCZ01000417.1-marine-metagenome-genome-assembly--contig:-NODE-417-length-19623-cov-3.917477_pt1 | contig 19623 bp, 18 predicted proteins | sample MGYA00237785_ERZ508519 | MGnify/ENA primary metagenome ERZ508519 (study PRJEB26189, sample SAMN06268790) | marine metagenome | isolation source: Bioluminescent Bay, La Paraguera, Puerto Rico | place...
GGCCACATCTTCCCTCTGGTCGCCAAGGAAGGCGGCGTGATGATCCGTTCCGGCCACACGGAAGCTGCGGTCGATCTCTGCCGGCTGGCGGGCCTTGAACAGGTCGGCGTCATCTCCGAACTGGTCAATGACGACGGCACGGTCAAGCGCGGCAGCCAAGTGGCCGAGTTTGCTGCCGAGTTCGACCTGAAAATGGTCTCGGTGTCCGACCTGATCGCCTGGCGCCAACGCACCGAGCGTCTGGTGGAGCGGGTCAACGAACAGCCCGTCGACACGGTCTGCGGTCCTGCCTATGCCATGACCTATTCCACGCCCTACGACCCGATGCACCATCTTGCCATCGTCTATGGCGACATTCTCGATGGCCGCAGCGTGCCGGTACGCCTGCAACTGGAATCCGTCCTTGATGATGTCTTCGGCGCCGCGCAGCCGCTCGACGCGATCATGAAGCATTTCGCCGAGCGCGGCCGCGGCGTGATCGTTTACCTGCGCGAAGGTTCTGTGGGCGTCGCGCGGCAATCCAAGCGGGCAAGATCCGATTTTGAAGCCGCAGACACCGAAGAGCACAGCTCCGCGCAAGCCAGACAGGAACAATGGCGGGAGGTTGGACTCGGCGCGCAGATCCTGAAGGATCTCGGTGTCAGCTCGATCCGCCTGCTGGCCTCCCGTGAACGGCATTACGTCGGGCTGGAAGGCTTCGACATCAAGATTGACGAGACGGAGATCCTCGACATCTGAGGATCCCGAAAGGGGTGTTCCTCATGGCGGCAAGGAAAGCTGCGGGCAGGAAAGAGGAAGTCGAGAAGCCGGTACCGGTGCCATTCACCGTCGGCTTCGATCGTGGCCAGAGCCAGGGCATCGTTTATGGCAGCCTCGTCCTCGGCATTCTCTTTGCCGCCATCGGAGTCGTCGGCAACCTGCCGTTGCTGGCCATCGCCAGCATCGCCCCGATCGCGATCGCCTACTGGCACTTTCCGATGATCGAAAGCGGCAAGCCCCAGCTCGGCGCCAACGAGGACGGGCTCTATGTGGAGCGGATCGGCTTCATCGACTGGGGCGCCATCCGCATGACGGACGTCAAGCGCAACACGGTACGCAACCGCGAGCAGGTACGCCTCGATATCCTGCTGACCCGCCCGCTCAGTGATGCGGTCGCCAAGGCGCAGACATTCCCCGTCTGGAAAAAATTCATGATGCGCAACTGGAAGCGCACCCCGCGCGAACACGGGCGCGAACTGATCGCGATCAACCTGCACACACTCGCCGCCGATCCGGACGAGATCCTGAGCCGCATCCGCTCGTTCAAGTTCGTATGACGCGCGCCCGAACGCGGGCTGCCCGGGTCCTTCGGTGCGTCGGCAAGGATAAGTCCTTCATCGAAATCCCGGCCTGACAACGCGCGAGTCCGGAGCCACTTTCGCTCCATATGCAGCCCATGGAAAGACCCGGGCACCCTGGTCCCGGATCTTCGCTGCGCTTCGTCAGGGATGACCCACTGGAGGTCTACCCTCTTTTTACATCAAGTGTTCCTTGAAGAACGCGATCGTCCGATCTTCCGCAAGACTGGCTGCCGCCTCGTCGTAGCGCGGCGTCGTATCGTTGTGGAAACCGTGGTTCACGCCCGGATACATATGCGCTTCATAGGTCTTGTTGTTGGCTTTCAGCGCTTCCTCATAGGCAGGCCAGCCGGCATTGATGCGTTCGTCGAGCTCGGCATATTGCAGCAGCAGCGGCGCTTCGATCTTGGAAACATCCGCGGGATCCGGCTGACGGCCGTAGAAGGGCACACCCGCAGCCAGCTCCGGATACGCGACGGCGATCGCGTTGACCACGCCGCCGCCGTAGCAGAAACCGACCGCTCCGACCTTGCCGGTGCTGTCGTCGTGATTGAGCAGGAATTCGAAGCCGGCGAAGAAGTCATTCATCAGCTTGGTGCTGTCGACCGTCTGCTGCAGTTCCCTGCCCTTGTCGTCGCTGCCGGGATAGCCGCCGACGGACGTCAGGCCATCGGGCGCCATCGTCATGAACCCTGCCTTGCCGAGCCGCCGGGTGACGTCCTCGATATAGGGGTTGAGACCGCGGTTTTCGTGGATCACCAGAACGGCCGGAAGCTTGCCGGTCGCGCCAGCCGGCTTCACCAGATAAGCGTTGACCTCGCCATGGCCGTTCGGCGACGGATAGGTGATGCGTTCGGTTACGATGTCCGGGTCGTCCGCCGCCACCTGCTGGGCCAGTGCATAGTTCGGCGACAGCTGCTGCAGCAGCACTGCCGCCGTCACCCCGCCGACAGCAAATTTTGCCGCGCCGTTCAGGAACTCGCGCTTGGTGATCTTGCCATGCGCATAAAAGTCATAAAGATCAAGCAGTTCCTGGGGAAAGTCCTTTGCCGTCATGCGGCGTACCGGCGTCATCTCATTCATCTCATTACTCCCTGAAAGCGCACGCGATCCATGCTGCCGATACAATTAGGATCATATCAGCAGCGGTCCATGTTTTTGCGCATGGGAAAGTGTAACAAGATGTATTACGGGCCGGACGTTCCTCAGCCTATCTGGCCGCGATGACGCAGGAAGTGATCGGCCAGCACGCAGGCCATCATTGCCTCGCCCACGGGAACGGCCCGAATGCCGACGCAGGGGTCGTGCCGGCCCTTGGTCATGACGTTCACTTCCTCACCCTGGCGGGTGATCGACTTGCGCTCGGTCAGGATCGACGACGTCGGCTTGACCGCAAAGCGCACCACAAGCGGATCGCCGTTGGAAATGCCGCCCAGCACACCGCCGGAATTGTTGCTGAGAAAGACGGGCCGGCCGACATCGTCCATGCGGATCTCGTCGGCATTTTCCTCGCCCGTCAGGGCGGCGGCATCGAAGCCGTTACCGATTTCCACGCCCTTGACCGCATTGATCGACATCATCGCTGCGGCAAGTTCCGTGTCGAGCTTGCCATAGATCGGCGCGCCCCAACCGGCCGGAACGCCCTCGGCAATCACCTCGATAACGGCTCCGACGGAAGACCCGGCCTTGCGGATGCCGTCGAGATAGTCGGCCCAGAACGCTGCGGCTTCCGCATCGGGAGAGAAGAAGGCGTTGTTGTCGACCTCGGACCAGTTCCAGTTGCTCCGGTCGATCTTGTGCGGACCGACCTGAACCAGCGCGCCGCGGATGGTGACGCCCTGCAGAACCTTGCGGGCGACCGCCCCGGCGGCAACGCGCATGGCGGTCTCGCGCGCCGAGGAGCGCCCGCCGCCGCGATAGTCACGAATGCCGTATTTGGCATCATAGGTGAAATCGGCATGACCCGGACGGAAGCGGTCCTTGATCTCCGAATAGTCCTTCGAGCGCTGGTCGGTATTCTCGACGAAGAGCGAAATCGGCGTGCCGGTGGTCTTCTGGATACCGTCTTCGTCGATCATCACACCTGAGAGGATCTTCACCTCGTCCGCCTCGCGCCGCTGTGTGGTGAAGCGGGATTGGCCGGGCTTGCGCTTGTCCATGAAGCCCTGGATATCGGTTTCGTTGAGCGGAATGAGCGGCGGACAGCCGTCGACGACGCAGCCGATGGCCGGCCCGTGACTTTCGCCCCATGTGGTGACCCGGAACAGATGACCGAAACTGTTATGCGACATGGAGGGCTTCCGAAGCTTGCAAATGAAATGTCAGGCGCCGAGCGATACGCCATCACGCCCGCAAGCTCAAGTCCGCAGCCCGCCTCCCCGGCATAATTGGCGATGCCGCGCCGGATCAGACACTGTCAGAAATCAGCAAAAGTAAAATGCGTGGAAAATGCCAATCACAACTGTGTCGACGTCAAACACCAACCGTCATGACCACAACAATACCGCGATAGTCCTGATCTATTCGACCAGGAATTTGCCAATCCTTAAGGCTCTATCGCTACTATAGTTCTGGAAAACAATAATCTTCGAGGGGCTCGACGTTGCGGATCCGGGGTTGGCTGACTGGACTGATCGTTTTTTTGCTGGTGCCCAGCCTGCTCTTTGCCTCGCTCTGGTTTTCCAACAAGTTTGATAAAGTCGACGCGATCGACCGCAGCCTGGCCGGCCTTTTTCTGATCGATACCCTCGGCCCCCTCATGCAGGAAAAAGCCCTGACGGGCAGGATCGCAAAATCACCGGACCAATTGCGGGACCAGCTTGCCGCCTTTGCCGGTGCGGAGCGTTCGGTTGACTTGCTCGACGCCCTTGACGGTTTCCAGAAGGAGCAAAACGTGCCGCTGGCACTGCGCCGGGCCCGGACGCTTGCCGCCTCGATCTCGCAGCTGGCAAAGCTCAACGCATCGTCCTCCTATGAAACGTCCAAGTTGCCTCACCTGATCTACGACACACTTCCCTCCGTCGTCATTGAATCCGCGATAATGGTCAACAACGCGACCAACCTCATCCCGCGCGCCGAAATCAATGTCTGGGACAAGATGCAGATCCCTGTCCAGGGTGGACAGCTCAAGATCGCCGCCGATGGCGCAGCCCGCGAGACGGCCGAATATTTCAATGAACTGGAGGGGCCCGCCGGGACCGTGCTGCGCAACCACGCACAGCAATTCCGGGCGGCCAACATTGCCTATCAATCACATGCCGCCAAGCTGCTATCGTCAACGATCACGGCGTCCTCCGGACCGGACGTCATTGCAGCGCCCGTGATTTCGAGCCAGCCGGAACTCGTTGCCGCCACCTTCCTGCTCTGGAAATCGGCACTGGATTATCTCCTGGAGGACTTGAAAGAGCAGCGCGCCGACACGCTGTTCACCGTTACCTTGGCGGGGATCGTTGGTGGCCTTGTCATCGTAGTGGCCTTCTTGATCGCGATCGCGCTGACCCGTGCACTTGCGGATCGGACCCTGCGGGAATTCGAGAATCTCGGTTTTCACGACCCGTTGACGGGCCTGCCCAACCGGCGCGCGCTCCTGAACACGATCCGTTCGCTTCCCGAAACGGAACCGGGCTTGCGCACAGGTATGATCCTGATCGACCTGCGCCAGTTCAAGAAAATCAACGACCGTTTCGGCGACAACGCGGGCGATGCAATCCTGCGGGAAGTGGCCGAAGTGCTTTCGCAAAACGCCGAGGGCGGAGACTTCCTGTGCCGCACGGGTGGCACCGAGTTCGCGCTGCTACGCCCGCGCCTTTCGGGCGTCACCCGCTTCGAACAGGTGGCACAGAAGATCCTGCAGGACATCAGCAAGGATCGCAGCGTCAATGAGCAAAGAACTTCCATCGACGCAAATGCGGGACTGATCATCAGCCTGCCAAAAGTCAAACTGACCGACCAGATCCTCACAGATGCCGCCCTGGCGCTCAGATCGGCGAAGCAGAAAGGACCGGGCAAATTCGAGCGGTTCACACCTGAGATGCGGGCCGTATTCGAGGAGAACGACGAGATTGCCAAGGAGCTGCAAAAAGCTCTGAAAGAAGGCCGCATCGTTCCCTGGTATCAGCCTCAGGTGAACATTCATACCGGCCAGGTCGTGGGAGCGGAGGCTCTGGTCCGCTGGATCGACGACCAGGACGTCCGCTTTCCCGGCTCCTTCCTGCCGGCGGCGTTCGAGGCAGGCTACATGGAGCAGATCGAGACGACCGTGCGGGAGAAGGTCTTTACCTTCGCCACAGGTCTCGGTGGCACCACAAGGCCGGCGGTTCATCTCGGCCTTAACGTGACGGCAAGCCTGCTGACCAGCGAAAAGGCGGTGGACGCCCTGCACAAGCAGGTCAAGGACCTGGGGCTCGAGCCTTCCAATATCAGCCTGGAAATCCTGGAAGCGGTGATGATCGACGCGGTCGCCGCCGCGCCGATCAAGGCAAACATTGCCCGGCTGTCGGAGCTCGGGTTCTTTATCGAGCTGGACGATTTCGGCACAGGCCACTCAAGCATTTCCAGCCTGCGCGACCTGAAGGTCGACCGGGTCAAGATCGACCGCAGCTTCATCTCGGGCGTCGATGCAAATCCTGGCCTGCAGAAGTTCACCAGCGCGCTCATCAACCTGGCCAAGAGCCTCGATATCAGCGTCCTGGCCGAGGGTGTTGAAACGGAAGGAGAGCGGGACTGGCTGAAGCGCAACGGCTGTGACGTGATCCAGGGCTTCCTGATTTCAAAAGCCGTGCCCGAAGACGAACTGGCGGCGCTGATCCTGAAACACAGCTACGCACAACCGAACGTCGAACAGGACTGCAACATCCGCATTCTTGCGTGACATTCCTCGCAAGCCTAAGCAGGAACCGCGCAAAGGCCACGCTCAGGCCACGCTCAGGAAAGCGCCGGGCGATCTCGCAGCCGGTGTTCCCGAGCCTTGAGTTCGGCCGCCGCCATCGACAGGCCGCCGTCAGCGCCGTCGACAAAGTGAATATGACGGCTGTTGCCGATATCCTCGACGAAACAGGTCATCAGGGCGGAAGAGGAGACGTGCAGTCCGTAGGTTGCATCTCCGGCTTCATAGGCTGCTGCCAGCTGGCCTTCGACGGCCGCGAGCTGCGCCGGCGTCAGGTCAAGCACGAGCTGCAGGCTGTCTCCCACCTTGCGGTGATCGGTATTGAGACTCAGCTCCCTGAAATACCTGCCGGGATCGAACGGACCGATGCGCCGGCCCGTATAGAAGCTGATCACGAAGACCACGGATTCGGCCAGACAACGCAGCCAGCCGCGCACGGCCTGACCGGCGTGGCCGAGCCTGACCTCGTGCTTCAAACCGCTTGGCGGAAACCGAAAACGCAGACGGCTCCTGTCCGCAAGATGTGCCGCAGCGTCGTCCGTCAGCGGATTGAATCCCAGCTTTTGCGCCATGTCCTTCATGAGATCCTCCATCGGCCTTTGCCCGGTCGGCTTGAGGATCAGCGAGACGATCTGCCCGTTGCGCGCCGGCAGAGGTTCCCAGCGGCAGGACAGCCCGTCAAGGGTCGGCAGCGCCGTCCGCTCGATGGCAAGGGCAAATGGCTGCACTGCTTCGGGGTCTTTCAGAATGCGGTCGGCCATCGCAAGGCCATTGCCCAGAATCATCGCCAGGTGGTTACCCGGGCTCAGACGATACTTGCGTACCCTGACATCACCGCCGAGTTCTCGCAGATGCCGAACCGGAATGGCTGCGGCGCGCAGCTCCAGTTCCATGACCTGGCGGGCGAGATCGACCACGCCGGCCAGCGCGTCTCGCGCCGCGTCGACGTCATGTTCGGGCACCACCAGCATGGCGCCGTCGCCACCGAAAACGAAAGGCACCCGGTCGCGCCCGATCCGGTTGAGGACGGCGGCAATCACTGCCGCGCCCACCATGTTGACTTCCTTGTAGCGCCCGGCAGCGACCGCATCGCTCGAGCGGACGATGTCCGCGGCCAGGACATACCAGTCGTCCGGCACCGGACGGTAGTCTTCAAGCGCCGTAACGGCGCTGAAGTCGGAAAAGCTTGGCAGCTCGCGATAGAAATCGTCTTCGGACAAGGTACCTATCCCGCCTCGGTAGACAGCCGCGCCGTCAGGGTTCATGGATCTACGTGGCGCCGGGAAGGCCTGATCACCCGGCAGGTTTCACTTTCGCGCGAGCGCGATTATAGGCATTCCAGCTGATCAAGGTGACCGGGAGAAAGTGTCCGCCCCCGGTGCGCAGCCTGCTTCATTCCGCCCCCTTTCAGAGGACTTCGAAACCACTGTTCCGCCATACGAAGACCTTGTCCTGCGGCACATCCTGCTTGGGCACGATCGCGGTATCGAGCCCCTCCAGGAGGCCGCGCATCACCCGGTAGACACCGCCGTGGGAGACCACGACCGACGGTCGGTGGACCGTTTTCAGCCAGACCCCGATCCTTGCCGCAAGCATTCTGTAGCTTTCGCCTCCCGGCGGGACGAAGCCCCACTTGTCGGCGCGGCGCTGCAGGATCAGGTCCTGCTCCCCCTCCGCCAGCTCTTCCAGCGTGAAACCTTCCCAGTCGCCAAAGGTGATTTCCTTGAGCTGGTCCTCCAGCCGGTAAGCCGCCGGGTCCAGTCCCATCGCCTCGCGCAGGTGTTCCATGGTTGCCCGGGTCCGGCCGAGCGGGGATGAGACAAAATCCAGCGTCTGCGGATCGAGGCCTTCGCGCGAAAGGAAGTCCCGCAGCCGCTCGCCATTCCGGGTCGCCTGGTTTCTGCCTATCGCATTGAGCGGAATGTCGCGCTGGCCCTGCATGCGTCCTTCGAAATTCCAGTCCGTCTCGCCATGGCGTATGAAGATCAGGAGTTCCGGATCGTGCAGCTTCGGCAGGGTGGCGGATCTTGGATCAGTCACAACGGTCGTCATTTCGGTTTCCGGACGGAAGGTATACCGGTGTCGGCAAGACCTGAGAAACTTGAAAAGAAGATGGCCGGTGATTGACCGGCCATCCTGAAGGATCAGTCCTTGACGACCGAGATATCCGGAGCATCGACCGCCTTCATGCCGACGATGTTGTAGCCGCAATCGACATGCTGGATCTCGCCGGTGATGCCGCGGCCGAGATCGGAGAGCAGGAACATGGCGCTGTCGCCGACTTCCTCGATGGTGACCGTGCGGCGCAGCGGCGAATTGTATTCGTTCCACTTCAGAATGTAACGGAAGTCGCCGATGCCGGACGCGGCCAGCGTCTTGATCGGTCCGGCGGAGATGGCGTTGACGCGGATATTCTGCGGCCCGAGGTCCATCGCAAGATATTTCACGCTGGTTTCCAGCGCCGCCTTGGCAACACCCATGACGTTGTAGTGCGGCATGACCTTTTCCGCGCCGTAATAGGTCAGCGTCAGAATCGAACCGCCACCGCTCATCAGCTTCTCCGCGCGCTGGGTGACCGCAACAAGCGAATAGCAGGAGATGTCCAGCGTGCGGCAGAAATTGTCGGACGAGGTGTCGACGAAACGGCCGGTCAGTTCAGACTTGTCGGAAAAGGCGACGGCATGGACGAGGAAGTCGATCTTGCCCCATTTGTCTTCAAGCGTCTTGAAGACTGCGTCGATGGAAGCCGGATCGGTGACGTCGCAATGACCGACGACAATGGCCCCGAGTTGATCGGCAAGCGGCTCAACACGCTTCTTCAGCGCATCGCCCTGATAGGTAAGCGCCAGTTCGGCTCCCGCGTCGGCCAATGCTTTGGCAATGCCCCAGGCAATCGATTTGTTGTTTGCCACGCCCATGATCAGGCCGCGTTTGCCGTTCATCAGTCCGCGCGTTTCCGCCATCGTCATCTCCGGTAAGGAATCCAGTACCACCCCAGCGGGCTGGCATCCTATGGCACAAGGGGGTTGTTCCTTCAAGAGACCGGACGCGCGAATGAGGCGTCGACGGCGGCGCATTCAGACACTATGTTGGCGCCCGATTTTCACCGTCAAACTTCACGAGGTCCCCGCTCATGGAGCGCTCTCCCCATGCCGACCGCTTCGCCGAGATAATCGGCGCAGCCAATGTTCTGACCGACCCGGCCGACCAGGCGCCTTATCTCACCGAGTGGCGCGACCTTTATCAGGGGGTCACACCCATGGTGCTTCGGCCGGGCAACACGGCGGAGGTCGGCGCGGTGATGGCCTATGCTTATGAGAACGGTCTGAAGATCGTCCCCCAGGGAGGCAACACCGGTCTGGTCGGCGGCCAGATTCCGCAGGAAACCGGGGACGAAATCGTGCTGTCGCTGTCCCGGCTCAACAAGATCCGCGCCGTCGATCCGGCCGGGTTCACCCTGATCGCAGAGGCCGGCGTGGTTCTGGAGACGCTGCAGAACGAGGCAGAAAAGGTCGACCGGCTGTTCCCGCTTGCGCTCGGGGCGCCTACGGCAACACCCGCGACCTCGTTCTCGGGCTTGAAGTGGTGCTGCCGACGGGGGAGATCTGGAACGGCCTCAGGACGCTGCGCAAGGACAATACCGGTTATGATTTGAAACAATTATTTATCGGCGGCGAAGGTACGCTCGGCATCATCACCGCTGCAGCACTCAAGCTTTTCCCCAGGCCGAAGAAACTGGAGGCAGCCTTCGTCGGCCTCCCCGATCCGCATGCCGCCCTGAAGCTGTTCACGCTCGCCAAGGCCGAGGCCGGTCCGGTCCTGACCGGTTTCGAGATCATGCCGCGCGTCGGCGTGGAATTCTGCCTCAAACATCTTGAAGGGGCCCGCGACCCGCTGGAAGGGGAACACGCCTGGTACGTGCTGATGGAACTTTCCAGCGGCTCGGATGCCTTCCCCGTGCGCGACCTTCTGGAAAGCATTCTCGGGACGGCCTTCGAGGAAGGACTCGTGGAGGATGCCGCCTTTGCCCAGAACCTTACCCAGGTGCAGGACTTCTGGCACATTCGCCACGGCATGTCCGAAGTGCAAAAGCCCGAAGGCGGCTCCATCAAGCACGACGTCTCCGTGCCCGTCGCCTCCATTCCCCGGTTTCTGGACGAAGCCATGGCGGCTGTGGAAAGCTTCGTGCCCGGCTGCCGGCCCGTGCCTTTCGGCCATATCGGTGACGGCAATATCCACTTCAACGTCAGCCAGCCGGTCGGAGCCGACAAGGAAGCGTATCTGGCCAGGTGGGACGAGATGAACGCCATCGTCCATGGCATCGTCGCCGGCTATGGCGGCAGCATTTCTGCCGAGCACGGTATCGGCCGCCTGAAGCGTGACCTTCTGAGCGACGTCAAATCGGATATCGAGATGGACCTGATGCGGCGGATCAAGACAGCCTTCGACCAGAAGGGCCTGCTCAATCCCGGCAGGATTCTCTAGGCACTCCAACGGCTCGAACCGATCTCTACCCGTCAGGGCATTTCTCCAGGCGGCGCAGGTTATCTCCCTGCGAACGCCAGGATTACACCGCACATGCCAGCCGCTTGTCTCGCCGGTCGTCAGCATACGCCAGTCCCGCCACGGGCCTGGCGATATGCGCATCGACGTCATGGGCCGGATTTACTGCTGAGCGCCTGAAAACTTCTTTCCTCACACCGCATTGCAACTCTGGAAGAGGACCGCCGAAACGCCGCTGAAGTCCGGCCCCGGATCAATTGTCACTTTCAACAGGTAGACGGAAAATTTCTCCCCCGTGGGGATAAGGTTAACCGGTGCCTCCGGATGGACAAGGCAGATCGGACCTGCAGATCTTGCGGCAGCACCTTGATCCCATTGCAGTTTACGCAAGCGTTACCAAACGCCTGCCATTGGACCGGAACCGCAGATGGTCTTTTTCGGCCCGGATATTTTCCCCAGCTTCCACCGGCGAACCGGACTGGGGAGTCGGCTGGAGTTTCACTTCTGCCCAAAAAGTGTTCTCGGCATGGTCAATTTGCGCTCCACCATTCTCGTCAAAAGTGACATCAATTTCAGCAGAAAAACGAAGAATTTCCTGTTCTATTTCCCTATTTTCGAACAGTTCGTTTGAAAACTCGCTCAAAAATCCCCGAAAAGTTAAATTTTTCCTAAAACTGCTTCCTTGCCCACAGGCAGATCTGAAACAGAAGCGGAGGAACAACTCTACCAGGACTTGCGGCGCGTCCTGACCTGGATGGAACGCAAGATTCGCTATGTAAAATTTACATGCGCAGTAACCGTCATCTACAAAAATCACAATACGAAACGTCTATGACCTCATAAAAATAAGCTATTTGTAAACATGGTAAGCAAAAGGTTAATGGTGTTTCATAGGCGTCAAAAAGCCAGCCGGTCGAGGGGTCCGAAAGAGTCCCAAGACCTAACAAAAGCAACGGGCAGCGAGGCGGAACATCGTTGCTCATAGACAGTGCACGGGGGGGAGCGGTTCCAAACGATCCCTCCAATGGAGGCCACAATGCAGGTTCAGAACTTGGCAAGTTCGGATCAATGGGATCGTGTGAAAAAGGAACTGAGAAACGAACTCGGTGACGATGTATTTTCCAATTGGTTCGGCAGGGTTAATCACGAAGAAACCACCGGCGACGCGGTGCGTCTGTCCGTACCGACCCGTTTCCTGAAAAACTGGATCCAGAACAACTACGAGAAGCAGCTCGTAGGTCTCTGGAAACGCGAGCAGGACGATATCAACCGTATCGAACTGACCGTTCGCGGCGCCTTGCGGCCGCGCCAGATCACCACTGGCCAGGCCCCAAAGGCGATCACTGCCCGCCGTATCAGCGGCCGCACCGGCCCCTTTTCCAGCATGCCACAGTTCGGCTCTTCGGCCGGCGTCTCGGTCATCCCCTGCCTTGCCGATACCGGCGAGGAGGCAGCTGCGGATTTCCTGAACGGTGCCTCGCTCAACCCGAAGCTGACCTTCGACAGCTTCGCCGAAGGTGCATCGAACAGCCTTGCCTGCGCAGCCGTCCGCCAGATGGCCGTCGGTCATGAAGGCACGCTGGACATGCTCTACATCCATTCGGCCACAGGCATCGGCAAGACCCACCTCCTGCAGGCGGCGGCAGCCGAAGCCCGCAAGACCGGACGGCAGGTCGCGTATCTTTCCGCCGAGTTCTTCATGTACCATCTGGTACCGGCACTGCGCACGCCCGCTTTCCCGGTGCTGCGCCAGGCCATGCGCTCCATCGACCTGCTGCTCGTCGACGACCTGCAGTTCCTGCATGGCAAACAGGCGGCCGACGAGTTCAGCAAGACGCTCGAATTGCTGATGGAAGCCCCCACACAGATAATCATGGCCGCGGACCGGGCCCCGGAAGACCTCGATACGCTCGGCGAAACGCTTCGCCACCGGATCCAGAAGGGCGAAGTGGTCGGCATCCAGGCGACCGACTATGCCCTGCGCCATGACATCCTGCGCAAGCGAATTGCCGCTGCGCGCAGGACCCACCCGGGCTTCTCCGTTCCGGAGGACGTTGCGGACTACATCGCCCGCTACGTGATCTCGTCGGCCCGCGACCTGGAAGGCGCGCTGAATCGCCTCTTTGCCCACAACCAGCTGACCAAGCAGCCGGTGACGATGGATCTTGCGGAAAAGACGCTGCACGATCTCGTGCGCATCGGTGAGCCGCGCACCCTCAAGGTGGAGGAAATCCAGCAGGTGGTGTGCAAGCATTTCAGCGTCACCAAGGCGGATCTCCTGTCCTCCTGCCGCGCACGCACGCTGGTTCGCCCCCGTCAGATCGCGATGTATATCGCAAAGGTCATGACGGGACGGTCCCTGCCCGAAATCGGCCGCCGCTTCGGCAATCGCGACCACACGACGGTGCTGCACGCCGTACGCAAGATCGAAGACATGGTGAAGAAGGACAAGGTCCTGGCCCAGGAGGTCGAACTCCTGAAGCGGCTGCTTCACGCCTGACATCGCAGGCCGTAACCGGCCTCACGGCTTCCGGGGAACACCCCTTCCCCGGCAGGCTGCGGCAGCGGGCAAGCCCGCTGCCCGAAATGCCCTCCCCACCGGAGCATCGTGCGTTTAGGAAATCGCATAAAGGATGCCCTGACAATTGGGGGTCGATCAGTACCCGATCGTTCAATTTGCTCCTGTTGAACGATCGCTGATCAAGAGGGCTATCCCCTACTGCGTCTGGCAGGGCGCAGTCATCCGAGGCGGCGAATGCCGCCGGGGTGTCTCATCTGTAACCTCCCTCTCCTTGAAGCCGCGCCTGCGGCTTTCCTTTTGCGCCGTTGACAGCGGCCCTGCGGCTTCCTATCTGTGGCGCTGGTTCAGAGGGAGCCGGCCGCCCGCAGGCAGACGCCATGGTGAATTCCCTTGCGCAAGTTCTCTTGCAGCTTCGCTTCGACCTTCACGAGACCGTGCAGGCAGATGGCAATGCGGGCCCCATGACAGGCGATCGCCGCGAGGCCGTCTGAACCGCCTGCCTTTCTTGGAAAGGTACTGCCATGACTCTGCCGAGCGTTTCTGAAATGAAGGCCCAGGCCAAACGCCTGCGCTCTGCCCTTGCCGCCAAGGGACAGGATCTGTCCCACAGTCAGGCCCTTGAACTCTTGTCCGCACAATACGGTTTCAAGGACTGGAATACTGCGTCCGCCACGGCCGCACGCCCCAACCACATGGCCTTTGCCATCGGGGACAGGGTGTCAGGCACCTATATGAAACAGCCCTTCCTGGGAGAGATCCTGTCGCTCACCCGCGTCGGCCCGTCAGGGCAGTACCGGGTGATCGTCAAGTTCGACACGCCGGTGGACGTGGTGACCTTCGACAGTTTCTCGGCCTTTCGCAGCCGCGTGACTGTCCTGATCCATCCCGACGGCGTTGCGATCAAGCGCACCTCCGACGGAGAACCGTATCTGAGGATGCAGCGCGCGGACTAGAGGGCGCCCCTCTTCTGCTGGAATCCCTCACGCGCCGTGGCATACTCTTGAGACGATCAAGAGCATGCCGCGGTAAGTGCCGCTGCCCGGATGCTCCCGAACGGGGACATCCGGGCAGCGGGCCAGGGGAACCAGACATGATCCAGCGCCAGTCGATTGCCGCCTCCCTCCGACGGGGGGTCACCCTTTTCACCCTCGCCGTCTGCCTCCTTGCTGCGCTCACAGCTTCGGGGGCACGGGCTGCCGTCATGCCCGGCGGCAACAGCGGCTGGCTCGTGGTCGCCAGCCGGGCGGACGCCAATACCGCTATCTCCCTCGCAGGAGGCTACGCAAACCGGTTTCCCCAGACGACGGTGTTCCAGTCCAACAACGGCTGGTTTGCCGTCACGATCGGCTGGATGAACCTTTCTTCGGGAAACCGTTACAAGAGCCGGCTGATCGCTGCCGGAACCATCCCCGGCGACAGCTACTTCCATAACGGCGAGCGGTTTCAATACGCGGTCTGGTCGGCCACGGGCCTCACCGGAGGCCCGTCCCAGGCGCTGTTCGCCGCAACCGGCATCCGCGACACCGGCGTCGGCACCCGCCCCTCCGGACAGGTTTCAAATCCCGCCGCCAGCCAGGCTTATGTGAGCGGCCTCAATCCGAGCGGCGACAATTTCCTGTCTCTGCGCACCGGACCCGGCAGCCGTTTCCAGGAGATCGCCCGTTTGCGCGAGAACACGCCGCTGACGATCCTGGGTCGCAGCGGATCCTGGCTGAATGTGGCACTTACTGACGGCCGCAGAGGCTGGGCCTACAGCAAGTATGTCGCCTCCGGACCGGTCTATCCGGCTCCCGTGACACCGCCGGCGGTCTCGCCGCCGACGATCTCACCTCCAGCCGTTGCGAGCCGGGCGATATCGCCGCCCCGTGCCGGCATCGTCGGCGATCTCAGCGACAGCGGCGATACGTTCCTGTCGCTCAGGACCGGAGCCGGGACCGGTAACCCGGAATTCGCCAGGCTTCTGGAAGGTACCGAGGTGCAGATGCTTGCCCAGCAGGGAGCCTGGGTCGAAGTCGAGCTTGCCAACGGCATGCGCGGATGGGCCTATGGCCGCTATCTGGAAGCGCCGCCGTCGGTTGCGAACCGGGACCCGTCGTCGGAGGACATCCCGACCATCGGCCCCTCTTCCGGCCAGACGGTGGAACTGCCGTCATCAGGCGGCGCACCCGTGGCAAACCAGAACCTGCCCGACCTGACGACGCTTCCGCCCGGCAAGCGGGTGGCGCTCGTCATGGGCAACTCGGCCTATGAATACGCGCCGCTCCTGCCCAATCCCAAGAACGATGCCGCAAGGCTGATGGAAACGCTGAAGCGGCTCGGCTTCACGGTCATTCTCGGGCTCGACCAGGGCAAGACCGGAATGGAAGGCTCCATCCGCAGCTTCGTGCGCTCCATGAGCGATGCCGACGTCGCCCTTTTCTTTTATGCCGGCCATGCCATGCAGATGGACGGCAAGAACTATCTCATACCGGTCGATGCCAAGCTGGAGGACGCGACCGCAGTCGACTTCGAGACCATCGAGCTCGGCACGATCCTCAATTACATGAACGCCCCCGGCCGCCTGTCGATCGCGCTTCTGGACGCTTGCCGGGACAATCCGCTCTCGCGCAAGTTCCGAACGCTCGGCACCAGCCGCAGCTCCTTTGTCGGGCGCGGACTGGCGGCACCGGAAGCCGGCGGGGGCAACATCCTAATCGGCTTTGCCACCGCCCCCGGCGACGTGGCGCTGGACGGCGACGGTGACAACAGCCCCTTCACCACGGCACTGCTGAAGCATATCGAGACGCCGGCTCTGGAAATCGAGATCATGATGAAACGGGTCAAGGCGGACGTCTACGCGGCCACCCAGGGCTCGCAATCCCCCTGGCACAACTCGGCGCTGCGCAAGGAGTTCTATTTCGTTCAGTAGGCGGATATTGGCACTCGTAGGTGCTTCAGCAGTGGCACCACTCACGAGCTTTAACAATTTGTCCTGCGAGTAGGCCCCAGCTCTCCGCTTCGCCATGGCCGGGGTGACACCCGGGGATTGGCTACTGCTTTCGCATTTCAACCAGGAGCGCCCCTCACCGCAGCCGGGCAACCACCAGATGGCCCGATACCGGTTCGCCCTCTTCCAGACGCACAGTGATCGGCTCCATGGCGAGGATGTTGAAGCCGGCCTCATCCAGCGAGGACCGGATATAGGTTTCGCCCTGCGCGAAGCGGTTTTTAGGGCCGACCATGAAGGATCGCCCCTGCAGCACCTCTTCCGGCAGGGTCTCCGTGGAAAACGCCAGATAGCCGCCAGGGTCGAGCCTGTCGGCGGCCCCGGCCAGGAACGGTTCCACCGCGCCGAGATAGGGAAAGACATCGGTCGCCGCGATCATGTCCCAGGTTGGCCGCTCCCCGTCCTCCTCCTCGAATTCCTCAAGGAAGGCAACGGCTTCTCCGACATAAAGGTCGTCGTAGACCTCGCGGTCATAGGCCAGTTCGACGATGCGCTCGGACAGATCGACACCGGTCCGGTGATCGGTGCAATCGGCGAGCGCCATGCCGGTGAGGCCGGTGCCGCAGCCTAGATCGAGCAGACGCTTGAACGGGCCGATCTCCAGTTTCTGAACCTGGTCGCGCACCAGCAGCGGCACGCAATAGCCGAGTTCGTCCACCAGAATGTCATCGAAGACATCCGCATGCTGGTCGAAGAGAGTCGCGACGTAGGCGTCCGGCATCTTTCGGGGTGCCGTGTCGGCGCCAATGGCCGCAAGGCGGATACTGACTCCGCCCGGATCGTCCGGATCAAGTGCCAGCGCCTCTCGAAATGCGGCTTCGGCACCTTTCAGATCGCCGGATTTCTGAAGCGCCAGTCCGCGGTTATAGGCCTCGGCCAATGCCTCGTCTTGATGCTTCTCCTCGAAATCATCGGGATCGAAATTGTCGTTGCTCATAAGTCTGTCCTCGGCCTCTGCCCTGCCGTACAGCGAAGCCGGGGCATTTGCACGGCAAATCTGCCGCGCACGCCAATCAGAACAGATCCAGCTGGCTGTCGTCAGGCACGGATTTCGCCGCGTCAGCAGTTTTTGCGGGCCTTTTCAGGGCGACTTCCATTTCCTCTGGCGCGATTTCACGTTGGATGTCGGGATCGTCGTTGACCACCTTGTTGACCCGCGGCGAGACCGGAACGGCAACCAGAAAATCGTCCTCGACCGGCCGCAGCAGCTTTTCCGCTTCGCGCCGATCGACATTGGCAACATCCAGCCAGGCGCCGAAATTCTCCGGTTTCAGGATCACCGGCATGCGGTGATGGATCGCGGACATCATCCGGTTCGACTGGATCGTCAGGATCGCGCCGGTGTCGATGTCGCCGCCATCCGGGTCCGACCAGGTCTCCCACAGTCCCGCAAAGCCCATGATGTCGCCTTCCGCCGGGCGGATCCAGAAGGCCTGCTTGCCTTCGCTTGTGCGTCGCCATTCATAGAAGCCGGACGCCGGAACCAGGCAGCGGTGATGGCGCATGGCGGTGCGGAAGGATGGTTTTTGCGAAGCCGTCTCCGCCCGCGCGTTGATCAGCAGCGTGAAATCGGCCGGATCCTTGACCCAGGACGGGACAAGCCCCCAGCGGACCAGATGAAACCGCCGGGTCCCGTCAAGCGTCTGGCGGACGATCGCCAGCGGCTGGGTTGGCGCAATGTTGTAGCGCGGCGGAAAATTCGGCCGGTCGACGTAGTCGAAAAAGGACCGCACGGCATCCGGCGGCGTCGTCAGGGCCAGGCGGCCGCACATCGCATTCTCCCCTTGGCTATCCCTTTGCCGCCCAAACCCGGTTTCGGGCCCCACAGCCTTCCGTCAAGTTAGGCAATTGGAAACAAAAAAGAAGTACCGTAAGGCACAAGTGAATAACAGGGGGACAGGTATGGAATGTTTGCAGCCAGTTCTGGGCGCCGGGGATCTGGCAGCCGAAAGGCTGGTGCAGGCAAACATCAATCCCCAGACCGGCCTCGCCACGGATTATCTCAATCACTTCAATGAAGTGATGATGCTTCTCGAAATGCTTCCCGACATGCCGGACTGTGCCGAGGACGTGCTCGAATGGGAACCGCTCGATTATGAGGGCCATTTCGAGAATTCGACCTTCAAGGACAAGAATCTCGCCATCCAGGCCTATCACGCCGCGCCCAACTATCTGCGCGAGCATCTGGAAAAGCAGGTGAACCGCATCAACATGCTGGTTGGCACCATTCAGGCACAGCTGCGCGAAACGCCCGATCCGGCACTTGTGGCTGCCGAAATCGCCGACAGGGCGACCCTTGAGATCAAGCCGCTGATCGCGGTTGCCGGTGCCGTCATCCACGGTCATGTGGAACCGGAAGCAACCCAACACGAGGGCGACGGCGCCCAGGCGGAAATCGACGCCCTGTTCGCCTGAGGTCGGGACGCCTATTCTCGGCGGAAAGAATCGCCCCTCCCGCGCGCCGAGGCCTAATACCAACCTCAACAAATAGGAACCGATCCGAACGTGTTTGGGGACTGTTCTGCGAGGAGCGGGTTGCAGGGGCGATATGGTTTATCATCCAATACCTGCAACGCAGCAGAACAGTCCCCTGACACGGCCCTCGGGTGGCCTGTTCCGGCCCGCCGGACTGCGTTGCGCCGCTTGAACGGCCAGCCACGGCGTCCTGCCCAACGCGCCTTGCCCGCAAACCGGAACAGCGCCATCAGATGGGTTCATACGTATTGAGGTTGCTATTAATGTCCAGATTCTACCCCGATGCACCGCGTGCCGCTGTCAGCGTCCTGTGCCACAGGGACGGCAAGGTATTGCTCGTGCAGCGCGGAAGAGAGCCCTACAAGGGCTGCTGGAGCCTGCCGGGCGGGTTGATCGAACTTGGCGAAACCCTGCGGGAGGCGGCCACGCGGGAACTTTTCGAGGAGACCGGCGTGACGGCGGACTTTGGCGAACCCGTCGAGACATTCGATTCAATCCAGCGGGATGCGGACGGGCGGATTGCCACACACTTCGTCCTGTCGGTCTTCTGCGGTGCCTATGTCCGCGGCGAGCCGCTGGCCGCGGACGATGCCGCAGCCGTTGAGTGGGTACCGCCGGACGAACTCGACGACCGGCCGACGACGCCCGGCACGCCAGAGCGTATCCGCCGACATCTCGGGCTTTGACCGGTCTGCCGCTAATCTTGGGATCATGCGGTCCAGCGCCGCCTTGGGACTTGCGGTGCGGCGCGGCGTTCAGCATGATCCGGCCATGATCAGATACCGCCTGCCGCCCGCCCTTCGCCGGACCGCCCTTGCCCTTGCTTTCGGGCTCCTGTCTCCGGCAGGAGGCGCGTCGGCACAGGATCTGTCGCCGGACGCACCGCCTTACGAACAGCAGCTGATGCGGCTGGGGG
>ENA-ORCZ01000418-ORCZ01000418.1-marine-metagenome-genome-assembly--contig:-NODE-418-length-19616-cov-3.930396_pt1 | contig 19616 bp, 12 predicted proteins | sample MGYA00237785_ERZ508519 | MGnify/ENA primary metagenome ERZ508519 (study PRJEB26189, sample SAMN06268790) | marine metagenome | isolation source: Bioluminescent Bay, La Paraguera, Puerto Rico | place...
TCCATCGGCTCGTCGCCGCCAGCCATGATGGCATCGACGTCGACTTCTTCAGCCTCGCCTTCATCGTCATCAGCGGCGGGGGCAGAGGCGAACATGTCGTCGATGGCAGCTGCGTCCATCGGCTCGCTGCCACCGGCCATGATGGCGTCAATGTCGTCGTCGCTGGCGTGGACAGGCTCGGCAACGGCCGGAGCAGCGCCTGCATCCGACTTGCTTTCCTTCAGTGCGGCATTGAAGACGTCGTCGCTGACGGACATCAGTTCGTCGACATTGTTCTGCGAAACGCCGCCGCCGGCGAGCTGCGGCCCGTTGAGGAGATGGGCATCCGGGCGGGAATCCACCGGGCCGGCGGTCGCGTCGGCCTCCAGTTCCTCGATTCCCCAGATGTTGATCATCAGGTTGATGCGGCTTTCCAGGTAGCGCAGCACCTGAACGACCTTGTTGGTGCGCTGGCCGGTGAGGTCCTGGAAGGAGCAGGCCATGAAGATCTCGGTCGCCTTGGCGTCGATATCGTCGCAGACCGCATCGTCGGCGCCGTTCTCGCGCAGCACCCAGGCCTTTTCCTGGATCTGCTCGGCAGCCTCCAGGATCGACTGGGTTGCGCCCTCGGTCTGTGTGACGATGGCATCGAGTTCGTGCGAGGCATCGACGAAGCGGTTGCTTTCCTCGCCTTCGGCCTTGATGTTGGCGATCTCGGCTTTTGTGCGCTCGATCGCCTCGTGCATGTCGGCGATGTCGAGACGGATCTTGTCGAGGTCCGGCACCTTGCGCTGCCGCGTCATCATCTTCTCGAGCCTGCCAATCGCCGTCAGGATCTCGGTCGTTTCCGGGGTCTTGTGACGATTGAGAAACTCTTTCAGAAACCGACGTCCGCGATCGGATTCCATCAGGGTCTGTTCGAGAGTCTGATATTCGGCTTCGCCGATCAGCTCCGGTTCTTCCTGTAGTGCTTCCGCTTTCATGTGGACGCGAATCTCAACTTGCCTAAGGGTCGTTTGTTGTCTTAAACCGACAACTTGCTCTCCAAGGTAAGGCGCAAATCGTTAACATCCTTTTTAGCGCCTTATCCGACCGGACTTTCATGGCGATAGATTTCACCTCTCTCAGCGTCCGTGTGTCGGGCCTTTTTGCCAGCCATTTCTTCGGCGTTGGCCTGTTTCTGCCGTTTATTCCGGTGGTGCTCGGCTTCCGCGGCTTGAGCGCAGGCGAGATAGGACTTGTTCTGGGGATAGGCACGATCGCGCGCATCGCCGCGAGCCCCATCCTTTCGAATCTCTCCGACCGGACCGGGCAGCGGCGGCTGTCGATCCTCATCTATTCGCTGGCGGCAGCCGCTTTCATTGCACTTTATTTCCTGCCCCTGGGCATCGTCTTCCTGTCGATTGCCGTCATCGGCTACATGGTGATGAACGCACCTGTGGTGCCGCTCAGCGATGCCTATGCCCTCGACGTCCAGCGCAATACGGGCGCGGACTATGCAAGGATGCGGTTGTGGGGTTCCGCAGGCTTCGTCGTCGCCAGCGTGATAGGTGGCGGGCTTGCGGCCGAAGGAACCTCGTGGCTGCTGGTGCTGGCGGTCGGCCTCGCGTCGCTGGCGACAGGACTGGTTGCAATGTCCTTGCCGCGGCAAAGGCGCGCTGCGAAGCCGTCCGGAAGCGGATCCAAGGACACGGAAACATCAGGCGGCGCCGATGCAGGGCCGGATGAGGAGGCCGGCCGGGACACGCCTTTCCGCAAGTTCTGGTTCTGGCCCCTCCTGGGGGTGCTCGGTCTTTACCAGGCGAGCCACTCGGCCTTTTACGGCTTCGGCACGATCTATTGGCAGGCGATGAAAGTGCCGGACTTTGCCATCGGGCTTCTGTGGGCGACCGGCGTTGCCGCAGAGATCGCCCTCTTTACGATCGCCGGCAAGTTGTCGCAACGTTTCGACCCGCCGCTCTTCCTTCTGGCGGCCGGAGCGGCGGCGACCCTGCGCTGGCTGATCTTTCCCTTTGCCGACACGCTTGTCGCCATGGCAGCCCTGCAGCTTCTGCACGGGCTTTCCTTCGGGGCAGCGCATCTGGGCGCGGTGGCGATCCTGGCGCGGATCGTGCCGAGCCGCTGGGCCGGAACGGGGCAGGGGCTGCTTGCCACCTCGATCGGCATCCAGATGGCAATCGGCCTCAGCATTTCCGGCGTGCTTTACGAGATCGAGCCGGACTGGCCCTTCTATCTGATGTCTTTGGTCGCGGCCGTCGGCACGCTGCTGACCCTGGCAATGACGCCGATGCTGCGGCAACGGATGGGGTGAGGCGGAAAAGCTGTCCCTGCCCAACTAGAAGCCTCATCCTGAGAAGGCGCGCCAGCGCCGTCTCGTAGGATCGGCCCCTTGTTTCAGGGTTGTCAGCCGATCCTTCGAGACGGGCCTGGCGGCCCTCCTCAGCATGAGGTGGTGTGTGGGGCGCTCTGTAATCGGTCCGGACTACCCCCACAGCTCCGGAAGCGGCGGATAGAGCGTGCTGCCCTCGAAGCGCAGGCCCGGGGAGCGGTCTTCCGCCAATAGCAATGGTCCGTCGAGGTCGGTGAAATCGGCGCCTTGAGCAATCAGCACGGCGGGCGCCATGGCGAGCGACGTGCCGAGCATGCAGCCGACCATTACTTTGAGATCCTGGGCCCGGGCATCCTCATAAAGCTTCAGCGCCGCCGTCAGGCCGCCGGCCTTGTCGAGCTTGATGTTGACCGCATCGTACTTTTCTTTCAGGCCCTCGATGCTCTTGCCCGGATGCAGGCTCTCGTCGGCGCAAAGTACGACATTTCTGGCTAGCCCCTTCAGGCGATCGTCAGCCTTTGACGGCAGCGGCTGTTCGATGAGGGCAACACCGGCTGCCTCGCAGGCGGCCATGTTGACCTCGAAACAGCTCTCGTCCCAGGCCTCGTTGGCATCGACGATAAGGGTGCTCTGCGGCGCCGCCTCGCGCACCGCGGCAATGCGTGCGTCGTCACCCGGTCCCCCCAGCTTGATCTTCAGTAGCGGGCGGTGGGCGGCGGCGCGCGTCTTCTGCGCCATGATCTCAGGCGTGTCGACGCTGATGGTGAAGGCGGTGATGAGCGGTCTGAGCGCGCCGATGCCGGCAAGTTCGGCGGCCGATCTGCCGGCGCGCTTGGCTTCCAGATCCCAGAGGGCGCAGTCCACGGCATTGCGTGCGGCCCCGGCGGGCATTGCTTCCAGAAGCTGAAGACGCGACAGACCGTCCTTCAGGAGCGCTGCGATCTCTTCGATCTGGGTCTGCACGCTTTCCAGCGATTCGCCGTAGCGTGGATAGGGGACGCACTCACCCCGGCCCCGCAGGGCTCCGTCCTCTAGCGTGACGACGACGACCTGGGCATGGGTGCGGGTCTCGCGGGAGATCTTGAAACCTCCCGCGATCTCGAAGCGCTCGGCCTCGATGCCGACGGCAAGGCTCATGGGGCACCGAATTCTGCGGAGACCTTGTCGACGATGGCTTCCATGCCGTAGCGGACCGGATCGGTCGCCGGCAGGCCGTGCTTTTCGCCGACCTTGGCAAGATAGGCGAGGGCCTCGTCGTCGTCGAGCGCGGCAGTGTTGATGGCAATGCCGACGCAGCGGATGTCCGGGTTGGTGAGTTTGCCGCAGGCAATCGTCATGTCGATCACCTGCTGGATTGTCGGGAGCGGCGTTTCCACGCCGCGCATCCTGGTGCGCGTCGGCTCGTGGCAGACGATGAAGCCGTCGGGCTGGGAGCCGTGCAGAAGTCCGAGCGTCACGCCGGCGAAGGAAGGATGGAAGAGCGAGCCCTGGCCCTCGATGATCTGCCAGTGATCGGCGTCCGTCTCCGGCGACAGCCATTCGGCAGCGCCGGAAATGAAGTCGGCAATCACCGCATCGAGCGAGACGCCGCGGCCCGAAATGAAGACGCCGGTCTGGCCGGTTGCGCAGAAACTACTCGTGTAGCCACGCTCGTTCATGGCCTTGTCCATGGCAAGCGCAGTGTATTTCTTGCCGACCGAGCAGTCCGTGCCCACGGCCAGAATGCGCTTGCCGGAACGCTTTGTGCCCTTGCCGGTGGCAAAGGTCATCGTGGAGTGGCGGACATCGTGCAACTGCCGCCCGTTCCGCTCGGCAGCTTCCTTGATTGCCGGAACACTTGCGAGGCGCACATGCAGGCCCGAGGCCACATCCATGCCGGCATCCAGGGCTTCGACAACCGATTCGACCCAATGGTCCGGCAGGCGGCCGCCCGCATTGACGGCGCCGATGATGAAGGTCTTCACGCCGGCGCCTGCCCCTTCGGCAATCGTCATGTCGGGCAGGCCGGTATCGGCCGCGCAACCGGGCAGCCGCACCTGTCCGAGGCACCAGTCCTCGCGCCAGTCGACGATGCCGATCGCGGTCTTGGCCGCAAGGGCGTCGGGAACATCACCGAGAAACAACAGGTAGGGGCGGGCAATTTCCATGGCAGGGCTTTCAGGTAGCAGCTGGAGGGGGCAACATTCAATGCGCCTGGATCGCATGCGCATTGACGGTTGGTATTGAAGTTCTCCTTCAGGTATACGGGGGATGGTGAACCAGCGGCAAGAGGGCAGCCAGCCGGAATGGCATTCTTGGAAAAAAACATCGCGCCGGAAATGGTCCTGGAGGCGGACGGGGCCGAGCAGCAGTTCCTGGCCCTTTCCGGAGACTGGACCGTCAGCACCATCGGCGATGCGGAAAAGGAGATTGCCAATCTCAACATCGGCAAGACCCGGCTGACCTGCATCGACGTCTCCAGGATCGAACACCTCGATACCAGCGGTGCCTGGCTCATTCACCGCACGCGCGGACGGTTGGAGTTTCAGGGCCGCAAGGTCGGCCTTACCGGCGTCACTCCCGTCCGACAGACACTCTTCGACGAGATCGAACAACACCACCCGCCGCGCTACAAGCCCGACCGCGCCGGCTTTTCCATTGTCGGTTTCCTGGAAGCGACCGGGCGCCAAATGGTCGATATCTTCCAGGACGCCAAGGCGATGCTGCACATTCTGGGCTCGCTCGGGCTGGTGCTGTCGACTGTCCTGCTGCAGCCCAAGCGTTTGCGATCGATTTCCATCGCCGTCCAGTTCGACCGCAGCTGCATCGGCGCAATTCCGATCGTTGCCCTGATGAGCTTTCTGATCGGGGCGATCATTTCCCAGCAGGGCGGCTTCTATCTCAAGCAGTTCGGCGCGGATATCTTCGTGGTCGACCTTGCCGGCATTCTGGTTCTCAGAGAAATCGGTGTCATCCTGACGGCGATCATGGTCGCGGGCCGTTCGGGATCTGCCTTCACGGCCGAACTCGGGTCCATGCGCATGCAGGAGGAGGTCGACGCGTTGCACGTGATCGGCCTCAGCGTGACGGAAGTGCTTGTTCTGCCGCGCATTCTGGCGCTGATGATTGCGCTGCCCCTGCTGACCTTCATTTCCGACATGTCGGCCCTTTTCGGTTCCGGGATCGTCACCTGGGCCTACCTCGACATTCCGCCGGCCGCCTTCCTGACCCAGCTGCAGGCGGCGATCACCGTCGAGACGCTGGTGGTCGGCATCGTCAAGGCGCCGTTCATGGCGCTGATCGTCGGGCTCATCGCCTGCGTGGAAGGGCTGAAGGTGGAAGGCTCGTCGGAATCCCTCGGCCGCCACACCACCATGTCCGTGGTCAAGGCAATTTTTCTCGTCATCGTCGTCGACGGCTTCTTCGCCATGTTTTTCGCGGCAATCGGGGTATGAGCGACGATATGGCGCTGAGCGATACACAGACCGGGTCCGGCAACAACGGCAACGAGACCGACAAGGTTGAAGCGGGGAGGGACCCATCGACGGGTGAGAATGCCGACAATGTCCTTTCTGTACGCGGAATCACCGTCGGCTTCGGTTCCAAGACCGTGCTTCAGGACCTCGATCTCGACGTACGCCGGGGCGAAGTGCTCGGTTTTGTCGGCGGCTCTGGCACTGGCAAGTCGGTGCTGATGCGCACCATCCTGGGCCTGACGCCGAAACGGGCCGGAACGATTTCCGTCTTCGGCCATGACCTGTCGACCGCGACACCGAAGGAACGCCGGGCGATCGAGCGCCGCTGGGGGGTGCTGTTCCAGCAGGGGGCGCTGTTTTCGTCGCTTACCGTGAAGCAGAACATCCAGGTGCCGATGCGCGAGCATCTGAAGCTGTCGCCGCAGCTGATGGACGAACTTGCCACATTGAAGCTGGAGTTGGTGGGCCTGCCCCAGGATGCCGCCGACAAGTTTCCGTCCGAGCTTTCCGGCGGCATGGTCAAACGCGCCAGCCTCGCGCGTGCCCTTGCGCTCGACCCCGATTTGGTGTTTCTGGACGAGCCGACTTCCGGCCTCGATCCGATCGGGGCGGCGGCCTTTGATTCGCTCATTGCAAATCTCAGTTCGACCCTGGGACTGACTGTCTATATGGTCACGCACGATCTCGATAGCCTGCATTCCATCTGCAATCGTATCGCTGTTCTTGGGAAAAAGCGTGTTCTGGCTATCGGAACGCTGGACGATATGATGCAAAACGACGATCCCTGGATTAAGTCTTATTTCCGGGGTGAACGAGCCCTGCGCCGAGCATAGGTTGGACTGAATGGAAACCCGCGCGAACTACATCCTGATCGGCGCCATCATGGTGGCTATCCTGATCGGTGCGTTCGGCTTTGTGTATTGGCTCGCCGTCACCGCGGAATCCAGGCAGAACGTGGAAGTGAAGATCATCTTTCCGGGACCGGTGACCGGCCTGCCGGTCGGCGGTCAGGTGCTGTTCAACGGCATAAAGGTCGGCGATGTCAAATCGCTCGATTTCGCCCCGGACGATCCCACCAAGGTGGTCGCCACCGTCGGCATCAAGCCGTCCACTCCCTTGCGCGAAGATACCAAGGCGGCGCTGAACTTCACCGGCCTTACAGGGGTTGCCTATGTCGACCTCAGCGGCGGGTCGACGAATTCACCGCTCCTGCTCGCCAATGACGAGGCCAAGGTACCCGTCATCTATGCCGAGCGGTCCTTCTTCGACGATATCGTCGACGGGGCCCGCGATGTCCTCAAACGTGCCGATTCGACAATGAAGACGGTCGAGGATGTGCTGCAGGAGAATCAGCCCGCGATCCGGAAGATCGTCGGCAACGTGGAGACCTTCTCCGATGCGCTGGCGGCCAATTCCGACGGCGTCAAGGACTTCATGGCCAGCATCGGCAAGGCTTCGGAAGCCTTCTCCAGCCTCGCAGGCCGCCTGGAGACGCTGGTCGCGGAAGGAGAGCGGCTGCTCGCTGCCGTGCCGAGCGACAAGGTTACGGCGATCGTTGACGATCTTTCCGAGTTCTCCGCCAGCCTCGGCAAGGCGAGCAACGACATTGATCTCCTGATGGCCGATGCCCAGTCCGCGGCCAAGGAACTGGAAACCTTCACCAAGAATCTCAACGAAGGCCTGGATCAGGTTCACAAGATCGTTGGTGCCGTTAATCCGCAAGACGTGGAAAACGTCATGAAGGGCGCGGCAGCACTCGGGGACGTCCTGCAAAAGCGTACCGACGACATCGACAAGCTGATCGTTTCGACCAGCGAAACCATGCAGAACGTCAACTCGGTGGTGGCGACCATTCGGGAACAGGAAGGCGCGATCAAGGACATCGTCGAGGGCGGTCGTCAGGTCGTCGTCAAGGTCGACGCGATCATGACCCGCGGTGTCGAGATCGCGACCGCCATCGATCCGCTCGAGATCGAGCAGGTGGTGGCCTCCGTCGGCACCTTCGCCGAAGGCCTCAACACCTCTCTGGAAAAGGTGGACGCCCTTGTTGCCAGTGTCGATCCCGAAAAGGTTGGCAAGGCGGTCGACGACGTTTCCAGCATCATCGACAACTTCAACAATCAGCAGAGCCAGATCAACGAGATCATCGCCTCCACCAAGTCGACCGTGCAGAATTTCGAGGCGGTATCGGCGACGGTACGCGGCCAGGATGACCGGATCGCGGCCCTGATCACCGACGTCCAGGCGGCGGCGGAACGTTTTGCTGAAACGCTGCAGACGGCCAACGGCCTGATGCAGGCGGTGGATCCGGAAAAGATCGCCAATATCGTCGGCTCCGTCGAAACGGCGGCCTCGGACCTCAACAACCCGCAGGACGGGCTTCCGGCGATCCTGCAGAGTGCGCGCCAGGCGGCCGACAATGTGCAGCAGTTGACGGCGGACCTTTCCAAACGCACGCCGGACGTCGACCAGATCATCACCGACGCGAAACAGATGACCGCGACGCTCAATTCAACGTCCGTGCGCGTGGAAAGCCTGGTCGAGAAGGTCTCGACCATGGTTGACGGTGACGGTGAAGGATTGATCAAGGAAGCAACACTTGCCGCCGAAGCGATCCGCAAGGTGGCCGTCGCCTTCGAAAGCCGGGCGGATTCGATCGCCGGCGGGCTTTCCAAATTCGCAACACAAGGACCGGCGGACTTTGCTGCGACGCTGGGGCAGCTCAACCGGACGCTGATCTCGATCCAGCGCGCTGTCGAGAGCTTTGAACGCAGCCCCAACCGGGTGATCTTCGGCGGGGACGAAGTGCCGACCTATTCCGGCGGCCGTCGGCGATAAGAAATGTGCAAAGGCAGGGGTAAATGACGAAGGCAAGCACAGACATGACTCGCCGGGGCGTCCTGACCGCTCTCGGGCTCGGTGTGCTGGTTACCGGCTGCGCCAGTTCCGCGCCGTCTGCCTATTACAGCATCGGTGCGGCCGATGTCGGCGGCCTGAGGGGCCGTTCCAGCCGCGTCCAGGTGCTGGTTGCCGCGCCGCGCGCGCTGAAGGCGCTCGACACCAGTTACATTGCGGTTGTCGAAAAGGGCCCGGTCTACACCTATTTCCCGAATGCCGCATGGGCCGACACGCTGCCCAACGTGGTGCAGCTGAAGCTGGTGGAAACCCTGCAGAACACCGACCGCCTGCGCGGTGTCGGCGTGCCGGGGGACGGCCTTCTCATCGACTACCAGCTCCAGACCGAGATCCGCGCCTTCGAGCTGAATGTCGCCGGTGCCAACCGCGGCGTCGTGGAGATCTCCGCCCGCGTCGTCAACGACCGCAACGGCCGCACGGTGGCCACCAAGGTCTTCCGCGCGGAGACGCCGTCCGGCAGCACCTCGGTCGACAAGGCGGTCGAGGCGATGAACGCTTCCGCGGACCGTGTCTTCACCGAGATGGCCGCCTGGACGCTGCAGAACGTCTGATCTTTCAATCAACGCACCAGCTTCAGACCTGTACCACTGAGGTCCAAGTGCCGGGAGATGGACCGGCATGTCTGGAGATTGACCTCTAGATCAGCAACAGCGACAGCACCGGCACGGCAATCAGCAGTGCCAGCCGCAGGATGTCGGCGAGCCAGAAGGGCAGGATGCCGGCGAACATGGTGCGGAGCGGCACGTCGGTCAGCACCGAGCGCAGCACGAAGACATTCAGACCGATCGGGGGTGAGATCAGGCTGATCTCGGTAACCACCACCACGATGATGCCGAACCAGATCAGCACGTATTCCGGGTCGGCCAGGAGACCGCCGCCGAAGTCGAGCGAGGTCACCAGCGGGAAGAACACCGGCACGGTGAGCAGGATCATCGACAGGCTTTCCAGCACCGCACCCAGCACCAGATAGATCAGCACCAGAACCAGGATCACCACATAGGCGTTGACGTCCAGCGACTGGACGAAGGCAAGCAGCGCGTCCGGGACGCCCGCGTAGCTGATGAAGTTGGAAAAGACCTCTGCACCAATGATGATGGCGAAGATCATGGCCGTGGTGCGGGCGCAGTTGAGACCGGCCATATAAAGCTTTTCGAAGGTGAGGCCGCCCGAGGCGAGGGCGATGAGGAAGGCGGTCGCGGCGCCGACACCGGCGGCTTCCGTCGGCGTGAAGAAGCCGCCGTAGATACCGGCCATGATGACGGCAAACAGGCCGACGACCGACAGCACGCCCCAGACATCGCGCCGCTCCAGCTTCATGTCTTCCGGCGCACTCGGCGCCAGGTCCGGCTTCAGCAGCACCGTGACCCAGATGGCACCGAGATAGAAGAGCACGCCGAGAAGGCCGGGGATGATGCCGGCGATGAAGAGCTTGCCGATATCGGCTTCGGTCAGGAGGCCGTAGATGATCAGGATGACGGAGGGTGGGATCAGGATGCCGAGCGTGCCGCCTGCGGCGATGGAGCCGGTGGCGAGGCTGTCCGCATAGCCTGCCTTGCGCATGGAGGGCATCGCCACCTTGGACATGGTGGCGGCGGTTGCCAGCGACGAGCCGCAGACGGCGGAAAAGCCGCCACAGGCGACAATCGTCGCCATGGCAAGACCGCCGCGCATGCGATGGAGCAGGTGATGGGCGGTCGAGAACAGCGATTGGCTGACGCCCGAGATCGTCAGCAGGTTGCCCATCAGGATGAACAGCGGGATCACCGACAGGGTGAAGGAAAGGCCCGTCTCGAAGGCGGCATTGCCGAGCAGGTTGAGTGCGGCGTTCCAGTTGCGCAGTGCGGCAAATCCCGCGGTGCCGACGATGATCATGGCGATGGCGATGGGCACGCGCAGCAGCACAAGCGCAAAGAGCGCGGCAAATCCGATCAGAGCTTCAAGCATGGTCAATACTCTTTGGAATCAAGCCTTTTCCCGGAAACGCCTGACGGAGAAGACGATGGCGGCAAGGGCCGACAGCGCGAAGGAGGCGGCGCCCAGCCAGCCGACGAGCGAGAGCGGGATCTGGAGCGAATCCGTCACCTGTCCGCGGGTCTGCAGCTTCTCGGCATGCTCAAAGAGCTTGAAGGCGATGACGCCAAGGACGCCGACGGTACACAGAGCGGCAACGACCGTGCCGAGGTGCTTCAGGAGGCTGCTCTTCAGCCCGTCCAGCAGTTCCACCTCGATATGTTCGCCGGCGGCCGTGGTCAGCGGCAGGGCCAGGAAGATCAGGGCGGCGAGCAGGAGTTCGGTCAGCTCATAGGCCCCTGCGATGGGGCTGTTGAAGGCATAACGCGCGACGACGTCGACGCAGGTAAGTCCGATGAGCCCGGCCAGAACGAGCAGGCAGGCCAGGCCGAGCAGGAGGCCGGCACCGCGCCGGATCAGGTCGATCCGGCGAGGTGCGTTTCTGTTGGGAGCCGTGCTCATGGTCAGTGCTTGATGCCGGTCTTGCCGCGGAACTCTGCAAGTGCGGCCGTTCCGTCGAAGCCGGTCCCGGTGACGGCATCGGCCCACGCGGCCTCATGCTTTGCCGCCAGGTCCTTGACCTTGCCGAGGACCGGAGCGGGCGCGTCATAGACCTCGATGTCCTTGTCGGCGATATAGGACGCGGCGCGGGCATCGGCACCGTCCCAGACGCTGCCCGCCATTTCGGCGAGCGCGACGCCGGAGATCTTATCGATCGCCGCCTGGTCTTCGGCGGAAAGGCCGTCCCAGACATCCTCGTTCATAACCATGAACCAGGACGTGTTGTAGAAGCCGCCGGGGATGCGCATCGAGTATTTGGTGTAGTCGGTCAGGTTGAAGGCCTGGAGAGCCTCCATCGGGAAGGTCACTCCGTCGATCACGCCGCGGGAAAGCTTTTCATAGACTTCGCCCGGTCCCATGAACTGGGTGGTGATGTCGAGATCCTGGGAGAGATCGGCAATGTAGCCGCCGGGCGTGCGGATCTTGAGACCCGCAAAATCCTCCGGTGTCTCGACCTTGCGCTGGTTGTTGTGGAACATGCCGGGTCCGTGCACCCAAAGTCCCAGCAGCTTGGTGCCCTGGTGTTCGGCCTGGGCGTCCAAAGTGCCGCCATAGACGTCCCAATAGGCCTTTGACCCTTCGGCTGCCGTGTCGGCAATGAAGGAAAACTGGCCGATCCGTGAGCGCAGGAAGCGGTCGTCGCGGGTGAAGGAGTGAAGACCGTAGGTGATATCGACGATGCCTTCGGCGGCCAGGTCGAAATGCTCCGGCGGCGCACCGACGGGCTTGGGCAGAATGCGCACGGTGACGCGGCCGTCGGTGACTTTCGCCACTTCCTCCGCCCATGGCTCCATCACCCCGGTGACGATCGGGTGCTTCGGCGGCAGCCAGGATGACAGGACCAGTTCGTCCGCGCTGGCGGCGGTGACAAGTCCGGTCAGGGCGCTTGCCGCGACCGCTGCCAGAAGGGAAAGTCTTTTCAACTGTTTCACCGGGGTCTCCTCCCTCTTTGTACTGGCCGCTGATGCCGGTAATATCCGGAGCTTGAACTGTCGGGCCAGACATAGTTACATATGAAACAAAATAGTTGCACTTGAAACCAAGTCAATCCTAAAATCACTGCATGACCCGAATGGACGACGCTGACAACCAATGACCAAGCTGACTGACACAGACGCCGACCCACAGGAACTCATTGATGGCGATGCCGGATTTCCAGCGGAGCCAACGGCGGATTTCGAGCTGGAAACGTTTTTCCCGTATCGGGTTCGCGTCTTCTATTCGGACGTGACGCGGGCTCTTTCGGCGGTCTACCAGCGCGACTACGGCATGATGCCGGCGGAATGGCGCACGATGGCAATCCTCGGCTCCGCGTCGTCGGGCCTTCAGGCGACGGAAATCGTCGCCCGCTCAAGCATGGACAAGGTCGTGGTCAGCCGCGCGGTCAAGCGCATGGAGGAACGCGGTTTCCTGGTGCGGGAAAGCAACGAGGCCGACGGCCGCAGCTTTCTCCTGCAACTGTCGCCGAAGGGCAGGGCGGTCTACGAGGATCTCGGCCCCAAGCTCAAGGCGGTGGAAGCCAGGATGTTGAGCGGCCTGACCCGCGAAGAGATCGCCGCCTTTCTGGCGGTCGCCGGCAGGATCCGGGAGAACCTCAAGGATGAGCTCGATGGGGTGAGCGACTAGATATATAGTCCCCTCGGAAACGGCATATGGGCACCGAGACACTCACCGGAGTGTCTCTTTCCCGATATCGCTCCCGGTCGAACGTAGAGTAGAGCCGGGGCCTACACCCTGAAACTCGTTTAGGATCTGGCAGTATTCTTGGGAGCACACCTGCCAATAAACGTACGCTCTGTAAACTAGTAGGCCCCGGGTCTCGCGTTGCTCGCCCGGGGTGACACAGAGGTTGTTTCACGCCTGTGCAAGAAAGCTGGCGCTGATGTTGGTGACGCTTCTCAAGTTTACCGATAGGGTGTCTGCAATTTGAGGCCCTGTGTGACCTACTACGTTTACATCCTCGCCAGTCGGATGAATGGAACGCTTTATATCGGCGTCACGAACGATCTGGGCAGACGCATTTCTGAACATCGCAACGGCGACGGCGGTAGCTTTACCAAAAAGCACAATGTTTGCAGACTGGTATATGCCACCGCCTTCGACGATGTGACCGAAACCATCGCACAGGAAAAGCGGCTCAAGAAGTGGTGTCGCTCCTGGAAGATCCGGTTGATCGAGAAGTCAAATCCCGATTGGGAGGATTTGTTGCCGTACTAACCCCCGTGTCACCCAGGGCGAGCAACGCGAGACCCGGGGCCTACTCGTTTACAGAGCGTACGTTTACCGGCAGGTGTGCGCCCAAAATACTGCCAGGTCCCAAACGAGTTTTAGGGCGTAGACCCCGGCTCTGCACTTCGCTTGGCCGGAGTGACACAGGGTTGGATTGGAGGTCAGGAGGGCAACCTCGTTTGAATTGCGTGTGCACGTGCAACGCGCAGTAAACTGGAGCCAAAAAAGGCGGCCGATGGCCGCCTTTTCCGTATCTGCGAGCCTGGGACCCTCGATCAGTCGAGGCGGCCGCTGGCGTGGGCCAGCATGGTGTAGACCTTGCCGGTGTCCGAGGTCAGATAGGTCTGGCCGAGCATGTTGTCGCGGTCGTTGCGCGACACCTGGGCCAGAAGCTGCTCGAAATCGGCGACGTAACGCTCGACCGCCGTACGGAACTCCGGATCGCGGGCATATTTCTGACGGATCTCGTCAAAGGTCTGCTGACCCTGGAGCGTGTAGAGACGGCGGGTGAAGACGTGCCGTTCGCCGGTGCGGTAGCGGTTCCACAGGTCCACGAAGGTCTCGTGGTCGATGGCGCGTGCGATATCGACGGAGAGCGAGTTGAGGCTTTCCACCGTGTGCAGCGCCGTGCGGCCCGTTTCCGTGTCCGAGCTGGCATCGTCGTCGCGCGAGGCGCGGCGCAGAAGGTCGGCCACCCAGCCCTTGCCGCCGGAGTTGCCGGTTTCAGCCGGAGCAGGCTGCTGGCGACGGGTCTCCACCGGCGGCCTGGTCATGGACGGACGCGGCTCGTTCACCGGTGCGCTCTGCTGGCGGCTCGGCGCTGCCGGCGCATAGGCGGCCGGGGCCGGCTGCGGGGCAGGAGCAGGAGGAGCGCCGGCTGCGGCCATCTGCGCCTGCGGGCGCGAGATGTCGAGCACGTTGGACTGCTTGGCGACGATTTCCGAGAGCTCGGTCAAGGCGCGGATCTGCTCGTTCACCACCTTGCGCAGTGCCGCTGAGCTTTCTTCCGCTTCGTCCGGAAGGTTCAGGACGCCCTGCTTCAGTTCGCTCCGGGTCGCTTCCAGCTCGCGATGCACGTCGCGGGCGACATCGCGCATCCGGGTCGCCGCATCGCCGAAGCGCTCGGAGGCCTCGGTGACTGTGCGGGTCATCTCGGCGATGATGTCGTCCTGGGCCGAACGAATGGCTTCGCGGGCCTTCTGGCCTTCCATTCCGGCCGTCAGGCGCATGGATTCGAACTGCTCGGCCACCTGCCTGGAAGCCGCTTCCGCGGCAGCGGACAGCATGTTGGCCGCATCGCGCGCCTTGTCGTCGGCCGTTTCCAGCGTTTCGGACAGGGTCTGCGTGAAGGACCGCATGAGCGTGTCGACGGCCTCTGTCTTGGACAGGAGCGTGTCTGCCACCTGCTCGATCGCCGTGCGGCGTTCGGAAACGCGGCTTTCGACGGACCGGTTGGTGTCCTCCAGGTGACGGGCGGCCTTGGTCAGTTCCTCGGACTGGTCGCCGAAGCGGCTGGTGAGGTTCTTGATGTCGGCCAGGGTCGTTTCCGTCACGTCGCGCAGGTTCGACACCTGATCCGTGATGAGCGTCGTCGTGGCGTTGGTTTCCGAGACCGCCCGGTCGACGGCTGAGCGGAACTCGCCGGCACGGCGGGCCAGGTTGCCCTCCACTTCGTTGAGATTCTCGCCAGCGGTCGTGACGATGTTCTGCAGGTTGGCGTTGGAGGTCTCGATCTTGTTGAGGATCTCGGTGACATCCGCTTCCAGCCGGCGTTTGGTGTCGGTGAGCAGGCCGGTCGCCTGTTCGCTGCGCTCGTTGATGGAGGCAACGATCCGGTCACCGGCTTCCACCAGGGCGCGGGTGGCGTCAAGGCCGGTATGGGCGAAGGTATCGGTGACGTCGCGGCCCTTGACCGTGATCGCCTCCAGGATCGCTCCATGGACTTCGGACAGGCGGCCGGTGAGATCGTTGGCGCGCATCTCGATGGCGCTGATGAGCTCGTTGCCGTCGGTGCCGACGATCCTGGCCAGTTCGCCGGAACGGGCACTGAACGCCTCGTTGAGGGTGGTCGCCTTCTGAAGCAATTCGCTGGCGACCTCGTTGCCGCGACCAACCAGAAGGTTGGCAGCCTCGGCGACGGCACTGTTGACGCGGGCACTGACCACGCCGGCCTCGTTCGACATCTGGCCGCGGATTTCCTCGAGCGTCCTGGCAAGCGTCATGCGTGCCTGTTCGCTTTCGGCGGAAAGGTTGCCGGAGATTTCGGCGATCAGGCCGGAGAGCTCGTTGCGGACCTTTTCGCTTTCACCGGTCAGGGAGCCGGTGAACTCGGCAAGGGTGCCGGCATAGAGCGTGCGGGCCTTGTCGCTTTCGGCGGCCATGGCACGGGCGGCGTCGCCGACCGCGGAGAGGACCAGCTCGCGGATCTTGCCGCTTTCGCCGGACATTGCGCCGGTGGCCTGCTGCATGGCCGCGGTGACGGCGTCTGCGGCCTTCTGGCTTTCGCCGACCAGGACGCCGCGCGCTTCACCGACCGAGCCAAGCACGATCTGACGCATGCGGTCGCCTTCGCCGGTGAGCTTTTCGGTCGCCTGGGAAAGGGCGCTGTCGACAATCTCGACGGTGCGGTTGCGTTCGTCGGAGAGGGTCTGGACGGCTGCTGTCACAGCTTCCTGGACCACGTCGCGAAGGCGCGTGCTTTCAGTGGAAAGCGTTGCCCCTGCTTCGGAGATCACGGCCGTCAGAATATCGCGGGCGCGTTCGCTCTCGCCGGTCAGAGTGCCGGAAATGCTTTCCAGACGCTCGTTGAGCAGGGTCTCCAACTGGGTGGCACGGCTGTCGAGGGTTTCCGCGACTTCGAACACCTTGGCGCCGAGCGACACGTTGATCTCGGCGATGCGCTCGGAGAGGGACTCCGTGAGCTGCTCGCTCTGCTTGCCGAGGACGCTGCCGGCTTCCGCCAGGCGGTTGTCGAGGGCCGTGGTCATTTCGTCCTGACCGTCGACAAAGGCCTTTGCGATTTCCTTGGTGCGGGAAATCAGCGTTTCGGAGATCTGGCGGGCGCGGGCGTCCAGCGTTTCGTCGATCCGGTCCGTGCCGCTGGTCATGGAGGCGGAAATGAGTTCCGCCTTCTCGGCCATGGCGACTGCCGCGCTGTCGACGCGGGTGGACAGGCTCTGGCCGATTTCCTCGGCGCGTTCCGCCAGCGTGTTGCCGGCAGCCTCGATCCGCTGGCCGAGCTGCAAGGTGATCGCGTCGGAGCGGTCGGCCAGCACATCGGTGATGTTGCGGGTCTTTTCCTCCAGCGCGTCGCTGATCCCGGTGGTGCGGTTTTCGATGGCGTCGGACAGGATCTGCGTGCGGGCTTCCAGCGTGGCTTCAAAGGCGGCCGTGCGCTGGTCGAGGGTGAGATCCAGCGTGTTGATGTGGCTGCCGAGGGAGGCGTCCATGGTGGAAATGCGCTCGCCAAGCGAGGTATCCATCGTGGAAATCCGGTCGGTGAGCGTGGCGTCCATCGAGCCAAAGCGGCTTTCCAGCGACGCATCCATGATGCTGATGCGGTCGCTGAGCGTTGCGTCCATCAGCGAGAAGCGCTGTTCGAGCGAGTTGTCCAGAGTACCGATCCGCTCTCCAAGGGTCGCGTCGATTGCGGTGGCACGCCGTTCGAGCGAACTGTCCAGAGAGCTGATCCGCTCGCCAAGGGTCGCATCGATTGCGGTGGCGCGCCGATCGAGCGAGCTGTCCAGAGAGCTGATGCGATCGCCAAGGGTTGCATCGATTGCGGTTGCGCGCTGTTCGAGCGAGCTTTCCAGCGTGCTGATGCGATCGCCAAGAGTGGCGTCGATGGCAGCGGCGCGCTGTTCGAGCGATGTATCGAGGGTGCCGATCCGCTCGCTGAGCGTCTGGTCGATGGCCGTATAGCGCTGGTCGAGGGACGCATCCATCGCTGCGATCCGGTTGCCGAGAGACGCATCCATGGAGTCGATGCGGGCGGCGAACGTGGTGTCCAGCGTGGAGAGGCGCGAGTCGAGCGCTTCGGACAGGAGCAGCGTCTTGGTATCGAAGGCGTCAATCAACTGGCCGCCGCGGTCCGTGACGATGATTTCCAGCTCGGCAAGGCGGGTGGAGAGCCCTTCCTGCAGCGCTGCACCGCGCACTTCCAGGGTTTCGGCGATCTTGCCGCTGATCTGGTTGATGTCGCCGGCAACCCGGTCGCCGCGGCTGCCGATGAGTTCGGCGAGCTGGGTTCCGGTTTCGGCCAGCTTGCTTGTCAGGGCGCTGGTCTGGTCGCCGAGGCTTGCGGCGAACTGGCCGCTGACGCCTTCCAGGGTCTGGCGGAAGTCGATTGTCTGCTGTTCCAGGATAGTGGCCATCTCGTTGCTGCGGGCGGCCAGACGGTCGTCCAGCTCGGAGCCGTTGATGGAGATGGCGGTGTAGATGCGCTCGGAAATGGTGTCGAGCTTGTCGGCCAGTTCCCCGCCGCGCACGGAGATGGTCTCGGTGAGCGAGCCGGCGGTCTCGTCGAGCTTGGACGCGATTTCGCCGCCGCGCAGAGACAGGTCGACCACGATGCTTTCGCCGGTTCCGCGCAGGATTTCCGCAACTTCGGTCGAGCGGCTGGAAAGGGTCTCGACGATTTCTGCGCCGCGGATGGAAATGGTGTCGGTGACCGCCTGGCCCTTTTCCGAAATGCTCTCGACGACCCGGTTGCCGGTTTCGGCAAGGGATGCGTCGAGCGTGGTGACGCGGTTGTCGACCGTGTTGACCAGTTCCTCGGTGCGCGAGGTGATGGTGTCGATGAGACGGCCGGAGGTGAGCGACAGGTTGGCGTTGATCTCTTCGCCGCGTGCCGTGATGATGTCGCCGACGGAGGTGCCGGTTGCCTCCAGGGTCAGGCGGAACTCGTCCGCCTTCGTGCTCAGGGTGTTGATCACGGAAGTGGAGGAGGACGACAGGGTGTCGTTGATTTCCGTGCTGCGGGCGGTGAGGGATTCGACGAAGTTGTTCGCCGTGTTGGCGAAGAGTTCGTTGACTTCGTTGCCGCGGGACGTCAGCGTTTCCCACATGGTGGCGCCGGTTTCCGCCAGATTGTCCACGAGGTCGTTGCCGGTGGACGAGAGGCGGGAGACGTAGTCTTCGGCGCGGACCGTCAGGCTGTCGACCAGCTCGTTGCCGGAGGCATTGAGCGTCGCGCCGAGGGACTCGATGCGGCTGTCGACGGTCTGCGTCAGTTCCTCGACACGGCTGTTGACGGCATCGATCATGCGCTGGGTGGCGTTGTCGACGGTACTGCCGAGTTCGCCGGAGGTGCTGGAAAGCTGCGAGGCGAAGCTCTCATGGGCTCCGGCGATGGTCTCGCGCACACGCTCGGCGTTCATGACGATCGACTCGCGCTGGCTGACCAGTTCCTCGATCAGGCCACGGATCTTCAGTTCGTTGTCGTTGTAGGAGCGTTCGAGCGAGGACACCTCGTTGTGTACGAGGACTTCCAGCTCGCTGGCACGGGCAATGGCACGCTCGATGCCGTCGCCCATGGCCGCGACTTCGCGGCGAATGGCCTGGCCGACGCTGAGAATGCTCTCCTTGGCCATGTCTTCCGGTTCGGCGAGGCGCAGGGCGACTTCCGTCATGCCGCGGGCGACGATGCGCATCTCCTGCGCGCGCCAGATCATCATGGCCATGACGAAGAAGAAGATGATCGGCACGATGATGCCGACGGCGGCCAGGATCATCTCCGGCGAGCCGAGCAGGGCCTGAGGGTCCGAAAGCGAGGCGACCTGGTCGGAGAAGGCCGACATGAAGAGGCTGCTGCCGAGTGCGGCCCAAAGGGCGCTGAGGGCGAGCGCTCCCCAGAAGGGCGCTGAGGAGGGACGACGCTGCAGGGCATAGATCAGGTTGCCGATATTGCGGCGGTCGTCATTGGCTGCGGGCGGGCGTCCGCCGCGGCCGCGCCGGCGTGCCTGGCGCTGGTCGTCGCGCGCGGACGCGTCGCGCGTTTCGGTCTGGGACCGGCGTGCCGGTTCCGCCGTGCTTTCTTCGGCAGCTGAATTCGTTGCCGCAGTGTCCGGTCCGCCGAAATCGAGTTTCAGCGCTTCCTCCACCGCAGACAGGGCCGCTTCCGCAGGATCTTTCGCCTT
>ENA-ORCZ01000420-ORCZ01000420.1-marine-metagenome-genome-assembly--contig:-NODE-420-length-19378-cov-3.910264_pt1 | contig 19378 bp, 18 predicted proteins | sample MGYA00237785_ERZ508519 | MGnify/ENA primary metagenome ERZ508519 (study PRJEB26189, sample SAMN06268790) | marine metagenome | isolation source: Bioluminescent Bay, La Paraguera, Puerto Rico | place...
TCACTCGACTATATTCATCGTTCGTCGGCAGAAGCAGACTGGTATTTTGTGGTAAACCGCAACCAGCGGGCAGCTCGTGTTGCCTGCACGTTTCGCGTCCGTGGCAGACTGCCGGAGATCTGGGATCCTGTGAGCGGCCGGATGCACGATGCCTCGCAATTTACCGAGACAGCCCGGGGCACGACAGTCCCGTTGGAATTCGCGCCGCGTCAGTCGTTTTTCGTGGTCTTCAGAAACGCCCCGGTGGACGCGTCAGCGCGAATGAAGACTCATTATCGCTCCAGGCGGCCTCGGCGGCGGAAACCACAGTCTGCGCCCCCCAATAGGCTGCCTTCCAGGTCCCTTGCGTAATCGGTGTGTCCGATGAAATGGCATATTGACCAAGACGCGCACTGATATGTTCGGGCTTGCCGCCGGAAAAACCGGCACTGGGCCAGACGTAGGGAAACGCATCACCCTTGTTGCCAGCCTTGGTCCAGCTATCCCATGCGGTTTCAAGGAAATCGATATAATCGGGATCGTGGATCGCACGGATCGGGTCCATGCCGAAATCCTTGGGGTCGAACAGCTGCGCCTTGATCGCGTGCGCGACGGCATCGCGAATGATCGGAATACGCCGGGCATTCTCGAAACATGGCACCATGCGTCCGTGATGCATTTCGCCTGCCCCGTCATGGGCATCGTGACGCGAATTGAAGAAAACCCGCATGGCACCGCTCTCCTGACTGAAAATCCTGACCGGGTACCATCATGATGCCCGACGCATCCTGTTGCACGCAGAAAGCGGCTATTTCTTGGCGGTATAAAGCAGCTTTTCGATGGTATCGAGGAACACACCCAACTGATTGCGCAGGCTTTCCGACTGATCGGCAAGACGACTGGCCATGTCACGTGTGGTGTCGGCCGCCTCCCCGGTGCGCCCGGCCATATCGGAAACCACGGTGATATTGTCAGTGACTTCCTGTGCGCCGCTTGATGCCTGTTCGACATTACGCGTGATGTTGGTCGACAGGTTCGCCTGGGTTTCGACATTGCCCGAAATCGTGTCCGAACGTGCCGCCAGATCATCAATCACCCCGGCAATCTCGCGGATCGAACCGACGGATTGCTCGATCGCTGTCTGAATGTCCTGAACCTTTTCCTCGATGCTTTCGGTTGCCTTGCTGGTCTGGTTGGCAAGTCCCTTGACCTCGTTGGCAACCACGGCAAAGCCCTTGCCGGCCTCACCAGCGCGCGCAGCCTCGATCGTCGCATTCAGCGCAAGCAAGTTGGTCTGAGCCGCAATGTCGCGGATAAAGCTTACCACTTCAACGATTTCACCAGCAGCCGCTTCCAGCTGTCCGATACGACCATCGGTTTCCTGGGCAAGGCCGTTGGCGCGATTGGCAATTTCCACCGATTCTCGTGCCTGTTCGGACACATTGCGGATTGCCTCGTTCAGCTCCTCGGATGCGGCCGAAAGTTCGCTGACATTGGCCGCCGTCTGGCGGGCCGCGGCGGCAACGTTGGTTGAACGTGAACTGGTTTCGTGCGCGATAGAATTGGCGTCCCCGGATGCCTCAGAAAGGGCAGATGCGGCATTGGCAATGTCATCAACCGCGGCAAACGAACCGCTTTTGAATTCATCAAGAATGTCGGCAAACCCGGAAAGTTTCTTTTCGATGGAGGCACTTGCGGCATTAATCCGCTGGGCCGAAGAAAGGTAATCCCCGACCAGCCCGGTTTCGACAATGCGGCGGTAATAACGGTTTTCGGAAACCGCCCCCATGGATGCCGCACTTTCGCGCAGGAACGCATCATTGCGGTCAATCAGCCGGTTGATCGCAATAAACAGTTCGCGCATGTCAGGATGACTGTCGACATTGGTAATGCGGGCTTCGTAATCACCGTCCGCTGCGGCCAGAACCACATCCAGTGCCTTTTTGATACCCGATTTTGAACCACCGAACAGAGACATTAGAACCTCAAACCTTGCATTTTCGGGAACCGCCTTTGGATCCCCCTAGAGACTTTGGATAAACTCGTCGTACGACATGCCCATATCAGAAAGCTTCTGTGACAAGACCTCGGATGCGGCATTCATGCCGTCCTTGCGATTGGGCAGACTTTCCTCGATCTTGCGGAGTTCCGCATAGAGAGGAATGATCGTTTCGCTCAGAACCTTTGGATCGGGCACCCGGCGGTTGGAATGGTATCCAATCACCTTGTGACTGGCATCAAAGGTCGGCGTCACATGGGCATAGACCCAATAATGATCCCCATTGCTGGCCATATTCACGACATAGGCAAAAATCTCGTGACCGGATGATATCCGGTCCCACAAAAGCTTGAAAACGCAGCGCGGCATATCCGGATGTCGGATCAGCGCATGCGGCTTCCCCAAAACCTCACCTTCCGAATAATCAGAAAGGCGCAAAAACACCTCATTGGCGTAGGTAATATGCCCTTTGAGATCCGTCTTGCTGACGATCAATTCTTCCGGTTTGAAATGACGTTCCCGCCCAGAAGGCTGAATGCCTGAAGGCTTTTCACTCACCTGTAAGACCCCGATACTTTATTTTTATTTCCAAACATGCTCGCAATTTCGGGCTGCGGGCACGATGAATTACTCAATTATCATGTGAAAATGATCGTGCGAAGCTAAATATTATTTTTCCACACGTTTCATTCTCAATACCTAACACAGTAATCTGGAATTATTATTGGATAAAGTATTATCCGATTAGTAGATATTCAACCTGCGCTCACCATTTTTCTTTCTGCGCCAACCAAGGATTTCCAGTATCGGCAATCCGAGTGACATGCTCGAAACGGGATAAAATCGCATTGATGATCTGGCAGGAAACTGGCCCGCCCGTTGAACTGGGCCCGGCTTTGTGGAACGGCATCTTCATCACGCCGATCGACAACCTGCTGTCAGTCAGCTCATGAATTAAGCAACTTTGTAACGATTTCATGTATCATCGCTGCAAACGGGAACCGTCAGGGACACACCGATGTCGAAAGATCTTCGGAATTTTCCATATCGTGTCGTTATTCACGAGAAACATTCCGCCCAAGCTGTGCTGGACTGGCTCGACATCAATGTCATGAGCAACAACTGGACGATGGGCATTCGGAATATCGAACTCCCGCGTGGCGGTCAGAATGCCCCGATTGTTGATATGGTGATTTATTTCAATCGCCGCGAAGACATGGAACGGTTCCGCGACAAGTGGGCCGGTAAAACCCGCGAACACAAGGTCAAGCTGTATGGCTGGCGCGCAGCACTCTATGCCCTGCGGCACCCAAAAACCGAAATGATCGCCTATGAAAAGTCAGACGAACCAACCCGGCCCAATCCAAAGAAGCCGACCTGACAAACCATCATAAGAAAAACCCCGCGCAAGCTAATGCACGGGGCTTCGTCATTTAACCGATTCGGACGGATCGGAAATCCGACTTATTTCGGCAGTTCTGCGTCGATGCCCTGGATGTACCAGTCCATGCCAAGCAGCATGCCATCATCCGCAACTTCGCCTTCTGCAACGCGCAGTTCGCCAGCCTGGTCATAGATCGGGCCGGTGAACGGGTGGAATTCACCCGATGCGATTTTTGCTTCGGTTTCTTCTGCCAGCGCTTTCACGTCGTCAGGCATGTTGGTGTAAGGTGCCATGTCGACCATACCGGAATCGATACCACCCCAAGTGTCCATGGACTCCCATGTGCCATCGGCAACGGCCTTGGCGCGGGCAACATAGTAGCTGTCCCAGTTATCAACGATCGCGGTCAGCTGTGCCTTCGGTGCGAACTTGATCATGTCAGACGCCTGACCGAAACCAAGAACGCCACGGTTTTCAGCAACCTGAAGCGGTGCCGGGCTGTCGGTGTGCTGAACCATGATGTCTGCACCCTGGTCAATCAGGGCCTTGGCAGCATCGCCTTCCTTGCCCGGATCATACCAGGTGTTGGCCCAAACGATTTTGACCTGCACGTCCGGGTTAACCGACCAAGCACCCATCATGAAGGAGTTGATACCACGGACAACTTCCGGGATCGGGAAGGAGCCGACATAACCAACGATGTTCGACTTGGTCATTTTACCGGCGATCACACCAGCAACATAACGGCCTTCATAGAAACGTGCGGCATAGGTCGACAGGTTGTCGGCACGCTTGTAACCGGTTGCATGTTCGAATTTGACATTCGGGAACTGCTTGGCAACTTTTTCGGTCGGGTTCATGAAACCGAACGAGGTGGTGAAGATCAGGTTGTGGCCGGTCTGGGCCATCTGACGGATCACGCGTTCAGCATCGGCACCTTCCGGCACGCTTTCGACATAGCTGGTCGATGCGGCATCGCCGAGTTCTGCTTCGATGGCCTGACGGCCAATGTCATGACGGTAAGACCAGCCATGGTCACCAATCGGGCCGACATAGATAAAACCGACCTTAACGTCTTCGGCCTGGGCTGCACCCATGCCGGTTGCGAGGGCACCAACAGCCGCAACGGCGGCAAGTGTGCGCTTCACGAGGCTTGCATTCATAGTTTCAGTCTCCCTGTTAGACACTCAATCAGGACTTATACTGACTTCCTGATCGCAATCAATGACACGTTCCTGCACAAACCAAATCTCAGACAAACCGGCCAACCCGTGCCCGGCTTGTGTGAGGTTTGGCAAGCACAGTCTTCCTCCCGTCGTCGGGCCGAAACATCATTTGACGTGTTTCGGTTCCGCAGTTAAGGCCGCAGAAACTCTATTGAGCGGCCCTGAACGCCTGACCAATACAGGCCGGCGCATTCAGTCTGATTTTCGCGCGATCGCTTGAAATAATCACCAGCACGATCACAGTCGCCAGATACGGCAACATCGACATGAACTGGCTGGGCACATGAATGCCAGCCCCCTGCGCATGCAACTGCATCACCGAAATCAGGCCAAACATATAGGCCCCGGCAACCAGACGCCCCGGACGCCACGTGGCAAACACCACCAGCGCCAGCGCGATCCAGCCACGCCCAGCCGTCATGTTTTCCGCCCACATCGGCGTATATGAAAGCGACAGATACGCGCCACCAAGGCCCGCCATCGCCCCGCCAAACATGGTGGCAAGATAGCGGATCTTGATCACCGAATAGCCAATCGCATGCGCCGAATGATGGGAATCCCCAACCGCCTTAAGAATGAGGCCCGCACGCGATTTGGACAGGAACCACGCGATGCCAATCACAACCGCGATTGACAGATAAACCAGAAAATCCTGCCCAAACAGGATCGGGCCGATGATCGGAATGGCACTGATGCCCGGGATCGAAAGGGCTGGCAGCGGATCAATCGCAAAGCCAACAAACCCCGATCCGACAAGGGCCGAGAAGCCAACCCCGAAAATGGTCAGCGCAAGCCCCGTCGCCACCTGATTGGCCATCAGGGTCAGGGTCAAAAATGCAAAGATCAGCGACATCAATGTGCCCGCCACAACAGCAGCCAGAATGCCAAGAGATGCTGATCCGCTTGATGCCGTCACTGCAAAACCGGCAATCGCGCCGACCAGCATCATGCCTTCAACACCAAGGTTAAGCACACCGGATTTCTCGGTAATCAGCTCACCCGATGCCGCCAGCAAAAGCGGGGTCGAGGCGGTGATCACGGTCAGGATAAAGGGAACAATCCATTCCATTATGCGGTTCTCCCTTTTGCCGCGATGGAGCCGAAACGAATGCGGTATTTGGTCAAGACATCACTGGCCAGCAGGAAGAACAGCAAGATCCCCTGGAAAAGCCCGGTCACAGCATTGGGCAGGCCGAGTGTAATCTGTGCCAGTTCGCCCCCCAAATAGGTCAGCGCCATGATCAAACCGCCAAACAAAATGCCCACCGGATGCAACCGGCCAAGGAACGCCACGATAATCGCGGTAAAGCCATAACCCGGCGAGATCGATGGCTGAAGCTGCCCGATGGGGCCTGACACCTCAAACAAACCGGCCAAACCGGCCAGCGCACCACCCAGAAGAAGGGTAAACCAGACCATACGCTTCTGGCGGAACCCGACATGGCGGGCGGCCTGCGGCGCCTTGCCGACAACACGCAACTGGAAACCGATCACGGATTTTGACAGCAACAACCAACCGGCAATCACGACGAACACGGCAACGGCCGTACCAAGATGAACACGCGATCCTTCAAAGATGATCGGAAGCAAACCGGCATCCGGGAACGGACGTGATTCCGGGAAGTTGAACCCTTCCGGGTTACGCCACGGACCATGGACAAGGAAGCTTAAGAACAGCGTCGCGACATAGGTCAGCATCAGGCTGGTCAGAATTTCGTTGGCGTTAAAACGGGTGCGCAGCAATGCCGGAATCGCGCCCCAAAATGCACCGCCCAGTGCACCCAAGACAAACATGGCAGGCATCAAAAGCACGCTTTCGCTGTCATGGAAATAAAGCGCAAGCCCCCCGCCAAAAATCGCCCCCATGGTCAATTGGCCTTCGGCCCCGATGTTCCAGACATTGGCCCGGAATCCCATGGCAAGACCGACCGCAATGATGACAAGCGGGGTCGCCTTCACAAACAGCTCGGAGATGCCATAGCTGTTATTGATCGGCAGAATGAAGAACGTATAAAGCGCGTCAAACGGGTTCTTGCCCATAAAGGCAAAGATGATCCCGCCGACGACAAGCGTCATAAGGATTGCCAGAACCGGCGACAAATAAACCATCGCCTGTGAATGCTGGCGACGGGGTTCAAGCCTGACCAACGCGACCTCCTTTAACTTCCATGTCGTTCGCAGGGGTCGCGTTGCCTTCAAGGTCATGAAGGCCCCCCATCAACAGACCAATTTCCTCGATGCTGACATCGGCCATCGGACGCGGTTTGGACATTTTGCCCTCCGCCATCACTACCACCGAGTCACAAATGGCATAAATCTCGTCCAGATCCTGTGAAATTACCAAAACCGCCGTGCCCTTGGCTGCCAAATCGAGCAATGCCTGATGAATGGCACTGGCCGCCCCGGCATCGACCCCCCAAGTTGGCTGGGAAATCACCAGAACACCCGGGTCCTGCAAAATCTCGCGCCCGACGATAAATTTCTGAAGGTTGCCACCCGAAAGCGATCCGGCCTCTGCCCCGGAACCGGTGGTACGCACATCAAAAGTCTTGATGATGTTATCGGCAAATGACTTGGTCGGAACTTCGCGGATCAGGCCACGTGCCGAAAGCGCCATGCGCCGGAATGCGGTCAAAAACCCGTTTTCCGACAGGCTCATGTCGGGCACGGCACCATGACCGTTGCGTTCTTCGGGCACGAACGTCGCGCCCAGTCGACGACGGCGGCGCGGCCCGAAATGCGCAACCGACTTGCCATCAATCTTGATGCTATCGGGTGCCGCTTGCTGTTCGGTTTCCCCGGCAAGGGCACGGAACAGTTCGTTCTGGCCGTTGCCGGCAACCCCGGCAACACCCATGATTTCACCACCCCGCACCTCAAGATTAATCCCCTTAAGGTCGGTGCCGAACTGTTCATCGCTTTCAAGCGACAGATTGGAAACCGCAAGCCGCACTTCGCCAAATTCGCGGGATTTACCACGATCCGGTGCGGTCAGTTTCTGGCCGATCATCATTTCGGCCATCGATTTTGCGGTTTCTTCGCGCGGGTCACAACCGCCAACAACCTTGCCACCGCGCAGCACAGTTGCCTTCTGGCACAGTGCCTTCACTTCATGCAGCTTGTGGCTGATATAAAGGATCGCGCAGCCTTCATCGGCCAGACGACGCAGCGTTTCGAACAGCTTTTCAACTTCCTGCGGTGTTAAGACCGAGGTCGGCTCGTCAAGGATCAGAAGTTTGGGATTCTGCAACAGACACCGCACAATCTCGATGCGCTGACGTTCCCCAACCGAAAGCGTATAAACATGGCGATCGGGATCCAGCGGCAGGCCATATGTCTTTTCAACCTCAAGCACCTGCTTGCGCAGCGCATCCATATCGCGCACGTCATTCATCGCAAGTGCGATGTTTTCAAGCACCGTCATGGTTTCAAACAGCGAGAAATGCTGGAACACCAGACCGATCCCCATTTCGCGCGCATCATGCGGGCTCGCGATCGTAACCGGTTTGCCTTCCCAGATCAGCTCACCCTCATCGGCCTGCAGCACGCCATAGATGATTTTGACAAGCGTACTTTTGCCAGCACCGTTTTCCCCCAACAGCGCATGGATTTCACCCGGCTCGATCCGGAAACTGATATCGTCATTGGCGAGACACCCCGGAAAGGCTTTGGTCACACCGCGCACTTCAAGCTGCGCAGGACCTGCCCCCTTCATGGCTTCTGTCCCGGTTTCACCGGTCATTGACGTCACTGTTGCCACCCCCATTTAGCGATATGTCTTGCACCCGACACGCGGTTTTACCGCATAACGCATTGCAGTCAAACGGTCTCAATATTCGATCTTGTCGGTTTTGGCATCCCAGGCGGCAAACACTTCGCGCGCCTCGGGCAAATCGACATGCACAATTGGCAAGGAACGATCATTGATCGGTTTTGCCACCTCATCATACAGGAACTGATCATCAAAACCGATGGCAGCAGCATCTTCGCGGCCATTGGCATAATAGATCTTGTCCAGACGGGCCCAATAGATCGCCGCAAGGCACATCGGGCAAGGTTCGCAACTGGTATAGATTTCACATCCCGACAGATCAAACGTGCCCAGTTTTTCACAAGCTGCGCGAATGGCGCTGACCTCTGCATGGGCGGTCGGGTCGTTTTTGGACGTCACGTTGTTCCATCCTTCTGCAATCACTTCGCCCTTGCGAACGATGATTGCCCCGAACGGACCACCGCATCCCTCTTCCATTTTTTGCCGCGACAAATCCACGGCATGGCGCATATGGCCCTTGGCGTCACACACAGCCAAACTCTCCTCTACGAAACCTCTGGCCCGGTTTCCCGAACCACCTGATCAGGCCGTCATCGCGCGGCCCTTTATCATTAATGTTGCCCTCAAAGAAGGCCTTAAGCGTTGCCCAACCCGTCTGATGCGGATTTTGGCGTTTGCGTATTTGCCATCTGTGCTTCGCGCACCGACAATACCTGTGCGGCAACCGATGCCGCAATCACGGCGGGCTGTTTGCCGCTAATGCCTTGAATTCCAATCGGTGAGGTCAGACGACCGATCTCAACCGCGCTCAACCCCCGATCAGAAAGACGTCGGACAAAGCGTGCACGCTTGGTTTGGCTGCCAATCATGCCAACAAAACCAAGATCATCTCGCACCAAAGCCGCCCGACAGATATCGAAATCAAGCGCATGGTTGTGGGTTAAGATCAAAACATGCGCGCCTGCGGGAATATCTGCGACCTCGGCTTCGGGTTTATCGCTTTGACAAACATGAACATTTTCGCCTTCCACACCTGCCAGAAACGCGTCGCGCGAATCGATCAGGCGAATGTCAAACGGAAGCGGTTCCAAGGCCTGCACGACAGCCTTGCCAACATGCCCGGCACCAAAAATCCACATCGGTGTCAGCACTTCATCAAGGCGCAAACACAGCGTTTCCAACCCGTTAAGCGTTACAATCCCGCCACGCGCAGCCCCGAAACTGCCAGACAGCATTTTGGCATGCGCACCACTGACCCGGGCGATGTCGCTGCAATCAGTCGGCACGGTTACCCAATGGCCATCGGCACTGACCGGTGCCGTCTCGATCTCTGTCAAAACACTGCGCAGCGTCTCTTTCGCGACACCGCCCAACAGATGAAAACCGACCTCGACCGATCCACCGCAACACTGGCCAAGCCCCGGTCCCAACGGAAACCGCACGATCTCGGCAAGGGTTACTGTATCGACACCTTGGGCAAATCCGTCACGCACCCGGCGTGTCACCTGATGTTCAAGATTGCCACCCCCAATCGTGCCCGAAATCGCATCGGGCGTGATCAGCATGAAGGCCCCGACCTCACGCGGGGTCGATCCGCGAATGGCCGCGACACTGACCAGCATCACCGGACCGGGTGCCGACAAAAGCCTGATATGATCGCGCCGCGACAGGGTCATGACCTATTCCCCCGCCATCGATTGCGTGGAATGGACCTTTTCGATCATGCGCTTGGCACAATCGGCCACCGCATGCAGAACCGCCTCTGGCGTTGCCGGGGTATCAAGGGCCGGGACAACCTTGTGATTGGCAACCGATGCCACCGCATCGGCAATCGCACGATGCACAGAAATCGCCAGCATCAAGGGTGGCTCACCAACTGCCTTGGACCGGTGAATGGTTTTTTCAACGTTTCGTCCGGATGACCACAGCTCCATCCGGAAATTTTCCGGTCGATCCGAACATGCCGGGATTTTATAGGTCGACGGCGCATGGGTGCGCAGGCTGCCCTTGTCGTCCCACCAGAGTTCCTCGGATGTCAGCCAGCCCATCCCCTGAATAAAGCCGCCTTCTATCTGGCCAAGGTCAATCGCCGGGTTCAACGATCGCCCGACATCATGAATGATATCAACCCGTGTCACCTTGTATTCCCCGGTCAGGGTATCGATCAAAACTTCCGAACACGCCATGCCATAGGCAAAGTAATAGAATGGCCGGCCCGATGCGCTTTCGCGGTCATAATGGATTTTCGGTGTGGCGTAATAGCCCGTGGCCGACAGCGACACACGCGCGAGATAGGCCTGCTTGATCAGATCGGCAAAACCCAACTCTTCCTTGTCACCCACAATGACCTTGCCGGGCACAAAGCGCACCGCACTTTCAGCAACACCATATTTCTCGGCGGCAAAGGCAATCAGGCGGTTCTTGATCGTCATCGCCGCATCGCGTGCGGCCATGCCGTTCATGTCCGCCCCGCTTGAGGCCGCGGTTGCCGATGTGTTGGGGACCTTGCCGGTATTGGTCGGGGTGATCTTGATCTGATCGAGATCGATCTGGAGTTCCTCGGCCACGACCTGGGCGACCTTGATAAACAGGCCCTGCCCCATTTCCGTCCCGCCATGGTTCAGATGCACCGAGCCATCCTGATAGACATGGATCAGCGCACCCGCCTGATTAAGGAAGGTGGTGGTAAAGGAAATTCCGAACTTCACGGGGGTCAGTGACAACCCCTTTTTCAAAACCGGGCTTTCGGCATTGAAGGCCGTAATCTCTTCGCGGCGCTTGCGATAGTCGCTGGCTTTCAGGATATCGTCGGTCAGTTCCGGCAGAACATTATCCTCGACCACCATATGGTAGGGCGTCGTATCGCGGCCCTTGCCGCCGTAATAGTTGGCAATGCGGACATCCAATGGATCGCGCCCGACGGTCATGGCGATTTCATCAATGATCCGTTCAATCGCCACCATGCCCTGCGGCCCGCCAAAGCCCCGAAACGCCGTATTGGACACAAGATTGGTTTTGCAGCGATAGGACCTGATTTCGACATCGCCAAGGTAATAGGCATTGTCGGTATGGAACATCGCCCGGTCGGCAATCGCCGCCGAAAGGTCGGCGGAAAAACCGCAATTGGCGGCATACTGGATATCCAGCCCACAAATCCGCCCGTCATCATCAAAGCCGACATCATAATCAACAATGAAATCATGGCGCTTGCCGGTCATGACCATGTCGTCATCGCGGTCCAGACGGAACTTGGCCGGACGTCCTGTTTTGGTCGCAACGATGGCGGCCAGTGCCGCCCATTGCATCGCCTGCGTTTCCTTGCCGCCAAACCCGCCGCCCATGCGGCGAACTTCAACCGTCACCGCATTGGCCGGACGACCCAGCACATTGGCGATATTGTGCTGCACCTCAGACGGATGCTGGGTGGAGCAATGCAGCAACACATCGCCATCCTCGCCCGGAATGGCAAAGCTGATATGGCCTTCAAGATAAAAATGATCCTGCCCGCCAATATCCATCCGACCAGTTTGGCGATGCTTGGCACGCGCAAGCGCCGCCTTGGCATCGCCCTGCTTCATCACATGCGGCGGCGCGACAAAAAGCTGCTTTTCAAGTGCCTCGGCAACATCCAGAACGGCTGGCAGTTCTTCATATTCTATCTCGGCCAATTTCGCGGCCGCACGAGCCTGCGCGCGGGTTTCCGCCGCCACGCAAAAGACCGGCTGGCCATAAAACTGCACGATGCCATTGGGCAAAACCGGCTCGTCATGGGTGTGTGCGGGCGAAACGTCATTCACACCGGGGATGTCATCGGCGGTCAGAACAGACACCACACCCGGGGCCGAACGGACCTTTGACAGATCCAGTTTGGTAATCTTGCCATGCGCAATCGTTGCTGCACCCGGTGCAAGATGAAGCGTGCCAAACGGTTCATTGATGTCATCAATATAAACCGCTTCGCCCGACACATGTTTCGGGCCGCTATCATGTTTGGAGCTTGACCGTACCCCACCGCTTAGGCCCGCGGTCGGTGCAATCACCTCGTCATTATCGGCTTTCAAAACCTGATTAGACATGGGCCGCCTCCTTGCCAACAAGGCGGGTGGCAACATCCGGCGCATTGGTTTCGATAAACAGCTTGGTCAACAGGTTTTGCGCGACCAGCATCCGGTATTCCTTGGAGGCACGCATGTCCGTCATCGGATCAAACTCGCTGGCCAGTGCAAGCTGTGCGGCATTGAGGCTGGCTTCATCCCAATCCTTGCCGATCAGGGCCGCTTCGCATTTTTTGGCCCGCATCGGGGTGCCTGCCATACCGCCAAAGGCCGCACGGAATTCGACAACCTTGCCGGCATCATCAATCTTGATGGCAAAGGCTGCCAAAACGACCGTGATATCCTGATCAAACCGTTTGGAGATTTTATAAGCCTTGAACACCAAGCCGCTTTTGGGTTTGGGCACGATCACGCTTTCAACAAACTCGCCCGGATGGCGGTCCTGTTTGCCATAGGTGATAAAGAATTCTTCAAGCGGCACTTCACGCCGAACATCGCCCATGCGCAGCACGATCTTCGCACCCAGCGCAATCAGGGCTGGCGGTGTGTCACCAATCGGCGAACCGTTGGCAATATTGCCGCCCACCGTGCCAGCATTACGGATTTGCCGTGACCCGATGCGGCGCACCAATTCACCAACATCACTTGCCACCCGACCCAGCGCCTCATGCGCCCGGCTATAGGTCACACCAGCGCCGATAATCAGCGCATCTTCGGTTTCATAAACCGATTGGATATCTGCGACATCGCCAATGTAAATGATCGGATCCAGACGCTTGAGCATCTTGGTCACCCAAAGCCCGACATCCGTCCCCCCGGCCATAACCGTCGCATCCGGGTGCGCCACCAGCAGTTCGGCAAGTTCGTCCGACGTGCGCGGCGCAAAATAACGCCCCGCCGGATGTTCAAGTGCAAGCGTGCCTGCATCCGCGACCATTGCCGTCAATCTTGCGGCAATATCAGCCCGGCGCTTTTGCTCTGCACTGTCATTGGCGGCAACACCACCTGCCTTGCGCGCGGCCTCGATAATCGGGCCATAACCGGTGCACCGGCACAGGTTACCTGCCAGCGCATCATTGATCGCACCCCGGTCATCCTCGCCACCATCAAGCCACAGCTGATACAGGCTCATGACAAAACCCGGCGTGCAGAAACCGCATTGCGACCCGTGGGTATCGACCATCGCCTGCTGCACTGGGTGCAACGTTCCGTCGGTGGATTTAAGGTGCTCGACCGTCAAAAGCTGCTTGCCATCAAGGGTCGGGACAAACTGGATGCAGGCATTGACCGTACGGTACGCCATCCCGCCTTGGTCATCCGGTTCACCCAACACAACCGTACAGGCGCCGCAATCGCCCTCGGCACAGCCTTCCTTGGTGCCGACCTTGCGCTCATCAAGGCGCAGATATTCAAGAACCGTCATCTGCGGATCAATATCGCGCAGGCTGCGTTCCTCGTTGCCCAGCAGGAAACGGATATCAGAACGAAGGGGTCCGGTCGCACTTGCCATGTCTGACCTCAGCTGCCGCGATAGGTGGAATAGCCAAACGGCGACAGCAACAGCGGCACATGATAATGCGCCTGCCCGTCGGAAATCCCGAAACGGATCACCACCTGATCCAGGAATTTCGGATCGGGAAGCTCGGCACCGCTGGCATCCAGATAATCGCCCGCATGGAAAACAAGCTGATACTGGCCCGGTTTGAACGAGGCGCCTTCAAGCATCGGCTTATCTGTGCGGCCATCGGCATTGGTCACGGCCTCGGCAACCATGTCATCATGGCCATTGCCAAAGCGATGCAGCTCAATGCGGATTCCGGCAGCCGGGCAGCCTTTTGCCGTATCCAGTACATGGGTGGTCAGTCGTCCCATGCCGGGCCTCCTCTCTCGTTCTTTAATTTTATGAGCGGTCGCTTCTCCCCGGGAACGGCATTCTGTTTATGAAGTTTTGTGCCGAACCATTTTTAAGCGATCTAAAATCGTCGCATTACACCCCGTCCGGGGGAAAGAGGCGATAACGTGAAACTATATCAACAAATCTTTGAAAAACGAATAGAACCGTTTCAGGCATTATGAACGGAAACACAGCCAAAACGCTGCGAAAGACCGCGAAAAACGTGGCCCCGATCTGATCCCGTCCAGGAACATTATCAAAACAGCCTTGATAGTGCGGCACGTCTTTGGCCCGCCACGCGCAGGTTTCTTTCTTGCTGCGCTGCGGCCGATGGTTAATGCTACACCAAACAGGCCCGACAACAAAGCCGGGCGTACGGGATCAATCCCACAGAATTCAGGAGAAGGTTCGCATGAACGACCAGACATATGCGCGTGATTTGATCGGTTATGGGGAAAACCCGCCCAAGGCCAACTGGCCAAACAAGGCGCGCGTCGCGGTGCAGTTCGTCCTGAACTATGAAGAAGGCGGCGAAAACTGCATCCTGCATGGCGACAAGGCCTCCGAAGCGTTCCTGTCTGAAATCATCGGCGCCGACATGCGCGAAGGTGTCCGCCATATGAGCATGGAGTCGATCTATGAATATGGTGCGCGGGTCGGTGTCTGGCGCATTCTGAACCTGTTTCGCGAACGCCAGATCCCGATCACGATCTTTGCCGTTGCCATGGCCCTTGCCCGCCACCCAAGGGTCGGTGAAGTCGCGATGAAAGACGGTCACGAGATCTGCTCGCACGGCTATCGCTGGATTGATTACCAATACATGCCAGAAGATCAGGAACGCGAACACCTTCACAAGGCAATCGAGATCATCAAGAACGTGACCGGTGAACGTCCACTGGGTTGGTATACCGGCCGCACCAGCCCCAATACCCGCCGTCTCGTGGCTGAGGAAGGCGGCTTCCTGTATGATGCCGACGATTACAGCGACGAACTTCCGTTCTGGAGCACCCAGACCGACACCCCGCACCTGATCGTGCCCTATACCCTTGATGCCAACGACATGCGCTTTGCCGCCATGCAGGGCTTCAATTCCGGCGAACAGTATTTCCAGTATCTCAAGGACAGCTTCGACACCCTTTACGAAGAAGGGACAGAAACCCCGCGCATGATGTCGATCGGCCTGCATTGCCGCTTGGTCGGGCGTCCGGGCCGGTTCGCAGCCCTTAAGCGCTTTGTTGATTATGTCCAAAGCCACGACAATGTATGGTTTGCCCGTCGGATCGATATTGCGCGCCACTGGCGCGAACATCATCCCTTTGGCGGCTAATTAAAAGAACACAAGGTCCCAATGACAGAAACCACCCAATCCCTGTTTGAAACCCGCCCGCCGAGCACCTTGGCCGAAAGCGCCTTTGTCTCGCTCTATGGCTGGGTCTATGAACATTCCCCCTGGGTCGCCCATCAGCTTTATGAACGCGGCATCGCAAAGGATCTCGACACGCCCGCGGCCTTGGCCGATGCCATGGCGGCTGTCGTCAATGGTGCGGTTGATGATGACAAACTCTCACTTTTGCGCGCCCATCCTGATCTCGCGGGCAAGCTCGCACTGGCCGATCTGACGGCGTCTTCGCAAAACGAACAAATGGGTGCCGGGCTTGATCAATGCACACCCGATGAACTTGCCCGCTTTACCGAGCTCAATGATCTCTATAAACAGAAGTTCGGCTTTCCGTTCATCTTTGCGGTCAAGGGATATCATCGCACCGACATCCTCGAGGCGTTCGAGCGACGCGTGAAAAACGACCCGGAAACCGAATTCAATGAGGCGATCAATCAGGTTCACCGCATTGCCAAATTGCGGCTCGAAGCGCTGTAAAAGCATCCGAACCGATTACTGCCGTATAATAAACGAATAATTCAGGATAATACGATCATGAGCCATCAGGAAAACACCGACGCGCCGGAATTTACATGGCGTTTTGTCAATCTCGCCGATGAACGTCTGGGTGCAGAGGCAATCTTTGCGACCGATGATTTCTTCGCTGACAAGCAACGCATGCTGCAAACCAATGATGCGGTGTTTTATCCTGACCGCTATGACGATCACGGCAAATGGATGGATGGCTGGGAAAGCCGCCGCAAACGCGTCGAAGGCCATGATTACTGTGTCGTGCGTCTGGCAACTTCCGGCCGTATTCACGGTGTTGATATCGACACCAGCCACTTCACCGGCAACTTCCCACCGGCCGGATCGCTTGAAGGCTGCTATTGCCCGGATGGTGATCCGGATGATGACGCCAAATGGGATGAAATCGTCGCCCCGATGGGCTTGGGTGCCAGCGCGCATCATTATGCCGAAGTCACCTCGGATGCGATTTACACCCACGTTCGCCTGCACATCTATCCGGATGGCGGTGTGGCCCGTCTGCGCGTGTATGGTCGTCCGAACCGCGACTGGACGGAAATGGCCGCCAAGGGTGAACAGGTTGATCTGGCCGCCATGATCAATGGCGGCGTGGTGGTCGACTGGTCGGATGCCCATTATGGCAACCCGAACGCCATTCTGGCCCCCGGACGCGGGGTAAATATGGGCGATGGCTGGGAAACCCGCCGCCGTCGCGAACCGGGCAATGAATGGCTGATTGTCGAGCTTGGCAATCCCGGCGAGATCGAAAAGATCATCGTCGATACCTGCCACTTCAAGGGCAACTACCCGGACCGCGTTTCCATTCAGGGAGCCTTTGTTGACGGTGAAAAGGACAAATCACTGCGCGCACGCTCGATGTTCTGGTCGACCATTCTGTCTGAGCACAAAATGCAGGCGGACCACATTCATGAATTTGATGCATCCGCGCTTACCGTCAATGGTCCGGTCACCCATCTGCGCGTCAACTCGATCCCCGATGGTGGCATCAGCCGTTTGCGCATTCTCGGCAAACCGACCAAGTAACGGGGCAGGGTAATGCAGCTTTCCATCGAACATCTGACCCCGGATGCCTTCGCCCCGTTTGGCGAGGTCATCTCAACCGCCACCGCGCGCGATACCTACAAGATCAATCAGGGCACCACGACCCGGTTCCATGATATCTCGCGCGTTGATGTCGGGGATGCGGGCGGCAGCCCGATCATCAGCATCTTTCGCGGCACACCGCGGCCCAAGCCGATTGAAATCAAGATGATGGAACGCCATCCGCTGGGCTCACAGGCCTTCATCCCGCTCGCGGGCCAGAAGTTCCTGATTGTCGTGGCCACGGGCACGGACACACCCAAGCCCGAAGACCTGCGCGCGTTCCTAAGCGATGGCACGCAAGGTGTAACCTACGCCAAAAACGTCTGGCATCATCCATTGCTGGTCCTCGAAGAAGATAGCGATTTTCTGATCGTTGATCGCACAGGCCCCGGCAACAACCTCAATGAAGTCGAGCTGCCACCGGTTGATGGCAAAGTCATCACGCTGGATTGGGCGTAGTCTATCGCGACTATTTGTCGCTAACTTGACCGTACTTGGCTTCAATTGCCGGAATTTCTGATGCTCGGCCGCGTTCTTCAAGAAAACTTTTGTAGAGATCCAACGGCTTTTTTCGTGTTGGCGGCTCGATATAGTCTGTCGCCTTCACGTAATCTAAGAAAAACAGCATCATCTCCTCGCCCTTTTCCTCTTGCCCTGCCTGGACATAGGCTTGACCAAGCCCGAACACGCTGGCGGCATATCCCGCTGCATTAATACCGCCCCTAAGCTCACGGTATTTTTGAATGAGCATCTTGCTTTGGGCGCGTTTATCCCATTGCTCGGTCGCTTGAAAATACGTCAACATCGAACTGAGTAGACCGATCTCTTCTTGAAATCGAAATCCCCCCTCCTGGAGAAATTCGAGACGCTTTTGGTCGGCCTCGTGCAGTCTTTTAAGTTCCTGCAGAAAAAATTCTTCTCTTTGACTTGGTTTGGTACGAACCAAGGCTTTGAGATCAATAGCTCCTTTTGTCTCTTCCGTGTGGGCATCGAGACTTACACTGTCAGCCTCCATATCTTCCAAACTCATATCGCGAAGATCAAGCTTCCGATACATGAAGATGCTATCGTCTTGATTTTGAATAATCGCGACAATCCGTTTTTTCAGCTCTTCATATTCTGGCGGCTCGCGGTAAATGTCATAGGTGATAACCTTGTCGATTGTGTATTTCGACAGGTGGAAAACCGATGGCGCGCTTGCGTCATCCGCGTCACTCATAAACCGGGTCAGTGATATAAACGCGTCCTCAACATCACGTCGCTTCCGCATCAAGGAAAACCGCCAGAGGCTCTGATGCTGGGTTGCAGGCGCATCCCACCGATAGACGCTTACTTCCTGCTGATCGACCACAAACTGGTCGACCGGTGCAAAATTCCGGTTGGCAAAATCCCAAATCGGTTCGGAACGAAGATGTTCGGCACGACATATATCCTTTGCATATGTTTCCATCCCCCGATCATCGGAACGATTTACATCGCAGACATATTTATCTTCGTTGTCCTGCACCTCCGCAGACATGGCGGAATATGAAAATGCCGCCATAAGGGCACATACCGTTGATACACCAATCAAACCCCGCAGCATTTTACCCCTCTCACCGCAACTCAAAACCGAAAACGCGCATCTCATTGCACATAGGCAACCCAAACAAGGACTATGCCTGCAACATCTTGGAAAGCAATTCCTTTAATACTGCTGCGTCATCGACAACATGTTTTGCTCCAGCTTCAAACAAGACCTTTGCATCCGCTGCACTGCGATGTGCCCCGCCCAGAAACCCGACCGATCGCATACCTGCCGCCTTGGCCGCAATCACACCTGACGGACTATCCTCAATCACCAGACAATGCTCCGGCACCCAGCCACATGTTTGGGCCGCCAACAGGAAAACATCCGGCGCCGGTTTGCCTCGCGCGACTTGCTCGGCGGAAAACACCCGGTCTTCGAAGAACGGTGTCAGATTGGTCAACGCCAGACATTGTTCAAGCCGCGCCAGATCACTGCCCGATGCCACGGCAATCGGCACGGACAATCCCGCCAGAAGATCTGGAATACCGG
>ENA-ORCZ01000423-ORCZ01000423.1-marine-metagenome-genome-assembly--contig:-NODE-423-length-19271-cov-3.575597_pt1 | contig 19271 bp, 13 predicted proteins | sample MGYA00237785_ERZ508519 | MGnify/ENA primary metagenome ERZ508519 (study PRJEB26189, sample SAMN06268790) | marine metagenome | isolation source: Bioluminescent Bay, La Paraguera, Puerto Rico | place...
TGGTTCTGGATAAACAGAACCGCGGCAAGTGTCAGAACACCCAAAATCACGGCAACCGTGCCCGGATGGGTTGCGATCTTCAAAGCCGGACGTTCGGCAATCACATGGGCCCAGCCCTTGGTGTAATAGCGATTGCGGCACTCATAAATGATCGCCCCAATGAGCGTGATGGCGATGATAATCACCGCCACGGCCGAGATCGATGGATCAAGCCCATATCGCACCTTGGATGAGAGAACGGTGGTAAAGGTGCTGCTTGAAACAATCGTAAACACCGTGGTGTTGTAGTTTTCAAGCGACGCCAGAAATGCCAGAACCGTGGCCGAACCAATTGCCGGTGCCATGAACGGCAAAAGCACTTTGACAAAAGCCTGCGTTGGCGTGGCGCCCATATCGAGGGCCGCCTCGGTCAGCGTGGTGTCAAACCGCTGGATACGCGACAGGAACACCAGCATCGAATAGGCGGCAATAAAGGTCACCTGACCAAAGATGGTCAGGAACGTCCCGTCATAAAAGAAGCTCTCATACGGTGCATTGAAAAGCGTGCCGATCCGATCCCAGAAAATCAGGGTCGAAAGACCGATGACGACGCCCGGCACTAGAATGGGCGCAATAAAGATCGTATAAAGGGCTGCGCGTAATTTCGGCCCAACCTGCGACAGGGTTATCGCCGCAGCCAGACCAATCGGGATGGCAACACAGACAACACCAACCCCGATCAAAAGCGAATTGCCAAGACCGGAAAGAAGTTTGTCATCGCTGGCAAGTTTGCCAAACCAGTCGGTGGTAAAACACTCCCACGGTGAGACACGCGGGAAGGTCGATGAGTTGAACGCGGTGATCACCATAATGATCAGCGGTCCAAACAAATAGGCAAAGAACAGGGGCAGATACAAACCCGGTATCCATGCAGTCGGGGATTTCATCTTCATTGTTTGATCTCCCCGATCGAAACCTTGAACAGGCGCATCACCAGCAGGACAAGCGCGATACAGACAATCAGCAGGACCATCGCATAGGCCGACCCGCGCGGCCAGTTGCCGCCGGAGTTAAACCATTGATAGACCAACTGCGTGAACCACAGGTTCGATGGACCCCCCAAAATCTGCGGTGCGGCAAGCGCGCCGGATGTCAGCATGAAGACCATCGTCATGCCAGACGCAATGCCGGGCTTGGCATAGGGAATGACAACCTTGGCATGGACCTGCCACCAGTTGGCCCCCATGTCACGGGCGGCTTCGATCTGGTTGCGATCAAGGCTTTCAATCGCGTTATAAAGCGGGAAGATCATCAAAAGGATGTAGGCATAAGCCAACCCGGCATAAAGCGCGACATCCTGACGGATAAAGTCAATCGGCGTATCCCAAAGTCCAAGCCCCATGCCGGTTTCATTGATCACACCCGTGGCGCCAAACAGAATACGAAACGCAAAGGCACGCAGAATTTCGTTGATCCAGTAAGGCACGATAAGCGCCAGCACCAGCAAGCGCGCCTTGGCGCCGCTCGATGATTTCGCCAGCACAAAGGCAACCGGATAACAGATGATCAAATCGAACACTGTGACAAACACCGCCGCAAGCAATGTTTTAAAAAGAATGCCGATATCAAGGGTATTAAACCCGTCTGATGCGCCACTTCCCTGGAAGAAATATCGATATTGCTCAAGGGTATAGACGTCTTCGGGGCCGCCAATCTTGGCCGGTGGCAGGTTAAATCGGAACGAATAATCCAGCATGGTCAGTTGCGGCAGGATGATCAGAATGAACACCCAAAGACTGACCGCAAGCATCAGATAGATCGAGACCGCCATCCCGTTGCGTCTGACAAGGTCGTAAAAAAGATCACGCATGATACGGGCCCCCTGTTACGCGCTGGCCAATTCGCCGGGTTTGAGCGCAATGCCCATTTCCGGTGCGAAATCGAGTTTGACCGGGGCAGATGCATCAATCGCGTTGGTGCCGTCATTGATCAGCGAAAGCTTAAGGTCCTTGCCACTCGCGTTCATCACGATGTGGCGCATATTGCCTTCGAACTCTTCGGTGACGAAGTTTGTTTCAAACTGATTGATGGCACTATCGTCTTTCGAAAGCCTGAGCGCTTCGGGACGCACGAACAGATGACACGCATCCCCGGGCGCAAGGGCAGGTCCACCTGCCGGATGGTTTTCGACCGTAAAGGGGGTGCCAAGACCGGCATCGATTTGCATCACCTTGCCATCATTCGACAGAACCGTGCCTTCAAGCACATTGTTTTCGCCGACAAATGACGCCACAAAGCTTGTTGTCGGGTGATCATAGATCGCCTTGCCATCGCCGATCTGTTCGATTTTGCCCTTGTTCATCACGGCAATGCGGTCTGACATGGTAAGGGCCTCACCCTGATCGTGGGTGATGTAGATAAAGGTCAGGCCGACTTGCTTTTGAATGGCGCGCAATTCAGTGCGCATGTGTTGACGCAGTTTAAGGTCAAGGGCGGACAAGGGTTCATCAAGAAGCAGGATGTCAGGTTCAACCGCAAGGGCGCGAGCAATCGCAACGCGCTGTTTCTGACCACCGGAAAGCTCGCTGACCTTTTTGTCGCCCTGACCGGGCAGGGCTATCAGTTCAAGCAACTCATCAGCGCGTTTGCGCCGGGTTTTCTTATCGACACCGCGCACTTCCAGCGGGAAGGCGATGTTGTCGGCAATCGAACGCAGCGGGAAAAGTGCAAGGTTCTGGAAAATAAGGGCGGTGGGACGTTTGTTCGGACCAACGCCGCGCATGTCCTGACCGCCGATCTTGACCTTGCCGCGTGTGGGTTCCTGAAAACCGGAAATACAGCGCAGTAGCGTTGTCTTGCCACAGCCCGATGGGCCAAGGAATGAAAAGAACTCGCCACCCGCGATGTTCAGATTTGCTTTATGAACAGCGGTGAATTCGCCGAACTCTACCCAGACATGCTCAAGCGAAATTTCTTTGGTCATAGAACTGACAACCCCCTGAAAACGTCAAAGCCCGTTCGCCCGCAAACACAGGCGATACCGGAATTATTGTTGTTTGAAATGGATCGGCCCTGGGATCACGCCCTTGGAAACCCAAAAAGGGCGACACGCGCAAAGTCGTGCCGCCCCAAAGATCGGAATCAGGCGCTTTCGAAGCGGTTCACATATTCGGTACGCATGTCGGCATACCACTGCGGTTCGGACGGCCACGGGTTGAGGTTGGCCAGCGCTTCGCCCGGATAGGCATCGGCAAAGTTCTTGGCATAGGCTTCGCCTGCGAACTTGTCGGCACCCAGAACCGGGGAGTTGTAACCGTGATGGTCAATTGCCTCACCTGCCAGTTCAGGCATGTAGGCATATTTGATGAACTCATAGACCTGTTCGATGTTCTCGGCACCGGTCGGCAGGGCAAGGCCATCGACCCATGCCAGCGCACCTTCTTTCGGTGCACGGTACATGACCGGCTCGCCAGCCGTTTTAAGTGCAAGCGGCGGGCCGTCCCAAGTCTGACCAACAATGACGCCTTCGTTCAGAAGACCGTTCTTCTGGGTATCGGCATCGTTCCAGATCAGTTTGATATTGCCTTTACGCGCGATGCACCATTCGGTGATCTTTTCCCAGACCGGGCGCATTTCTTCTTCGGAGGTGTAGGCTTTCCAGACCGAACCCGGGGCCAGTTCGCCCGTGGTTTCCATGTAAAGGCCTGCACCCAGCATCATGGAATGCGCACGGCCCATGGTTTTGCCGGCATTGGCTTCGGACCATACATCGCCATAGGACGGGAACATGCCGTCCGGCTGGAACATGTCGGTACGCCACGCCATGCCTTCGGTGCCCCAGATATGCGGCAGCCAATAGGTGGAGCCAGCCTCAAACGCCCAATCGGTGCTGCCGATCTTGGCCATTGCCGGGTTCACCGCCTCAATCGCGACTTTGGACATATCGAACGGCTGAAGCAGTTCCAGTGCTTTCCACTGAAGCGCACGGTTGTTGGTCGGCGATACGATATCAAAGCCGCGACCTTTGGAAGCCTTCATCTTGTTGATGATTTCCTCGTTCGAGCCGATGCCGGTGTAATTGACCTTGATGCCCGTTGCATCGGTAAACGATTTGAGGAACGTCTCTGGCAGGTAATCAGACCACATCAGAATGTTGATTTCGCCAGAGGATGCGAGTGCTTTTCTGCTGATAATTGCAGGCATTGCAAGTGCCGAACCGGCGGCAAGCGAACCTTTAAGAAGTGTGCGCCGGTTAAGTTTCGGGCCGGAAGTGAACTTGGTCATCCGTATGTCTCCTGATAGCCGGGATTTTTCCCTTATGTGCGGCGCACCATGCGCCTCCCTGGTGGACATAACTTCCCTGAACCGACCGCATTATGATCGCGGTTCTTGTTCCTGCTTTATCGCATTGACAAAATGGTATATCTGCCGGTTACTCTAGTAATAGAGCCACAAGGCAAAAACTATGGTGCCACGCCGGTTAACGTGCTGCAGTGCCGAATAAAAGGGGCATAACCGATGCTCGACATTCGACTTGAGGATCCGGCAATTGCCGGTCAAACCCTGCAGCAACAGCTGCATCAGGGCCTCGTCGATGCGATTCTGGAAGGCAGGCTACCGTCGCATGAGCCCTTGCCGTCGACCCGCGATCTGGCATCCGCCCTTAAGGTATCGCGCAATACGGTGGTGCTGGTTTATCAACGCCTGCTCGATGATGGATACCTGACAGCCGTCTGGCGGCGCGGGCATTTCGTTAACGAGCAATATATTCGCCAGCAACTGCGCCTGAGTGTGGATACGCGCACCGCTTCGCTGTTTACCAAAGAACGCGATCCTGATTTGTGGCGACGCCATTTGCAGTTCCGCCCGACCGAGGCGCGCAACATCGTCAAACCGGCCAACTGGCGCGATTTCCACTATCCGTTCATTTACGGGCAAGTTTCACCCGACAAAACCACCATTTCGCGCTGGCGCGATTCCATGCGGCTGGCCGGGTCGCTTGCCCATTCGCAAAGCTGGGTCGGCGATCAGGTCGATATGGATGACCCGCAACTTCTTGAACAGATCATTACCCGTATTTTGCCCCATCGTGGTTTGCGCGCCCATCCGGAACAGTTGCTGATTACCATCGGCGCGCAAAACGCTCTGTTTCTGGTCGGGCAGCTTTTGGCAGGGCGGGGCAGGACAGTTGGTGTCGAAGATCCGGGCTATGTGGATGCGCGCAATATCTTTGCCTCAACCGGGGCTGATATTTGCCCGCTTCCGATTGATAGCGAAGGTCTTGCCAACTCTTCTGCGCTGTCGAAGTGCAATATGGTCTACACCACGCCATCGCACCAATGCCCCACCAGTGTTACCATGTCACTGGATCGCCGCCTTCAGCTTGTTGAGCGGGCGCGCAAGGATGACTTCATCCTGGTCGAGGACGATTACGAACATGAGCTGAATTACCTCGGTCATCAGCGCGCGGCCCTTAAAAGTTACGATAATTCCGGCCATATCATCTATATCGGCAGTCTGACCAAGCTGATGTTCCCCGGCTTGCGGATTGGCTACATCCTTGCCGACAGTGAACTGATCAAGGAATTGCGTGCGCTGCGCCGCCTGAATTACCGCCACCCATCCGCACAGGATCAGCGCGCCATGGCCTTGTTCATTGGTGAAGGTCACCTGGACTCACACCTGCGCCGGACGCGTGATCGCCTGTCGGAAAAGTGGCAATTGATGCAAAACGAAATTTCCCGGCAATTACCCGAATTGAATGTCACCCCGACCACGGGCGGGTCGGCAGTTTGGGTTAAACTGCCCGACAATATCGATGCATGGGCCGTCCATCGCGAAGCCGCCAAACGCGGCGTTCTGGTCGAACCGGGCGATGTGCATTATTGTGATCCCGACCGCGCACCGCGTGATCGTCTCAGACTGGGGTTTGCCGTAATTGAACGTGATCAGATCGCGCCCGGCATCACTCAGTTGCGCAATGCCATCATGGCGGTGATCGTTGAAAACAGGAAAGGGACCGCTGCACAGTAAACTGTAGGGCGGTCCCTTTAACCCGACCCCACTCCCCCGAGATCGGCATCTGTCCCCTGCAGGCAGATTAGATCGGTGAACCAAGTACCTTCTGAAGGATGGCTACCATATCGTCGATATCCTGTTCGGTGCTGACGAAGGCGGGCGCGAAAATGATCGCATCGCCGGTTGCCTTGACGTGAAGGCCTTCGTCAAACAGCGCACGCTGAGCCCAGCTTCCCTTGGCACCGGGTGCATCCCCCGGGGTCAGTTGAATTCCCGACATCATGCCATAGCCGCGAAGATCGCTGACATGGGGCAGGTTGCGCAGGCCAAACACGCCATCAAGGAAGTGCGAAGATAATTCGTTGGCACGTTCGAACAGTTTGTCCTTGGCATAGATATCAAGGGCTGCGATCCCGGCGGCACAGGCCACCGGATGGGCGGAATAGGTATAGCCATGGAAGAATTCCGGGCGGTCCGCGTCGCCTGCGGCTTCAAACACCGCTGCCTGAATTTCGGCACTGGTGGCAACGGCACTCATGGGAATAGCGCCGTTGGTCAGTGCCTTGGCCATGGTGATCAGGTCCGGCTTGACTGCGAATGCCTGGGAGGCGAAAGCAGAACCTGTTCGGCCAAAACCGGTAATCACTTCGTCAAATACCAGCAGGATGCCGTATTTGTCGCAAATCGCGCGAAGCTTTTCGAGATACCCTTTGGGCGGCACGATGGTGCCGATCGATCCGGCAATCGGTTCGACAAAGACCGCGGCAATGGTATCGCCGCCATAGGTCTTGCAGATTTCTTCAAGATCGTTGGCCAGATCGGCATCGGTTTCCGGCTGACCGCGGGTGAATTTTTGTTCTTCGGTCCATGTGTGGCGCATATGCACGACATCACAGGTAATCCCGGAAAAATCACGACGGTTATTGACCATCCCGGCAAGCGACGTACCGCCAAGGTTCACGCCGTGATAGCCCCACGCACGTGATACAAACCGTGTGCGCTGCGCATTGCCGGTCGCACGGTGATAGGCGAGGCACATCTTCATTGCGGTATCAACTGCCTCGGAACCCGATCCGGCAAAGAACACGCGATCAAGACCATCGGGCAGGATACCGGCCAGCTTTTCGGCAAACTCGAACGATACGGGGGCTGCGCGCTGGAAATGCGGCGAATAATCCAGCGTGGTCAGCTGTTTGTGGACCGCATCGGCAATTTCCGGGCGTCCGTGACCGGCCGCACAGCAAAACAGACCCGACGAACCATCCAGAATTTCACGGCCTTCCGGTGTCCAGTATTTTACGCCTTCTGCCTTGGCAAACATCTGCGGTTCTTCGTGAAACAGACGGTTGTTGGTGAAGGGCATCCAATGGTTTGTCATGTTCGGCTTGACGGACACGTTCATGCGGGCTCCTGTCTGCAAGAGTGTGGGGCGGAATTATTATGCTGCTAGCTAAACCCGTCGCTTGACGCAGCGTTAGTGCCAGAACTCGACAATGTTTGGGTCCAGATTGGGATGTGGCTCCATTAAAAGGGGTGTTGTGGCTCTATTGTTCGGCCTGTCGGTGGCGTAATTCAGGTCTGTAACAACGAGGAATTCGATGGAACTGATCTTGTCTGGCATGGTCGTCGCGGTTGCCGCCCTGTTTCGTGGCGTCACCGGGTTCGGGTTTGCATTACTTGCCGCCCTTGGTCTGTCGACGGTGCTGGCCCCGGCAACGGCAACCCCGGTCATTCTGATCATAGACATTATTTTGACAGGGCTGATCCTGCGCGACTTTGATCGGGCCAAGGTCGATTGGCGCGCCTGCACGATCCTTTTGACGTTTGGGCTTTTGGGCGCGGTACTTGGACCCTATGTCGCCTTTTCACTCGATGATCAGACCATCCGGATTGCCACCAATCTTGCCATTGCGGTGGCGGCACTGGTCGCGATGCTCCACCATCCACCAAAATGGATGGGACATTTTGTCATCGGGGCACTGCTGGCCTGTTCGGTCGGTATTCTGATGTCGGGCTTTGCGGTTGGCGGCCCCTTGGTTGCCGCCTGGCTTTTGGCGGGCGGTACGCAGGATGTCCGGGTACGCAACACACTTGCGATTTATTTCGGTGCGGTCGATGTGCTGGGATTTATCACCCGGGCGGCCGCGGGCATGTTGCCCGATGATTTCATCGCACTTGTCTTGCCGTTGCTGGTGATTGCCATGATCGCCTATTTCCCTGGCGAGATGATCTATCGGCGCATGTCGGCAACCACCTGGCGCCGTGTTTGTGCCATCAGCCTCGTTCTTATCGCCATTATCGGCTTCGCTCAGACCATCGCACTTGGTCTGTAAGACAATTACCATCTACTCACACCACCGGAGATCCCCATGACCAAAACAGCACTCATTACCGGCGCAACTTCTGGCTTTGGCGCGGCAACGGCCCGGCGTTTTGTCAAGGAAGGCTGGAAAGTCATCGTAACCGGCAGGCGTGCCGAACGGCTTGACGCGCTTGTCGATGAACTCGGTGGCGCATCGGTTGCCCATGCACTTTGCTTTGATATTCAGGATGTCGATGCGACCCGGAACGCAATTGACAGCCTTCCTGCGGACTTCGCCGAGATCGATCTTCTGGTTAACAATGCCGGTTTGGCGCTTGGCACCGGTCCGGCACAGGAATGCAATCTGTCAGACTGGATGACGATGATTGATACCAACACCAAGGGCCTGGTCGCCATCACCCGTATCCTGCTTGATAAACTGATCGAACGAAAAGGGGCGATTGTTAACCTAGCCTCCATCGCCTCGAACTGGCCTTATCCGGGCGGGAATGTCTATGGCGCGACCAAGGCGTTCGTTCAGCAATTCTCGCTGGGTATTCGCTGTGATCTTGCGGGCACAGGTGTGCGCGTCACCTCGATCGAGCCGGGGCTTTGTGAAAGCGAATTCACGTTGGTCCGGACTGGCGGCAACAAGGAAGCCTATGACAAGCTTTACAATGGTGCCGATCCGATCCAGCCCGAAGACATTGCCGAAAGCATCTTCTGGGTGGCGAACTTGCCAGAGCATGTGAATGTCAACTCGCTGGAAGTCATGCCGGTCAGCCAAAGCTGGTCGCCCTTTGCCATTCATCGTAAGGAAGCCTAAGCGACTAAACGATTGATGCTGTTGGTGGTATGTGATCTCGCAAAGGAATGAGGTCGCTACCACCAACGGTTTTGCTTTTCTCTTTCCGCTGAACTAAGCTTTGAAAAAAAACAAAAAGCATGTTTCATCGGAGGGGCATTATGAGATCGACCGTTCTGGGTTCGTCGGATCGGACTGCACCGCCTGCAGGCAATGACGCGGGTTATAGTGGGCCGGGTCCAGAATTCGGCCCATGGCTTGAAAAGGCATCCATTCTGATCGTCGATGACGAGCCGGGCATGCGCAATTTCCTTGTCCGCACCCTTGGTCCACGGGCCAAGCAGGTCGAAGAGGCCGCCGACTGCGAAGAAGCCACAGCCCTTCTTGATCAGCACCATTTTGATGTCGTGATTCTCGATAACATCATGCCCGGCAAAAGCGGCGTGGAGTGGCTGACCGAACAGCGCGAGATCGGCTTTTTCTCAGACGCCATCCTGATGACGGCCTATGCCGATCTTGATACTGCGATCAAGGCCCTGCGTGCCGGTGCGGTGGATTTCGTTTTAAAACCATTTCGATCCAACCAGATTTTGAACGCGGTGGCGCGTTGTCTGGACCGGATGCGTCTGCGCCGTGAAAACCACGTGCTGCGCCATGAATTGCGTGCGACGTCGGATCACGTTCTGTTGCGTGACAAGCTGATTGGCTATTCGCCGCAAATTCAGGAAATTCGTGAAACCATTGCCCGTGTGGCACCGCTTCCGACATCCATCCTGATTTCGGGTGAAAGTGGCACGGGCAAGGAAGTTACCGCGCGGTCTCTGCATGCGTTGTCTGATCGCGCCGAAAAACCTTTTGTGCCGATCAACTGTGCCGCCATTCCGTCTGAAATGATTGAGGCGGAATTGTTTGGCCATGTCAAAGGCGCCTTTACCGGTGCTCAGTCAGCGCGTGATGGTCTTTTCATGCATGCGCAGGGCGGCACCCTGTTTCTTGATGAAGTCGGTGAACTATCGCTGGCAACACAAAGCAAGCTTTTGCGCGCGATTGAAAGCCGTCGTATCCGGCCGGTGGGGTCGGAACGCGAGGCACCTGTTGATCTGCGCTTTATCTTTGCGACCAATGCCGATCTTGAAGCCGAAGTCGAAACCGGGCGGTTCCGGGCCGATCTGTTTTATCGCATCAATGTCATGCATATCGAAATGCCGCCGCTTGCCGCACGCGGTGATGATGTCCTTGAACTGGCTGAACTGTTCATGACCAAACTGTCCAAGCAGCTTGGCGTGCGTGCTGTGCCAATGGATGCGGCTGTGCGCGCCGGACTGACACGGTATGACTGGCCGGGTAATGTGCGTGAATTGCGCAACCTGATTGAACGGACTCTCATTCTGGGCAAATTCCCCGCCGAGTTCCGTGATGAACTTGCCGATCAAGGGGGACAGGCCGAGCACGACGAAACCCTGGACGAGATGGAGCGTCGTCACATTCTGACGATGTTGCACAAGACCAATGGCAATCGCAATGAAGCCGCAAGGCGCTTGGGGGTATCGCGCAAGACGATTGATCGAAAATGCGCAAGCTGGGAACAGGAATGACAGAAATGTCATCGCCGGGGATGACCAAGAAACCCGCCAGACGAACACGTTCGGTTCGCTTCAAGCTCCTGGCGATTGCGCTTTTGCCAACACTTGTCATCCTGCCGCTATTGCTGGGCGTGATGATGGTGCGCTGGAACACCAAATTCGACGCACTGTTAACATCGAAGGTCAGTGGCGATCTGACGATTGCCCATCAGTATTTCACCCATATTCTTGAAAATACCGGCGAACAGATCGAAGCACTTGGTCAATCGGTGGCGTTTCGAGATGTTCTGACAGAAGGCAATGCTGCCGAAATTGATCGTTTGCTGACGAAACGGCAAAGCGCCCTTGGCCTGGATTTCCTGTATCTGTTGTCTGCAGATGACAGCACTGATAGCGCGCATCGCAACAGTGACTGGCCGGTCATTGCCAGTGCCTATGACGGGCAGTCCATGACCAGCATCGATATCTTCAGCAACGCCGATTTGGCGGCGATTTCGCCTGATCTGGCCGAACGGGCGCGTCTCGATTTGATTGAAACGCCCAATGCCGTGCCGTCCTCACGGGATGCGGAAACGCGTGGCATGGTGGTGCATTCGGCAAGCCACGTTGAATTGCCAACAGGTCAAAATGCTGCGCTGGTTGGCGGTATCTTGCTTAATCAGAACTTGGGTTTCATCGATACGATCAATGATCTGGTCTATCGCCAAAGCAGCCTGCCCGAAGGCAGTCAGGGGACGGCGACCCTTTTCCTTGATGATGTGCGCGTCAGCACCAATGTTCGTCTGTTTGCAGACCGTCGTGCACTTGGTACGCGGGTTTCAAGTGCAGTACGCAAAACCGTTCTTGAAGACGGCCAGATTTGGCTGGATCGCGCTTTTGTGGTCAATGACTGGTATATATCGGCCTATGAGCCGATCAAGGACAGCTACGGCAAACGGGTCGGTATGTTGTATGTCGGGTTCCTTGAGGCGCCGTTTGCCCAGACCAAGTATGAAAGCCTTCTGATCCTGATCGGGGCTTTCTTGTTTGTCGCCGCCCTGTCTGTTCCGATTTTCCTGCGCTGGGCGCGGGGCATTTTCAAACCGCTGGAGCGCATGACAAGTACCATCCGACGCGTGGAAAGTGGCGATTTGTCTGCCCGAACCAATATTGATCAGGTTCATGACGAAATATCGCTGGTGGCGGAACATCTTGATGATCTGCTTGATCAGGTTCAGGAACGCGATAAACGTTTGCGCGCCTGGAACGATCAGCTGAACGACCGTGTTGAAGCCCGTACCAGCGAGTTGCGGGAAGCCAATCGGCAGCTTGAAGCCACCACCAAGCAATTGATCATGTCCGAAAAGCTTGCGGCGATTGGTGAAATCACTGCCGGTGTGGCACATGAAATTAACAATCCAGTCGCGGTACTTCAGGGCAACCTGGATGTCTTGCGTGATCTGTTGGGTGAGCATGCCCAAATTGGCGATACGGAATTCCGCCTGATTGATGAACAGGTCAATCGCATCAATCTGATCGTGACCAAGCTTCTGCAGTTCGCCAAACCCGAAGAATATGCAGGATTTGTCGAACGCCACAGCGTTGCTGAGGTGATTGACGATTGCATGCCGCTGGTTGCCCATTTGCTCAGCCGGGCCGATATCGAAGTCGTACGTGAACATCACTCGACCCGGTTGGTTCTGATGAACCGGACCGAGTTGCAGCAGGTGCTGGTCAATCTGATGGTCAATGCCTTGCATGCCATGCCCCAAAGCGGCACGTTGATGCTGATTGATGCCGATGTCGATCAGGCAGGCAAACCCGGTATCAAGATCACTGTGCGCGATACCGGCGTTGGCATGAGCCAGGATGTCCTTAATCGCATCTTCGACCCGTTCTATACCACCAAGCGGCGCGAAGGTACGGGGCTTGGTCTATCGATTACCAAGACCCTGATTGATCGGCAGGGCGGGTCGCTTGAGGTTGAAAGCGAACCGGGTAAAGGCACGACCTTTACCATCTGGTTGCCCGAGGCCGACTAGAACTTCATCTCGGGTTTTTCCTGAAATTGCTGCGGTTGCGAGTGGACATTTTGTCCATATGCACGTTATGCGCGAAAAAAGATATGGACATTTTGTCCATGCGTGTGCGCTGCAACAGTCCATTTCAGTTTGGAAGAATGACAGAAAACGGCGTTTGTTAAGCCGTGGCATGGCGATTGCGATGTTGAGAGTTCCGGATTTAACCGTGTTTGCCCTGCACCATGACCATTGTGCGACGGGGAAGGGCAAGGAAAATCCAAAGACCGGGAGGACAACATCGCTATGTTTGACAAGCTCAAAAAAGAACACATCGTCGCTGGTGACGATTTCAATCGCTGGAAAGTGCCACCAGCATCCATTGCTATTCATTTGTGTATTGGCTCCGTCTATGCGTGGAGTATCTTTAATCCACCACTGATCAAGGAATTTGGCGTGGTCAGTGCAAGCTCCGGCGACTGGGGTCTGCAATCCGTTGTCTGGATTTTCTCTGTTGCCATCGTCTTTCTTGGCCTTGCGGCTGCATTTGGCGGCAAATGGCTTGAAGAAGTCGGCCCGCGTATGGTCGGTGTCGTTGCAGCCTTTTGCTGGGGTGGTGGTTTCATCATCGGTGGCCTTGGCATCATGACCCATCAGCTGTGGCTGGTGTATCTCGGCTATGGCGCGCTTGGCGGCTGTGGTCTTGGCCTTGGCTATGTTTCGCCGGTATCAACGCTTATCCGCTGGTTCCCGGACCGCCGTGGTATGGCGACTGGTATGGCGATCATGGGCTTTGGCGGCGGTGCGATGATCGCAACCCCGATCAAGGAAGGCCTGCTGTCGGCGTTCTATAAGGTGCCGGAATATCTTGGCCCGGAAAGTGCCGTAAACCTCGTGACCGAGGGCGGCAAACGCATGGCCGAAGTCGGTGGCCAGATGGTTGAAGTCGTGGTCGCCGGTGCCGCACAGGTTGCCTCGGCCCCGGTACCGATCGAAGAGGGCGTTTATGTTGTCGGAACCGGTAACACCGGTGCGGCTGCGACCTTCTTTACGCTTGGTGTTGCCTATTTCATCGTGATGGTTATTGCGGCCTTTTCCTATCGCGTGCCGCGCGAAGGCTGGCTTCCAGCTGGCTGGACGCCGCCGACTGCCGATGCCGCATCCAAACGCATGATCACGCATGCCAACGTTCATATCGATCAGGCGCTTAAAACCCCGCAATTCTATCTGCTGTGGATTGTGCTGTGCTTTAACGTGACGGCGGGCATCGGGGTAATTGGCGTTGCCAAAACCATGATGACGGAAATCTTTGGCACGACCTTGCCGCTGGTTGTGAACTCTGCCTTTGCGGCGACCTATGTGTTCATGATTTCGGTCTTTAACATGTGCGGTCGTTTCTTCTGGGCGTCGATGTCGGATTATATCGGGCGCAAGAACACCTATTACTGCTTCTTCATTCTGGGCATCGCGCTTTATCTGTCGATCCCGTTTGCCGCAGAACAGGTCAGCATCAATCCGGCTGTGACGTGGCTTGTCATGTTCTATGCCGCAACCATGATCATCTTCACGATGTATGGCGGTGGCTTTGCAACCATTCCGGCCTATCTTGCCGATATCTTTGGCACCAAATATGTCGGCGGCATCCACGGTAGACTTCTGACCGCATGGAGCACGGCTGGTGTTCTTGGTCCGCTTGCCATCACCCAGTTGCGTCAGGCCTCGGTCACCAGTTCGATCAAGGATCTTGCCGCAAAGGTTGATCCGGCTGCCTTCCAGGAAAAGTTCGGGGCTGGTATCGCCCAGCTTGATCAGCTGGTGGCGGCAAAAACCGTGACCATCGGGCGTTTGATGGAAATCGCACCGGCAGGGACGGTTGATCCGACTTCAAGCCTTTACAACACCACCATGTATGCCATGGCGGCTTTGCTTGCGATTGCGCTGATTGCCAACAAACTGGTCAGCCCGATCCATGAAAAGCACCACATGGAAACGCAGCAAGCTGGCGGAAGCGAGGCTCCGTCCAAGGCCTAACCTGACCTAGGGCGCCAGCCAACACACCCTTGGCTGGCGTCTGTTTTACTGGCTCTGTCCACTTGCCGGTAAAACAGGGCATGAGTGGGACATCATGCCAAAGCGTCAGGGGCAGATCCGGGTTCCGTTCATCCAGCCCGGATCTGCGTTCTGTTGCAGGAATAACCTTTATGCCCGAAGGGGTAATCGGTTATCCTGCAACCAGAACACTTCCCCGCGACGTGGAGTGTTCAGTCAATAATAACGCGACCCGAAAACAGGATCGCGATCACCGCCACAAAAAGCATCCGCCTTGCGATGCCGGATACGCCATGATTGATAAACTCGAAATGTTTATGGTTCTCGCCCGCGAGCAGCATTTTGGCCATGCTGCCGAACATTGTGGCGTGACTCAGCCAACCCTTTCAAGCGCCTTGCGCCAGCTTGAAGATCATCTTGGTGTCGTACTGGTCAAACGCGGATCACGTTATCAGGGCCTGACCCCGGAAGGCGAAAGGGTTCTTGAATGGGCGCGCCATATTGTCGGCAGCACCCGTTCAATGCGCGATGAAATGCGCGCCATGCGGTTCGGTTTGACCGGGCAGGTGCAGATTGCCGTCATCCCGACAGCCCTTGCGATGGTCCATGAACTGACCACGCCATTTCGTGAAAAACACCCCGATGTGAGCTTTGCCATCCTGTCGCGGACTTCGGCTGAAATTCAGGCATTGCTGGATGATCTTCGGATTGATGCCGGGATTACCTATCTTGATAACGAACCGCTCGGGCGGGTAACCGCCATACCGCTCTATCGCGAACGTTATCAGTTGGTGACATCAAACATCGATGATCTGGCAGGCCAGGAAACGATCACCTGGCGCGAAGCCGCCAAATTTCCGCTCTGTCTTTTGACACCGGATATGCAGAACCGCCGCATCATTGATCAGCATCTTGATGCCGCAGGGGCAAAGGTTAGTGCGACACTTGAAAGTGATTCGATGATCGCGCTGTTTACCCACGTTCAGACCGGCAACTGGGCCAGCATCATGCCCGAAAAAATGGTCGAAAGTTTTGGTATGCGCGATCGGGTAAAATCGATCCCGATTATTGAACCGGATGCGACCCACACGGTTGGCTTGATCGCGGCAAAACGCGAACCTGCGACGCCTGTGGTTTCAGCACTTTTGAAAGAAGCCGCCCGAATTTCGGAGTTGCAAACCGCTTGATAGGTTTTCGCTATCGCGTAACGGGATGGCTTTATTGAATAGGCAGGCCGTATGCCTGACACTGTTCATAATAAACAAGAATTTGACAACATGCTTGAGAGAGAGGCTTGCATGTCGGAAACGACCGAGGACCACAATGTCCGCGTCGCTGCCATTTGTGATCAGTTGATCACTTTGGAAGGGCCGCTATTGCCAATTCTGCACGAGGTGCAGGAAGAATTTGGCTATATCCCCGATGGCGCGCTTCAGACCATTGCAAAGAAGCTGAACCTCAGCCGGGCGGAAGTCCACGGGGTGGCAAGTTTCTATCATGACTTCCGCGAAGAACGCGCGGGCAAGCATGTCATCAAGATCTGTCGGGCCGAAGCCTGTCAGGCGATGGGGGCCGATGCCCTTGGTGATCAAATTCGCCGCCATCTGAAAGTTGACTGGTCGCAAACCACGGCTGATCGCAAGATCACGCTGGAACCTGTTTTCTGTCTTGGCCTTTGCGCCTGCGCCCCGGCTGCCATGATTGATGGCAAGGTTGTGGGGCGTGTCAGTGCGGATCGCATTCTTGAAAAGGTGGGGTCATGAGCATCAAGGTTTACGTTCCACTGGATTCCGGTTCGGTAGCACTGGGTGCCGATGACGTTGCATCCGCCATTGCTGCCAAGGCATCCAAGACCGGTGCCGATGTCAAAATGGTGCGTAACGGATCGTTTGGCATGTATTGGCTGGAACCGATGGTCGAGGTCGAAACACCGCGCGGGCGTGTCGCCTATGGCCCGGTCAGCACCGATGATATCGACGCATTGTTTGAGGCCGACTTCCTGACCGGCGGCCCACACAAGCTTTATCTTGGCCGCACCCAGGATATCCCGTTCCTCAAAAGCCAGTCGCGCCTGACATTCCAGCGTTGCGGCATCATTGATCCGGTATCGCTTGAAGATTACCGCGCCAATGAAGGCCTGACCGGGCTTGAAAATGCGCTGAAGATGACGGACGAGGAAATCGTCAAGGCTGTCACCGACAGTGGCCTGCGGGGCCGCGGTGGTGCCGGTTTCCCGACAGGGATTAAATGGAATACCGTCCGCGAAGCCAAAGGCGATCAGAAATACATCGTCTGTAACGCCGATGAAGGCGACAGCGGCACCTTTGCCGATCGCATGATCATGGAAGGCGAACCGTTCGTTCTGATCGAAGGCATGATCATTGCCGGTCTCGCAACTGGCGCGACCAAGGGCTATGTCTATACCCGTTCGGAATACCCGACCGCGATTGACGTGATGAACGAGGCGATTGAGGTTGCCCGTGCCGCCGGTGTTCTGGGTGATAACATCCTTGGGTCCGGCAAGGCGTTCGATATGGAAGTCCGCATGGGTGCGGGTGCCTATGTTTGTGGTGAGGAAACATCACTTCTCAACAGCATGGAAGGCAAGCGCGGTGTCGTCCGTGCCAAGCCGCCATTGCCTGCGCTTGAAGGCTTCCTTGGTCGGCCAACTGTCGTCAATAACGTGATTTCGCTGTGCTCTGTTCCGGTCATTTTGGAAAAGGGTGCGGAATATTATCGCGATTACGGCATGGGCCGGTCACGCGGCACCATCCCGATCCAGATTGCCGGCAACGTAAAACATGGCGGGCTTTATGAAGTCGGCTTTGGCCTGACACTGGGTGAAATTGTTGAACAGATCGGCGGTGGCACCGCAACCGGTCGCCCGGTCAAGGCGGTTCAGGTGGGCGGTCCTTTGGGGGCCTATTTCCCCAAGGAACTGTTTGATACGCCGTTTGACTATGAAGAATTCGCCAAGCGTGATGGCCTGATCGGTCATGCCGGTGTGGTCGTGTTTGATGACACGGTCGACATGATGAAGCAGGCCCGCTTTGCCATGGAATTCTGTGCGATTGAATCGTGTGGCAAATGCACGCCATGTCGTATTGGCTCTGTTCGCGGGACCGAAGTGGTCGACAAGCTTGAACGCGGTGAACAGCCTGAATTGCAGATCGAGCTGCTGCGTGATCTGTGTGAGACCATGAAGTTCGGATCGCTGTGCGCACTGGGCGGCTTTACCCCGTATCCGGTTCTCAGTGCACTGACCCATTTCCCTGATGACTTCAAGCCACGCGCGCTTGATATAGCTGCGGAGTGATACGATGTCCTTGATCAAAGAAGTTGACTACGGAACCCCCGCCAAGAAGTCCGAAAAGACGGTAACCCTGACCATTGATGGCAAGGGCATTACCGTGCCCGAAGGCACCTCTGTCATGCGGGCCTCGATGGAGGCCGGTATTCAGGTCCCGAAACTGTGTGCGACCGACATGGTCGATGCATTCGGGTCATGCCGTTTGTGTCTGGTTGAGGTCGAAGGCCGCAACGGTACCCCGGCCTCCTGCACGACGCCGGCGGCCGATGGTATGGTTGTCCATACCCAGACCGAACGGCTTAAGAAAATCCGCAAGGGCGTGATGGAGCTTTATATCTCTGACCATCCGCTTGATTGCCTGACCTGTGCGGCCAATGGCGACTGCGAATTGCAGGACATGGCAGGGGCGGTTGGCCTGCGCGATGTGCGTTATGGCTATGAGGGTGAAAACCACGTTCAGGTCCGCCAGAACGGTGAAGAAAACCCGCGCTATATGGCCAAGGATGAAACCAACCCGTATTTCACCTATGACCCGTCGAAATGCATTGTCTGTTCGCGTTGCGTGCGGGCCTGTGAAGAAGTACAGGGCACCTTTGCGCTGACCATCGAAGGTCGCGGATTTGAATCCCGCGTGTCGCCGGGCATGCATGAAGATTTCATGGATTCCGAATGCGTGTCTTGTGGGGCCTGTGTTCAGGCCTGCCCGACCGCAACGCTTCAGGAAAAGTCGGTCATTGAAATCGGTCAGCCGGAACATTCGGTTGTGACGACCTGCGCCTATTGTGGGGTCGGCTGTTCGTTCAAGGCGGAGATGCGCGGTGAGGAACTGGTTCGCATGGTGCCCTACAAGGACGGTAAGGCCAACCGGGGGCATTCCTGTGTGAAGGGGCGTTTTGCCTATGGCTATGCCAATCACAAGGACCGTATCCTGAACCCGATGATCCGTGAAAACGTGGATGACCCCTGGCAAGAAGTCAGTTGGGAAGAAGCGCTTCGTTTCACCGCTGACAAGTTCAAGGGCATTCAGGCCAAATACGGCAAGGGTGCGCTGGGTGGTATTACCTCGTCACGTTGCACGAACGAGGAAACCTTCCTGGTTCAGAAACTGATCCGTGCCGGATTTGGCAATAACAACGTTGATACCTGCGCACGCGTCTGCCATTCGCCGACCGGTTATGGTTTGAAAACCACCTTCGGGACATCGGCCGGGACGCAGGATTTTGATTCT
>ENA-ORCZ01000425-ORCZ01000425.1-marine-metagenome-genome-assembly--contig:-NODE-425-length-19180-cov-4.066743_pt1 | contig 19180 bp, 11 predicted proteins | sample MGYA00237785_ERZ508519 | MGnify/ENA primary metagenome ERZ508519 (study PRJEB26189, sample SAMN06268790) | marine metagenome | isolation source: Bioluminescent Bay, La Paraguera, Puerto Rico | place...
AAGAACAGGTTGTCGCCGAAGGTCTCCTGGACCGAATAGTTCACCACGGTCATCATCGGGATGAGCGCGTTGAAGGCGACGAGGAGAAGCACCGGGGTCACGAAGAACCAGGCGCGTTGATTTTGCGTTTTCATTGTGCCCCTCCCTCGGGCCGGCTCGCCAGCCAGCCGTCCTTGTAGAGACGCGTCTGGGACTGTTTGAAGTCGAGCATCACCGCATCGCCCTGGCTGGGAGCCTCCCCTTCCAGGATCGCGTTGATGCGCGTGTTGTTTGCGATCGCCTCGACCACCTTGTGGCGGCCGATGTCGGCGACCTTGCGGACCTTGGCCGCAATGCCCGGGCCGTTGGCAGACACGGTTACGAATTCCGGTCGGATGCCCACTTCCGCCTTGCCGTCGGCGACACCGGTCACCGGGCCTTCCAGGGCGACCTTGTCGCCGAAGAGGAAGGTGGCGCCGTCGCGGACGTCGCAGGGCAGCACGTTCATGCCGGGCGAGCCGATGAAGTGGCCGACGAAGGTATGCGTCGGGCGCTCGAAGAGGTCCACCGGCGTGCCGATCTGCACGATTTCACCGTCCTGCATCACCACCACCTGGTCGGCGAAGGTGAGCGCTTCGGTCTGGTCGTGGGTGACGTAGATCATCGTCGCCTTGACCCGCTGGTGCAGTTCCTTCAGCTTCGAGCGCAGCTTCCATTTCAGATGCGGGTCGATGACAGTCAGCGGTTCGTCGAACATGACGACGTTGACATCCTCACGGATGAGGCCGCGGCCCATGGAGATCTTCTGCTTGTTGTCCGGCGACAGGTTCGACGCCCGGACCTTCAGCATGTCCGTGACTTCCAGCATCTCGGCAATTGCGGTGACCCGGCGCTTGACGACATCCTCGTCGCGGCCGCGGTTCCTGAGCGGGAAGGCGAGATTGTCGTAGACCGTCATCGTGTCGTAGATGACCGGGAACTGGAACACCTGGGCGATGTTTCGCCGCGCCGGCGGCAGGGCGGTCACATCCTGGTCGTTGAACAGGATCCTGCCTTCCGACGGGATGAGCAGGCCGGAAATGATGTTGAGCAGCGTGGACTTGCCGCAGCCCGACGGCCCGAGCAGCGCGTAGGCGCCGCCATCTTCCCAGGTCAGGTCGATCTTCTTCAGCGCGTAATCGGCGTCGCCCGCAGGCTTCGGCGAATAGCTGTGGCGGAGGTTCGAGAGTGTGATTTGTGCCATGATGCTCCCCCTCAGGCCGCCAGTTCGCCGTCAGGCGCAAAGAAGAAACAATGGTTCGGATCCAGGTAGAACGTATGGACCTCGCCGACGAAATAGGGATGGACGCCAGGTGAGAGCGAGACCCAGGAGTGACCGTCCATGTCGAAATGGGCGCTGCTTTCAGAGCCCGAAAGCTCGGTCACCAGAACGCGGCCCTCGAGCTTCACCCTGTGATGCGCGGTTTCCACCGGTGCCACGTGGTGCGGCCGGATCGCGAGCGAGTAGGGTCCGTCCGAAAGACCGGCTGCCGCCCCCGTCACCTGCCAGCCTGTGGCGGCGTTGAGGACGACCCTGTCGCCCTGCTTCGTGACCGGCGCGATGTTGATGGGCGGGTTGGAGAACACCCTGGCGGCGTCGAGGTCCTTGGGCTTGCGGTAGATCTCGGCCGTCGGGCCGAACTGGACCACATTGCCGTCGGTCATCAGTGCCGTTTGCCCGCCAAGGAGCAGCGCTTCTTCGGGTTCGGACGTTGCGTAGACGACCACTGCGCCGCGGCCCGCAAAGAGCTCCGGAAGCTGGTCGCGCAGTTCCTCGCGCAGCTTGTAGTCGAGATTGGCAAGCGGTTCGTCGAGAAAGACCGCGTCGCTTTCCTTGACGATGGCGCGGGCCAGCGCCGTGCGCTGCTGCTGACCGCCGGAGAGCTCGTGCGGCTTGCGCTTGAGATAGGGGTTGAGCTTCAGGAGCTTTGCCGCCTCTTCCACCCGGCCTTCGATTTCCGACCTCGCCACACCCGCAACCTTCAGCGGCGAGGCGATGTTGTCGAAGACCGACATATGCGGGTAGTTGACGAAAAACTGGTGCACCAGGCTGATATTCCGCTTTTGGGCGGACAGGCGGGACACATCCTTGCCGTTGAGGATGATCTGCCCGGAGGCCAGGCTGTCGAGGCCCGCCATCAGCTTGATCAGCGAGGTCTTGCCCGAGCCTGTTTCTCCGAGGAGAACGTTGAAGTGGCCGGGATGCAGCGTCAGGCTCGTTTCCTTGACATGGGTGATGCCTGCAACGCGCTTGCTGACGTTCTTGAGTTCTAGAGACATTTATGTTTCGCCCGCGTCCGGACGGCCCTTATAGGCGAAACTTCGGTTTCGCGGCCTGTCGCTTTCGGATCGGTGATGGACCGGGGACTGACCCCGATCCGGTTTTGTGGTGATGGGTGCCCCGGCATCCCGGGCTGGTGAAACCAGCCGGAACGCCGGGGTCCGCCGACTGCTGTCAGTTCTTCGCCCAGCGGGCAACCAGCTCGTCGTAGTTCACGGTCTCGCCCTGCGGCTTCTCGTTCTCGAGCTTGGGCTTCGGAGCGCCCGGCTGGGACAGCCAGTATTCCGGGTCCTTCGGCTCGTTGAGGCGTGGGCCGCAGCCGCCGTAGACATTCGCCCGTTCGTCGGCCTGCTGCATGCGGGCCATGACGATGTCCATTTCTTCCGCCAGGCGGTCCATGGCTTCCTGCGGGGTGAACGCGCCGGAGTTCACGTCACCGATCTGCTGCCACCAAATCTGGGCCAGCTTCGGATAGTCCGGAACGTTGATGCCGGTCGGGGACCATGCCACCCGGTCCGGAGACCGGTAGAATTCGACCAGGCCGCCGAGCTTCGAAGCGCGCTCGCTGAAGGATTCGTGGTTCACCGTGCTGTCGCGGATGAAGGTCAGACCGACGTGGCTCTTCTTGGTGTCGACCGTCTTGGAGACCACGAACTGTGCATAGAGCCAGGCGGCCTTTGCACGGTCTTCCGGAGTGGACTTCAGGATCGTCCAGGAGCCCACGTCCTGGTAGCCGACCTTCTGGCCTTCTTCCCAGTAGGGACCATGGGGAGACGGAGCCATGCGCCACAGCGGCGTGCCTTCGTCGTCCACCGTGTTGTTGCCTTCGGACTTCGGCTTCACCATGTCTGCGGTGAAGGCGGTGTACCAGAAGATCTGCTGGGCGACGTTGCCCTGGCTGAGGGCCGGCAGGGACTGGTAGAAGTCGAAGCTGGCGGCACCCGGAGGGGCGTAGTTGCGCAGCCATTCGTCCCACTTGCGGATCGCGTAGACGGCAGCCGGGCCGTTGGCGGCGCCGCCGCGCGAAACCGACGCGCCGACCGGGTTACAGGTGCCGGCTTCCATGCGGATGCCCCACTCGTCGACCGGAATGCCGTTCGGCTCGCCCTTGTCGCCGGCGCCTGCCATGGAGAGCCAGGCGTCGGTCATGCGCCAGCCGAGATCCGGTGCGCGCTTGCCGTAGTCCATGTGGCCGTAGATCTGGACGCCGTCGACTTCCTTCACGTCCTTGGTGAAGAATTCGGCGATGTCTTCATAGGCGGACCAGTTGACCGGAACGCCGAGATCGTAGCCGTATTTTTCCTTGAAGGCCGCTTTCAGGTCTTCGCGGTCGAACCAGTCCTTGCGGAACCAGTAGAGGTTCGCGAACTGCTGGTCGGGCAGCTGGTAGAGATCGCCGTCAGGACCTGTGGTGAACTGGGTGCCCATGAAGTCGGCGAGGTCGAGGCCCGGGTTGGTGACGTCCTTGGCCGCCCCTTCCATCCAGTCGGTCAGGTTATAGGCCAGCTGCAGACGGGAATGGGTGCCGATCAGGTCGGAATCGTTGACATAGGCGTCATAGAGGTTCCGGCCGGTCTGCATCTGGGTCTGCACGGCCTGCACCACTTCCCCTTCGCCGAGGATCTGGTGATTGACCTTGATACCGGTGATTTCTTCGAAGGCTTTGGTGAGAACTTCCGACTCGTAAGAGTGGGTCGGAATGCCTTCGGACAGGACGTTGATTTCCATGCCACTGAAAGGTTCGGCCGCCTGGATGAACCACTGCATCTCTGCAAGCTGCTCGTCCTTTGACAGAACGGATGGCTGGAATTCCTGGTCGATCCACTTTTGCGCCGCTGCTTCATCGGCAAAAGCGGACCCTGCTCCCGCAAGCACAGCACCTGCTGCGACTGCGGAGAGTAGATACTTACGCATCTGCATCTCCTCCCGTGAGATAAATAACGCCGTTCTTATCCGGCTAGGGATAGATGGTCACACCGCCGCCACGATGTCAAACTAAATTTTTAGTAGATAATCCATCCTCGCCCGACGCGGGATAGCACACTGTTTTATTTATCGTTTTTAGAGCGACAGGTCCTGAAACATCCTGACTTCCGGGCTTTCGCACCCCTGTCGTCCAAACACAGTGTGGCATAATTTTGACCAGAAATGTAGCACGAAGCCGGGTTTCGAGTCTTTCACTTTCTGCACGAAGACGCTTCTTTAAGAGTTCGTTTTGCGTCGCAAAACGAAATTCGAACAAAGATGCCGCGATGCAGCAGAGAAAAGCGAGCGCTTCACAAGGCTGCACGAAGGCCATGAAGGACATGTCCTGTAGCTGGTCGAGGCTGAGTGCGCGATCACGAAAAAGGCGCGGTCCGAAGGCCGCGCCCATCCATCAATCGCAGCAATAGCCGCCAAGCTTACATTTCGCACTCGGCTGCGTAGGCGTCGGCGCGATCCTCCATCGCGGTGGCGACGATCTTGTTGGTGTAGACGTCGCCTTCCTTGATCACCTCGCGGACATAAATGTCCTGGATCGGGTGATGGTTCGGGCCGAACTTGAAGTCGCCGCGGGTCGAGGCGAAATCGGCTTCCTTGAGAGCCGCGCGGAACGCATCGGCATCCGCGACATCTGCCTTCGCCATGGCCGACAGCAGCAGATTGGCGGTATCGAAGCCTTGCGACGCGTAAAGCGACGGCAGGCGGCCGTATTCGGCCTGGAAGCTTTCGACAAACGCCTTGTTGGTCTCGTTGTCGATGTCCTTGCTCCACTGGCTGGTATTCTTCACACCGAGGGCTGCGTCCCCCACGGCCTGAAGGATGCCCTGGTCGAAGGAGAAGGCAGGCCCGACGACCGGAAGATCGATGCCGGAGTCCTTGTACTGCTTCAGGAAGGAGATCCCCATGCCGCCGGGCAGGAAGAAGAAGATGCTGTCCGCTCCCGAGGCGCGGATCTGGGCGAGCTCCGCCGCATAATCCGTCTGGCCGAGCTTGGTATAGATTTCGCCGGCAAGCTCGCCGTCATAGAAGCGCTTGTAACCGGTGAGCGCGTCCTGGCCCGCCGGATAGTTCGGCGCCAGAATGAAGCTCTTCTTGTAGCCGGCATCCTTGGCATAGGCCCCGGCGGCCTCGTGCAGGTTGTCGTTCTGCCAGGCGACGTTGAAATAGTTCGGATGGCATCCCTTGCCGGCAAGGGCCGACGGGCCTGCATTCGGCGACAGATAGAACTTGCCCTGCGCGGTTACGGAGGGCACCACGGCCATGGCAAGGTTCGACCAGATGATACCGGTCAGCACATCCACCTTGTCGGACTGGACCATCTTGTCGGCGAGCTGGACGGCAATGTCCGGCTTCTGCTGATCGTCCTCGACGATGACCTCGATTTCCTTGTTGCCGGACTGCTTGACCGCAAGCAGGAAACCGTCGCGCACGTCGATACCGAGGCCTGCACCGCCGCCGGACAGTGTCGTGATCATGCCGACCTTCACCGGATCGGCAAGCGCCGCGCCGGACAGAAGCGCCAGCGCACCGGCGGTAGCCGCAAATTGCTTGAACATCGATAATCCCCTCTCTTGATCGCATCGGGCCTTCTTCACGAGGCACCTGGAGGACACTCTAGTCATCCCCATGGCAATGGCAAACAGGCATTTCGGGAAACGGGAAGCCGGCAATCCGGTTTTGCCGGACCGCGAAACTCCGAGGAACCGGGTCTCCGCAGGAGAATCACTTTCCGGCCGGAAAAAGTGACCTCGGCAAAGCGTCCGGGAGCATGAATTCCGGCGTCAGAGCGCCGTGCGAACGTGCCAAAGCTCGGGGAAGAGCTCGACTTCCAGCATGCGCTTCAGATAGGAAACGCCGCCGGTGCCGCCGGTGCCGCGCTTGAAGCCGATGACCCGCTCGACCGTGGTGACATGGTTGAAGCGCCAGCGGCGGAAATAATCCTCCAGATCAACCAGCTTCTCGCCGACCTCATAGAGGGCCCAATGCGCCGAGGGATCACGATAGACCGTCTGCCAGAGCGCCGTAACCTCCGGCACCTCCTTGTGCGGCACTGTCGAGGGGATGTCGGTGACGGTCTCCGGCACGGCAAGACCGCGCCTGCGGGCAAAGGCCAGCACGACCTGGTAAAGGCTGGGACGGGCGAGCTCTTCCTTCAGGAGACGGACGCTCTCCGGGTCGTGTTCGTGCGGGCGGATCATCGCGGTGTTGCGGTTGCCGAGCGCGTATTCGATCAGGCGGTATTGCAACGACTGGAACCCGGACGACATGCCGAGCGCATCCCGGAACTGGGTATAGTCGCTCGGCGTCATGGTCCGCAGCACGTCCCAGGCCGAATTCAGCTGTTCCATGATGCGGCTGACCCGGGCAAGCAGCTTCATCGCCTGCGGCATGTGATCCTCGGTGATCGCCTCGCGGGCGGCATTCACCTCGTGCAGCATCAGCTTCATCCAGAGTTCGGAAGTCTGGTGCTGAATGATGAACAGGAGCTCGTCCGGCGCGTCGGAAAGCGGCGCCTGGGCCGACAGGATCCGCGACAGACCCAGATAGTCGCCATAGGACATCTTGTCCGCAAAGCGCATTTCCGCGCCCTCGGCCTCCGGGTTGTAGCCGGTGTCTGACCCGATTTCCGGCTCAGTCTTTGGACCTGCATCCGGACCGCTGTCGTCGCTCATCTCTCACTCCCTTCGGACACTTCCTAAGAGGCCCTTCTCCGGCATCTATAGCGTCCTGACGCCCGGCTTGGATAGGAGATGTTTCAAGGTCTTATGTTAAGAACAAACCATGCGGACCTGCTGCCCCGGCCCCCTTTCGAATATCAGCCGAGGCTCTGCAGGCGTTCCGGCTAGCTGCCCACCGCGTCAAGAACGGCTTGAGCGGAAAAATCGTAGCTGCTGCGGCCGCTGACGGATTTGCAGAATTTGGCGAAATTGATCCTCGCCCAATTTCCGTCGCCAAGCCGCTCCAGATAAACATCCACGTTCTCGGCAGTAATCGGCGACATCTTGAAGACGACATCGACAAAGACCTCGCCCTTCGCGGTGCGAACGAAATGATCCCGGAGCATCACGATCGCCCAGGCTCCCGCAAAGAAGTGACCACCATGGGTCATCGTCATTTCCCCGGCCTGCACCGCGTCCATGCCGCGTTGCGACCAGTTGGTTCCCGCAAACAGGATATCGTTTCCGACGACGAGGCCGTCCTCGAGCGCCGCACGCCGGGCACCGAAGGCAATGTCGTCATTGGCAGCCCAGACGACGTCGACCGGCATCCGGCTGAAAACCTCCTTCGCCCTGAAAAACGCCAGCTCCTCGTTCCATTCGACCGGAATGGCGTGGACAAGCCGGACGTCAGGATTGTCGGCAACTGCGCGCAACATGCCAAGCTCGCGCTGCACGCCGGCCGGCGTCGTCGTATCTCCCGTCAGGGACAACAGCTGGATCTCCGTCTTGTGCGGATGAAGCCGCCGTGCTTCGCGGAACAGCGACTGAGCCATCTCGTACCCGGCGGTCTCGTTGTCCGGAACGATTGTCGCAACGATGCTCCTGAGATCGATATTGCGCCGCTCCAGGTCGCCACGCTGTTTTGGCGTCAGCTTGTTCAGGAGAAACAGGACCTTGCTCGGCTGCCCCTCCATCAGCTGCATCAGTCGGGCAGCCGCCTGGAGCTCGTTCACCAGGACGAAATAGTCGGGAAGGTCGCCCTGCTGCAGTCTTCGGCTGAGCTGTTCTTCCATGCCGTAAGGCTGCCGGTCTGCATAAAGGACCTCAAGCTCGACATTCAGATCCGCAGCGGCAGCCGCCATTGTTCTGGACACGTCTCCCCAGAAACCGGTCTCGCTCCCCGGATTGATGAAAGTGACACGAAAATCCGCTGCCTGGGCCGCGCCCGCGGCGATCCAGAAAAACACCAGGCACAACAGTCTCGCGATCATCGCTTCCTTTCGCTCCGCAAGGGCATTGCGGATCAGCATTCTCTTGGCAGCCCGTTCCGGCAGGAACCAACATGTTAGTCACTACAGATTTGTCCTGCTGAAGCAGCAAACACTTACACACACATAATTGCACCGGCCTGTTGATAGATCGGGTTTCAACTGCGCCTTTATCCACCAAGGCGCGTCCTTTTCTCGATCAACAACCGGAGACGGGCCGTATTTCTGCAAATTGCCGCTAGGGCAGATTTGTACCCGGTCCTTGGGCAGGCTTCTATTACCATACACTCGGCCTGTTTTCGTACTGCGTGGAATCGACAGATGAAGAAGAGGCTTAACCGATGGTGAAGGCCTCCGGCGTTGCAGTCACGCCTCGCGCCGGCATCGGACATAGCCGCCTGCGCCGGGGGTGTTCGGTCAAGGCTCTTTCCTTTTCCGCGGGAGCGCTGCCCATCTCTTCGGCAAAACTGCCTGCAGAAAGACGTGGTTCTGCGGGCCGATTTGTGAAAACCTGAGCCCGCGCCCCGAGCCCACACACTGAAACAGACATCTACCGGGACACTGAAAATGTCTATTCGAGCAAGCATTTATCATCTGACCCATTACCGGTACGACCGGCCTGTCACGCTCAGTCCCCAGATCATCCGGCTGCGGCCGGCCCCGCACAGCCGCACCCGTGTCCTGTCCCATTCGCTGAAGGTTTCTCCCGCCGGCCACTTCGTCAATCACCAGCAGGACCCCTACGGCAACTGGCTCGCCCGCTTCGTCTTTCCCGAGCCCGTGCGCGAATTCAAGATCGAGGTGGACCTGGTCGCCGACATGACCGTCTACAATCCCTTCGACTTTTTCGTCGAGGAAAGCGCCGAAGAATGGCCCTTCGACTATCCGCCCGAACTCAGCGAGGACCTGCAGATCTACCGGCGGCTGGATCCGACCGGCCCGCGTCTCAAGGCCTTTCTGGAAACGGTGCCGAGAGAGAAGCAGCGCACCGTCGATTTCATCGTCGGCCTGAACGCCCGCGTCTCCCAGGAAGTAGGCTACGTCATCCGCATGGAGCCGGGCGTGCAGACCCCCGAGGAGACCTTCGAGAAGGGCACCGGATCCTGCCGCGATTCCAGCTGGCTCCTGGTGCAGGCGCTGCGCCATCTCGGTTTCGCCGCGCGCTTCGTCTCCGGCTACCTGATCCAGCTGAAACCGGACCTTGAGGCGCTCGACGGGCCGTCGGGCACGGATCATGACTTCACCGACCTCCATGCCTGGGCGGAGGTCTATCTGCCCGGCGCGGGCTGGATCGGCCTCGACCCGACCTCCGGTCTGTTGACCGGCGAAAGCCACATACCCCTGGCCGCCACGCCCCACTACATGAATGCCGCCCCGATCGTCGGCATGGCCAGCAACGCCGAAGTCGATTTCTCCTTCGACATGAAGGTCGCCCGCGTCGCCGAGCATCCGCGCATCACCAAGCCCTTTTCCGACGACGCATGGGCGGCTCTCAACGATCTGGGCGCGAAGGTCGACCGCATCCTCGCCCAGGAGGACGTGCGCCTGACCATGGGCGGTGAACCGACATTCGTCTCCATCGACGATTTTGAGTCCGCCGAATGGAACACCGATGCAGTCGGCCCGACCAAGCGGGAAAAGGCCGACATGCTGATCCGCCGCCTCAGGGAGCGTTTCGCACCCGGCGGCTTCCTGCATTACGGTCAGGGCAAATGGTATCCGGGCGAAACGCTGCCGCGCTGGACCTTCTCGCTCTACTGGCGCAAGGACGACAAGCCGATCTGGCACGATCCGGACCTGATTGCCGGCGAGGGCCGGGACACGGGCGCGGGTCCTGCCCAGTCAGAGGCCCTCTTGCAGCAGATCGCACGGCGCCTCGATCTCCAGCCGGATTTTGTCGTGCCGGCTTATGAGGATCCGGCCGTCTGGCTTGTGAAGGAAGCCAACCTTCCCGAAAATGTAACGCCTGAAAACTCCGAGCTGGAGGATGCCGAGGCAAGGCACCGGATCGCGCGGGTGTTCGACCGCGGTCTCAGCAAGCCGTCCGGCCACGTGCTGCCGGTTCAGCGCTGGCAGGCGCGGGCCACCGGACAACGCTGGCGCTCGGAAAAATGGAAGCTCCGCCGCGACGCCCTGTTCCTGGTTCCCGGCGACAGCCCCGTCGGCTACCGTCTGCCGCTGGAATCCCTCCCCTATGTTTCGCCGGCCCAGTACCCCTATACCAACATCGCCGACCCGACCGTGCCGCGCGACCCTCTGCCGGAGTATCCAGTCGGGCCACGCTCCGACCGTCCGCAGGACATTGCGAGCTTCACAGCCGGCGGCCCGCAGCAGGATCGCCGGGAACAGGAACTGCCGGATGCCGAGCTTCGCGACGCGGCGGTCCGCACCGCCTTGTCAGTCGAGCCGCGCGACGGGCGCCTGTGTGTCTTCATGCCGCCGGTCGAAACTATCGAGGACTATCTGGAGCTGATCGCGGCAGCCGAAACCGCCGCAGGCGATCTCGGCCTTGCGGTCCATATCGAGGGCTATCCGCCTCCGCCCGATCCGCGCATGAATGTCATCCGTGTCGCGCCCGATCCGGGTGTCATCGAGGTGAACATTCATCCCGCGGCAAGCTGGCAGGACTGCATTGCCATCACCGAGGGTGTCTATGAGGATGCCCGCCAGTCACGCCTCGGCGCCGACAAGTTCATGATCGACGGCAAGCACACCGGCACCGGCGGCGGCAACCATGTGGTGGTCGGCGGCGCCACGCCGCTTGACAGCCCGTTCCTGCGCCGGCCGGATCTGCTGCGCAGCCTCATCCTGCACTGGCAGCGCCATCCGAGCCTTTCCTATCTCTTCTCCGGCCTCTTCATCGGTCCGACGTCGCAGGCACCGCGGGTGGACGAAGCCCGCCATGACGGCCTCTACGAGCTCGAAGTCGCCCTCTCGCAGATCCAGCGGCCGCATGAAGGCCCGGCGCCCTTCCCCTGGCTGGTCGATCGTCTCCTGCGCAACCTGCTGGTGGATGTGACCGGCAACACCCACCGGGCCGAGATCTGCATCGACAAGCTCTATTCCCCGGACGGTCCGACGGGCCGGCTTGGCCTGGTGGAGTTCCGCGGGTTCGAAATGCCGCCGGATCCGCGCATGAGCCTGGCGCAGCAATTGCTCCTGCGCGCGCTGATCGCCCGTCTGTGGCAGCATCCCCTTTCCGGCAATCTCACCCGCTGGGGCACGGCACTGCATGACCGCTTCATGCTGCCGCATTACGTCTGGACCGATTTCCAGGACGTGCTGCGCGACCTGGAACACCACGGCTTCCGTATGCGGCCGGACTGGTTCGAGGCCCAGGCCGAATTCCGTTTCCCTTTCTGCGGCGAGATAGAAATCGAAGGCGTGCATCTGGAACTGCGCCAGGCGCTGGAGCCCTGGCATGTTCTCGGCGAGACCGGAGCCATCGGCGGTACCGTGCGCTATACGGACAGCTCGACCGAGCGCCTGCAGGTCAAGCTGACCACCAGCGACCCCGACCGCTATACCGTCACCTGCAACCGCCGCACCATGCCACTGAGGAAGACGGAGACCAACGGAGTGTCGGTCGCCGGGGTCCGCTACAAGGCCTGGCAGCCGGCCATGGCGCTGCATCCGGTCCATCCGGTCGACGCGCCGCTGACCTTCGACATCTTCGACCGCTGGAGCGGTCGGGCACTTGGCGGCTGCGTCTACCATGTCGCCCATCCGGGCGGGCGCAACTACGACACATTCCCGGTCAACGGCAACGAGGCCGAGGCGAGGCGGCTCGCCAGATTCGAGCCGCACGGGCACACGCCCGGGCTCTACATGCCGCCCCTTGAAAGGCCGCATCCGGAGTTTCCGTTGACCTTGGACCTGCGAAGACCGCAAGATGTGTGACGAACTGGCAGATCCTGCCGCTTGGAACATGATGCATGAGCTTGGACGAAAACGCAGGGCCGGGGGCGCTTCGCTACGACCTTCTGAAGGCCTACCGCCCCTTTCCGGATGTTTCGGACGAGCTCCTTTATCCCGACGGCCGGGTTCGGCCGGTGTGGCGGCCGTTTCTCGATCATCTCTCGGCGCTGAAGCCTGAGGAGATCACCGAGCGCTTTTCCCGCGGCAACCAGTACCTGAACGATGCCGGTGTCTATTTCCGCCAGTACGGCCAGGATGGCGCCAACGAGCGGGAATGGCCGCTGAGCCACATTCCGGTGATCATCAGTCAGGACGACTGGCAGGTGATCGCCGACGGCCTGACCCAGCGCGCCGAACTCCTGGAACGGGTGGTGGCCGACCTTTACGGCGACAACCGCCTCGTCGCCGACGGCTATCTGCCGGCCGGCCTGATCGCGCGCAGCCCCGAATGGCAGCGACCGCTGGTCGGCATCGCGCCGAAGTCCGGTCATTTCCTGCATTTTCTCGCCTTCGAGATCGGCCGTGGCCCCGACGGCACCTGGTGGGTGCTTTCCGACCGGGCCCAGGCCCCCTCCGGGGCGGGCTTCGCGCTGGAAAACCGGGTCGCGACCGGCCGTGTCTTCAACGAATTCTTCGCCCGCGCCAATGTGCACCGTCTGGCGGGCTTTTTCCGCCGCTTCCGCGACCACCTCGTGGAACTGCGCGAGGAAAGCGACAGCCGGGTCTCCATCCTGACGCCCGGACCGCTCAACGACACCTACTTCGAACATGCCTATATCGCCCGCTATCTCGGCTTCATGCTGCTGGAGGGCGAGGATCTCACCGTGGAGAACGGCAAGCTGATGGTGCGCACCGTCGCCGGGCTCAAGCCTGTCAGCGTGCTGTGGCGGCGTCTCGATTCCGCCTGGACCGATCCGGTCGAGCTCGATGAGACCTCCCACATCGGCACCCCGGGCCTGGTCGAGGCCGTGCGGCGCGGATCGGTCACCATGGTCAATGCGCTCGGCACCGGCATTCTGGAAACGCGGGCGCTCCTCGCCTTCCTGCCGCGCATCAGCGAGCGGCTGCTCGGCGAACCGCTGAAACTGCCCAATGTCGCCACCTGGTGGTGCGGCGAGGCAGCGACCCGGAGCTACGTCAGGCAGCATGCCGAGACGATGATGTTCAGCCCGGCCCTGTCGACGGCCCTGCCCTTTGCCTCCGCCCACACGGACTTCATCGGCAAGGACTTCCACAAGTATCAGAAGGGCCTGCTGGAGACCTGGATCGACAGCGTCAGCGACAATCTCGTCGGCCAGGAAGCCGTGACCCTGTCGACCACGCCCGCCTATCACGACGGCCTGCTGCTGCCGCGTCCGATGAGCCTCAGGGTGTTCCTCGCCCGCACCGCCCATGGCTGGGAGGTGATGGCCGGCGGTTTTGCCCGTATCGGCCGCACGGAAGACGCCAGCGCAATCGCCATGCAGTCCGGCGGCTCGGCTGCGGATGTCTGGGTCATTGCGGGCCAGAAGCCGGTCAAGGAAACCCTGCTGCACCAGACGGAGTCGCCCTTCTTCAAGGCGCAGTCCGGTGTGCTGCCTTCACGCGCGGCGGACAACCTCTTCTGGCTCGGACGCTATGTGGAAAGGGCCGAGGGGGCCGTGCGTCTCCTGCGCGCCTACCACGCCCGCCTGATGGAAACGGCGGATCCCGACGCACCGCTGGTGGCGTTGACGGGTGAATATCTCGACAAGATCGGCGTCGCCCCGACCGAACCCGTTCCGGACGGGCTTTGCCACATGCTGCAATCGGCCGTCGCCAGCGCCGCCAAGGTGCGTGACCGCTTCTCCGTCGACGGCTGGCTGGCGCTGAACGATCTGGCGCAGACCGCCAACGGCGCCAAGCGGGCGATGCGGGACAACGCCGACATCACCCGGGCGATGGGGCTGCTCCTGCGCAAGATCACCGGTTTTTCCGGTCTCGTGCACGAGAACATGTACCGCTTCACGGGGTGGCGCTTCCTCAGCATCGGCCGTGCACTGGAACGTGCCCACCGCATGGCCGATCTCCTGTCCGTTTATACCGGTCCCGACTGTCCGGAGGGCGCGCTGGAACTGCTGCTGGAAGTGGGAGACAGCGCCATGTCCATGAGCCGCCGGTATGCCGTCTCGCTGAGCCACGACACCGTTCTGGATCTCTTGGCCATGGATCCGAAAAATCCCCGCTCGGTGCTCTACCAGCTCGACGACATGAAGGACCATGTCAAGGAACTGCCGGGGTCGACAGAGAACGGACACCTGTCCCCACTGGCACGGTCTCTCCTGCAGGTTCATACGAGCCTCGCCATTTCGACACCTGAAACCCTGACACCGGAAGCGCTGGAGGAACTGCGCGATCAGATCTCCTATCTGTCCGTTGAACTCACCGATGCCTATATTCGCTGAAGCCCGATCCGCGACGATGCCACAGCCCGATGCGAGACAGCCTTGCTCTACGACGTGACGCTGGAAATCACCTACGACTATGCCAGCCCGGCGGCTTCCGGCCGCCATGCCCTGCGCCTGATGCCCGCCTCGCTGCCCGGGGAACAGAAGCTGCTGGCCGGCCAGATCTATCTGGATCCGGGACCGACCGAGCGTCATGACCGCACTGACTTTTTCGGCAATGCAGTGACGGACGTTGCCTACCGCAACAGCCACAGCGAGCTTGCCTTCAAGCTGAAGGCCCGGATCGAACGGACCGCAACGCCGGAGGAATTCGATATTTCGCCGCCGCTGAGGGCCCTTGGCCGGGAACTGGCGACGGTGCAGTCGCTTGCGCCAAAGGAGCCGGTGCATTTCCTGGCGGCTTCGCCCCGCCTGCCGCTGGACCCGGCCTTCGCCGTCTATGCGCAGGAACACACCCATGCAGGCATGAGCACGCTTGCCGCGGTGGAGGCGATCGGCCGGGCGCTCAACACGGACCTGAGCTTCGATGCCGAAGCCACCACCGTCGACACCCCCGCGCTGCAGGCGTTCGAACGCCGCCACGGCGTTTGCCAGGACTTTTCGCACATCATGATCGCCTGCCTCAGGAGCATCGGCATTCCGGCGGGCTATGTCAGCGGCTTCTTGAGAACCCTTCCGCCTGAGGGGCAGGAACGACTGGAAGGAGCCGACGCCATGCATGCCTGGGTGCGGGCCTGGTGCGGCGTCGAGATCGGCTGGATTGAATACGACCCCACCAACGCCTTGAAGGTCGGCCAGGATCATATCGTCGTCGCTTGCGGCCGTGATTATGGCGACGTGGCACCGGTCAAGGGAGTGCTGCGCACCGCCGGCGCCCAGACCACCAGCCACAAGGTTGACGTCGTGCCGCACACGGTCGAGGCGCCAAAAGCGAAAGCGCCCAGGACAGCTCCCGCAGGCACCTGACACTATTTGCAAGATATCCCCGCTTTCCGCGGCCCGGACCTGTTGCGTTCCGGGGCGGTTTGCTACGATCCGGCCGTAGCCAAGGGGAGCTGGTTATGCGTGCGGTAATCTGTTGTTTCGCCTTTATATTCCTGTCGCTCGGGCCATGCCTTGCGGACTACGAACGGTCGAAGGACTGGTTCTACGACATGTCCTACCAGGAGCGCATAAGGACCCAGTTTCTGCTGGTTTTTACCGGCGATTACGCAGCGCCCGTCGATGGCGCCTTCGGTCCGCTGACCTATCAGGCCCTGACCTCGTTCCAGACAAACCGCGAAGTCACGCCCGACGGCGTGCTTGATGCGGACCAGATCCAGGTTCTCCGACGCGACGGGCTTGACCTTGTCCGGCGCGTCGGCTTCGAAACCTGGAACGAGACGTCTCTGGGGCTTAGTCTCGGCGTACCCGCAAGTCTGTTCGAGCCACCGGTCCGTTCGGGCGAGGGGCACCAATGGCGCGCTCATGACAACAGCATAACGCTTGAGACCTGGCGTATCAGCCACGGCATCATGGACTATGAAGCGCTGTTCCGGCAGTTGAGCACGGCCGCAGACGGGCGCATTATCGTCAGCAAGTCGTTTCGCAATGACCACTTCACCATCTCCGGCCAGCAGAACGGCAAGGACTTCCTGGTCCGCGTCATGAATACCTCCCGGGACAGCAGGGGCTTCACACTCTCCTGGGACTCCAGGCACGCCGTGTTCATGGATCGCGTGGCTGTCGCCATGTCCAACAGCCTGACTGCCTACACTGGAAAGGGTGACCTGCTGTCACGGTCGAAATAGGACGGTTCAGGCTGCTTCAAGCTTGGCCAGGAAACTGTCGACCTCGAGTTTGAGGCGCGAGGCCTGACCGGAAAGTTCTCCGGCGGACATGGTAACCTGGCTGGCGGCAGCACCCGTTTCCTGGGAGGCGTGGGTCACACTCACAATGTTTTCCGAAACTGCCCGGGTGCCGTTGGCAGCCTCCGTCACGTTTTGGGCTATTTCCCGGGTTGCGCTGTCCTGCTGCTCCATCGCCGCCGCGATTTCGCTCGAGGTCTGGTCTATGCGTGCAATGATGCTGCCGATGACCGCGATCAACTCCACCGATGTGCCGGTTTGCTCCTGAATATCCTTGATCAGGACCGAAATGTTGTCGGTGGCCTTTGCCGTTTCATTGGCAAGTGCCTTGACCTCGCTGGCGACCACCGCAAATCCCTTGCCGGCTTCGCCTGCCCGGGCAGATTCAATGGTTGCATTGAGGGCAAGAAGGTTCGTCTGTTCTGCGATATCGGAGATCATCAGGATGACTTCACCGATCTTTTCCGCGGTCCGGGAAAGCTGCTCCATTTGCCCTTCGGTCTTTGCAACCTCGTCGACCGCCTGCTTCGAAATGGTCGAGGCTTGTGATACGCGGGAGTTGATCTCACCGATCGAAGCCGACAGTTCTTCGGTCGCCGTGGACACCGTCGTTACATTGGTGGTCGCCTGTTCGGTGGCAGCGGCAACGGAGGTTGCCTGCCTGCTGGTTTCTTCGGCGATACCGGACATGGACTGTGCAGTCGATTGCAGTTCGGCAGAGGCCGACGAAACCGTTTCGACGATGGCGCCGATATTTGCGACGAACTCCCGCGAGGATTCGGCCAGAACCCTCTGGCGCTCTTCCTCGACGGCGCGTTTCTGCCGCTGCTCTTCTTCCAGCTGCTTGGCACGCCTCATGGCAGTTCGGAAGGTCTGGTATGCAATCGCCACCGCGCCGATTTCATCGCGTGCATGGACCTTGACGTCAGTCGAGAAATCACCCTCTGTCAAAGCGTTGATACCTGTTACCACTTCGCTCAACGGCCTGGTGATGGCCCTGCGGATCAGGAGGGTCGCGAAGGTGAGGGAGGCGGCAAAAACGACCATGGCAATCACGAGAATGCTATGGAGGGCAAATTTCTCCGCTTTCAGGGAGTCCCTTGCCGCGACCAGCGTGAATTCTTCGAGTTCCTTTACAAGCTCCTCAAGCTCACGGTTTAGACTCGCTTCTTCCGCCTTGATGCCGGGCTGCATCGCCAAGGCCTCATCAAGTCCGCCGGTCTTGATCAACTCAAAGACCTCAAAGGCATGGTCGTCGTAGCTCTTGTGTTCAGCCCCGATTGCCTCAAATGCGGTATAGACCGTCTCGAATTCCTGCTTCGCCTTTACCGAGTGAGCTCCGGCTGCGGCCTTGGCGGCGAGATCACGGGCGTCGAGAATTTCCTGGTCCACCTTCTTGGCGTATTTCATGAATATGCCGCGAGCCTCGTCGAACTCTTGCTTCGCCCTGTCATGCTCCGCCATCATCACCCCTGCCCGCAACGCGCGTTCCAGATTGATGGACTGTTCGAGCTGATGGATGGTGATCTGGCTGACCGCGTTGGTCAGCGGTATGTCCTTGTTGGCCACCCCGTCGATGAGGACACCGATCGTGTTTAACTGCCACAGGCCGATACCGGCCACCAGGACGAGACCGGCAAGGCAGGTGGCAACGACCGACATGATCTTGCTGCCGATGCTCATGGAGCGCCTCCTGCGGCCGGGTTCGTCCATTTGGCTTTGATCGACTGTGTGCATTTTTCATTCCCCCTAAAGTGCAGGAGTGACGCAATCCGACATGTTTGACCAAATTGAACCGGGTCTGCGGAAACGGCGTCCTCTCCAGGATGCAGCCCGCCTCAGATCACCCAGCGTCACCACCTACACTCCAAGAACATCCGACCTCATGAACATAGTATTAATAAGTAGAAACAAGCATTGCTAGAAACTTGCCGTTAATTCGAAATTTTGAAACTAATGAGTGTATATTGCAATTTTTGGGTTTCATTTAACAACCTAGGCAAGTCGAAAAAATTAGAAAAAAGATAAAATTTCTGACACTTAGTAGGTTATCTTTGATCCAGAGTATGCCTTCGCCAGCCTTCGATCAGCATAACATTGACAATCTTAACAGCGCCAAAGGTTCAAGAACATCCATAGAATCAATCACTCAGAAATATAGATAGTATTTAAAAAGCCTTTTGGAAGATATCTCTCATCACTAGAAGAATGTGTGTTTTACTTATCAAACGGAAGTGAGGCGACACTTCGTCTGATCACCTACATCCGGGCATCCAGCCTCATGAACCGGTGGGAGGGTCAGGACGTTTCTGACTACAAACCAGGTGTCCGGCACGGCGCACGAGATGAAGCGATCATCAATTCTACCGTACCTTGCCTCGGGAGCAGCAAATGGCTCACGAAATGGAACCATCGATTGGCAACTCATTTGCCGACATGCGGAAAACTACCGCACTGTCTGGTCCTGAGCGTCGAAGAAATGCATGCGGCTTTCGTCGAAGGCGAGGCCGACCCGCGAGCCCTCGGCAACGTCATCGCTGCCGCTGATGCGCACCAGTATGGTGCCGAGGCCATCCAACGCCACGTAAAGGAAGGTGTCGGCGCCGAGATATTCGGCAACTTCGACAACACCGGCACAGTGACCTTCGCCCTCCCCCACCACGCGCATGTGCTCCGGTCTTATGCCGAGCTTGACCGGCACCCCGGCCGATCCGGCATGCGGATAAGTCCCGCCGCCATGGCCCTGCAGCGAGAAGCGGCCGCCCTCAACCGAGCAGGG
>ENA-ORCZ01000426-ORCZ01000426.1-marine-metagenome-genome-assembly--contig:-NODE-426-length-19175-cov-4.813122_pt1 | contig 19175 bp, 9 predicted proteins | sample MGYA00237785_ERZ508519 | MGnify/ENA primary metagenome ERZ508519 (study PRJEB26189, sample SAMN06268790) | marine metagenome | isolation source: Bioluminescent Bay, La Paraguera, Puerto Rico | place...
GCTCAGGGGTAGAGCATAACCTTGCCAAGGTTAGGGTCGAGAGTTCGAATCTCTTCGCCCGCTCCATGATGAAAGTTTTAAAAGGCCGTCCTTCGGGGCGGTCTTTTTATATTTGGGCCGATGCATTTGGCGGTTTCGGGCTTGCGAGCAAATGCGAATTGTCGTGTGCTTCTGTGATGTCTGATCCGAATAATGCAAAATCCACGTCATCGGGGCGCATGATCTTCACAGTCGGCTATGCGGGCCATGACCGTGAAAGCCTGCTTGCGCTTTTCAAGTCCCAAGGCATCACGGCGGTCGCCGATATTCGAACCTTCAAGCGATCAAGCTATTGGACTGCATTCGACTCTGACAGCTTCGGGCCGTTCCTGCGGGAAAACGGTATTGCCTATGTGTTCATGGGCGATGTGATGGGCGGAAAACCGCAAGTTCCTGAACTTTATCCTGATGGGCAGCTTGATTATGGTCTGATGGCAGATCGGGCAGATTTCAAATCAGGGATCGCTCGGCTGGTTTCGGGGGCGGAAAAATATCGCATCTGCCTGATGTGTGCCGAAAAGGACCCGCTGGACTGTCATCGCACGCTTCTGATTGCGCCGGCCCTGAAGCAAGCCGGGTTTGATCTTTGCCATCTGGTCGATGGGCGGGTCGAAAGTCAGGCGGAAACCGATGCCCGTATGATCGCAATCAACGGCGGAAATGTTCCCGATCTGTTTGCCGCTGCCGAACCCGACCCGGATGCAGAAGCCAAACTGGCATTGGCGCGCCAAATCAAGCGCGTCGCTCCCAAGGCCGAGGACGCGATCAAGCGACGCTAGCAGCCGACGACACTAGCCAACGGCTCAGCCCATGATGTTGTAGCCACCATCAATATGCACCACATCTCCGGTCAATGATTTTGCCCGGTCACTGGCCAGAAACGCAGCCAATTCACCAATTTCATCAATTGTCACCAGACGACGGGACGGCGCGCGATCAGTAGCCTGGTCCATCAGATGTTGAAATTCGGCAATCCCGGATGCTGCACGGGTTAAAAGCGGTCCGGGTGAAATTGCATGGCAGCGAATGCCTTTCGGGCCCAGTTCGGCCGCCATATAGCGAGTCGTGCTTTCAAGGGCTGCCTTGACCGGCCCCATGACCCCGTAATGATCAATCACGCGCTCCGATCCCATATAGGTCACGGTCAAAAGCGCACCGCCATCGCGCATCAATGGCTCTGCCCGTTTGGCAAGCCGCGCAAACGAATGGCACGATATATCCATCGCCGCCAGAAAACCGTCGCGTGAACAATCGGTTACCCGACCGTGCAGGTCATCTGCCGGGGCAAAGGCGATCGAATGCAGGACAAAATCAAGCTTTCCCCATTTCTGTTCGATTTCGGCAAACAGCGCGTCTGCCTGTGCCTCATTGCGGACATCAAGTGGTGCGAAGATCGGGGCATTGATTTGATTGGCCAATGGTTCGACAAAGCGTTTCGCCTTGTCGTTCAGATAGGTCACCGCGATGTCGGCACCTTCGCGCTTGAAAACGCGCGCACAGCCCCAGGCGATGGACATTTCATTGGCAATTCCGACGATTAGCCCTTTTTTGCCTTCAAGCATGCCGTGGTTCCTTTCGGATCATGTGCGAGTGCGAAGAAATTCTCAAATAGGGGCGTATTTCAAAGTGTAGCGGGTTTTGCGTCGCAAAAAAGTGCAAAATTCTGTGACAGTTGATGTCCACCGACGATCTGGCAACCAAAGGCTAGCTTATTGGTTAAATGAATTTTTTTTGTGCAGAAGCATAGTTTTTAGGCAGATGATCCGTTATGTGTAAGCGTGAAGGGACACAGGGGATTTCCAGGTGGGTCTATGGTGGAAATTCCTGCTTTCCTTCCCAAATAACGAGACAAATCAGTGGTGTGTGACACCGGTCGCAAAGATCGGTGTTTCGGTTCTGGTAAACAGAGCCGGGAAAAAGGGAAATTGGTCATGAAAGCCCGAAACGGCGACCCAAAGCGGGAAGTCATCGACAAGGTTGTCGAAAAGATCCATCAACGAATGTCTGGTGAAACGGCGAAGGGTGCAGAAGCATTCGTTCGCCTTTTTTATAAGGATGTTCCGCCTGACGACATGGCGGGTCGCTCGGTCGACTCGCTTTATGGCGCGGCACTTACACTTTACAAATTCGCGCAAAAGCGCCCCTCGGCCGATACGGCCAAAATCCGGGTCTATAACCCCGATCTCGAAGAACATGGCTGGACGTCTGATCACACGGTGATCGAAATCAACAATACCGATATGCCGTTCCTGGTGGACTCGGTGACAGCCGCCCTGCATGAACTTGATCTGACCGTTCATCTTGTCATCCACCCGATCATGCGCATTGCCCGTGATGAAAAGGGTGAATTGCAAAGTGTTGCCAGCGTTGAAGAAACCAATGATCCGCGTGAATCGGTCATGCATGTCGAAATCGACGAGCAGACCGACAAGGACGTTCTGGCCAAGGTCCATGACGCACTTGAAAACAGTCTGACCGACGTCGCACTTGCTGTGCGCGACTGGCAGCCGATGCTGAAAAAGGTCACCGAAGTTCTTGATGAGATTGGCGATGTCAAGGCAGGCGCGCCAGACGAGGACCGCCGCGAGGTGCAGGACTTCCTTGGATGGCTGCACAATGACCACTTCACCTTCCTTGGTTACCGGGAATACAGCTTTAAAAATGCCGGCAAAAAGGGCCCGGTGGATGTCGAGGTCAAAAATCAGCTCGGCATTCTGTCGCGCGAAGGAACCCACGTCTTTGATGAGTTGCGCCAGATTGGCAACCTTTCAGCCGAGGTACAGGATTTCGTCGCCAAGCCGAACCTGCTGATGGTGACCAAGGCCAACAAACAATCGACGGTTCACCGTCCAGTGCATCTTGATACGATTGTCGTCAAACAGTTCGATGCCAAGGGCAAGGTTGTTGGTCAGCACCTTTTCGTCGGCCTGTTTACCTCGGTCGCCTATAACCTGTCCCCGCGTCTGATCCCGCTTCTGCGCATGAAGCTTGCCGAAACCGTCAAGCGTGCCGGTTTCCCGCCGGCAAGTCACGATGGCAAGGCGCTGGTCAACATTCTGGAAACCTATCCGCGTGATGAGCTGTTCCAGGTCGATCTGGACGATCTGTATCACACCTGCATGGGCATCCTGCATCTGCAGGAACGTCAACGCATTGCGCTATTCGTGCGCCGCGATGCGTTTGAACGGTTTGTCTCCTGTCAGCTGTTCTGCCCGCGCGATCGCTTTACCACCAAGCTGCGCCTGAAGTTCCAGACGGTGATTGAAAACGCCTTTGATGGCAAAGTCACGGCGCACTACACCCTGATCGGCGACAGCCCGCTTGCGCGTTTGCACCTGTTGGTCAAAACCAATCCCGGTGAATTGCCCGAATACAGTGTGGCCGATATCGAGCGCCAGTTGGTCGAGGTGGCGCGAGACTGGTCCGATACCCTGCGTCAGGTCCTTGTGCGTGAACTGGGTGAGGAACGCGGTCTTGCGCTACATCGTCGCTATGGCGAAAGCTTCTCGACGGAATATCGTGAACGCTTCACGGTCGAAAGTGCCGAGCTTGATATCGAACGCATCGAGGAGGTCATTAATGCCAATGACCTGCGGGTAAATCTTTATCGCCCGATCGAAGCTGCCGAGAATGAACTACGCTTCAAGATCTACAATCCCGGTGCGCCAGTACCGCTGTCGGATGTCCTGCCCATGCTGGAAAATATGGGGCTCAAGGTCATTACCGAAAATCCCTTCACGGTCAGTCCGCGTGATGTCGGGATTGACGTTCGCATTCATGATTTCGGGGTCGAAGTCGATGGCGAATTCAGCCTCCATGATGTGCGCAACAAGTTCCAGGAACTGTTTGTCCGCATCTGGCATGGCGAAGTTGAAAACGATGCGTTTAACCGCCTTGTGCTGCTGGGCAATCTGAATTGGCGCGAAGTGGTGATCCTGCGCGCCTATGCGCGTTATACCCGCCAGACCGGATCGGCTTTCTCGCAGGCTTATATGGCCAAGACGCTCGCCAACAATCCGGCGCTGGCCTCTGCTCTGGTGTCGCTGTTTATTGCGCGCTTTGATCCGGATCGCGACCCGGCCAAGGGTGACGAGGTCGCAGCGATTGAGGCTGACATCATCAGCCGCCTCGAAGACGTGATGAACCCGGATGAAGACCGCATCTTGCGCGCCTTCTTGAATTTGGTGCAGTCGACCCTTCGCACCAACTTCTTCCAGCACGATTCGGATGGAAATCCGAAATCCTATCTGTCGGTCAAATTCAACTCGGCCGTGATCGAAGATTTGCCACTGCCGCGTCCGTGGCGCGAAATCTTTGTCTATTCTCCGCGGGTTGAGGCCGTCCACCTGCGCGGTGGTCCGGTGGCCCGTGGTGGCATTCGCTGGTCAGACCGTCAGGAAGATTTCCGGACCGAAATTCTCGGTCTGGTCAAAGCCCAGATGGTCAAGAATGCGGTCATCGTCCCGGTCGGCTCCAAGGGCGGCTTTGTCGTTAAACGTCCACCGGTCGATGGCACGCGTGAAGCGTTCCTTGAGGAGGGCATTGCCTGCTACAAAACACTGATGAGCGGGATGCTCGACATCACCGACAATATCGTTGCCGGTGAAATCGTCCCGCCAAAACGCGTTGTGCGTCTTGATGACGATGATCCTTATCTGGTTGTTGCCGCTGACAAGGGCACGGCGACCTTTTCGGACATCGCTAATGGCGTTGCCCGGGATTATGGCTTCTGGCTGGATGATGCATTCGCATCGGGCGGCTCACAGGGCTATGACCATAAGAAAATGGGCATTACCGCCCGTGGTGCGTGGGAATCGGTCAAGCGCCACTTCCGCGAAATGGGCAAGAATATCCAGACCACGCCATTTACCGTGGCCGGTGTCGGCGATATGTCGGGTGACGTGTTTGGCAATGGCATGCTGCTGTCAGAGCAGATTAAGCTCGTTGCGGCCTTCAACCATATGCACATCTTTGTCGATCCCGACCCGGACCCGGCAAAAAGCTTTACTGAGCGCAAACGCCTGTTTGACATGCCGCGTTCAAGCTGGACCGATTATGACAAAAAGGTGCTGTCAAAGGGTGGCGACATCTTTGATCGCAAGGCCAAGACCCTTGATCCGTCACCCGAGGTCCGCAGACTTCTTGGTCTTGGCAGTGGCAAGGTCACGCCAGCTGAAATGATGAAGGCCATCCTGAAATCCGATGTCGAACTTTTGTGGTTTGGCGGGATCGGGACCTATATCAAGTCCAGTCTTGAAACCAATGCCGACGCCGGTGACCGTGCCAACGATGCCATCCGCATCAATGGTCGCGAAGTCCACGCAAAGGTTATTGGCGAGGGGGCAAACCTTGGTGCGACCCAGCGGGGCCGTATCGAATACGCCCATGCCGGTGGTCGCCTTAACACCGATGCGATTGATAATGCGGCGGGTGTCAACTGCTCGGACCACGAGGTCAATATCAAGATCCTCGTGGGCGAAGTGGTTGCGGCCGGCGACATGACCGAAAAGCAACGCAACAAGCTGCTTGTCGACATGACCGACGAGGTCGGCGAACTGGTCCTGCGTGACAACTATCTGCAAAGCCAGGCCATCTCGAATGCTGATGCGGAAAAGGCCGATATTCTTGATGCACAGGTCCGTTTGATCCGCATGCTCGAACGCGAAGGCCGTCTGAACCGCGAGATTGAATACCTTCCCGATGACGAGGAACTCACCCGTCGTGCCAACGCGCATGAAGGCCTGACCCGTCCGGAAGTCTCGGTTCTGATGCCTTATGCAAAGCTGTGGCTCTATGACGAAATCCTTGAGTCCGACCTGCCCGATGATCCGGTTCTGGTCGAGGAACTGGTGCGCTACTTCCCGACACCGCTTCGCAAGAAATACGCAAACGCGATTTCTAACCATCGTCTGAGACGCGAAATCATCGCAACCGTGGCCACCAACAGCTTGGTCAACCGGGTTGGCGGCACGTTCGTCCATGACATGATGGAAGCCACCGGCATGTCGGCAGTTGATGTGTCGCGCGGTTATCTGATCACGCGGTCTGTCTTCGGGCTGCGTGAAATGTGGGAAGGCATCGAAGCGCTTGATAACGTCGTGCTGGCGAAACTTCAGACCAGCATGTTCCGCGAAATCAATCGCATGGTGAACGATGTTACCCAGTGGTTCCTGCGCAACTGCGAGGAACTTAATGTCGGCGCAAAGATCGAAATGTTCCGCCCGGCGGTTTCCAAGGTGATTGAAAGCTTTGATGAAATCGTTCCAGAGGACGCTGCTGCACGCAAGGCGCTGGAACAAAAGGCCAAATCGCTGGTCGCCCAAGGTGTCCCCGACGACCTCGCATGGCGTGTGGCGTCTGCGACCCAGTTGGTGGCAATCTGTGACGTGGTTCGTATCGCCGAGGCAACCGGTCGCGATGTGATCGAAGTGTCGGCCACCTATTTCGCAGTCGGCGCACGTTTCCAGTTGGGCCTGATGCGCTCCGCCGCGGAGTCGATCGAAGCCGATACCCATTGGCAGAAACTGGCACGTGCGGCAGTGATCGACGATCTGTTCGGGCATCAGCGCGAACTGACCCGTTCGGTTCTGGCTACGGGCAAAAAGGGCTCGTCCGGTTCCGACCTTGTCGATATCTGGGTGCAAGATCGTCAGCGTGGCTGTGCGCGCTGTGATGATCTGATCAACGAACTGCGTTCGGCCGGTCAGATCGATCTTGCCATGATCACGGTGGCCAACCGCCAGATCCGGGCCCTGATCGGGGCCTGACGTCTGACAGGTCGAAAGACCTTGTTTTAAAAGCTGCAAGGGCGCCTGTAACGGGCGCCCTTCTTTTATTTTTAATCAATGGCCTGTGCTCATGCGCGTCTTTGAGAAAACATACCGCCGATTGGCAAAAAAGGCGACGCAGCGTGATTTGCGCTAGATCACGGAAATTAATGGGAAATCCTGTCATTCTGCTGCCATTATTATATGATGGGATCAAAATATTGCCGGTCTATTCCTTGAAAAATACCAACCGGTATGTATATCTGAGACATATAAACAAAACAGGTTAAGGTTATGAGGAACGCCACAGAAACCCGGATCAAGCTGCTTGAAACGGCGATGGAGCTATTGGCAACACGCAGTTACCACGACGTTGGAGTCAGTGATGTGTGCAAGCATGCCGGGGTGACAAAGGGTGCGTTCTATCATCACTTTGACAGCAAGGCAGAGTTGTTTGCAGCTGCCGCCCGCCATCACTGGGAAAAGGGCAAGGACGAGCTTCGCGCCATCTTTTCCCCGGATGTTCCACCGCTGGAACAGCTTAACAGCTATATCGAGCTCATTTGCAACAAGCAGGAACGCTATGCCGTCCCTGGGGAAAATGAAGTTTGTGTCTGCCCGATCTTCACCGCCGGTGGTCAGGTCGGGCCGGAAGATGAGCCGATCCAGGCCTGTTCGCGTGAACTTGCCGAAGAACAGATCAAATATCTGGCGTCCATGGTGCGCGGCCTAAAAGGCGAGGGCATGCTGGGTGAAGATGGCGACGCTACAACTTTGGCGCGATTGATTTTCCAGTATGTTCACGGCTTGCTGACCTATGGCCAGGTTTTCAATGATCTTGATACCGTTCGGTCTGACATCCGTAACGGCATCTGCCGAATCCTTAATTTGCAATGCAAATACAGGGATGTAGACGCGGAAACAGCCGCCTAAATCCCCTGTAAATTTCGTTGTCCAGAGAAAATAGTTCACTTTTTTCTCTAAATTCACTTGCAAACATACCGATCGGTATCCATTTTTCTTCCAAACGTGCTGCCTGTGCGCGGCGTAACCTATTTGGAAGATGGAATGATGCAGTCTCGATCAAAACGCAAAATTTTGCTGCCAGCTGCCGCCTTGGCGCTGGTTGCTGCCGCCGGTGGATATGGCCTGCATATCACCGGATCCGCCGCTGATGAGGTCGCGGTTCAAACTGAACAAGCAGCCCCTCCGGCAACCCCGGTCACCGTATCGGGTGTCAAAACGCAATCTGTCCGCCTCTGGAGCAATTTCTCCGGCCGTCTGAGTGCGGTCGAGGAAGTGCAGCTGCGCCCGCAGGTCAGTGGTGCGATTGTCGAAATCCTTTTTGAAGACGGTGAATTGGTCAACGAGGGCGATATCCTTGCTGTCATTGACCCGCGCAGTTATCAGGCCGCGGTCGACGAAGCCCGTGCCGAACTGGCCGCTGCCCAGCAGAATCTGTCGCTTGCGAAAAAGGAAAAGGAACGGGCCGAAAAACTCGTTTCCAACGGCACAGTTTCCAAGCGCGTATATGACGAACGTCTCAGCACCCATCAGGTTGCCCAAAGTGACGTCAGCCGCGCCAAGGCCAAGCTTGAACTGGCGGAAATCCAGCTTGATCACGCCTATGTCAAAGCACCGATCAATGGCCGTGTCAGCCGGGTTGAGCTGACCGTCGGCAACCAGGTCAATGCCGGCCCCAATGCCCCGGTCCTGACCACGATTGTCTCCACCGGTAAAATCTATGCCGATTTCGACCTTGATGAGCAGACCTTCTTTGCAAGTCTTGGTGACAGCGGCAAAATTGACGCCGCCGCCCAAACCATTCCGGTCAATATGACGTTGTCGAATGGTCGTCATGTGTCCGGTCACGTGCACAGCTTTGACAACCGCATTGATCCGCGGACCGGCACCATCCGGACCCGTGCGCTGTTTGATAACATTGATGGCAGTCTTCTGCCCGGCACCTTTGCCAGCCTCGAGGTCGGCACATTGGCCAAAAGCAACGTCATCATGGTCTCGCCAGAAGCTGTCAGTACCGATCAGGACCGCAAGTTTGTCTATGTTGTCGAACCCGACAATACGGTTGCCTATCGTCAGGTAACGCTGGGCTCGGAGATCAATGGCATGCGCATTGTGACGTCGGGTCTGAACGAAGGTGATCTGGTGATCGTCAACGGCATAATGAAGGTTCGGCCGGGTATGCCTGTCGCGCCGGAAATTCTGCAGGCCTCCGCATCGTAATCGATGTGTGACTGCGCTTTAAAGCAAGGCTGAAAAACATGCAGAATCTTTCCCGCTTTTTTGTGGATCGCCCGATCTTTGCCGGCGTTCTGTCGGTCCTGATCTTGTTGGCCGGTCTGATCGCGATGTGGCGTTTGCCGATTTCCGAATATCCGGAAGTTGTGCCGCCGACCGTTGTCGTAGAAGCCAAATTCCCCGGTGCGAACCCGGCCGAGATTTCCGAAACCGTTGCCTCCCCGCTTGAAGAACAGATCAACGGGGTTGAGGGGATGCTTTATATCAACTCGCTGGCCACTACCGACGGCAATCTGTCCCTGACCGTAACGTTTGAAATCGGCACCGACCCGGATCTGGCCCAGCAAAAAGTCCAGAACCGCGTCTCGCAGGCTGAACCACGTCTGCCGGATGTTGTGCGTCAGCTTGGCGTGACCGTGTCAAAGCAGTCGCCTGATCTGACCATGGTTGTGCATTTGCGCTCGCCCAATGAACGCTATGACATGCTGTATTTGCGCAACTACGCGACGCTCAATGTCCGTGACCGTCTGGCCCGTATTGCCGGTGTCGGGCAGGTCGGGTTGTTTGGCTCGGGCGATTACGCCATGCGTGTCTGGCTTAACCCCGACAAGGTTGCCGAACGCAACCTGACCGCGGGCGAGGTGGTTTCCGCCATCCAAAGCCAGAACGTACAGGTCGCAGCCGGTATCATCGGTGGTGCGCCTTATGACACTGGCGTGCAGTTCCAGTTGCCGATCAATATCAGTGGTCGTCTGGAAAGCCCCGAAGAGTTCGAAAACATCATCATCAAACGCGAAACTGACGGTACGATTACGCGTTTGGGCGATGTTGCCCGCATCGAAATGGAAGCCCAGCAATATGCGCTGCGCTCCCTGCTTGATAACAAGCCGGCGGTGGCGATCCCGATCTTCGCATCGCCGGGCTCGAACGCGCTTGATATTTCAAGCAACGTCCGCGCCACCATGGAAGAACTCAAACTGAGCTTCCCGGATGATCTGGACTACTCGATTGTCTATGACCCGACCGTGTTCGTCCGCGGTTCCATCAAGTCGGTCATCATGACCCTGCTTGAAGCGATCGCCCTTGTCGTCATTGTTGTGACCGTCTTCCTGCAGACATGGCGGGCCTCAATCATTCCGTTGTTGGCCGTGCCGGTATCGATCATCGGTACCTTTGCGCTGATGCTTTTGATGGGCTTTTCGATCAACGTGCTGTCGTTGTTTGGCTTGATCCTGGCCATCGGGATCGTGGTCGATGATGCGATTGTTGTCGTCGAAAACGTTGAACGTAACATCGAACGTGGTCTTTCGCCGCGTGACGCAACCGTGGCCGCCATGCGCGAAGTGACCGGGCCGATCATTGCGACCTCGCTTGTCATCACCGGCGTATTTGTGCCGATTGCCTTCATTTCTGGCCTGACCGGTCAGTTCTATCAGCAATTCGCCCTGACCATCGCTATTGCCACGATCATTTCTACCGTCAACTCACTGACACTGAGCCCGGCCTTGTCTGCCCTGCTTCTGCGCAGTCACGACGCGCCAAAAGACTGGCTTACACGCGGTATGGACTTTGTCTTTGGCTGGTTCTTCCGCGCCTTCAACCGCTTCTTTAACCGCAGCACCGAACTTTACGCCGGTGGTGTGAAACGGTTGCTCGGCGTGAAGGCCATCATGATGGTGCTTTATGTCGGTCTTCTGGCCCTGACCTATCAGGGCTTCCAGATCCTGCCGACAGGCTTCGTGCCGCTTCAGGACAAGCAGTATCTTGTCAGTTTCGCCCAGCTTCCGCAGGGGTCAACACTGGACCGTACCGAAGATGTCATTCGTGAAATGTCTGACATCGCGCTTCGCGAACCCGGTGTTGAAAGTGCTGTGGCCTTCCCGGGGCTTTCAATCAACGGCTTTGTGAACAGCTCAAGTGCGGGCATTGTCTTTGTCACGCTGACGGATTTTGCCGAACGCAAAAGCGATGATCTGTCGGGTCTTGCCATCGCCGGCAAGCTCCAACAGAAATTTGGGGCGATTGATGAAGCCTTTGTCGCCATCTTCCCGGCACCGCCGGTGCAGGGGCTTGGCACCGTCGGGGGCTTCAAGCTGCAAGTACAGGATCGCTCTGATCAGGGCTATCGTGCGCTTGATGATGCGATGAAACAGGTCCTTGCCAAGGCATGGGCCGCACCGGAACTGACCGGTGTGTTTTCAAGCTACAACATCAACGTGCCGCAGCTTCAGGCAACGCTTGACCGTACCAAGGTCCAACAGCTTGGCATCCCGGTTGATGAAATCTTCCGGACCATGCAGGTCTATCTGGGGTCTATGTATGTTAATGACTTCAATGCCTTTGGCCGCACCTATCAGGTGATCGCACAGGCTGATAAGCCATATCGTTCAAGCCCCGATGATATCCTGCGCCTGCAAACGCGTAATGCAGATGGCGATATGGTGCCGCTTGGCTCCGTGCTTTCGGTCTCTGAAACATTCGGGCCCGATACGGCCATGCGTTATAACGCATTCCGTTCTGCCGATCTGAATGGCAATGCGGCACCGGGATATTCCAGTGGCGATGCACAGGCAGCGATCACCAAGATCCTTGATGAAACCTTGCCGCCGGGCATGTCCTATGAATGGACGGAGCTGACCTATCAGCAGATTCTGGCCGGCAATACAGCGATCTTTGTCTTCCCGATCTGTATCCTGCTCGTGTTCCTGGTGCTGGCGGCACAATATGAAAGCCTGACCATGCCATTGGCGGTGATCCTGATCGTCCCGATGAGCATCCTGTCAGCCATCTTTGGTGTCTATCTGTTCGGGGGTGACAATAACATCTTCACCCAGATCAGCCTGTTTGTGCTGGCCGGACTGGCATCAAAGAACGCCATCCTGATTGTCGAGTTCGCCCGCGAACTTGAACATCAGGGCCGCAGCACTGTTCAGGCCGCGATCGAGGCCAGCCGCCTTCGTCTGCGCCCGATCCTGATGACTTCCTTGGCCTTCATCATGGGTGTCGTCCCGCTGGTTCTGTCCAGTGGTGCCGGTGCCGAGATGCGCCACGCGATTGGTATTGCCGTGTTCTCGGGCATGCTGGGCGTGACGATATTTGGCCTGATCCTGACCCCGGTCTTTTATGTTCTTGTACGCATGATTGGCCGGCGCAACGACGTTCGTTCACTTGATGAGGCTGAGACACACCAGCCTGCGGAGTGACCGATATCGTTGCATAAACAGCCGGACCGTCTTTTCCCCCCGACCCCGCCGGTCCGGCTGTTTTAAATTCCCGAACGGGGCCGATGCAAGTCGGCCCCGTTTTGGTTTTTCTGATGTGAGCCATATCTCAGTTTGGTTCGGTGGCCCTTGCCTTGGCCGGACTTCGCCTTATCTTTCGGTCGGAATGTTTGTCCATAAGGGTTTTCGACCATGAACTATGTGCGTACAGGTTTGTTGCTGGCCGGATTGACGGCGCTGTTTGGCGCGGTCGGCATGATGATTGGCGGACAACAGGGCATGATTATCGCGCTGCTGTTTGCAGCCGCCATGAATGTGTTTGCCTATTGGAATTCGGACGCGATGCTGCTGCGCATGCGCAGTGCCCGGCAGGTCGATGACAAAACAGCACCTGAACTGGTGGCGATGGTGCGCGATCTTGCGCGCAATGCCGATCTACCGATGCCCAAGGTCTATGTGATTGAAAACCCGCAGCCCAATGCCTTTGCCACCGGGCGGAACCCGGAAAATGCGGCGGTGGCGGCGACCACAGGGTTGCTCAAACTGCTTGATCGCAACGAAATCGCTGGCGTCATAGCCCATGAACTGGCCCACATCAAAAACCGCGATACCCTGACCATGACGATCACCGCGACCATCGCCGGTGCTATTTCGGCGCTTGCCAACTTTGCCATGTTTGCCGGCATGTTTGGCGGCAATCGCGATAACAACAATCCACTGGGCGGGATCGGCATGATCCTGATTGCCATTCTGGCGCCCTTGGGGGCGATGATCGTGCAAATGGCAATTTCGCGGACCCGTGAATATGAGGCCGACAAGATCGGGGCTGAAATCTGTGGCCATCCGATGTGGCTGGCCAGTGCGTTGAACAAGCTTGATAAGGGTGTTCACGCCATCCCGAACATGGATGCCGAACGCAACCCGGCCATGGCCCACATGTACATTGCCAACCCGCTGTCGGGCAAAGGTGTTGATAACCTGTTTTCAACCCACCCCAACATGGCCAACCGCATCGCCCGTCTGAAAGAAATGTCAGGTACGTCTGTAAGCAATGCACAGGGCCGTCCGGCAGGGCAGGATGCCGGTGTTGCCAAGGCGGCACAATCCCCCCAATCCCGCGGCCCTTGGGGTCGAAATTCATCAAAACCCGCTTCTTCCGCGCCCAACGCATCGCGACAGCGCAAACGGCCCTGGGAGTCCTGAACCCGGTAAAACACTGTTTTGTTGGATGTCATTTCACCCTTCTTGGGATCGTGCACCCTATTCTTCGGTATGAGTGAAATGACAACCCACGCCATTGACCAACCTGATTTGTAGGACGAAAATGTTCTTACTAAAGTCTTGAGATCCCTGCTGTTCAGGCTCCGAGAAGCAGGGAACAGATAAGGACAAGAATGGCTGGTTTCTGGTCAATGGTTGGCCTTGTGTTCAAATCCTTGATCACAGGTGCCGATACTGTCGATGATGCAGGGGGTGCTGCCAGAGATATTCTGGCGACAGATGATGTCCTGTGCCGATATGCCATCGCCCGTTTCACGCCTGCCGATACCAACGCCCATATCGGTGCAAGTTCCGTTGATGATATCTCAGATATCGTGACAGCTGCTGTTTCGTCCGTCCCTGAAAGCGAAGGGGTTCGGATTGATCAGTTCTTTTCACCAAATCCCGATGCCGCCGATCCGTTTCAGGCCATACGCGAAGCGCAGCTAAGCGTTCTCAATATGGCGCACCGCAAGGATGCCGATACGGTCTTCTGGGGACGTCAGGATGCCAGCACCGGGTATCTGAACCTCTATCTGGTCAGCGATGCCCTGACATCGTCGCTTTATGACCTGATGTTGCCCCAGACCTATATCTTCCGTCAGCCGACCCATTCCGACGTTGCCGAGGCATTGCGGGTTCTTCTTAATGCGCAGCTTGTCCTGACATCCCGGGGCGGCGAACAGCGCGCCCTTCAGATTGCGCGTCTGGCGGCGATCATGGAAGACCTTCAGGACCGCGTTCTGGGCGGAGAAGTCTTTTCGCACGCTGGTGCTGGTGCGGCGCTGGCCTATGGGTTCGGGGCGTTTGTCCTGTCGGAAACCGGTGATCGGTCCTATTGCGCAAGTGCGCTTCGCGTCATGGAACCCTATATCCGCCAGATGGTGGCCGATATTGCCGAAAAGCCGGTGGCCGCCACCGGGAAAACCGCCGCATCAACCGGGCTCAAGGGCGAAGCCTTGGTGGAAAATGATCCGGGTGCGCCGACCAGCCAGCTTTCGGAATTGCTTGATCGCGTCACGGATTTTTCCAAGGTCGATCCCCGCACCACGGCCGCACTCGCCCTTTATGGATCGCTTGTGAACTGGTCATTGATTGCAAACCTCAAGGCGCGCTCTGGCGAATTGTCGATTGCGATCTGGCGCATGCTCGAACGCAGGATCGAACTTTCGATGGGCTCGCCGGTCGATCGTGCGCTTTCGATCTGCAAACTTGGCGAGGCCATGGTCCTGACCGGCAAGGACAAGGAAAATGCCCAGATCGTCGACAAGGGTGCCGCGCATTACCGCCGGGCGCTTGGGATGATCAATCCACGCGTTCACGGCCCACTTTATGCGTTGATCGCCTATGGCCTGGCGGATGCGATTGTATCGTCTGCCACCATTCGCGATGTGACCATCCCCGATACGCAGGTTGTCCCGGTTTTTCAGGCAGCCCTTAAAGTCTGCACGCGGCGGGATCATCCCTATATCTGGGGTCGGATCATGTTCGCGCTTGCGACCGTCTATCTGACCAACGGCAATCTGCACAAGGATATCGAAATGCTCACCCACGCCCGGATGAGCTATTCACAGGCCTACGAGGCATTTAACGAAGCCGGTGCAAAAGGGGCTGCGCGTGCTGCGTCGGGTGGATTTACCCGCTCGGAAAACTTCCTGTCGCAGCTTGGACATCGCAAAACGCTTATGGACTCGACCGGTGGCCTTGGCAAAGACACTGCAAACGCGTCTTAGGCCATCCTGACCAAAGGACAAAAAGAAACCCCCGCAGCGGGTGCTGCGGGGGTTTTGACTGCGACTGCCGGGCAACTTCTATTCGCGATTGCCAAAGAAGTGCAGCAGCATGATGAACAGGTTCACGAAATCAAGGTACAGACGCAGCGCACCGAACAGGGCTTTTTTGCCTGCGGTCGTTGCATCGTCATGCTCGTGATATTCTTCCTTGATGCGCTGGGTGTCATAGGCAGTAAGGCCCGTGAAGATCAGCACACCAGCCGCCGAAATGACGAACTGCAGCATCGTGCTTGCAAGGAAGATGTTCACCACCATTGCGATGATGATACCGATCAGGCCCATGAACAGGAAGCTGCCCCAGCCCGAAAGGTCTTTCTTGGTGGTATAGCCAAACAGGCTCATCGCACCAAAGGTACCCGCGGTGATGAAGAACGTGCGCGCGATCGACTCACCGGTATAAACCAGGAAGATCGACGCAAGGGACAGACCCATCATTGCGGCGTAGATCCAGAATGTCGCCTGTGCGGCACCAAAGCTCATCTTGTGGATGCGCGCGCTCAGGAAGAACACAAGCCCGATCGGGGCCAGCATGACAATCCAGTGCAGTCCGGTGCCGAAAATAGCCTGCATCAGGGTCGGGCTGGTCGACACAGCCATTGCCACGATACCGGTCAGGGCAAGTGCGGATGCCATGTAGTTATAGACACGCAGCATATAGGCGCGGAGACCTTCATCGATCTCGGCCGCCGACCGGCCAACCGAGACGTCATAGCCGCGTTGACGCGTTTCAAAAGCCATTGAAATCCCTCTTTGATCCAATTGTGAGCAGAACATAGGTATACAATTCTGCGATGATCAAAATATGGCAGGATTTCCGGGAAAAGCAACGTTTTGACAGATTGTGCAACTCCGGGCCGCCATCAGATGTGAACTTGTTCACCCTGGATGTGACGCTATCGTGAAATCGCATATTGGCGACACGTTCTGTAAACAGGTCTATGATGGTGCCATTACGGGACGAACAAAACCGTCGTGAAACCTATACAGGCCCTGGATCATGTCACGTTCCATCGCACTCGATATGCCCACATTGATCCCTGTCAGGGTGTTGGCGCATGTCGTGGCGAAACTGGTCTCGGTCATTGTGTGTGTGGTGATTGTCGCGCCGGTCGGGCAAGCGCAAAATGCCAGTCTGAAACGTGCGGCTGGTGATGGCGATATTCCGGTTTTCACCGACACCTATGACAATGCAGAATTCTGTGCCGATGGCAGTGGCACGGGGCCGTGTGCTATTGCTCCGGTTGATGTGCCGGAATTCGATGCCAGCTTCGTTTATCGTTTCCTTGCCTATCACGCCCAGCGCCCGTTTGATCGGTTCTCATGGCAAGCATTCACGTCGCTGATGGCGCCGCTTGATCATCCCGGTCAGGCAGCCTTATGGGAAAGCTTCCCGACCCGGCGCGACCTGTTTTCCGAGGTGACCTATCCGAATCCGGCCTGTGCCGATAATCTTCCCGACGGGCATTTGCTGCTGGCAAGTTATCTGCAGTCTACCGGTGATATCCTGATTGACCAGACGGGCAATTTCGTTCTTTTCGAAACCCGCATTAATCCTGTCGCTGCCGATTATATCATCGCAAACAACCTGCAAACGCCAGCCGGGCGTGCCGCCTTTGCCACATCCGGACAAAACATCGATTTCCCCACCGGCCATCTGCAGGCAGAAGTCGCAACGAAGGTAAAACTCGCGTCTACGGGTGCGGTTGCCAATGATGACTCAAACGCGTCCGGCCCGGCCATTCCGGCCTCTGCCCCTGGGGCGATGGGGGCGCAACTTTTGAAGTTTTCCTGGCGTATTCTGCCAACTGCGGATGCGACAAGTCGGGATCGTTATTTCACCCGCCCGGCGCGCATATCGCTGGCGGCCGATCAGACATTTGACGGTCGTCCCAAATGCCTTGATGTCACGGTCGGTCTGGTCGGCATGCATCTTGTTCAACGGGTCGCCAGCGGCAACGGGGATCGCTGGATCTGGTCGAGTTTCGAACATATAGACAATGTGCCCTTGGCCGCCAATGCCCGCCGCCCCAACAGCATCATCACCAAGAAACCGTTTGAAAACGGCTGTCTTGCCCCCGAAGCGGTCGAAGGGGAATTCGCCTTTTACGGCGGTCAACTGCCGGCGGGCAGTCCGGCCAATCAACCGATATCCGAGATTCTGAAATGGGCAGACAACCCGCCCTATGCGCGCCTTGCGTCCGGGGATCATCCGATCCCGCCCGATATTGTACGTTGCTGGCGGCTATTTTCAGGCACGGCGGAAAGCAACTTTGTCTGGCAGACCAAACTGAATGGCAGCGTCCTTGCAAATTATATGCTGCTCGGCACGCAATGGATCGGCAATCCCGGTGGCGAACCGTTCGGTATTGGCGAGGTGCCGCGATTTTTGACCAACAGCACGCTTGAAAGCTTTATGCAGGATCAGTCTGATGCCACCTGCCTTGGCTGTCATGCCCGTGCAACGACCGACGTCGGACAGAACGCCAACTTCACCTTCCTGCTTGATCCGGGCAGCTAAATACCGGCTATCAGGGCCACGCAGACAGACCTTCCAATTTCGCCCGATTGCCACTAGCATGCTCCGCAACATTTGCCGCACCCAAAAACAAAGAACAGCGGCGAATTCAGGGAGGAAACATGCTGGGCAGTCGTTCAGACTATGCGGCGGTACGTTCACGCTTTGCCTGGAACGTGCCAACCCACTTTAATATCGGTGTTGATGTTTGCGACAAATGGGCCGATGACCCGGATCGTCTGGCATTGATGCATCGCAGGCGCGATGGGTCGCGCCGTGACTACACATTTGCACAGATCAAACGCCTGTCAAACCGCTTTGCCAATGTCATGCGCCGTCATGGCATAAGGCGCGGCGACCGGGTCGGGATCTTGTTGCCGCAAAGTCCGGAAACGGCAATTGCTCATGTTGCGACCTACAAGATGGGCGGCATTGCCGTGCCGCTTTTTACGCTGTTCGGGGTCGATGCGCTGGAATACCGTCTGGGTAACTGTGCGGCCAAGGCACTGGTCACCGACACCGAAGGTGCGGCCAAGATCGCCGAAATCCGCGATTTGTTGCCCGCCCTTGAATATGTCTATGTGATTGATGGTGCGCCGGACGGCTGTTTTGATTTCAAGGCCCTGTCGTCAGAAGCCAGCGATATCTTTGAGCCGGTCAAAACGCGCGCCGATGAACCGGCCCTGATCATTTACACATCTGGCACCACCGGTCAGCCAAAAGGGGCGCTGCATGCGCACCGGGTTTTGCTTGGCCATTTGCCCGGTGTCGAAATGTCGCATGATTTCTTCCCCGAAGACGGCGATGTCATGTGGACCCCGGCTGATTGGGCCTGGATTGGCGGGCTTTTGGATGTTTTGTTACCGGCCTGGCATCACGGCGTACCTGTCGTCGCCCACCGGTTTGAAAAATTCACGCCCGAGGATGCCTTTCGCCTGATGGCCGAATATGGCGTGCGCAATACCTTCCTGCCACCAACTGCGCTCAAGATGATGCGCGCGGCTGGCGATGATATGGCGCAAAGGTTCAATTTTAAACTCCGCTCCATTGCAAGCGGTGGCGAAACATTGGGTGCGGAACTTCTTGATTGGGGGCGTCGTGTGTTCGGCCTCACCATCAACGAGTTTTATGGCCAGACCGAATGCAACATGGTTGTCAGTTCCTGTCAGTCGATCATGGAACCCAAACCCGGTGTGATGGGCCGTCCGGTACCGGGCCATGACGTTGCGGTCATTGATCTGGGTGGCAAGGTGCTTGAGCCCGGTGAAATGGGCCGCATCGCTGTGCGTGCGCCCGATCCGGTGATGTTTCTGGAATACTG
>ENA-ORCZ01000429-ORCZ01000429.1-marine-metagenome-genome-assembly--contig:-NODE-429-length-19032-cov-4.016829_pt1 | contig 19032 bp, 16 predicted proteins | sample MGYA00237785_ERZ508519 | MGnify/ENA primary metagenome ERZ508519 (study PRJEB26189, sample SAMN06268790) | marine metagenome | isolation source: Bioluminescent Bay, La Paraguera, Puerto Rico | place...
CAGGTCACGATCTCAAAGATCAGGGGCCCAACGATCTCCCGCCCGCTGCCATCCTGCCACAACACCAACACACAGGGCCTACTCATATCCAGAGAGCTGACGTGGGTTTCGACGCTCTCGAAAACGATGCCAACTCTTCTGCAAGATGCACCGCGAGTGTCCCCGGATCTCCGAGACACTCCGTCTGGAGGGATGGAAGGATAATCCACCACCTTCGACTGTCATCCCCGCTTTCGCCGGGATGACAACAGTGGCGGGAGGCAGGCCAAAAACAAAACGCTTCCCGCAAGGAGGAGCGTTTACGAAGTCGTGGGCGAAGGGATTACTGCGCCGCGGCGACGCCGAACGGCAGCTGCTTTTCCGCGTTTCTGAACCACCGGATGATCGCCTTGCGTTCATCCTCTTCCATGAAGGAGACGTTCGCCGGCGGCATGGCGTTGGTGACGCCGGACTGGAGGTAGATCTCCCTGGCGGCGCGCACGATGTCGCCCTTTGTTTCCAGAAGCATGCCCTTCGGCGCCCAGTGAATGCCTTCGTAATAGGGTTCGCGCGCATGGCACATGCCGCAGCGCCCGGGCACGATGTCCATGACCTCGTCGAACCCTTCCGCATTGGCGAAGACCTGCTCGGTCGGGGTCAGCGCGCGCGTGTCGGAAGCGTCGAAGTCACCCTGGTTGAGCGGCGCCATGGAAAGCTGGATGATGGCGACGAAGAGGATCGCGGTCGCCAGCCAGGTCCAGGTCGGCGCCGGAGCCCCGGTGTGCATGGTGTTGAAATAGTGCCGGATGGTCACGCCCATCAGGAAGACGAGGGCGGCGATCAGCCAGTTGTAGGGCGATGCGAAAGCGAGCGGGTAGTGGTTGCTCAGCATCAGGAACACCACCGGCAGGGTCAGGTAGTTGTTGTGGGTCGAGCGCAGCTTGGCGATCTTGCCGTATTTGGCGTCCGGCGTGCGTCCGGCCTTCAGATCCGCTACCACGATCTTCTGGTTCGGAATGATGATGAAGAAGACGTTCGCGGTCATGATCGTTGCCGTGAAGGCGCCGAGATGCAGCATGGTGGCGCGGCCGGTGAAGATCTCGTTGTAGCCATAGCCCATCGCGACCAGCAGCGCGAAGAGAAGCAGCATGAGCAGCGTCGGGCTTTCGCCGAGCCTGGACTTGCACAGCCGGTCATAGACCAGCCAGCCGATGGTGAGCGAGCCGGCGGAGATCAGGATGCCCTGCCAGAGCTTGAGGTCGGCCTTGGCGGGGTCGATCAGGTAAAGCTCGCCGCCCACCCAGTAGATAACCATCAGCAGAGCAGCGCCGGACAGCCAGGTCGTGTAGCTCTCCCATTTGAACCAGACCAGGTGTTCCGGCATGTTTTCCGGTGCCACCAGGAACTTGCGGATGTGGTAGAAGCCGCCGCCATGGACCTGCCACTCCTCGCCATGCGCGCCCTTGGGAAGGTCCGGCGCCTTCTTGAGACCGAGGTCCAGCGCGACGAAATAGAATGACGAGCCGATCCAGGCCATCGCCGTGATGACATGCAGCCAGCGAACCGCGAAGGCGATCCAGTCCCAAATGATGGCAATGTCCAGCATTGCGTCTCCTCCAAAAACGTTTCGTCCAAACTAGCGTGGCTGCGAATTTTCTGGTATCTCGGGATAATTCCGAGCAGTTTCAAAAAAATCAGAATAATAATTCGGCCGGATTGAGCTAGGGTGGAAACCTCATGGCGTATCTGGAAAACATTCGCACCTTCCTGCGTGTCTACGAGCTGGGAAACATGTCCGCGGCCGCACGCGACTTGCGCATATCCTCCGCGGTGGCCTCGTCCAGGGTGTCGCAGCTGGAGGAGCACCTGAACGTGCGCCTGTTCCAGCGCACCACCCGTGCCCTTTCCCCGACCGAACATGGCAACTTGTTCTATCGCGGCGCAACAAAAATCATCGAGGCGGTGGAAGAGGCCGAGGCGGAGATCAGCAACGTCACCCGTTCGCCGCGCGGCACTCTGTTCGTTGCCGCCCCCATCGGCATGGGGCAGCGGCTGATCGCGCCGGCAATTCCGAAATTCAAGGCGGCCAACCCGCTGATCGACATCCGCCTGCGCCTGTCCGACCGCAAGGTGGACCTCACCGGCGAAGGCCTGGATGCGGCGTTTTTCCTCGGCCTACCTGAAGACTCCAACCTGAAAATCAGAAAAATCGCCGATTGCAGCCGTCTCTTGTGTGCCTCGCCGGACTATATCGCCCGCAAGGGCAGCCCGAAGTCCAGCGACGAGCTGTCCGCCGGCCGTCACGATTGCCTCAACATGCGCTATCCCGGCGCGCCCGAATTCCAGTGGCCGCTGCAATCCGGAACCGGCGTGAAACGGGTCGCGGTCTCAGGCCCGTTCGAATCCGACCATGGCGACGTCCTCACCGGTTGGGCGCTGGAAGGTCACGGCATTGTCCTGAAACCGCTCTTCGAAGTGGCGGACTACCTCGCCGACGGCAGGCTGGTGCCGGTCCTGGAAAACGAACCGCCGATCCCGGTGCAGATGGCCTGTCTCTACACCCACCGCCGCCGCCAGGACCCGAAGGTGCGCCTGTTCCTCGATTTCATGGTGGCGCATATCCAGAAATCGCTGGCGGCCATGGCCGAGCGCTAGCTGGTTATGGGTCCTCACCCTGCTCCCAGTCATCACATTCCGGGACGAAACACCTAGACGATGGCCGACTGAGCTTCGGTGCCGGTGGCCTCCCACCACTCTCCAAGGGCGTCGATCAGTGGCACGAGCGTTCGTCCCGCGTCCGTCAGGTCGTATTCGACGCGCAGCGGATAGCCCTCGTATTCCGTCCGCCGGACGATGCCGGCATCCTCCAGCCTGCGCAGTTCGAGCGTCAGCATCTTGTGCGAGATCGTCGGATTGTCGCGGCGCAGATCGCTGAAGCGTTTTGTCCCCTCGCTCAGGTAATAGATCAGCAGCGTCGGCCAGCGGCCGCTCAGAACCTGCATCACTTCCTCGATGGGACAGCGGGAGACAAGCTGTTTCATGCGCGCTCCGTGGTAACAAAAAGGTGCGTAATTGCCTTGATTTGGCAGCGTGTTAGGTTCTGGCATCGCTGCGCAGCGTGATCATCAGAAATCACGGAGAACGATGTCTTGGAACCCATTCTTATCTATGGTTACCCGGCGGGAAGCTCAATGGGGCTCGTTGCGGCATTCGAATGGCTGCAACAACCGTACCGGCTCTGCCGCGTCGATATGCTCGGCGAAATGCGCGATCCCTCCTATCGTCGCATCAATCCGCGCGTCGAAACGCCGGTATTGGTGACGGATCGCGGAGAACTGCTTACCGAAACGATGGCGATCGGCGCCTGGATGGAAGCAAGGGATGCCGAAAGGCGCATTTCCTTTGAGCCGACATCGCAGGAAGCGGACCGGATGCATCAGGTGATGGCCTTCATCAATACGGGATTCACCGGCGCCTTTGCTCCGCTGTGGGCCGTCATGGAGATGGAAACGCCCGATCCCGTCATGCAGGCGTCCCTGACCGAATTCGGCCGCAACTGGGTGCTGGAACGTCACGACAAGCTTGAGGAAATGATCGGTGACGGCAAATTCCTCGTCGCGGACCGGCCGACCCTTGCCGATGCCCTTCTGATCGGGGTCGCACGCTGGCTGGACGTCCATAATGTGGCAAGCCGCAGCCGGTGGCCGAAACTTTCGGCAATCCGGGCAAATCTCGAGGCCGAGACCGCCGTCAGCTACGCCTGTGCGTTGGAGGAAGGCAGGCAAGACAAGGGCTCCGGCGCCTGCAAGGGCCATGTCTCTCTTGCCGAGGTGCTGGATCTGTACGGCAGCTGACAGAAAAATGCTCCGGGTGCCGCTTGCTCCGGCATCCGGTGGCCCATTGGAGCGTTGAAACGAAAACCCTTCGCAAAATCTTGCAATTCTCTGCATAATATTGCATATCAATGCAATAAGACGCAGGATGCCGCAATGCTTGATCTCAACAATCCCCAAACTCGCCAGGATGTCCTGCGTGAACGGCTTGATCTCGGTGTGCCGCTTGTGGCGGCAGCGCTAGCGAAGGAGCTCGGCATTTCGGTCGATACCCTCCGGCGGGATCTCATTGCCCTTGAAGAGCGGGGCCTGCTGCGGCGCGTGCGGGGCGGAGCCATCCCAACCACCTCTCCCGCGCCGCCCTACGCGGTCAGGGCAGCGTCGCCCGATAGCAATCTCGGTCCGCTCGCGGACAAGGCCGCAGGACTGATTCCGGGCGAAGCGACGGTCTTTCTGGACGCGGGGACGACAATGAATGCCATCGCTTCCCGGCTGCCCGAAGGCTTTGATGGGCTGATCGTCACCCCGGCTCCGTCTGTGGCACTGGCGGCGCTTGGCCGCGGGGCCAGGGTACACCTGATGGGAGGCGAGCTTTGCCCGGAAGGTGCGATGGCGACCGGCGGTTCTACCGAGCGGTCAGCAGGTGCATTTGCTGCAGATCTCTGCCTGCTCGGCGCCTGTGGCCTCTGGCCGGGTTTCGGCTTGAGTGCCGAGGATGGAGCGGAAGCGGGTGTCAAGCGGGCTATGGCCCGGGCAGCCGCGCGGGCAGTCGTTGTTACATCCGCGTCAAAACTGGAGCGGCGTGGCCGCTATCGTGTTCTCGATCTGGACGAGATCGATACGCTTGTAACGGACGCTCTTCCGGAAAAACTGGAGGTATTCCGGCAGGCCGGTGTGGAGGTGGTTCATGTCTGACGCCACGGCGGCGCAAGGCGGCCGGCGCGCGCGCCTTCGTTCGGATGCCGGGTGGAGGGCTGTCGTCGCCGCCTTCGCATTCAACGGTTGCCTCTTCGGTGCCTGGGCGGCGAGGGTGCCGACTTTCAAGGAGCGCTTCGACCTGGACGCCGGAACACTGGGACTTCTGCTCTTGGTGCTGGCAGGCGGGGCCATCGCTTCGTTTCCCTTCGCCGGGAGCCTGTCGGAAAGGTGGGGTTCGGACAGGCTTACGGTCTGCTGCGCCTGGCTTTACGGTCCATCCCTTGTGTTTCTGGCCCTGTCGCCCAGTGTCGTTCTTCTGGGAGTGTCGCTCTTCATCTTCGGTGCGCTGCACGGTGCCATGGATGTCGCAATGAATGGCTGGGCCGCCCGGGTCGAGGCTTCCCTGCAACGCAGCGCTATGTCGGTATTCCACGCAATGTTCAGCATGGGGGCAGGGCTCGGCGCGGCGAGCGGGTTTGCAGCGCTCAAACTCGGTCTCGGCCCACTGGCGCATTTCATCATCGTTGCCGCCCTGGGAGGCGCTGCCGCCTTCATGTTCCTGACGAGAGCCCGCGTACCGGTCGGGCGAGCCGGCAAGGGGGACCGGTCGCTGCCACTCGTCACGTTGCCCTCCGGAGGCTTGCTTCTTGTCGGCCTGATCGCCTTCTCCGTCGCGATCGGCGAGGGAGCGATGGCCGACTGGAGCGCCGTCTTCCTGCACACGATCATTTCGGCAACCGAAGCGCAGGCTGCGCTCGGCTACGCCGTCTTTAGCGTTGCCATGGTTCTGACCCGTCTTTGCGGTGGTGCTCTCGTCGAATTGTTCGGCCCGGTAGCTACGACCCGGCTCAGCGGCGCGACGGCTTTTGCCGGCCTGATGACGGTGATCGTCACGCAGTCCTTGTGGGTTGCTCTTGCGGGGTTTGCCCTGGTGGGCGTGGGCTATGCGGTGGTCATGCCTCTGGTCTTTTCCCGCGCCGCCGCGGACCTTTACGTTCGTCCGGGCCCGGCCATCGCGAGCGTCGCCACGCTGAGTTACGGCGGCATGCTGCTCGGCCCGCCAGTCGTCGGATTTATCGCCGAGGTGACCAACCTGCGTATATCCTTTGCGGCACTTGCCCTGCTGTGCCTGCTTGCGGTCTTGCTGGCGGGCCAGCTTCGGATCAGGGCGAAAGCCTGACCGTAACCCGCTGATCCGCAGGCAGCGCAGAGTTTTGCGGCAGGCTCCGGAAGAAGCGAAGAAGCTATGGCCGGTTGACCGCCGTTCAGGGCCGGGAGTGGCCCCGCATGGACCCGGCCGTGTGTTGTCCCTGAGAACCTGGCGCGCGGTTGCCCGGCTTGGTCGCCTGGGCGAAATGCTGTTAAGCTCTTGATGCAGCGACGGGAACGGACGGATGTTCCCTGTAGATCGCAAGGGAAGCAGCCGCGAATGAGCCCTGAAACCATTCTTGCCGAACTGGAAGCCTGGGTCAGACTGGGGCTCAGCTATCTCACCGCGCCGTGGTTCGCCTATCAGGTCGCCGTCATCGTCGCCCTGTTCGGCATCGCCAAGGCCCTCAGCCTGCGCGTCGAACCGCGGCTGGAAGCGCGCGCGCGGGAGATCAAGGGCCATCCGGGCCTGTTGCGTGTCGTGGTGGCGCTGCTTCGGCGAACCGAGTGGATCCTCTTCAGCCTCTTCCTCTTCATCGCCTTGACGGTGCTGCGCTCCGTCACCTGGCCGAGCCGCAGCCATTTCATTTCCGTTGCCCTTTCCCTGTCGCTCGCCTGGCTGTTCGTCTCCGTGCTGTCGCGGGTCATCCGCAACCGCCTGGTCGCCAGGGCGCTCGGCTGGCTCGCCTGGATCTATGTCGCCCTGGTGATCCTCGGCTTTGACGACGAGGCCGGAACCTTCCTCGACAGTCTCGCCCTGCCGCTCGGCGAAATGCGGCTGTCGCTGCTCCTGGTGCTGAAAGCCGCCCTGCTTCTTGTCGCGACGGTCTGGGTCGCGGTCATTCTCGGCCGCTATTTCGAGGAACAGGTGCAAAAATCGGACGAGTTGACCCCGTCCATCCGGGTGCTGGTCGGCAAGGTCGCCAAGATCGGGCTGGTCGTGATCGCGGGCATGATCGCGCTTTCCTCGGTCGGCATCGACCTCTCCGCCTTCACCGTCTTCACCGGCGCCGTCGGCCTCGGCCTCGGTTTCGGCCTACAGAAGGTGATCTCGAACTTCATCTCCGGCATCATCATCCTGCTCGACAAGTCGATCAAACCCGGCGACACGATCTCGCTGGAGGGCACTTTCGGCTGGATCCGCGAGCTGCGCGCCCGCTTTGTCTCCGTCGTCACCCGCGACGGTCGCGAATACCTGATTCCGAATGAGGATTTCATCACCCACCGGGTGATCAACTGGTCCTTTTCCGACGACCTGGTGCGTCTCGACGTCGATTTCGGCGTCTCCTACGACGCCGACCCGCACGAAGTCTCCCGGCTCGCGATTGCCGCGGCGATGACCGTCGGCCGTGTCGACGAAACAAGGCGCCCGGTCTGCTGGCTCACCGGCTTCGGCGATTCATCCCTCGACTTCGTCCTGCGCTTCTGGATCCGCGACCCGCAACAGGGCCTCACCAACATCCGCGGCAAGGTGCTGCTGGCGCTCTGGGACACCTTCAAGGAAAACGGCATCGGCATCCCCTATCCGCACCGGGAGATCATCATCAAGAAGGAGGTGGGAAAGGAGCCTGCGGCATTCGGCGACCCGGCGGAAAAGCCGGTGGCGACGGACTGAGACGCAAAAATGAAACCGGCGCCTGCTCACGAACGACCTCACCCTGAGGAGGGCCGCAAGGCCCGTCTCGAAGCCGGTGGTGACGGATTGAAAAGCAAAAATGCAACAGGCGTCTGCTCACGAACGACCTCATCCTGAGGAGGGCCACAAGGCCCGTCTCGAAGGATATGCCGCTCGTCCGGAACAAGGATCCCATCCTTCGAGACGCGAGCGGGCTCGCTCCTCAGGATGAGGTAGAATTTGCCGTAAAGTCTGTAATCGGCGGCCGCTTTGCCTCAACTCCCCCGATAGGTCGAATAGCTGAACGGCGAGACCAGCAGCGGCACGTGGTAGTGGGCGTCCTCCGACATGCCGAAGCGCAGGGGCACAGTGTCGAGGAATTTCGGCTGCGGCAGGGTGATGCCGGCGGCGTCGAAATAGGCGCCGACATGAAACACCAGTTCGAAGGTGCCGGTCTTGAAGTCTTCCTTGGGCAGGATCGGGCTGTCCGTGCGGCCGTCGTCATTGGTGACGAGGCTGCGGACATAGGTCCGGCTGTCGCCATCGATTTCATATAGATCGATCTTGATGCCCTTTCCCGGGCAGCCCTGGGCGGTGTCGAGAACATGTGTCGTCAGATAGCCGGCCATCGGGGCCTCCTCCAGAATTGCGTTTGCCGCATGATGATCTGCGCCCGAGACTAGGGGCACCCGTCCTTCTCCGAAAGCACTTTCTAAAAAGACAAGAAAGTCATCCTAATTATCCTGATTTATAAGAAGACAACATACCGGTCGCGCTTTGAGGCATAGTCCTTGCTTGGCTCAACCGACCGGTATCACGAGGAGGTCCGTCTTGAATCGATATTCCCGTAACATGCGTGGCTATGGCCAGACGCCGCCGGATCCGAAATGGCCGGGCGGAGCAAGGGTCGCCGTCCAGTTCGTGCTGAATTACGAGGAAGGCGGCGAGAATTGCACCTTGCACGGGGATGCCGCCTCGGAGGCTTTCCTCTCCGATATTCCGGGCGCCGCCCAATGGCCGGGTCAGCGCCACTGGAACATGGAATCGATCTATGAATACGGCGCCCGCGCCGGCTTCTGGCGCCTGCACCGCCTCTTCACCCGCGCCGACATCCCGCTGACCATCTATGGTGTCGCAACAGCGCTTGCCCGCAGCCCGGAACAGGTCCAGGCAATGAAGGATGCCGGCTGGGAAATCGCCAGCCATGGCCTCAAGTGGGTCGAGCACAGGGACATGCCGGAAGCCGAGGAGCGCGCGGCGATCGCCGAGGCGATCCGCCTGCACACCGAAGTGGTGGGCGAGCGCCCGCTCGGCTGGTACACCGGCCGCTGCTCTCTCAACACCGTCCGCCTCGTCGCCGAGGAAGGTGGTTTTGCCTATATCTCGGACACCTATGATGACGATCTGCCCTATTGGCTGGAGGTCGGCGACCGCGACCAGCTCATCATCCCCTATACGCTCGAAGCCAACGACATGCGCTTTGCCACCGCGCCGGGCTGGACCGACGGCGAGGATTTCTTCAACTACCTGAAGAACGCCTTCGACATGCTGTACGCGGAAGGCACGACCGACACGCCGAAGATGATGTCGATCGGCCTGCATTGCCGCCTCGTCGGCCGGCCGGGCAAGATCATGGCGCTCAAGAAATTCATCGACCACATCCGGAAGCACGAGGACGTCTGGTGCCCGCGCCGGATCGAGATCGCCGAGCATTGGGCGAAAACCCACCCGCCTGCAAGAGGACAGCGGCCGAGCCGGATGGACAAGGACACCTTCGTCAATACCTTCGGCGGCATCTTCGAGCATTCGCCTTGGATTGCCGAACGCGCATTCGATCTGGAACTGGGGCCTGCCCATGACTGCGCCGCCGGTGTCCACAACGCGCTCTGCCGCATGTTCCGCTCGGCAAGCGAGGAAGAGCGCCTCGGTGTCCTGACCGCCCACCCGGATCTTGCCGGCAAGCTTGCCCGGGCCGGCCGCCTGACGGCGGAAAGCACCAGCGAGCAGGCGAGCGCCGGCCTCGACATGCTGACCGACGAGGAGCGCGAAACTTTCACGCGGCTGAACGACGCCTATGTCGCAAAACACGGGTTTCCCTTCATCATCGCGGTGCGCGACCACGACAAGGCCTCGATCATGGCGGCCTTCCACCGCCGCATCGACAACGACCGGACAACGGAATTTGCAGAAGCCTGCCGCCAGGTCGAACGCATTGCCCAGTTCCGCTTGAAGGACCTGCTGCCGTGAGCCGCACGCTTTCACCCCTGCCCCTGACCGCGGAAGCCTTCGCGCCCTTCGGCGATGTCATGGAAGTGGAGGGAGAGCCGGACAAGATCATCAATCAGGGAATGTGCGGCCGCCATCACGACAAGGCGAAGCTGGATTTCGGTGAGGGCCGCGCCGGCATCAGCCTGTTCGATGCCAAGGCCAGGTCGTTTCCCTATTCGGTCGACATGGTCGAGCGTCATCCGCTCGGCAGCCAGGCTTTCATTCCGCTTGATGGCGTGCCGATGCTGATCATCGTTGCCGACGACGAGGCCGGCAAGCCGGTCAATCTGAAAGCCTTCATCAGCCAGCCGGGCCAGTCGATCAATCTTTATCGCGGCACCTGGCATGGTGTTCTGGCTCCGCTCGGCAAGCCCGGGCGCTATGCCGTCGTAGACCGTATCGGGGACGGGACCAATCTTGAGGAACATTGGTTTTCCGAACCCTGGACTGTGGAGGCGCCTCAAGCGGACTAGCCTCCCTTGCGACGATCCCTGCCCAAGAAACGAGGCGGAGACGTCCGATCACCTTCTGAGGAGCAACAATGTCTAACGCATCGATCGGATCTCCGGAGCAGCTCCGCGATCCCAATTACACTCCGCCATTGTTGAAGGCGATCCCGCTCGGCATCCAGCATGTCCTGGCGATGTTCGTCTCCAATGTCACCCCGGCCATCATCGTCGCCGGCGCCGCCGGCTTCGGCTTCGGTTCCAACTCGCCGGACTTTCCCGAACTTCTCTATCTGATCCAGATGTCGATGGTCTTTGCCGGCATCGCGACCCTGCTTCAGACGCTCACCCTCGGCCCGGTCGGCGCGGCGCTGCCCATCGTCCAGGGCACTTCCTTCGCATTCCTGCCGATCATGATCCCGCTTGTCGCCGGCAAGGGTGTCGACGGACTGGCGGCGCTCTTTGGCGGCGTCATCATCGGCGGCTTGTTTCACGCCTGCCTCGGCATGGTCATCGGCAAGATCCGCTTTGCCCTGCCGCCGCTCGTAACCGGTCTTGTGGTCACGATGATCGGTCTGGCCCTGGTGCAGGTCGGCATCCAGTATGCCGCCGGCGGCGTCCCGGCCATCGGTACTCCGGAATACGGCTCGCTCATCAACTGGGGCGCTGCCCTGGTGGTGATCCTGGTGACCCTCGGCTTCAAGTTCTTCGGCAAGGGCATGCTGTCCGTCTCCGCCGTGCTGATCGGTCTTGTCGCGGGTTACATCTTTGCGCTCGCCACCGGCATGCTGACCTTCGAGGCGATTTCGACGTCCTGGGACCGGGCGGCGGTCTTCGCCCTGCCGCAGCCGTTCAAATACGGCTTCGAATTCTCTGCGGCGGCCGTCATCGGCTTCTGTCTGATGGCCTTCGTTTCCGCGGTCGAAACGGTGGGCGACGTGTCGGGTATCTGCAAGGGTGGCGCGGGCCGGGAGGCGACAGACAGGGAAATTGCAGGCGCCACCTACGCCGACGGGGTCGGCACCGCGGTCGCCGGCTTCTTCGGCGGCTTCCCGAACACGTCCTTCAGCCAGAACGTCGGCCTCATCGCCATGACCGGCGTCATGAGCCGCCATGTGGTGACCATCGGCGCGATCTTCCTGATCGTCTGCGGCCTCATCCCCAAGGTTGGCGCGGTCATCCGCACGGTGCCGATCGAAGTGCTCGGCGGCGGCGTGATCGTGATGTTCGGCATGGTCGTCGCCGCCGGCATCTCGATGCTCTCGGACGTCAACTGGAACCGGCGCAACATGGTCATCTTCGCCATCGCGCTCTCCATCGGCCTCGGCCTTCAGCTGGAGCCGGGCGCCCTGCAGCACATGCCGGACACGGCGCGCATTCTTCTGACCAGCGGCCTGCTGCCGGCGGCCCTCATCGCCATCGTCCTCAACCTGGTGCTGCCGGAGGAACTCTCCGGCGAATCCACGGAAGAGGTCTCGGGCGGATTGTCCGGACACGGGCACGGGTCCCTGCCGAAGCGGGAAACGGCGTAAGGGTCTGTGCTTTTGAAATAACGGAAGGGTCGCGCGAGCGGCCCTTTTTTGATGCTCTCTCAATCGTCATCCCGGACGCAGCGCAGCGATGATCCGGGACCGGCGAGCCGGGGTCTATCGGAAGAAACCAGAAAGAACCGGAGTTTTGGGCTCTCCGGTCCCGGCTCGCACTTCGTTTGGCCGGGATGACGATGGTGGGGTTTTGCGAGAATGAGCAACGTCTGCTCGAGCGATTGAAAATTCCCCCAACGTCAGTCCGGATCGGCGTTCGGCTGCTCCTCACTTGTCCGGAATGACGGCGGAAGGGGAGTTACCGCCCCGCCATCAGCCGCGCCATGTCGATCATGCGTGCCGAAAAACCCCACTCGTTGTCGTACCAGCCGAAAATGCGCACCTGGTATTCGTTGGCCTCGAGGGTTTCGGGCAGGTGGAGGACCAGTGATTCCGGGCGGGCGCGCATGTCCGTGGAGACAACGCGGTCCCTCACGAAACCGATCACCGGATTTCCGGCAAAGATCTCCTGAAGCCGGTCGTTGAAGGGTGTCTTGACGGGCTGCGCCAGGGTCAGCGTCAGGTCCACGGCCGAAACGCTGATGGCGGGAACGCGCACGGCCGCGCCGCTGACCTTGCCGGCGAGCTGTGGCAGAACCTCGCCGACCAGCTTCGTGGCGCTGGTGGTGGTCGGCACCATGGAGACACCGCCGGCGCGGCTGCGCTCCAGCGGTCCGCGCGGGGCATCGACCATCGGCTGGCTGCCGGTGTAGCAGTGGATGGTGGTCATGTGGCCGCTCCTGATGCCGATGGCATCGTCGATGCCGCGCAACAGCGGAGCGAGCGCATTGGTGGTGCAGGAGCCGTTGGAAACGATCCTGTGACGACCGAGTTGCTCCTCGTTCGCGCCGAGGACCAGGGTGATGTCAGCCGCCCTGGACGGACCGGAGATGAGCACGTTTGCCGCTCCGGCCTTCAGGCCTCGCTCGGCAATCTCGCGCGTGTCGGCCCTGCCGGTGCATTCCATGACGACGTCGACGCCGGAAAGGTCGAGGCGGGAGAGGTCGGGTTCGGCGGAAAAGACGATCTCGCGCCCGTCCACGCTCAAGCAGCCGTCACCGCTTGTCACCTCGCCCGGCCACGGTCCGAAGACGCTGTCATATTTGAACAGATAGGCGCAGGTTTCCAAGGGAGCGATGTCGTTGATACGCACCACTTCGATCCGCTGCGCCTCGGGAAGTTTCAGCACCTGACGCAAAACGGTCCGGCCGATCCGGCCGAACCCGTTGATCACAATCCGCATTCGTCTGACCTGTTTCCGTCCGATGAGGTCACGTCAGGCCGGTCCGGTCCAAGCGCTGCGGAGCAAGTTCCCTCTCCCCGTGGGAGAGGGTTAGGGTGAGGGGGCAAGCGCCTCCGTATCCCCGAGAGTTCCACCCCCTCACCCGGAGCTTCGCTCCGACCTCTCCCCATGGGAGAGGTGACTTGGGGGACGCGCCGCCAGTGCCAGTCCGAGAAACCTCAAAAATCCACTTCGATCGCGACGCCCTTCCGGATCGCCAGATCGACCGCGGCAGACGCCACGGCAAGATCCTGAAGGCCGACGCCGGTGCCGTCGAAAAGCGTGATATCGCTCTCCGAGGTCCTGCCCGGATGCTTACCATTAATGACGGCGCCGATCTCAATTATATTGTCTTCAGAGACAATTCCGCTTGCCACCGCATGCTGGCATTCACCGATGGTCGCCGACTGGGCGACTTCGTCGGTGAAGAGTTTCGCGCGCGCAACCAGCTCCACATCGACCTCCTGCTTGCCCTTGGTGTCGGTGCCCATGCAGGCAATGTGGGTACCCGGAGTGACGTGTCCGGACATGAGGATCGGGTCGAAACTGGAGGTGATCGAAATGATCACGTCGGCCTCTGCCCCCAGGCGGTCGAGGTCGGCGGATTCGTAAGGCAGCCCCAACTCGTTGGCGGTCTCTTCCAGGCGTACCAGCATTTCCGGATGCAAGTTCCAGCCGAGAACCTTTTCGAAGCCCCGCTGCTCGACGGCGGCGCGCATCTGGAAGGCAGACTGGTGACCGGCGCCGATCATGCCCAGCACCTTCGCGTCCTTGCGGGCCAGATGCTTGATGGATACGGCCGAGGCCGCCGCCGTTCTGAGCGCGGTCAGGAGGTTGCCGCCGACCACTGCCCTGGCCCGGCCGGTATCGGCATCGAACAGGAACACGGTCGACTGGTGATTGGTCAGGCCCTTTTCCATGTTGCCCGGCCAGTAACCGCCGGACTTCAGTCCAAGCGCCAGAGACGAGCGGTCGAAGCCGGACTTGAAGCCGTAGAGCGCGTCCGCATGGCCGATGGCCTCGCGGATGACCCGGAAATTACAGGCCGCCCCGCTCGCCATCGCGGCAAAGACGCTCTCGACGGCCTCGAAGGACTCCTTGCGGCCGATCAGGCCGGCGATTTCCTTTTCAGGAACAATGATCATTTATGTCTCCAGCGAAGCATCGTCTTTGACCCCGACCTCATCCTGAGGAGGCGCGACGCGCCGTCTCGAAGGATGGGCGGCTAGCTCGTAGTGCACGGCCCATCCTTCGAGACGGGCCGTAGGCCCTCCTCAGGATGAGGGTGAGTAAAATAAAATGAAAAAACCCTCTACCGCCGCCACTACCGGCCAACTGCACATCGGCAGGAAAACCCGGCAATGACGAACGGCAGGGAGCTGCGGTGATCAATAGGCCTTGCCGCGGGCCGAGACCGGCCAGACCGTCTCGACCTTGCCGTTCCTTACGCCGACATACCAGTCGTGAACATTGGCGGTCGGGTCGCAGTGGCCCGGAACCAGCTTCAGCTTCTCGCCCACCTTCAGGACGCCGTTCGGATCGGCAATGACGCCGTGCTCGTCCGAGCACTTGACGTATTCGACGTCGTTCCGGCCGTAGATGAAGGGCAGGCCGCTGTCGACGGACTGGGCTTTCAGGCCGGCATCGCAGATCGCCTTGTCGGACTTTGCGTGGCTCATCACCTGGGTGAGGATGAAGAAGGCATTTTCCCATTCGCCCTGGTCGATGCGCTTGCCGTCCTTATCGAGAATGCGCCCGTAATCGGCATCCATGAAGGCGTAGGACCCGCACTGCAGTTCGTTGTAGACGCCGGAATTGGACTCGAAATAATAGGAGCCGGTGCCGCCGCCGGAAACGAGTTCAGGCTCCAGGCCGGCCGCCTTCAGGGCCGCGACCGCGTCCTTGACCATCGCAATGGCGATGTCGAGTTTCTCCTTGCGGGCCTCGTAGCTGTCGAGATGCTGCATGGCGCCCTGGTAGGCCTGAATGCCGGTGAACTTGAGGTTCCGGGCCGCATCCACCGCCTTGGCGATCTCGACGACCGACTCGCTCGTCGTCACGCCGCAGCGGCCGGCGCCGCAATCGATCTCGATGAAGACTTCCAGCGTCGTGCCATGCTTGGCGGCGGCTTCCGACAGGTCGGCAACATTGGCGAGATCGTCGACGCAGACGATGATGCGGCAGCCGTATTTCGGCAGCTGCGCCAACCGGTCGATTTTCTTCAGGTCGCGCACCTGGTTGGAGACCAGAATGTCCTTGATGCCGCCGCGGGCGAAGACTTCGGCTTCCGAAACCTTCTGGCAGCAGACGCCGACGGCGCCGCCGAGGCTTTCCTGGAGTTTCGCGACATCGACCGACTTGTGCATCTTGCCGTGTACCCGGTGGCGCATGCCATGGGCCTTGGCGTAGTCGCCCATCTTCTTGATGTTGCGCTCCAGCGCATCGAGATCGAGCACCAGGCACGGGGTCTGGATATCGGCCTCGTCCATGCCGGGAAGGGCGGGAATGTCGAAGCCGACTTCGAGTTTTTCAAATCCGGTTTGTGCGTTCATTTTGTCGTCTCCAAATGGCTTAGGCATTCCAGATCAACCAGCTTTCGGGTCCCACCCGAAAGCTGAAAAGTTGATCGATGTTGAAGTGATGGAGCATCTTAGCTGCGTTCCTCGGAACGATGGATGCTCCAGGGCAGCTTGCCGAGATCGACATTGCCGCCGGTGATGATGACGCCGACGCGTTTTCCCGCGAAGACGTCCCTGTTCTTCAGGATGGTCGCCAGCGGCACGGCCGAGGACGGTTCCATCACGATCTTCAGCCGCGCCCAGATGAGGCGCATGGCGTCGACGATCTCCTGTTCCGAGGCGGTCAGGATGTCGGTGACGTGATTGGAGACGAAGTGCCAGGTCAGTTCCTTCAGCGGCACCTTCAGCCCGTCCGCGACGGTCACCGGCGCATCGTCGGCGATGATGTGGCCGGCACGGAAACTGCGGGCGGCATCATCCGCCTGCTCCGGTTCGGCGGCGTAGATCTGCACGTGAGGCGCCAGGTTCGACAGGGTGAGACACGTGCCGGACACCATGCCGCCGCCGCCGATTGGCGCGATCACCGCGTCGAGACCATCGGTCTGTTCCAGGAGTTCCTTCGAGCACGTGCCCTGGCCGGCGATGACACGCGGATCGTTGTAAGGGTGAACGAATTCCGCGCCGGTTTTCGCCTCGACCTCGGCAAAGACGGCCTCGCGGCTGGAGGTCGACGGTTCGCATTCGGTGATGATGCCGCCATAGCCGCGCACCGCGTCCTTCTTGGCCTCGGGTGCCGTCCTCGGCATCACCACGTGGCAGGGGATGCCCCTGCGGCCTGCCGCGTAGGAGAGGCTCAGCGCGTGGTTGCCGGAAGAATGCGTGGCGACACCCGCCCTGGCGGTTTCCGCATCAAGGCCGAAGACCGCATTGGACGCGCCGCGCACCTTGAAGGCGCCGGCCTTCTGGAAGTTCTCGCATTTGAAGAACAGCTCGGCACCGGAGAGCTCGTTGATGAACGAGGAGGTCAGCACCGGCGTGCGGTGGATATGGGGCTTGATGCGCTCATGGGCGACAAGCATGTCCTCGAGCGTCGGGATATACTGGGTCATGGCGTCGGTTTTCATGCGGCTTCCTTCGAAGAAACGGCGGCTTCGCTGCGGTAGACTTGCTGGGCTGCGGCAACGCCGGAGCCGAGTTTGATGTTGAGGCCGAGATCGGCCATGACCATTTCGGCCGTCGCCAGGCCCGACAGCATCATGACGTCGGTCAGGCTGCCGAGATGGCCGATGCGGAAAACCTTGCCCGCCACCTCGCCAAGGCCGACGCCGAACGCAACACCGTATTTCCCGGCTGCATGGGTGACGATGCTGGTGGCGTTGAAGCCTTCGGGCGTGCGGATCGCGCTGACACTGTCCGAATAGACGTCCGGGGTCTGGGCGCAGAGCTCCAGGCCCCAGGCGCGGACCGCGGCGCGCACGCCCTCGGCGATGCGGTGGTGGCGGGCAAAGACGTTTTCCAGCCCTTCGCCGAGCAGCATGTCGCAGCTCTGTTTCAGACCGTTCATCAGGCCGACAGCCGGCGTATAGGGATAGGCGTTGTTGGCATAGGCCTTCATCATGTCGCGGACATCGAAGAAGGTGCGCGGAAGCTTCGCGCTTTCAACCGCGGCCTGGGCCTTCGGCGACAGGGCGACGATGGCCAGACCCGGCGGCAGCATGAAGCCCTTCTGCGACCCGGTGACGGCGGCATCCACACCCCATTCGTCCATGCGGAAATCCATGGAGGCGATTGAGCTGACGCCGTCCACAAAAAGCAGGGCCGGGTGCCGGGCGGCATTCAGCGCGCGGCGGACGGCGGCAATGTCGGACTTGACGCCGGTTGCCGTCTCGTTGTGGGTCGCCAGAACCGCCTTGATCTCGTGGCCGATGTCCCTGGCGAGAATTTCCTCGTAGCGGTCCGCCGGCAGGCCGGTGCCCCACGGAGCCTCGACAACCTCGACCTTCAGGCCGTGGCGCTGGCACATGTCGATCCAGCGGTGGCTGAACATGCCGTTGCGCGCGGCCAGGATCTTGTCGCCGGGGCTGAGCGTGTTGGTGATCGTCGTCTCCCAGCCGCCGGTGCCGGTCGAAGGAAACAGGAAAACCTCCGCGGCCTCCGTCTTCAGCACCTTTTTGACGCCGGCAAGGGCCGGCTTCAGGATCTGCCCGAACAGGGGCGAGCGGTGGTCCAGGGTCGGCATGTCGCAGGCTCTGCGCAGCGCCTCCGGCATGTTGGTGGGGCCGGGAATGAAAACAGGGTTTTGGAAGCTCATGGCCGTTTCCTCTTATGGCTTTTGAGAAACGATACCGGCGAAGTCGGGGGACCCGCAATTTTTTTAAAATATTTTTTCAGAATGAATAGAAGAAGAAAAAATCAATCTTGTCAGATAGTTATATTTTTCATATGATGAATTGTTTTTTCAAAATAGAAAAAGAGATCTTATGACGGACGCCAGAACCGAGCCGACTGCCACCCGCCGGGCCCGGGGGCGGCCACGCGCATGGGACGACAAGAGCGAGCAGAACACCATCAAGTCGCTCGACCGGGCAATGGCCGTCTTCGAGCATCTGAGCACCCAGTCCGGCGTCTCCCTGTCGGCGCTGTCGGAGCAGATGGGCGAGTCGACCGCAACGCTCTACCGGATCCTCTTCACGCTGGAAGCACGCGGCCTGGTGGAATTCGATGCCGCACAGCAGCTCTGGCACATCGGCCCGGGCGCCTTCATCATCGGCGCGCGTTTCCTGCGCCGGACAAGTCTCGTGGAACGGGCGCGGCCGATCCTGAGGTCCCTGATGGAGCGGACCGGCGAGACCGCCAATCTCGGCGTTGCCCAGTCCGACCAGGTGCTGTTCGTCAGCCAGGTGGAGACCCATGAAAGCATCCGCGCCTTCTTCCCGCCGGGTACCCTGTCGCCGCTGCACGCGTCCGGCATCGGCAAGGCATTGCTCGCCTTCATGGACAAGGACCAGTGCGCCCGTATCCTGAAACAGTCCGACCGGGTCCGCTTCACCGAGCATACGCTGTGTGATGCGGATCAGTTGAAGGCAGACCTGGAAGAGATCAGATCGCGCGGCTATTCGATCGACGGGGAGGAAAAGAACCTCGGCATGCGCTGCATCGCAGCACCGGTCTTCAATCACTACGGGGAGGCGGTCGCAGGATTGTCCGTGTCCGGCCCGACCAGCCGGGTGAGCCCGGAGAGGATCGCGCCATTCGCCGAAGCGGTGAAGGCCGCCGCAGCCAGCCTGACGGCAGCCCTCGGCGGCGAAATCACTCCGCCGCAAGGTTAATCAGTTACCGGCCTTCCACACCAAAAACCTCATCCTGAGGAGGACCGAAAGGTCCGTCTCGAAGGATCGGCCACTTGTTCCGGAGTGTGCCGCCGCTCCTTCGAGACGCCG
>ENA-ORCZ01000430-ORCZ01000430.1-marine-metagenome-genome-assembly--contig:-NODE-430-length-18976-cov-2.958622_pt1 | contig 18976 bp, 16 predicted proteins | sample MGYA00237785_ERZ508519 | MGnify/ENA primary metagenome ERZ508519 (study PRJEB26189, sample SAMN06268790) | marine metagenome | isolation source: Bioluminescent Bay, La Paraguera, Puerto Rico | place...
TAGCCGGCCACGGCGAGCAGTGGCGGATAGGCCTGGGCCCGGACATTTTCATAGGGCGCATAGGCGCGGATGCGTTCGTGTACCTCGGGCTGATTCGGGTCGCCCCATTCGTCGTACTCGGTCACGGTCAGCGGCAGGTCGGCGTTGAGCATGGTGTTGAGCACGTCGACGAAGGGCACCTCGGCGATCGCCGCACCGAACAGCTCCGGACGCAGGTTGAGCACGGCACCGATCAGCAGGCCGCCGGCACTGCCGCCGCTGATGGCCAGGCGTGGCGATGTGGTGTAACCGTCGGCCAACAGCTGTTCGGCACAGGCGATGAAATCGTTGAAGGTATTCGGCTTGTGCTCCAGCTTGCCGGCGCGGTACCAGGCCTCACCCAGATCACCGCCGCCACGCACATGGGCGATGGCGAAGATAAAGCCGCGGTCGAGCAGCGACAGCCGCGCGTGGGAGAACCAGGGGTCGAGACTGTGACCGTAGGCGCCGTAGCCGTAGAGATAGAGCGGTGCGGGCTTGCCGAAGCTGTCGCGGCGGCCGACCAGGCTGATGGGAATCTGCGTGCCGTCCTGGGCGGTGGCCCAGATGCGCCGACTTTCATAGGCGTCCGCATCGAAGGGGCCTTCCACCGGGGTCTCCTTGAGCACTTCCTGCATGCCGTCGGCCAGGGTCAGCTGGCGGATCTGCGCCGGGCGATTCAGCGCCTCGTAGCGCAGGCGGATCACCGTGCTGGTGAATTCCAGCGAGTTCTGCACGTGCAGGCTGTAGGCCGCATCGGGCAATTGCAGGCGATAGGGCTGGACGCCCTGCGGTCGTACCTCGATCACCGGCAGGCCGCTTTCGCGCAGGGTCAGGGTGATCGCCTCGGCGTTCAGGCTGACATCCTCGAGCATCACCGCGTCGTCATGTGGGACCAGCTCCTGCCAGTGCTCGCGGCCTGGCTCGGCCTCGCTGGCGTGATAAAGGGCGAAGTTGATGCCCGCCTGGTTGCTGCGGATCAGCCAGCGCCACTGGCCTTCGTACAGGCCATGATCGGGGAAGTATTCGTGATCCTCCTGGCGCGGTGCCAGGCAGGTCCAGCTACCCTCCGGCTGGTCCGCCGAGAGCACCCAGGCTTCGCTGGTGGTCTTGCTGTGGGAGAGGATGACCAGTTGGCGGTCGGAGCTGGCGCGGTAGCAATGCACGAAGAAGCGCCCGTCCGGGTCGTGGAATACCGCGTGGCTGCCGGTTTCGCCCAGGCGATGGCGATAGATCCTGTGTGGTCGGTGGGTCTCGTCCAGCTCGCCGTAGAACAGGGTCTGGCTGTCGTTGGCCCAGGTCATGCTGCCGTCGCAGTTGTCGAAGGGCAGCTCGGTGACCGCGCCGCTGGCCAGGTCCTTGACGTACAGCCGGTAGATCTCATCGCCCTCGCGGTCGAGGCTGTAGGCGAGCTTGCTGTGGTCTTGGCTGACGCTGAAGGCGCCCAGCGAAAGAAAGCCGCCGCCGGCCAGCTCGTTGGGGTCGAGCAGCAGCTGTTCGGCGCTTTCATCGACGGTCAGCGAACCATCCAGCGGGCGCGGGCAGCGGTAGTGCCGCGGATACTCGTCGCCTGCGGTGGTGCGCTGGTAGTACAGCCACGGCCCCCACGGGGAGGGCAGTGACAGATCGGTTTCGCGGATGCGGCTCTTGATCTCCTGAAACAGCGCTTCACGCAGTTCGGCCTGATCGGCGAGCTGCTCCTCGAGATAGGCATTCTCCGCCTTGAGATAGGCCAGCACGTCCTCGGCGTCGCGATTCTCCAGCCAGCGGTAAGGGTCGGTGCCGGTGTCGGCGCGGGCGATGGGGGCTTGGGACATGCAGTACTCCGGATTCGGTGGTGCGGTGGCCGCACATGGCGTGCAACGAAATGCGGCAGTGTACCTGCTCGACTGCGTCTAGGATTGACCCGGTTGGTACGGCCCGGTTTCAGCTGGGCCGACCGCCGAGCCACGCGGCCATGGATAGGGTGAATGCAGGCGGATCGGCGCTGTCGATGATGACCGGGTAGTCGCGAAATGTCCGCTTGCAGGTGACTTTCGGTTAGGCAAAGCAGCCGATTGACAATGCTGCGCTTTTCCCCGAAGGTGTGCCGACCCAAATCAAACGGGCGTATGAATCGAGCGTTTGCCAGAGCAGATGCCGGTCACCCGGATTATCGTGTCGGTGGGTGTCGTTCGCCGCGAGGCGCGGTCGAGTCAGGGCCGAAGACGTGAGACACGTAACGTTCAGCTTCCATACCTGGAGATCAGTTGATGATTTACGAAGGTAAAGCCATCACGGTTAAGGCTCTTGAGAGCGGCATCGTCGAATTGAATTTCGACCTCAAGGGTGAGTCCGTCAATAAATTCAATCGCCTCACTCTCAACGATCTGCGCCAGGCTGTCGATGCCATCAAGGCCGACGCTTCGGTCAAGGGCGTGATCGTCACCAGCGGCAAGGATGTGTTCATCGTCGGTGCCGACATCACCGAGTTCGTCGACAACTTCAAGTTGCCCGATGAAGAGCTGGTTGCCGGCAACCTCGAAGCGAACAAGATCTTCAGCGATTTCGAAGACCTGGGCGTACCCACCGTGGTCGCCATCAACGGCATCGCCCTGGGTGGCGGTTTCGAGATGTGCATGGCTGCCGACTATCGCGTCATGTCCACCACCGCCAAGGTCGGCCTGCCGGAAGTCAAGCTGGGCATCTACCCGGGCTTCGGCGGTACTGTGCGTCTGCCGCGCCTGATCGGTGTGGACAACGCCGTCGAGTGGATCGCCTCCGGCAAGGAAAACCGTGCCGAAGACGCCCTCAAGGTGCACGCGGTCGATGCCGTCGTCGCTCCGGAGAAACTGCAGGAAGCTGCCCTGGACCTGGTCAAGCGCGCCATCTCCGGCGAGCTGGACTACAAGGCCAAGCGCCAGCCGAAGCTGGACAAGCTCAAGCTCAACGCCATCGAGCAGATGATGGCCTTCGAAACCAGCAAGGCCTTCGTGGCTGGCCAGGCCGGCCCAAACTACCCGGCCCCGGTCGAAGCCATCAAGACCATTCAGAAAGCCGCCAACTTCGGCCGTGACAAGGCCATCGAAGTCGAGGCCGCCGGCTTCGTCAAACTGGCCAAGACCTCGGTTGCACAGAGCCTGGTCGGCCTGTTCCTCAGCGATCAGGAACTGAAGAAGAAGGCCAAGGCCTACGACAAGCAGGCGCGCGACGTGAAACTGGCTGCCGTACTCGGCGCTGGCATCATGGGTGGCGGCATCGCCTACCAGTCGGCCGTCAAGGGCACGCCGATCCTGATGAAGGATATCCGCGAAGAGGGTATCCAGATGGGCCTGGACGAGGCCTCCAAGCTGCTCGGCAAGCGTGTCGAGAAGGGCCGTCTGACGCCGGAGAAGATGGCGCAGGCGCTCAACGCGATTCGTCCGACCATGTCCTACGGCGACTTCGGCAATGTCGACATCGTCGTGGAAGCCGTGGTCGAGAACCCGAAGGTCAAGCACGCCGTGCTGGCCGAGGTGGAAGGGCATGTACGCGAGGACGCGATCATCGCCTCCAACACCTCCACCATCTCCATCAGCTACCTGGCCCAGGCGCTCAAGCGTCCGGAAAACTTCTGTGGCATGCACTTCTTCAACCCGGTGCACATGATGCCGCTGGTTGAGGTGATCCGCGGCGAGAAGACCAGCGAAACCGCCATCGCCACCACCGTCGCCTACGCCAAGAAAATGGGCAAGAGTCCGGTCGTGGTCAACGACTGCCCGGGCTTCCTCGTCAACCGCGTGCTGTTCCCGTACTTCGGCGGCTTCGCTCGCGCCATCGCCCACGGTGTCGACTTCGTTCGTGCCGACAAGGTGATGGAGAAGTTCGGCTGGCCCATGGGCCCGGCCTACCTGATGGACGTCGTCGGCATGGACACCGGCCACCACGGCCGTGACGTGATGGCCGAAGGCTTCCCGGATCGCATGAAGGACGATACCCGCACCGCCGTCGACGTCATGTACGACGCCAACCGCCTCGGTCAGAAGAACGGCAAGGGCTTCTATGCCTACGAGATGGACAAGAAGGGCAAGCCGAAGAAGGTCGTCGACCCGCAGGCCTACGAGCTGCTCAAGCCGATCGTCGCCGAGGCGCGCGAGCTGTCCGACGAGGACATCATCAACTACATGATGATCCCGCTGTGCCTGGAAACCGTGCGCTGCCTGGAAGACGGCATCGTCGAGACCGCTGCCGAAGCCGACATGGGCCTGATCTATGGCATTGGCTTCCCACCCTTCCGTGGTGGCGCGCTGCGCTACATCGATTCGATCGGCGTCGCCGAGTTCGTCGCGATGGCCGACAAGTACGCCGACCTGGGCCCGCTGTACCACCCGACCGCGAAGCTGCGCGAGATGGCTGCCAACGGCCAGCGCTTCTACGGTTAATCGAGGGAGAGAGAATTCATGAGCCTGAATCCAAGAGATGCAGTCATCGTCGACTTCGGTCGCACCCCGATGGGGCGCTCCAAGGGCGGCATGCACCGTAACACCCGCGCCGAGACCATGTCCGCACAGCTGATCGACGGCCTGCTGGCGCGCAATCCGAAGATCGACCCGGCCGAGGTCGAGGACGTGATCTGGGGCTGCGTGAACCAGACCCTCGAGCAGGGTTGGAACATCGCCCGCATGGCGTCGCTGCTGACCCGCATTCCGCACACCAGCGCCGGCCAGACCGTGAGCCGCCTGTGCGGTTCGTCCATGAGCGCCCTGCATACTGCTGTGCAGGCCATCCAGACCAACAACGGCGACGTGTTCGTCATCGGTGGTGTGGAGCACATGGGCCACGTCAGCATGATGCACGGCGTCGACCCGAACCCGCAGCTGTCGCTGCATGCGGCCAAGGCCTCGGGCATGATGGGCCTGACCGCCGAGATGCTCGGCAAGATGCACGGCATCAGCCGTGAAGCCCAGGATCAGTTCGGTGAGCGCTCGCACCGCCTGGCGCACAAGGCTACCGTCGAGGGCAAGTTCAAGGACGAGATCATCCCGATGGAAGGTCACGACGAGAACGGCTTCCTCAAGGTCTTCGACTACGACGAGACCATCCGTCCGGATACCACCCTGGAAAGCCTGGCCGCGCTGAAGCCAGCGTTCAACCCGAAGGGCGGCACCGTGACCGCCGGTACGTCCTCGCAGATCACCGACGGTGCGTCCTGCATGATCGTCATGTCCGCCCAGCGCGCCAAGGATCTCGGCATCCAGCCGATGGCCGTGGTTCGCGCCATGGCGCTGGCTGGCGTTGACCCGGCGATCATGGGCTACGGCCCGGTGCCGTCCACCCAGAAGGTGCTCAAGCGCGCCGGTCTGACCATGGACGACATCAGCCACGTCGAACTGAACGAAGCCTTCGCTGCACAGGCGCTGCCGGTGCTCAAGGACCTCAAGCTGCTCGACAAGATGGAAGAGAAGGTCAACCTGCACGGCGGCGCGATCGCCCTGGGTCACCCGTTCGGCTGCTCCGGTGCGCGTATCTCCGGCACCCTGCTGAACGTGATGAAGCAGAACAACGGTACGCTGGGTATCGCTACCATGTGTATCGGTCTGGGCCAGGGGATCAGTACGGTCTTCGAACGCGTCTAACAGACAGATGCAAATGACTGCGCTAGGCTGACAGCCATTCTCGCGACTGGGCGGGAGGAATTGTCAGCTGGTGCATGGAAGCCGGGGCCTGGTGCCCCGGTTTTTCTTTTTTGTGTTTGTGTGGAGGTAGGCATGCAGTTGCAGCCGGGGCGTTATCGCCATTACAAGGGGCCGGAGTATCGCGTGTTCGCTGTTGCGCGGCACTCCGAGACGGAGGAGCCGGTGGTGTTCTATCAGGCACTTTATGGGGAGCGCGGACTCTGGGTGCGACCACTATCGATGTTTACCGAGACCGTCGAGGTCAACGGTGAAACGGTGCCGAGGTTCGCGCTGATCGAAGCCGAGCCCAGCGTCTTTCGGGATTGAGCTGGCACAGGGCTACCAGTGCCGCGCTTGACCTCAGCTCCATCGCCACTATATATAGCGGTGCTTTTTAGACAGAGCGCTAACCCCGGCGTCCGGTTCATGGCCTCGAATCGTCGCTCTGGTCCGCGCCAGGCCGAGCCGAGCAGGAATATCCTGCAGAGCCGCCCCGTTCGCAAAACGCGCACGAACGTTCGCTGATGCCTTGCCGATTACCGACGGTACGGGTATTCAAACTGCCGGAGGCGCCGCCTCTGTTCACCTCTAGATTCAGGAACTCTCCTCTCCATGGGTAAATCGCTGGTCATCGTGGAATCACCGGCCAAGGCCAAGACAATCAACAAGTATTTGGGCAACCAGTACGTGGTGAAGTCGAGTATCGGCCACATCCGCGACCTCCCCACCAGCGGCTCGGCCAACAAGGAGCCGGTCAAGCGCGGCAAGGCTGCGGCGGCCGAGGCGCCAGCGCTGTCGCCCAAGGAGAAGGCCAAGCGTCAGCTCATCACCCGCATGGGGGTCGACCCTGAACATGGCTGGAAGGCCAAGTACGAGATCCTGCCCGGCAAGGAAAAGGTCATCGAGGAACTTCGTCGCCTGGCCAAGGAAGCTGACACCATCTATCTCGCGACCGACTTGGATAGAGAGGGGGAGGCCATCGCCTGGCACCTGCGTGAGTCGATTGGCGGTGACGACAGCCGTTACAAGCGCGTGGTGTTCAACGAGATCACCAAGAAGGCGATCCAGGAGGCCTTTTCCCAGCCGGGCGAGCTCGATCTGAATCGCGTCAACGCCCAGCAGGCGCGGCGCTTCCTCGATCGGGTGGTTGGCTACATGGTTTCGCCGCTGCTCTGGGCCAAGATCGCGCGGGGCCTCTCTGCCGGTCGCGTGCAGTCGGTGGCAGTGAAGCTGGTGGTCGAGCGCGAGCGCGAGATCCGCGCCTTCGTTCCGGAAGAATACTGGGAAGTGCATGCCGACCTGGCGACTACCCAGCAGGCTAAGGTGCGCTTCGAAGTCGCCCGCGAGAAGGGCGAGGCGTTCAAGCCGCTGAACGAGGCGCAGGCCAATGCTGCGCTGGAGAAGCTCAAGGGCGCCAGCTACAGCGTGACCAAGCGCGAGGACAAGCCGACCAGCAGCAAGCCTTCGGCGCCTTTCATTACCTCGACCCTGCAGCAGGCGGCGAGCAATCGCCTCGGCTTCGGCGTGAAGAAGACCATGATGATGGCTCAGCGCTTGTACGAAGCCGGTTACATCACCTACATGCGTACTGACTCGACCAATCTATCGGCTGATGCCATCAGCATGGTGCGCGGTTTCATCGAAGGCGAGTTCGGTGACAAGTACCTGCCCGAAAAGCCGAACCTGTATTCGAGCAAGGAGGGCGCCCAGGAAGCGCACGAGGCGATTCGCCCGTCCGATGTCAACCTGCGGCCGAACCAGCTGTCCGGCATGGAGCGCGATGCCGAGCGCCTGTACGAGCTGATCTGGCGCCAATTCGTCGCCTGCCAGATGCCGCCGGCGCAGTACCTGTCCACCAGCGTGACGGTCGAGGCCGGTGACTTCGAGCTGCGTGCCAAGGGGCGCATCCTCAAGTTCGACGGCTACACCAAGGTCATGCCGCAGCAGAGCAAGGCTGGCGAGGACGACGTGCTGCCGGAAATGAGCAAGGGCGACGCCATGAAGCTGCTCAAGCTCGACCCGAGCCAGCACTTCACCAAGCCGCCGGCCCGCTATTCCGAAGCCAGCCTGGTCAAGGAGATGGAGAAGCGCGGCATTGGCCGGCCATCCACCTATGCGGCGATCATTTCCACCATCCAGGATCGCGGCTACGTCTCGCTGCACAATCGCCGTTTCTACTCGGAAAAGATGGGCGACATCGTCACCGAACGCCTCTCCGAGAGCTTCAACAACCTGATGGACTATGGCTTCACCGCTGGCATGGAAGAGCATCTGGACGACGTCGCCCAGGGCGAGCGCGACTGGAAGCATGTGCTGGACGAGTTCTACGGTGATTTCCGCAAGAAGCTCGAGGTCGCCGAGTCCAGCGAGAATGGCATGCGTGCCAACCAGCCGACCCTCACGGACATACCGTGCAAGGTCTGCGGCCGGCCGATGATGATCCGCACCGCGTCCACCGGGGTGTTCCTCGGTTGTTCCGGCTACAGCCTGCCGCCGAAGGAGCGCTGCAAGTCCACGGTGAACCTCATTCCGGGTGACGAGATCGCCGCGGATGACGAGGGCGAGTCCGAATCCCGCGTGCTGCTGGGCAAGCATCGCTGCCCGATCTGCAGCACTGCGATGGATGCCTACCTGCTCGACGAGACGCACAAGCTGCATATCTGCGGCAATAACCCGGACTGCTCCGGCTACGAGATTGAGGAAGGTCAGTACCGCATCAAGGGTTACGAAGGGCCGAGCCTGGAATGCGACAAGTGCGGCAGCGAGATGCAGCTCAAGACCGGTCGTTTCGGCAAGTTCTTCGGCTGCACCAACGCCGAATGTAAGAACACCCGCAAGCTGCTGAAGAATGGCGAGCCGGCGCCGCCGAAGATGGATGCGGTGAAGATGCCGGAGCTCAAGTGCGAGAAGGTCGACGACACCTACGTACTGCGCGATGGCGCTTCCGGGTTGTTCCTGGCTGCCAGCCAGTTCCCGAAGAATCGCGAGACCCGCGCGCCGCTGGTGCGTGAGCTGATCCCGCACAAGGACGAGATCGATCCCAAGTACCACTTCCTGCTCCAGGCACCGCAGCAGGACCCGGACGGCCGCCCGGCGGTGATCCGCTTCAGCCGCAAGACCAAGGAGCAGTACGTGCAGAGCGAAGTCGACGGCAAGCCCACCGGCTGGAAAGCGTTCTACGACGGCGGCAAGTGGCAGGTCGAAGACAAGCGCTGATCCCGGCTCGACCGACTCGCCAGGCGAGTCGGTCGGATTGATTGCCTCACGGCCACGCCGTCTGTTCGTCGTTCGCTCTGGTGCGGCGTTCGTCGAAGGTCCATTCTCTGCACATTCTCTTCCGGAGAGCATGCCATGGCTCACGAGCTCTACACCCGTACCAACCAGAAGATCTTCTTTGCAGGCCTCTCGCTGGAAAGCTGGCGCAAGGCCGAAGAGACTGCCTCGATGAACTCTCAGGGGCTTATCCAGGCCGAGCGCGAGGCGTGTCTGTTTCACCTGTACGGCGCGTTGCTCGGCCTTTGCCACGAGATCGCCGGCTACTATCGCTCGCCGGGCGCCGATGCGCCGGTGGTGGAGGCGTTCCTGACGCGCGGCGTTCTGGAGGCGGCGCCGAGTCCGGAGCTCGCCGAGCTGCTGGAACTGTCGGAGCAGCCGAGTACCTGGCTTGGGCAGTTGCTGGTCGCCTACCGTCAGCTATCCCAGCCGCCACGGGCCCCGGCCAAGGTCAAGACCGACCCACGTCAGCCGCTGATCGAGGCGGTTACTGTCGAGGATGATACTCCGCCGCTGAGCCGGGCCGAGCTGGAAGCCTGGCGGCAAAACCTCAAGGGGCTGGCACTGCGTTTTCGCGAGTCGCTGACCGAGTGGTGATCAGGTAACGCCGTGCTAGCGGCGATGCCTGATGCTTAGCACCAGGGCGATGCCACCCAGAATCGCGGTGCCGGCCAGCAGTAGCGTTGTGGTCACCGCCTCGCCCAGCAGCACGGCGCCGGCAACAGCCGCCAGTAGCGGAACGCTGAGCTGCACGCTGGCCGCCTGGATTGCCGCGAGGCCGGGCAGGGCGGCGTACCAGATGGCATAACCGACCCCGGACGTCAGTGCCCCGGACAGCAGCGCGTAGACCATGCCGGGACAGTCCCATGTCTGCTGGCCCAGCAAGAGCAGGCAGAGCAGGGCCGCCAACGGGACCGCCCGTAGAAAATTGCCCGCCGTGGCTGCAAGCGGTGTGGCGGTCCCTCGCCCGCGAAGCGAATAGACGCCCCAGGCGACGCCGGACAGGAGCATCAGCAAAGCGCCATCCAGGGATGGGGTGCTGCTCCCCGGAAGTAATAGGATCACCAGTCCGGTCACCGCCAGCAGCAAGCCGACAAGCTGCCCGGCACTGAAGCGCTCGCCTCTCAGCAAGCCCCAGGCAAGCATGCTCAGCTGCACGGCACCGAACAGCAGCAGAGCGCCGGCGCCGGCGTCGAGGTCGATATAGGCGAAGGAAAAACAGGCCGCGTAGATGAACAGCGCCGCGGCGCTGATCCAGTCACCACCTAGTGGTTGGTCGGTCCTGTCGAAGCGCAACAGCAGCCAGAGGGTGAGCGCCCCGGCGACTATCCGCAGGCCGGTGAAGCTGGCTGGATCGATGGCGGTGTCCCGCAGCGCGATCCGGCAGAGGATCGAGTTGCCGGCGAACGCCAGCATGGCCAGAGCGGTGAGTAGCAAGGTGCGGGTGGTCATGCACGATTCCTTGTCTCGGCGCAGAGATGCGCGCGCTTTTTTCTGCGCATGCTACGTTGCCGATCCACCCGGGGCACGTCATTTTCTTCGACGGACTGCTCGATACATGTGTCCCGCAGCGCTCCCTCGTGGGGGCTCTGGAAAGCCAAAGGCTGCCCCGATCCCGGTCGGCTGTTACAATGGCCGCCTTTCACGCGGAGCTGATCCATGCCTACATCTTTTCTTGAAATCGTCGAGCTACCGGACGGGCGCATCGTGCTTCGTCGTGCCGAGGACGAAGAGGTGTTGGTCACGCTCGACTTTTCCGACGACGCCAAGCTCTTCCTGCAGGGGCAGCACGTGGAGATCGCCAAGGCGATGTTCAATGTGGGTGTTCAGATGGCGGGTCGGATGACGGAAGGCGATTTCGATCACGATGACGACGAGCCACGCGTTCTGCACTGAGCGCAGCTGCGGCGCCGCGGCGGTTCCACCATCGCTTCATGCCAGGCAGCACGTCCCTGTGCTTGCCACTCAACAACCCAGACGAATATTCAGGCTCTGCGCTTCGCCCAGACTGGCGGCGTTGCGCAGCTTGCTGCGTGTCGCGTCGTCGAGGTGGCCGAGCCAGCTGATGACGGTATGGCTGCAGCCGGACGCCAGTGCCTTGCACGCCAGTTCCAGCGCACCTTCTGCATTGCGCGGTTGCAGAAGGATGATGCGCTCGCGATTCAGGCCGCACTTGCGCAGGAAGTTCTGTGAAAGGAAGGCGGGCGGCGCGATCAGTGTCAGCCAGCGGCTGTCCGTCGCATCGCCGAGTTCGCGCAGGATCGGCGTGAGCAGCAGATGGCAGTGCTGGCTGCTGCCGCTGAGGCTCAACTCGCTCAGGTGATCCTTTTTCTCCTGCTCGGGTTTGCTGCGCGGTGCGAGGCTGCCGAAGGGGGCCAGGCTTTGTGCGATGACACCGTCGAACAGCGATAGCTGGGGCCGGGAAGTGCTGGTCTGGTACTGCATAACCTTCTCCTCAGCGGCGTATAACGCCGACACTCAAGCCTTCGATGACCAATTCCTGATGTTCGAGGTCGACTTCGATGGGGGCGAACTCCGGGTTCTCCGCCAGCAGCCAGACCTTCTTGCCGTCGCGCTTGAAACGCTTGACGGTCACCTCATCGCCGACCCGCGCCACCACGATCTGGCCGTTGCGGGCCTCACGGGTGGTGTGTACGGCCAGCAGGTCGCCGTCGTAGATGCCGATGTCCTTCATGCTCATGCCGTGCACACGCAGCAGATAATCGGCGCGTGGATGGAAAAAGGCGGGGCTGATCTGGCAGGATTCCTCGACATGTTGCTGAGCCAGTATCGGGGCGCCGGCGGCGACGCGGCCTATGATCGGCAAGCCGGTTTCGGCGGGCGTGGGTTCGAAGTCGGGAATACGTATCCCGCGTGATGCGCCGGGCGTCATCTCGATAGCGCCTTTGCGGGCAAGCGCCTTGAGGTGCTCTTCGGCGGCATTGGGCGACTTGAAGCCGAGCTCCTGAGCGATCTCCGCGCGGGTTGGCGGATAACCGTTGTCTTCCAGGCAGCGCTTGATGAAGGCGAGGATTTCCGTCTGGCGAGGCGTCAGCTTGATCATGTCGGTCTCTGTTCTTTTATACAGTGCCTGGAATTATATACAGTGCTTCGGCCTTGGCAATGAATGTTTCTCGGTGGCTAGCCGGTGTGCGACGCAGCGCGTCTGCGACAATGACGCTAGTGCCGCAAGGCGTTTCGTGGTTGACTTGCCGGTCGGTGAAACGTAAGTTTCAAACAGTTGTTTGTCTTTCGGAGGGGGCATGGCGCAGTCGGAAACAGTTGAGCGCATTCTTGATGCAGCGGAACAGCTGTTCGCGGAAAAAGGCTTCGCCGAAACCTCGCTTCGTCTGATCACCAGCAAGGCTGGGGTCAACCTGGCGGCGGTGAACTACCACTTCGGTTCGAAGAAGGCACTCATCCAGGCAGTGTTCTCGCGCTTCCTCGGGCCGTTCTGTGCTAGCCTGGAACGTGAGCTGGATCGCCGCGAGGCGCTCACCGACAAGAAGGACACGCTGGAGGAGCTGCTGGAAATCCTCGTCGAGCAGGCACTGGCGGTCAAGCCGCGCAGCGGCGACGACCTGTCGATCTTCATGCGGCTGCTTGGCTTGTCCTTCAGTCAGAGCCAGGGGCACCTGCGGCGCTACCTTGAAGACATGTACGGCAAGGTGTTTCGCCGCTACATGCTCAAGGTCCATGACGCCGCGCCGGCCATTCCGCCGATCGAGCTGTTCTGGCGTGTGCATTTCATGCTGGGGGCCGCGGCATTCAGCATGTCCGGTATCAAGGCGCTGCGTGCGATCTCCGAGAACGACTTCGGCGTCCGCACGTCGATCGAACAGGTGATGCGCATGATGGTGCCATTCCTGGCCGCTGGCATGCGGGCCGACAGCGGCATCGATGACAGTACCCTGGCGGCGGCGCAACCCGTCGCGCGGCGCAACGCAGCGGCCATTCCGGCCAAGGCTTGAGCTACAAGGCTACCGGGGGATCGGCTAAGCTAGCCGCCCATGGCCTTTCTCGATCTTTTGCATATTTCCATCGCTGACCAGCAGCTCTACGGCTTTGCCGATGGGCAGCTGCGTCTGCGCTTCCCCGTGTCCACCGCGCGTAACGGCGTCGGCGAACAGAATGGTTCCGGCTGTACGCCGCGCGGCGTGCATCAGGTGCGTGCGCGCATCGGCGATGGCCTACCCGAGGGGGCAGTGCTGCGCGGGCGGCGCTGGACCGGCGAAGTCTGGTCGCAGGAGCTGCACGCAAGTTTCCCCGGGCGCGACTGGATACTCACTCGCATCCTCTGGCTCAGCGGTTGCGAGCCGGGCGTCAACCGGATGGGGAGGGTCGATACCTTCCGCCGTTACATCTACATCCACGGCACGCCCGATTGCGAACCGATGGGTGTGCCGCTTTCCCACGGCTGCGTGCGTATGCGCAATGCCGATCTGCTGCAACTTTTTCCCAGGGTGTCGCCGCACTGTCCGGTGCACATCACCGAGGCACCTTGCCCAGGCTGGGCTGCCGCTGAACTCGAATAAGGATCTGCGTCTGTATGCACGGTTCATTGATGCTGGATATCGCCGGCACCTGGCTGACTGCCGAGGATCGGCAGCTGCTGCGCCAACCCGAGGTGGGCGGGCTCATCCTGTTCGCTCGCAACATCGAATGCCCGCGCCAGGTGGACGAGCTGTGCCGCGCGATTCGCGCCGTGCGCCCCGACCTGCTTCTGGCGGTGGATCAGGAGGGCGGCCGCGTGCAGCGGCTGCGCCAGGGTTTCGTGCGGCTTCCGGCGATGCGCGAGTTGGCACGTTGCGCCGACGCTCCCAGGCTGGCCGAAGCCTGCGGCTGGGTCATGGCCAGCGAGGTGCTCGCCGTGGGCCTGGATTTCAGTTTCGCCCCGGTGCTCGATCTGGATCATCAGCGTAGCGCGGTGGTAGGCGCGCGCGCTTTCGAGGGTGACCCGCAGATCGCGGTGACGCTGATCGATGCCTTCATCCGCGGCATGCATGCCGCCGGCATGGCTGCCACCGGCAAGCATTTCCCGGGGCATGGCTGGGCCGAGGCCGATTCCCATGTTGCGATACCGGTCGATGAGCGCAGCCTCGACGAGCTGCGCCGATGTGATCTGATTCCCTTCCAGGCATTGAGCGGCACGCTCGATGCGATCATGCCGGCGCATGTGATCTATCCTCAGGTCGATGACCAGCCTGCGGGCTTTTCGCGGCGCTGGCTGCAGGACATCCTGCGTGGCGAGCTGGACTTCAAGGGCGTGATCTTCAGCGACGATCTTTCGATGGCCGGAGCGCACGTCGCAGGCGACGCTGCGGACCGGATCGAAGCCGCCCTGGGCGCAGGTTGCGACATGGGACTGGTCTGCAACGACCGTGCGGCGGCCGAACTGGCGCTGGCCGCGCTGCAGCGCTTGAAGGTCACGCCGTCGGCTGCACTGTCGCGCATGCGTAGCCGGGCGGGTAATGCGACGGACTACAAGCAGACCCCTCCTTGGCTGGATGCCATTGGCGCGCTGAAAGCTGCCGATCTAATTGACTGATCGCTCACATCTCAAGGAATAGCCATGACTGTTCATGCCATCATCGGCGGTACCGGTCTGACCCAGCTGACCGGCTTCCAGCTGCATCGTGCGCAGCTGATCGATACGCCCTATGGGCGGCCCTCCGCCGAAGTCCTGCGGGGCGAGTATGGTGGTCGTGAGGTGCTGTTCCTGGCCCGGCACGGCCATCCGCATCGTGTTCCGCCGCACCAGGTGAACTATCGCGCCAATCTCTGGGCGCTGAAGCAGGCCGGCGCCGAAGCCGTGGTCGCGGTCAATGCGGTGGGCGGCATTCATTCGGCGATGGGGGCCGGTCATTTCTGCGTACCGCATCAGATCATCGATTACACCTATGGCCGGGAACAGACGTTCTTCGAAGGCGAGATCGACCACGTGACCCACATCGATTTCAGCTACCCCTACGACGAAGCGTTGCGCGAACGCCTGATCGGGGCGCTGGCCGCCGAGGGTTTCGCCTTCAGTGGTCATGGCGTGTACGGTTGCACTCAAGGGCCGCGTCTTGAAACGGCTGCGGAAATCGTCCGTATGGAGCGCGACGGTTGCGACATCGTCGGCATGACCGGCATGCCCGAGGCGGCCTTGGCCCGTGAGCTGGAACTGCCGTACGCCTGCCTCGCATTGGTGGTCAATCCAGCAGCTGGCAAGGCGGATGGGGTGATCACCATGGCGCAGATCGAGGCGGCGCTCGCCGCTGGCATCGGCAAGGCGCGACTGGTCCTGGCTCGCCTGCTGGCCGGTTGACCGTGCATTGGCCAGTGGCCTGAATGCCGCTGTGCATGCCTGCAACGACAGTGTCATATTGCGGCCTGAGACTGGTAATTTTGCGGCGCCACCCCATTGCGGTGAACATGCCGCTTGCTACACTTGGCCGTCCTTTGGAGTACCGGAATGTCTTGCCAGGCACACACAATAAGAATTCTAAGAACGGTCGTGTTGCTGACGCTGCTTGGCGGTATGGCCGGTTGTTCGACCTGGTTTTCGGGCGATTTCAAGGACCCGAAAGTCGAACTCACCAAGGTCGATATCATCAAGGCGCGGCTGCTGGAACAGCAGTTCATGCTGCGCTTCCGCATCGACAACCCCAACGATCACAGCCTGCCGGTGCGAGGCCTCATCTATACGGTTCATCTCAACGATGTGGAACTGGCCAGCGGCGAGTCCAGCGGTTGGCTGACCGTTCCTGCCAACAGCTTCGAGTACTACGAGGTGCCGGTGCACACCAATCTGTGGCGGCACATGAAGTACATCGTGCGGCTCTTGGAAAAACCGGATCGCCCGATCAACTACCGACTGGCCGGCGAACTCAAGACCGGGCTGATGGCTGGGCGACGCGTGCACATTTCCAACAATGGCGAGATAATCCCGGGCAACTTTATTCCGGAGTAGTACCCAGATGAGTCACGAACCCCATGTGCATGGTCCCGACTGCAACCACGACCACGACCACGACCATCACCACGTCCATGGGCCGCACTGCAATCACGGACACGAGCCGGCGCGCAATCCGCTGAAGGATGTCGGTCGCAACGATCCGTGCCCCTGCGGTAGCCAGAAGAAATACAAGAAGTGCCACGGGGCCTGATGCTTCCATGAGTCTTTTCCTCGGTCTGCTCGTCATCGCCGTGCTGCTGGTTGCAGCACTGGCCGGCTATGCGCTGTATTTGTGGCGTCGCGTATGGCGCAACGAGCGTTTGCAGGCCGAGGCACGCGCGCAACAGCAGACGGCGTTGGCCGAGGATCTGCGAATCCTCGCCAGCTGTCTGTTGGACGAGCAGTTACCGCTGATCGAGGGCGCCATCCGCATCAAGGTGCTGCTCGACAACTACGACGTCACCCTCGGGCAGCATCCCCGTTGCCAGGTGTTCCAGCAGTTGTTCGACGCCACAGAGCAGGTGCCGACCCATGCAGCCTGGAAGGCGCTGGACAAGAGCGAACGTCGGCGCCACGAGGCGCAGTTCAGCGCGCTCGAGTTGCAACACAAGGCCGAAGCGCGCCGTTCGGCCCGTTGGCTGCTCGACGAAGCTCTGCCAAAATCCCGCGACGCGGCCTGATCGACCGATCTTCTTCGCCGTACGCCCTCTAATCTGTTAGCACCCATCCCTCGCCAAGCCCGCACAGGAGTCTTCGATGTCTCTGCGTCTGCCGTACGCCCTGGTTCGTCTGACGTTGGGGGCCGCGCTCGGCCTGGCCGGCCTCGGCGGTTGTCAGGCCTATCTCGATAACCGCTACAGCGTCAGTCTGCCGCCAGCGCAGGGCATCCAGCCGCTGACCGGACTGGCAGGCAGTGCGAGCATCCGGCGCAATTCGCTGGGCATGCCACTGATCGAGACCTCGTCGTTTCACGATGCGCTGTTCGCCATGGGTTACGTCCACGCCACCGACCGGCTGAGCCAGATGGTCAGCCTGCGGCTGATGGCCCAGGGTCGCCTGGCGGAAATGGTAGGCCCGGGCGTGCTGGAGACCGACCGCTTCATGCGTGCGGTGAATCTGCGCCAGAGCGCCGAGCTGCTCTATCGCGAATCCTCGCCGAGGATGAAAAAGTTCTTCGAGGTGTACGCCCGTGGCGTGAACGCCTACCTGTATCGTCATCGCGACAGGCTGCCGATGGACCTCGCCGAGTCCGGCTACAAGCCTGAGTACTGGAAGCCGGAGGACTCGGTACTGGTGTTCTGCCTGCTCAATTTCGGCCTGTCGCAGAACTTGCAGGAAGAGGTCGTCGCGTTGCTGATGGCGCAGAAGGTGGGTAGCGACAAGCTGGCCTGGCTATTGCCCATCTATCCGGACGAGGCCTTGCCGTTCGATGAGGCGGACAAGCTCAAGGGGCTGAAGCTGGGTGGCAGCGTGCCCGGGCTGGCGGCCATCGAGCAGGCAGTTCAGCACTTGGCAGCGTTGACCCCGACCGGCATGGCAGCGTCGAACAACTGGGCCATCGCCGGCAGCAATACGCGCAGCGGAAAGCCGATCCTGGCCAACGACACGCACCTGCCGCTGTCGATGCCCTCGTACTGGAATTTCATGCAGATCCGCGCACCGAAGTTCCAGGCCGCGGGCGTCACCATCGCAGGCGTTCCCGCAGTGGTCGCCGGCTTCAACGGCAAGCTCGGCTGGGGCATGACCATGGTCATGGGCGACAACCAGGACCTCTATCTTGAGCAGGTGCGTCGCGAAGGCTCGCGGCTGATGTACCTGGCCGACGGCAAATGGCTGCCGGCCCGCGAGCGGCATGAGACCTACTTCGTCAAGGGCGAGCGTCCGATTCGCGAAACCATTTACGAAACCCGCAACGGCCCGCTGCTGAACACGGCGCTGGGCGAGCGCAAGCACCCCTTGCAGCCGCTGCAGCTCGCCAGCGGCTACGGTCTGGCACTGAAGACCACGCAACTGGAGGCCGATCGCACGCTGGACGCTTTCTTCGACCTGTCCCGCGCGCAGTCGGTGGACCAGGCCTTCGAGGCGACCCGCGAAATTCGTGCAACCGCCCTGAATCTGGTCTTTGCTGACCAGCAGGGCATCGGCTGGCAGGTCACCGGACGTTTTCCCAACCGTCGCGAGGGGCTGGGGCTGGTGCCGTCGCCCGGTTGGGACAATCGATATGAGTGGGATGGTTTTGCCGATCCGATGCTGCATCCCTACGATCAGGATCCGATCCAGGGCTGGCTCGGCACCGCCAATCATCGCAGCGTGCCGCGCGGTTACGGAATGCAGCTTTCCAGCTCCTGGTATGGCCCGGAGCGTTATGAGCGCCTGGCGGAACTGGCCGGCCGTGGTGAGCATGACACCCGCAGCACCATCGCCATGCAGTACGACCAGGTGACGCCTTTCGCCGCCAAGCTCAGGGCGATGTTCGAGGCGCCGGGCATGGCCGAGCCGTTGCGCCAGGCAATCGATGCACTGCCGGCCACCGAACGCAACAAGGCACGCGAAGCGCTGGATCGATTGATGGCCTTCGACGGCAAGCTCGCTGCGGATTCGGCGGATGCCGCACTGTATGGCGCTTTCCTGCACGAAAGCGCGCGGCACATCTTCCTCGACGAACTGGGGCCTGAGGACTCGCCAGCCTGGCGTGCGCTGGTGCAGACGGCCAACACCTCCTATTCGGCCCAGGCCGACCATCTGCTCGGGCGCGAAGACAGCCCGTTCTGGAACGACCAGCGCACCGCGCAAACCGAAGACAAACCGGCGATCCTCGCGCGCAGTTTGGCTGCAGCGGTGACCTTGCTGGAAAGCCGACTGGGCAACGATCGCAGTGCGTGGCAGTGGGGCAAGCTGCATACGGCTCGCTGGACCTCCGGCGCGACGCAGCTGGCGCCGCATATGCCGGCGGGCCAGCGGAGCAAGATCAACGCCATCGGCGACTACCTGGACCGCGGTCCCTATGCCATGGGCGGCGACCACAGCACGCTGAACGCCTCGGCCTATCACCTGGGTTCGGATTTCGATACCTGGCTGATTCCGGCGATGCGCATCATCGTCGACTTTGGCC
>ENA-ORCZ01000431-ORCZ01000431.1-marine-metagenome-genome-assembly--contig:-NODE-431-length-18961-cov-4.270917_pt1 | contig 18961 bp, 14 predicted proteins | sample MGYA00237785_ERZ508519 | MGnify/ENA primary metagenome ERZ508519 (study PRJEB26189, sample SAMN06268790) | marine metagenome | isolation source: Bioluminescent Bay, La Paraguera, Puerto Rico | place...
ATTTCTCCATCGAGACCGATCAGGTCACGGATGCGGCGACCGGCGACAAGGTCTGGTACGCCATCCGGCCGGAAAAGGTCCGCATTGCCCAGGGGCGCCGGGAAAAGGGCGTTCCTAACCGGATCGACGGGGTGGTCTGGGACATTGCCTATCTCGGCGACATGTCCATCATCCACGCCAAGGTGGGCGCGGGCGACCACGACACGCTCAGGGCCACCTTCGCCAATGTCTCCCGCATGGTGGAAAACCCGATCACCTGGGACGACGAGGTGGTGCTGTCCTTCGACAGGGACGCCGGCGTCATCCTGAAGGGCTAGGAGGGTATCATGGACGAAGAACACGTTCCCGCCCAACCCAAACGGACGCTTGGCGGCTGGCTGCTCATCGCGGTGCCCTATCTGTGGCTGCTGGTCTTCTTCCTGGCGCCGTTCCTGATTGTCTTCAAGATCTCGCTTTCCCAGGTAGCCATTTCCATTCCGCCCTATACGCCGACCTTCGACCTTGCCGAAGGCTGGCAAGGCCTCGTGGACAGCATCTCCGGCTTTACCTTCGACAATTACATCTGGCTGACGGAGGACGACCTTTACTGGAAGTCCTATTTGTCATCGGTGATCATCGCCGCCATCTCGACGCTGCTGACGCTTGTTATCGGCTACCCGATCGCCTATGGCATGGCGAGAAGTCCGCAATCGCTGCGCCCGACGCTCTTGATGCTGGTGATCCTGCCCTTCTGGACGAGCTTCCTGATCCGCGTTTATGCCTGGATCGGCATCCTGAAGAACGAAGGCCTGCTCAACCAGCTTTTGCTGTCGCTCGGCCTCATCAGCGAGCCGCTGACGATCCTCAACACCAACATCGCCGTCTTCATCGGCATCGTCTATTCCTATCTGCCCTTCCTCGTGCTGCCGCTTTATGCGAGTCTGGAGCGCATCGACGGCAGCCTGCTTGAAGCTGCCGAGGACCTTGGCTGTCCGCCGTGGAAGGCCTTCTGGAAGATCACCGTCCCGCTCTCTCTGCCCGGCGTCATCGCCGGCTGTTTCCTGGTGTTCATTCCCGCCGTCGGCGAGTTCGTCATTCCCGATCTGCTCGGCGGCTCCAACACGCTGATGATCGGCAAGACCCTCTGGAGCGAGTTCTTCAACAACCGTGACTGGCCGGTCTCGTCTGCGGTCGCGGTGATCCTCCTGATGATCCTGGTGGTCCCGATCGTGCTCTTCCAGAACCAGCAGCAGAAAATGTCGGAGAAAGACGGATGACGCGCGGCCCGACCTGGTTCAACATCACCTCGCTGGTGGCGGGTTTCTCGTTCCTCTACCTGCCCATCGTTCTGCTGGTGATCTATTCCTTCAACGAAAGCCGGCTCGTCACGGTCTGGGGAGGCTTCTCAACCAAATGGTACGCGTCGCTCCTGCATAACGACCAGTTGCTCGACGCGGCCTGGGTGACCTTGCGTGTCGCCTTCGTCTCCGCCTGCCTGGCGACGGTCATCGGCACCATCGCGGCGCTTGTGCTCGTGCGCTCGGGCCGCTTCGTCGGCCGGTCGCTGTTTTCCGGCATGATCTTCGCGCCGCTTGTGATGCCGGAAGTGATCCTTGGCCTGTCGCTTCTGCTGCTGTTCGTTGCCATGGACACGTCCCGCGGCTTCTGGACGGTGATGCTGGCACATACGACCTTCGCCGCCTGTTATGTCGCCGTCGTGGTTCAGTCGCGCCTCGTCGGCTTCGACAAGTCCATCGAGGAGGCTGCCGAGGATCTCGGCTGTCCGCCGGTGAAGACCTTCTTCCTGATCACGCTGCCGATCATTCTGCCCGGTGTCATCGCCGGCTGGATGCTCGCCTTCACCCTGTCGCTCGACGACCTGGTGATCGCCAGCTTCACCACCGGTCCCGGGGCGACGACCCTGCCGATGAAGATCTACTCCCAGGTGCGCCTTGGCGTGACGCCTGAGATCAACGCCGTCTGTACCATCCTGGTCGGTCTGGTCACCATCGGCGTCATTGCGGCTTCCCTTGTCACCAAGCGCCAGCAGGTGCAAAAGGAACGCGACGAACGCGCGGCTTTCGGGGCCGAGGGGTAAGCCTTGCTCTTTCAACCTCATCCTGAGGAGCCGCAATAGCGGCGTCTCGAAGGATGGGATGCTTGCTCAGGAGTGTGCCGCCCATCCTTCGAGACAGCGCTCGCGCGCTTCCTCAGGATGAGGAGGAGGATCTGGCGCCCGTCTTGATGGGGGACTTGTGACCTGCCCGAATACCCGTCCTCACCCCGCCCGCGGCGGGCGGAACAGGTAGATCACCAGCCAGACCGGCACGACGATGAAGGCGCCGAGGATCATGTTCGGGATCGCCCAGTCGCGGAATTCCAGCATGTAGATCCACAGCTGCAGCGGGCTGAGCCCGACCGATCCCAGGATATCCTGCGCGCTGATATTGACGAAGGAAAGGCCTGCCCCGACCAGCAGGGAGATCGCCGCTATCTTGAAGAGGGTGGACAGGAACGGATGCACGGCGCGTCGGTCTTTCCGGAGGTCTGCTTCGATTTCGGGGTGCCCGGCAGGACGGATTGCCTTGCCGAACCGCCCGCCAATTCTTGGCTTTAACAATTTACAAACCATAAACAGCTTGCCAAAACGCTGTATTCCGGCGGAATTGCCGGCTCATTCGGCGGGCGGGCGGCTCAAATCGATTAAGTGACGAACCGTTCATATTTTTCGCTGCGTTGCGGCAAAGACCACTTGACCGGTTCGAACCAAGCGGCGAATGTGCGCCTCACACATCAAGGTCGGCAGCCGATCGGGGTAAACCGGTTGAACAGGCGCAAGCCGACCGCTTCTATAGTGCCGGAGCTTCCCGTGTTCATGAGAAAACGGGATGCGCCGGCGGTCTTGTACGGGAGTGAAACATGAACAAAATTTATCCGGACGCAAAGGCGGCCCTTGAGGGGCTGACCTTTGATGGCATGACGGTGATGGCCGGCGGGTTCGGCCTCTGCGGCATTCCGGAAAATCTGATCGTGGCGCTCCGGGATTCCGGAGCCAGGGACATCACCGCCATTTCCAACAATGCCGGTGTCGATGACTTTGGCCTCGGCCTCTTGCTGCAGACCCGCCAGATCAAGAAGATGGTTTCGTCCTATGTGGGCGAGAACGCCACTTTCGAAAAGCAGTATCTGAACGGCGAACTGGAACTGGAATTCAACCCGCAGGGCACGCTCGCCGAGCGTATTCGCGCAGGCGGCGCGGGCATTCCGGGCTTCTACACCAAGACCGGCGTCGGAACGCTGATCGCTGAAGGCAAGGAGCACAAGGATTTCAACGGCGAGACCTACATCCTGGAAACTGGTCTGGTCGCGGACGTCTCTCTCGTCAAGGCCTGGAAGGCGGACAAGGAAGGCAACCTGATCTACCGCAAGACGGCGCGCAACTTCAATCCGATGATGGCCACCGCCGGCAAGACCTGTGTGGTGGAAGTCGAGGAACTGGTGGAGGTCGGCGCGCTCGATCCGGACCAGATCCACACCGCCGGCATCTTCGTCGACCGCATCATCGTCGGCAGCCACGAAAAACGCATCGAAAAGCGCACGACGCGCGCAGCCTGAGGGAGAGAACATCATGGCCTGGACTCGTGATGACATGGCAAAGCGTGCCGCGCAGGAACTGGAAGACGGCTTCTATGTAAACCTCGGCATCGGCATCCCGACTCTTGTTTCGAACTACATTCCGGACGGTGTCCACGTGACGCTGCAGTCCGAAAACGGCATGCTGGGCATGGGCCCGTTCCCGACCGAGGACGAAGTCGATGCCGACCTGATCAATGCCGGCAAGCAGACCATCACCGAGCTGCCGCAGACGAGCTATTTCTCGTCCGCCGACAGCTTCGGCATGATCCGCGGCGGCCACATCGACCTGTCGATCCTCGGCGCCATGGAAGTGTCCGAAGCGGGCGACCTCGCCAACTGGATGATCCCGGGAAAGATGGTCAAGGGCATGGGCGGCGCCATGGACCTGGTCGCCGGCGTCAAGCGCGTTGTGGTGATCATGGACCACACCTCCAAGGCGGGCGACCCGAAGCTTCTGAAGGAGTGTTCGCTGCCGCTGACAGGCGTCCATTGCGTCGACCGGGTGATTACCAATTTCGGTGTCTTCGATGTTGTCGAAGGCGGCCTGAAGGTCGTTGAACTGGCACCGGGCGTGTCCCTCGAGGACGTCAGGGGCATGACCGAGGCAACGCTGCTGTCGTAACGCACGGTTCCGCCGGCAAGGCGAACTGTGCAAGGCTCAGAGGGTGTCCGCAGCTGTTGCGGGCACCTTTTTTGTTGGCCGGAACCGCAAGGAAATTGTGCGTTGCAGAAAGTTTTTTTCCCTGCGCCGGATCTCCTGCGGCCGAATATGTGCCGAATTGATACCCTTCCGTAGAATTGACGAGATTAAACGCGGAAACGTTAACAGCTGCGCCTTTGCAAAACGTCCGAAAAATCAATGAAATGGACGCATTTGTGCTCGAAATGCGGTGGCTTTCCTTCACTGGCTAAGGAAGGGTCTTGGGTTTACGGCGGCAAGGGGCGTTCGGAGGTCGCCGTCAATCGGCCTTCAAGACTTGACGCCTATGGTGCGCCGGAAATTGCAGGGGGCGCCGCGTGCCGGGAACACCGAAGGCCATCACAAAACTGATCGGGGTGCTGTCGACCTGGCTGCCGAGCCTGCGCACGCGGTTCGTGCTGCTGGTTGCCGGCCTGTTTCTGGCCCTCTCCGTCGTCATGATCATGGTGGCAAGCTATCTCGACCTCAGGGACGAGGAACAGCGGGTCGTCTCCGATGCCCGGGCGATCGGCGCGACCGTCAGCCGCCTCGCCGTGCCGCACCTGATCAACCATCATTACCTGATCCTGGAACAGGAGCTCGAGAGCATTGCCTCCAGCGGCGTGGTGGAACTTGCCGAGGTGCACGACCCGGCCCGGGCGGTCACCATCGACAGCGATCCGGACACCAGCTATTTCGACGAGCGGGAACTGCATCCGCTTGTATTCCTGGCGCTTCAGACCGGCACCGACCAGATCCGGCAGACGCGCGAGCTGGTCGAAATCGCGCTGCCGGTCCGGGACATGGCGAACGGAAATGTGCTCGGCGTCGCCCTTGTCGCCGTCAAGCGTCTGCCCGCCAACGGCATGCTCTTGGCCATCTGGGGCCGAAACATCGTCATCACCCTGGTGCTGCTGGTCTTCTGCGTTCCCGTCACCTTTCATTTCGCTGAGAATTTCGTCCGGCCGATCAAGGCGCTCACCCAGACCGCCCACACCGTCAGTGCCGGCAATTTCGAGGCGCCGTTCCCGGTCGAGCGGTCCGACGAGATCGGCGTTCTGGCGCGCGCCTACCGCGACATGGTGGCCACGATCCGCAACAACATGGCGCGCATTCACGAGCTTGCCTATGTGGATCCGGTGACGCGCCTGCCGAACCGGGAGTGCTTCCGCCAGCATTTCAATTCCAACATGCGGTCAAGTGACGGCACGGCGAACCGGATGTCGGTGCTTTTCATCGACCTTGACCGTTTCAAGCGTGTCAACGACAGCTACGGACACGATCATGGCGACGCGCTGTTGAAGGAGGTCGCGGCGCGGCTCCAGCGCCTGCTTGACCGGACCGATGGGAAGACCGACGGCAACGCGGCCTTCGCGCCGCTGGTGGCGCGCCTCGGCGGCGACGAATTCGCCGTTGTCCTCCCGGCCGCAACACCTGTGACCGGGGTCTATACGCTCGCCGACCAGTTGGTGCAATGCATCGAGCAGCCGTTGGAAATCGACGGCCTCACCATGACCGTCGGTGCCAGCATCGGTGTGTCGACCTATCCCGACGACGGTGAGGACTATACGGCGATCCTCAAGAACGCCGACATCGCCATGTATGCGGCCAAGCGCACAGGCGGCAACAGGGCCTGTTTCTACAACGAGATAGAGCGCGATTCCCGCTCCCACGAGCGCATCCGCCTCGAAGCGGAACTGAAGCGGGCACTGCTCCGGGACGAGATCAAGATCGTCTTCCAGCCCAAGGTCGATTGCCGCTCCATGAAAGTGGTCGGTGCCGAGGTGCTGGCGCGCTGGGACCATCCGGACCGCGGCCTGCTGGCGCCGGGCTGTTTCATCGACGTTGCGGAGGAAAGCGGGCTGATCAACCGGCTGGGCGACCGCGTACTGGAACTCGCCTGCCGGCAGGGCCGCATCTGGCTTGATCACGGCCAGCATCTGCCGCTGGCCGTCAACGTCTCCATCCGCCAGCTGGAAAAGCCCGGCTTCAGCACAAGAGTGCTCGACATCCTCGAAATCACAGGATTTCCGGCAAACCGCTTGCAGCTGGAAGTGACCGAAACAGTCGCAATGGGCGATCCGCTAAGGGTGACCGAAACCGCCAGACCACTGCTCGAGGCAGGTATCACCTTCGCCATCGACGATTTCGGCACGGGCTATTCCAGCCTCGCGCATCTGCAGCGCCTGCCGTTCAACACCTTCAAGATCGACCGCAGTTTCATCAGCGACCTCGCCGGCGACCAGCACAGCCGTTCGATCGTGCAGACCATTCTGGCAATGGCAAAGAGTCTCAATTACGAGGTTGTCGCCGAAGGGGTAGAGACAGAAGACCAGCGGGCCTTTCTCACCGAGAACGGTTGCAGCACGGCACAGGGCTATCTGTTCGCCCGGCCGATGCCTGCAGATCATTTCGATGCCTGGGTCAGGGGATTTCTGAGGACCGAGGCCCCCGCAGCGGAAGCGTCGGCCCCGGAAGAGCGCGGCGGTGAAACGCACGCCGCCTGAGCATGGCTCGTGCGCAACAGGGTGAGGTCGAGAATCTCCGGCCGGTTTGTCATCTCCTGAAGGATGATGCCGCTGGATGCCTTCAAGCCGGCTCAGTCGGCAAAACCCGGCTGGCGTCTGGTCATCCGTGTGCGGAAGGAGGACGCACTCGATCGGGCGAGGTAGATCACCGGGAGCAACCCGACAAGAACGATTGCCAGCGAGGGCAGCGCAGCGTCGCCGAAGGCTTCGCGGGAGGCCGCCTCGTAAACCGTGGTGGCGAGCGTCTCGAAGCCGAAGGGGCGCAGCAGGATGGTCGCCGGAAGCTCCTTCATGCAGTCGACAAAGCTGAGCAGCGCGGCCGAGAGCAACACCGGCTTCAGGATAGGCAGGTGAACCTGATAGAGGGTCTGGCCCGTATTGCGGCCGAGCGTGCGCGCGGCCATGTCGAAATGCGGCGTGATCCGGCCGAACCCGCCTTCGACCTGGCCGTAGGACACCGCCAGAAAGCGGACGATATAGGCATAGACGAGCCCGGCGCCGCTTCCCAGCAGCAGCAGACCCGTGTCGAGCCCGAACCAGAACTCCATGCGGGCATCGACGAAATTGTCGAAGCTTGCAAGCGGCACCAGGATCCCGATCGCGAGGACCGTTCCGGGGATCGCGTAACCAATGGAGGCAAGCCGCACAGCGCCCTTCAGCGACCCCTTCGGGTTGAGCCGCAGGGCGTAGGCAAGCGCGACGGAAACGACGACCGTCAGGAGAGCTGCCACCGCCGCCAGACTGAAACTGTTCCATATGGCATCGAGAAAGCCGGGCGAGAACAGATCCTCGAGCCGGCGACTTGCAAGATCCATCAGAAGCAGGGCGGGGACGACGAAGCCGGCAAGGATCGGCGCAAGACAAAGCAGGAGAGCCAGGGCGGTCTGCCAGGGGTTCAGGTCGAAGCGCGTTGGCGGCCGATGCTTGGAGCCGCCGCCGCTATGGAACCGTTGCTTGCGCCTTTCGAAACGCTCCAGCCAGAGCAGTGCGAACACCATCAGCAGCATGGCGAGCGCCAGTTGCGCGGCGCCTCCAAGGCTGGAACGGTGCAGCCAGGTGTCATAGACCGAAAAGGTGAGCGTCTTCACGCCGAAGAAGGTGACGGCGCCGATATCGTTTAGGCATTCCATCAGCGCCAGCGAGATGCCGATGACGATGGCCGGCCGGGCGAGCGGCAGTGCAACGCGGAAGAACAGACCATAAGGCGAGGCGCCAAGCGTGCGCGAAACGTCGAGTGTCGCGGCGGACTGGATCAGAAAGCTCGCCCGCGTGGTCAGGTAGACGTATGGGTAGAGCACCGCGCCCATGACGAAGATGGCGCCGCCGAGAGAGCGAATTTCCGGGAACCAGTAGTCCCTCGAGGTCTGGAAGCCGAAAAGGCTGCGGATCAGGCTCTGGACCGGACCGGTATAGTCGAGCACCTCGACATAGGCGAAGGCGACGATATAGGTCGGGACCGCCAGAGGAACCAGCAGCGCCCAGTCGAGGATCCTGCGGCCGGGAAAATTGCACATCGTAACCAGCCACGCCGTCGCGACGCCCGTCACGCCCGTGGTGACGCCAACCCCCAGCATCAACAGCAGAGTCGTCTTGAGAGAGCCCGGAAGAACAGTGGTTACGAGGTGCCGCCAAACCTCGGCCGAGGGCGTCAGCGCGATCCAGAGGATCGCGACCAGCGGCAGCAACACCAGGGCTGCGACCACCATTGCCGCGGCCTGCCAGAAACGGTCAGCTAGGGTGTGGGTGGGCGTGCGCAGCAAGGCCGGTCAATTCGTTGATAATCGTTCGCAGGAAGCTCTAAAGCCAAATGCCGGAAAATGCAAAAAGCGCCGCTGGTGGCGGCGCTTTCCACGATGGCAGTAACCAGGCCTCAGGATGCCGGGCCGTCATCGAAGCCGACCTTGTCGACCAGCTCGCTGGCTGTCTTGCGGTTTTCCGCAATGTCGGAGAGCGGCAGGCTGTCCTTCTTGATTTCGCCCCAGCTCGCAACGCGTTCGGAAACTTCCACGCCCGGCTTCACCGGATATTCGTGGTTGGTTTCGGCATAGATCTTCTGGGCGTCGTCAGAGGTCAGGAACTCGATCAGCTTGACCGCGTTGTCCTTGTTCGGTGCGCTCTTGGTCAGAACCACACCGGCAATGTTCACGTGGGCGCCGCGATCGTCATTGTTCGGGAACAGGATCCGGACGCTGTTGGCCCATTCCTGCTGCTCAGGTTCTTTCTCGTTGGTCTGCATCAGACCCATGTAATAGGTGTTGCCAATGGCGATATCGCATTCGCCGGCAAAGATGGCCTGGACCTGGGCACGGTCGTTGCCGGCAGGCTTGCGGGCCAGGTTGTCGCGCACGCCGGCGAGCCATTCCTCGGTCTTTTCTTCACCGTGATGGGCAACCATCGAGGCAACCAGGCCAACCGTGTAGACGTGCTGACCCGAGCGGGTGCAGATACGGCCTTTCCACTTCGGATCGGACAGTTCCTCATAGGTGATGCTGTCCTGTTCGACCCGGTCCTTGGAGGCATAGATAATGCGGGCACGGTTGGTGAGGCCGATCCAGTGGCCTTCCGGATCGCGGAATTCGACCGGGACGTTCTCGTTGATCACGTCCGAGGAGACCGGCTGCGAAATGCCGAGCTGCTTTGCACCGTCCAGGCGGCCGATATCGACGGTCAGGAGGACGTCGGCGGGAGAGTTCGCACCTTCTGCCGCAATGCGTTCACCCAGACCTTCGGAGGCGAACACGACGTTGGTTTTGACGCCGGTTTCGGCAGTGAACGCGTCCAGCAGAGGCTGGATCAGTTCCGGCTGACGATAGGAATAGATGTTGACTTCACCGTCGGCCAGGGCCGGCGCCGCGGCGACTGATGCTGAAGTCAGCAGGAACACACTTGCCAGAGTGCGGAAGGCAGAACGCATGGAACACTCCCCATTAAGTAGGTTCTTGGTCAGGATGGAAGTCCGACGATTGGCCGAGAATATGTCGTCCGGGGATTGCGAAGTCAATAAAACAAATAAAATCAATAATTTAGAATGATTCAAAACTAACTGGAGACTTACATTCCACTATTTTTGCGAAAATCGGAGAAAAAACAGGAGTTTAACAGTAAACTTTCTTGAGCGAGACGGGGCGGCAGCGCCTCCGGTCACTGTTCACGAACGCGTTATCGAGACGTGAGGCAAAACATCACACCCGGGAGAGCGCCTTTTTCAGGAAAGCGGTGCCGTTCTCCGGCCGCCATTCTCCATGTGCCATGATCGCCCTTTCCGGTTGCCAGGAGAGGATACTGTCGCGGCAGGCCCGCGCTCTCTTGCGGTCAAGAAAACTCAGCCGCCATTCCGGCGGCGCATAGCCCTTGCCTGCAATGATGCCCCGGAGACCTGCGATCCAGTGCTGCCAGGGTTTCCGGTTGCGATCGAGGAAGCTCTGCGAAAAATGCTCGCTGAGATTGGCAAGGGTCACGGTGCCCGACGGCCGGTGCAGGAAAACCATGGAAGGAAACAATATCCCCTTCCACGATCCAGATGTCGTCGGCGACGCAAAGCACGGCGTAACCCGCGGCCGTGCATCTACCGGCCGCTTCCGTCATTATTCGGACAGGACCCGCTGCGTCGGAAAGACGATTTCCACCAGCGTGCCCTGGTCCGGCGTGGAATCGATGTGGAAGCTCGCCCGATTGGCCTCGACGAGGGCCTTGGTCAGCGGCAGGCCGAGGCCGGTGCCGCCGCCGCGGCTGGCGGTATGCAGCTGCCGGAACGGTTCGAGCGCCGCGGCCAGTTGCTTGGCGGTCATGCCGGTGCCGGTGTCCCGCACCCGCAAGGCGACCTCGCCATTGCTTTCCAGGGCCGTCGACAGGATCACCTGGCCGCCCGACTTGTTGTACTTGATGGCATTTGACAGAAGGTTCAGGACGATCTGGCGCAGCGAGCGCGGATCGGCGACCACGTTCGGCACGCTCTCCGGCAGGCTGGCGCGGATGATAACCCGCTCGCGATTGGCCTGCGGCTGCATCAGCGCCACGCATTCGCTGATGACGTCATTGGTCGAGACGGCGGAGAACTTCAGGTCCAGTTTGCCTGCTTCGATCTTGGAGAGATCCAGAAGATCGTTGATCAGGCTCATGATATGCGAGCCCGAGGTGCGGATGTCCTTCAGATAGTCCTTGTAGCGGTCGTTTCCGATCGGCCCGAAACGCTCCTCCATCATGACTTCCGAGAAGCCGATGATGGCGTTGAGCGGCGTGCGGATCTCGTGGCTGATCTTGGCGAGGAAGTCGGATTTCTGCGAGCTGGCATTTTCCGCCTGGCGCTTGGCCTGGGTGAGTTCCTCTTCCGCCGTCTTCCACTGGGTGATGTCGCGCAGGACCGCGCAGTATTTGGCGTCATCCTTGCCGCCGCTGATACGTCCGATGGTCATGAAAAGCGGGATAAGCCCGCCCGCCGGAACCTTGCCGAGCACTTCGCGGCCGTCATTGAGGATCGAGGCGACGCCGTTTCGCGTCAGGCCGTCCAGGTAGTCGGCAGCGGCCCGGTGGCTTTCCGGTGCCAGGAAGTCGGTCAGGGGCGAGCCGATCATGTCGGCGCGGTTGGCACTGAAGAGCGCCTCGGCAGAGCCGTTCACCTTGATGATCGTGCCGTGCTGGTCGAGCACCAGGACACCGTCGGTCGCCGTTTCCAGGATCGTGTCCATCTCCGCGATCTGGCTGCGGGCGCTGTCCAGTTCCGCGCGGATCTCGGCAAAGAAATTCGGTGAAGCGGGCGCCGCGCCTGGCGGAACGGGCTTCACCTTGCGTTCGGTGATGGAGATCATCAGGCCGCGGTTGCCGTTCCATGGAACCGAATGCATATGCGCATCGACGTTCAGAACCCCGCCGTCGGCAAGGCGCAGCTTCATGGTCTCGTCGACCTCGCCGTCCATACCGTCCGCGTCGGGCAGTTCTTCCGTGTCGTCGATAAAGAGGGCTTCCAGGCCGCCGGCCTCTGCAAGGGCCGAAACCGACTTGTATCCGAGCATCCTGATCAGCGCCTTGTTGGCGTAAAGCACCTCCCGGTCATGGGCGATGGCAATGCCGATGGGCAGGCGGTCGAGCAGGCTTGGGTCTATCGGACCGGCTTCCGGCACCTCCGCCGGCAGCTCCTCCTCCGGCGGCTGTTCCGGATCCGGCGCGTCGAAATCGGCAAGGTCGCCTTCAAGACGGGCACCGAGCGCTTCGGCAATCTTGCGGAAGGCCTGCCGTTCCGGCCGCGACAGGCCCGAGGTATCCACCGGCACCAGCCGCGGCTTCACGGTTGCCAGCGGTATGACCTCGCCGGTCTTCGGCGCAGGTGGCGCCACGTCGTCGTCGGCCTCGGCCGCTTTGTCCTCGCTTTCGAACGCGGCGGTTTCCTCGAAGAAGTCGCGCTCGTCGTCGGAAACGTCGCCGGCGTTTTCTTCCGCCTCGGCAAGCTCTTCGGCGGCGGCCTCGATCTCGCGGTCCTCCGGCTCGACAAGGTCGAATTGCGTATCCTCGAATGCCGGAACAGGTTCGAACAGATCCTCGTCCTCCTCCGCCGCGGCATCGGCATCGGCAAGCTCGGCGTCGTCGTCAACCGCCCCGTCGGCGCTGCCGGTTTCGTCCGCAGGGGCGCCGGGCGTCTCCGCGGTGTCGCTTTCTTCCCGATCGCTTGCGGCAATTTCCTCGAGGTCTTCCTCGAACGCGCCTTCCTCGGCCTCGTCTTCGGCCGGCCTGTCGAAGAGATCGCGGGCTTTCTTCTCGTTCTCCTTGTAGGTCTTTGCCAGCGACTTGACGGCGCTTTCGATCTCGGCGGGCTTGAGCGGGGCCGGTCCGGCAATGCCGGTCGGTACAGGCTCGCGAACGGGCGCCGTCTCGGCCACCTTCTCAGTCTCTGTACCTGCCTCCGCCTCGGGCTCTTCGGCAGCAGCGTGGTCGGCAGCAACGTCGTCGGCAATCTCTTCTGCTTCGGAGGGCGCTTCCCCGACCAGCCCGGTCTCCGCTTCGGGACCGGTTAGGTCACGCTCTTCCTCATCGGCACCAGCATGGTCGTCCGTTGCGGTTTCCGCCTCTGCCTCTTCGCCGCTTTCTGCGAGGCTTTCTGCCGGCTCCCCAGCCTCCTCCGGCTCTCCCTGCTCCTCGACGTCATCGGTTTCGGCGAAGGCCTCGCGTTCGCTATCGCCGGTTTCCTCTGTCTCGTCTTTACGCTCGTCCGGTGCCTGTGTCTCCAGCCCGCCTGCTTCTAGCGCCTGGAGCTTGTCGTCGAGAGCGGCGCCCGGCAGGCCGTCCATGTCCTTGTCCGTGGCGAGTTCTTCGGTCTGTTCGGACCGCTCAATTGCCGAAGCGGCTTCATCCTTCGGCGCAGGTTCTTCCGTTCGTGCGACGGGCTCCGGCTCTTGTCTTTCAGCCGGTTTTTCGGTCTTGTCCGAGGCGCGTTGTGCGGATTTGCCGGTGAACTTTGCCAATGAACCGACAAGCGCCGCCGCGCTTGCGCCGAGAAACGTTTTGCCGGCAAAGGAATCCGGTTTCGCCGGTTTCAGATCGTCGAGGGACGCTTCGGGAGCTGCCGCTTTTTCAGGCTCGGCATCCGCCGGCGCTTCCTTTTCGTCGGTGCCGCCATCGTCTGCGGCCATGTCGGCGTCTTCCGTGCCGTGTTCCGCAGCATCGGCTGCATCGCTGGCGGATGTGTCTTCCGGTTCTGCCGCAATCGGGTCTGCGGCGAGACCCTCAGGCGCTACGCCGTCTTCGGTGACACTGTCTGCGTCCGCATGCATCCGGCCTGCCGTGTCGGCGCCTTCAGCCGCGAGCGCTTCCTGCTCCGCATCCTCAGCCGCGGCCGCTTCCGCAGTCTCCTCGTCGAGGGGAGATGTTACCCCCCGGTCGAAGGCGGCAAGTGCCGGGCTCAGCATCAGTCCGTCGGGTGCCGGGATGGCATCCGCGGTGCGACAGACGCCAAAGCCGCGATAGCCTTCGAACTTGCGGTGGCGGTCAAAGGCGGGCAGGGCGGCCAGGTCCACCGGCACGCGCAGGGCCGCACCACTGACCGGCCAGTTGACCGTCTTGCCGCTCCAGGTGTCGCGCCGGTCGAGCGCCCGCGCGATCTGGCCGCGCGGGTCGAGATCAAACCTGTCGGAAACCTCTTCCCAGGTCAGGCCGACTATGTCCGTCGCCACGGGCCCGAGCACATCGGCGAATTCGTCTGAGATAAAGGTGAAGCGCTGGTCGATATCCATCTTCCAGGCAAAGCGCACCGGCCTGCGGCGCGGCTGGAAGGTGAAGCCTTCGCCGTCAGCGGAAGGGTCGGTCTCTTCGTCCCTTTTTTCCGCCGAATCCGCCTCTGCGGCTGGCTCGTCTCCGGCGGGCGCCTCATCTGTGGTCTCGGCTTCACCGGTTTCCCGGGTACTGCCTTCCTCATGCCGGCTGACATCCGCAGCCGGCGCGTCTTCCGGCAGGTTCGCGTCGCGTTCTTCCTCTTCCTGCGGCGCGGCCTGTTCGGCCTCGCTCACCGCATCGCCGCCGGAAGCTTCGATGTCTGCAGCAGCGGAAGGTTCGGAGACGTTCGTTGATGCAGATGCCGCAGTTGCCTCTTCGCCGCCGGCCGGCTGCCTCTCCGTTGCCTGCGTTGCTTCGGAGGCATTGGTTTTGTCTGCGACGTCGTCATCTTCATCGGCGTCGGCGCGGATCCATCCGGCATCAGCGTCCGGGCCGGCGCCTTCGGCCGTATCGGCTCCATCGTCCGGTGCCACAGCTGCCGCGACACCGACAGACGCAAGGCCTGTATCGGCGGCAGGCGTTGCTTCGGGCTCTTCCGTGTCCGTCTCGTGCGGAGCCGGGTCGCTCTCCGGCAGCAATTCGTTTTCCAGAACCACCAGCTTGCGGTGGTCCGGCAGCAAGAGCACGGTGCCCTCGTGAAAGCGCCCGTCCAGTTCCAGCGGCCCGAAGAGGATATTCTGGCCGTCGGGCAGGTCGAGATCCTCGGGTGTTCCGGAGAGCTCTCCGAACCGGTCCGCGACGGTGCCTCTCTCCGTCACGAAGACCGTGGCATCTTCGTCGGCGATCAGTTGGGCAAACGCGGCAACGGGATCCCTGCCGAGCGCCAGGCCCTTGTCGCCGCAGACGATCAGTGCGGCGGCCTCGCCGCTGTCCAGTTCCAGCCGCTTGCACTGGCAGGTGAGCAGCATGACCCTGAGGCCGCGGTAAAAGCGCAGCCGGTCGATGCTGAAGCGGTCGGGGGCGCCCGCTTCGGCGATTCGGGCGATATGCGGACGGGCCGGTGAACGCTCGAGCGCGGTGAGGCCTTTCAGGTCAGAAACGCTACGGGAGGCAAAGAAGGCTGCGCCGGCGGCATTCGCCCACAGGATGCGCGCACCGTCCGCCGACCAGAGCCAGGCCGCCCTCTTGTCAGCTGCAAGCTGAACCAGATCATTCTTGGCCGTCAGCTCCAGGAATGATTGGGTCTGTTCGTCCATGGCTCTGCTCCAAACTGGTCTGCACCACCGGTTGACGGGCGTGCGGCTGCCGGATTTGCCTGAAGTGGTAAACACTCCGTTAATACAAGCAATCTCCGGCGTCGTCCACGTAAAGCAAGGTTGCTAAAGGGGTTACATGAAGGCGTGGTTAATCTGCTCGGACAAGTTTGCCGGATTGCCATCTGCGTGTTACGAATTTTTGGCATGGAAGGAATTCAGGAGAACCGCCTGACCTTCTTCGCCGACCTTAAGGAGCGCCGACATGAGCACGAACAAGACCGGTTTCGAGATTCCCGACCAGATGCGTGACTTCGCCGAGAAGAGCGTCGATCAGGCCCGCAAGGCCTTTGACGACTTCATGGGCGCGACCCACAAGGCTGTCTCCAATGTCGAGGACAACGCCAACAAGGTCCAGGCCGGCGCGGCAGATGTCAACAAGAAGGCACTCGGTTATGCCGAGGAACATGTCGACGCGGCATTCAAGTTCGCTCAGGAACTGGTCAAGGCCAACAACGTCGAGGACATGATGAAGCTGCAGCAGGAGTATCTGCGCAAGCAGATGGAAACTCTGGGCGAGCAGGCACGCGAGTTTTCCAACACGGCTTCGAAGTCCGTTCAGGATGCGGCCAAGGCCGCGCAGGACGCCGTTGCGGCTGCCCAGAAAAAATAATCCGCGCCGGGCGACGGCAAAATAGCTTCTGCGCAGGGCATGGCCCTGCGTTTTTATATGCGGCGCGGCATTGAGTTCCGCATGTTTTGGTTGTATTTCTTTGAGAGCGCTCTCTTTGAGGCCGGGCTCCCGAACGCGGCAGGATTTCCGCGAGTATGCAGCGGCGACATCGCTTGCTCTTGCTTTCAGTCGATAGCAGCGGAATCGCGAATTCCCCTACGGCATTTTTTCTTGTGCAGTGCAAAAAAATGTTGCAATGCAGCACGGCCTGCATTATGTAGGGGATGCGGATGACGACAAGGTCCGCCGACAACGGTTCGGCGGAAACAATTGCACCAATGATCGCATCCGGACTCAAGGAGATGAGATCATGACAGACACAACCACCACTGCAGCCGCAAAGCCGGCACCGAAGGCACGCGCCACCAAAGCCAAGTCGGCCACCGCTGGCGTTGCTTTCCCTGACTTCGAGGCCTTTGCCATGCCGAAAATGGAAATCCCGGCCGTGTTCCGCGAAGCGACCGAAAAGAGCATCGAGAACGCTCGCGACGCCTATGCCAAGGTGAAGACCGCTGCCGAAGACGCGACCGACCTGATGGAAGATACTTTCGAGACCTCCCGCCAGGGCGTTGTCGAGTTCAACCACAAGGCCGTTGACGCTGCCAAGGCAAACGCCGACGCCACTTTCAACTTCGTCAAGGACATCATGTCCGCGAAGAGCCTGGCCGAAGCCATCGAGCTGCAGTCCACTTTCGCACGCTCCCAGTTCGACGCGCTGAGCGCCCAGAGCAAGGAAATGCAGGAGCTGGCCACCAAGCTCGGCACCGACGTTTCCGCTCCGGTCAAGGAAGCCTTCGAAAAGTCCTTCAAGGACCTGAAGGTCAACTAAGACCGCTTGCCGATGCCTCGTCTTCCTTGAAGAACGGGGCCCTCCGGTTCGCGCATTGACTGCTGCGACCATACGTTTCGCCCGGGGCACCGCCCCGGGCGTTCGCTTTTCAACAGTCCGATTTTTCCTGAAATTCCCGCTTGCCGGTTGGAAGAAACGGAGTTAGAAGACGCCCTTGCAAACAGCGCCCGGACCCGCCCGGTCCGCGCCGCCTGATGCCCTATGCAGACGTAGCTCAGTTGGTTAGAGCGTCGGATTGTGGCTCCGAAGGTCGGTGGTTCGAATCCACCCGTCTGTACCACTTCTCCCAAGAATTTAAGTCTTTCAACCGGTTTGCGGCACGCTCGATCATTGTGCGCCTTCCCGGACTCGGGCTTCAATAGCTTCTGAAGTTCCGCAGATCCCGAAGGAGCGAGCAATGTCCTATTATGATGCCCCCGGTCTTGGCGGACGTCTCCGGCGGCTGCCCGGGCAGTTGCTGCTGGCGCTGGTCAATGCAACGACGCTCCTGGTCATTGCCGCCTGCGTCTTGGCCCTGATCGTGTTGAACCGGGTGGACACGGCCGGTGCGCACATTGCAGGCACCGTCACCGAAGCCGCGCTGACGCGGCTGAACGTCTCGCCGGAAGCGTTCAAGTCCCGGCTCGACGGGCTGGACGGACAGATCGAGACCCTGTCGAAGCAGCTCGCCAATCCGGACCTGCAGGATCATTGGGAAATGGCGCAGCAGATCAAGGACCTGAACCGCAACCTCGCCGATCTCAAGCTCGCTGCTTCAGGCCTCGGTGAAGCCGGGCCCGAAGTAACGGCCGAGGCCTTCGAGCAGGCGGGGGAGATGCTGACGGGTGTACTCTATGCACTGCGCGGCTGCGAGCCGGTAGCGGAAGTGGCTGGGCCGTCAAGCTGACCGGCCCGCGCCTCGCCCGGTGTGACCTTGAACGTTGCCGGTGTGACATTGAACGTTGAATCGTCAAGAAGAGGCCGACCGCCGCCTCACGCCTGGAACACGTCCGCCCATTCGGGATGCTTCTGCCGCTGCGCGTTCACATAAGGGCAAAGCGGCACGATCTTCACCTGTTTTTCGCGGGCATCGGCAACCAGCCTTTCGACCAGCGCCTTGCCGACGCCGAGGCCGCGCATGCTGTCCGGAACGCCGGTGTGGTCGGCGATGATGAGATGTTCGTTGACGACGGAAAAAGTCAGCTCGGCGGGCTCGGAAACGCCGTCGACTTTGGCCACATAGCGACCTTTGCTGCCGGTTTGTTCCAGCGTGATGACGGGGGGAATTGCGTCGGACATGGTGGTCTCCAGAACGTGGTAACTGTGATGTCTCCCTCATCCTGAGGAGGACCGTAAGGTCCGTCTCGAAGGATGGGCGGCACACGTGAAACTGTGGCCCATTCTTCAAGACAGCGCGAACGCGCTTCCTCAGCATGAGAGTTCAAATGTAGCGGCGCCCTTACGCCCATGCCGCAATTATGCGGCCAGGTCGAACAGCAGGAATTCCGCGTCTTCACCGGCGGCAAGCGCGATAGCGCCCGCATCCAGAAGGCCGAGACCGTCACCGGCGGCAAGCTGCTGGCCGTTCACGCTGAGCTTGCCCTTGACGAGTTGCAGCCAGACCTTGCGGCCTGGCCTGATGTCATAGGCAAGGCTGCGGTCGGCAGAGAGCAGCGAGGCATAGAGGTCCACGTCCTGGTGGATCACCAGCGAGCCGTTGCGGCCATCGCGCGATCCGATCAGGCGCAGCGCATTCCGCCGTTCCTCTTCCGGGAAAGCCTTTTGCTCGTAACTCGGCGCGAGGCCGTCTTCTTCCGGAATGATCCAGATCTGCAGGAAATGGACCGGATCGGCGTCCGAGTGATTGTACTCGCTGTGACGCACGCCGGTGCCGGCGGTCATGCGCTGCAAGTCGCCCGGACGGATGACCGAGCCCGTGCCGAGGGAATCCTTGTGCTCCAGGCCGCCGGAGACAACGTAGGAGATGATCTCCATGTTCTGGTGCGGATGGGCCGGAAAGCCTGCGCTCGGGGCGACGCGGTCCTCGTTGATCACTCTGAGGGCACCGAAGCCGATATGGTTCGGGTCGAAATAGGAGCCGAAGGAGAAGGTGTGCCTGCTCTT
>ENA-ORCZ01000432-ORCZ01000432.1-marine-metagenome-genome-assembly--contig:-NODE-432-length-18935-cov-3.649114_pt1 | contig 18935 bp, 14 predicted proteins | sample MGYA00237785_ERZ508519 | MGnify/ENA primary metagenome ERZ508519 (study PRJEB26189, sample SAMN06268790) | marine metagenome | isolation source: Bioluminescent Bay, La Paraguera, Puerto Rico | place...
GCCGCCGGTATTGCGACTGCGTCGGCGGCGGAAATTGCGCCGGGTGGTGATTACGTTCTGATTTGCACCCCGGCAGGTATCAAGCTTGTATCTGTTGAGGCGCTTGAAGGTGTCGTGGCATCAACGGCGTCCGGTCAGGCTGACGAAATGCCGGCCCATGCGTTTTGCCCGCTTTGTGCAAACCATCACGGGGCGATGGCGGCGATTGATTTGCCCTATGTCGCGCCAGTGCCGGTCATTCATGATGTCAGCTATGCCAAGGCGATTGCCTTTGTCGCGGTCAATGACATCCCGCGCGGTCGCCATTCCCGGGCACCCCCGGTCTCCATCTGATTTCAAAGACTGATCAAAACACGATTACTGAAATCGCAGACCTGCGGATGCAGGCTGCTTATTGGATGGAATATCATGAAAAAGCTTTTTGCAATTGTTGCGACCGTGGCGTCGCTGTTTATCGTCACCAACGCCTTTGCCGCCGATATCGAAGTTAAGGATGCCTGGGCGAAGGCATCCAAGGGCATGGTGCGCAATGGTGCGGCCTTCTTTGATGTTGTGAATACCGGTGCCGCGGACCGCATTGTTAGCGTGCGCAGTGACCTTGCAGAACGCACCGAACTTCACACCCACATCATGGAAAACAATGTCATGAAGATGCGTGAAGTGGAGGGGGGCGTCGAAGTGCCGATGCATGGCTCTGTGCAGTTCAAACCGGGCAGCTATCACGTCATGTTCATTGGCCTGAACAACGCGCTTGAAGAAGGCGAGAAAATCGACATCACGCTGGAATTCGAAAAGGCTGGCGATGTGCCGGTGACCATTGACGTGCTTAACACCATGTCGATGGGCCCCAACGGTGGGGCCAGCATGGGGCATGGTCATGGCAAGATGAAAATGAACAGCAACTAAGGTTGCGCGACAGCCGAATATTCAAAGGGGGAAGGTTTGCGCCGACCCCCTTTTTTCGTCATGATGGGGCAACAAAAACGGTCGGTTACAGGGAGCCCATCATGTCTGACGACATCACTATTGACGATCTGATCGCCAAGCTTGGCCTGCAACCCCATCCGGAGGGCGGCTATTACGCCGAGACCTTCAGGGCGTTTGAAACCTGTAATCCCGGTAATCGCTATCTGGGGGTGCGCAGCACGGGAACGGCGATCTATTACCTTCTGACGCCCGATACTTTTTCAGGCATGCATATCCTGACCAGTGACGAGATTTTCCACCACTATATCGGGGATCCGGTCGAACAGCTTCAGCTGTTTGAAGACGGCACGCACAAGCGGGTCGAGATCGGAAAAAATTTGTTGGCCGGGCAAAAGCCGCAGATGATTGTACCCAAGAATGTCTGGCAGGGGGCGCGGCTTAAGCCCGGCGGCAGGTTTGCGCTTTTGGGCTGTACCGTGGCGCCGGGCTTTGATTTTGCTGATTTCTCGATGGGGAAACGTGCGGCACTCACCGCAAAATGGCCTGCGGCATCCGAGATGATTACAGCATTGACGCGCGACTGATCTTGCGGGTGCAGAAATGCGCAGGGGCGCAGCTTTGTAAAAAGCGCGCCCCCTTGCTCCCTTGTCTACCTGGATAACCAATTAGGCAATCCGGGCGATCGCCTGTTGTCAGGCGATTTCTTCGACCCGATGACACGCCACTTCGCGGCCCTCGAAATTGCGCAGTTCCGGGCGAACTTTCGCGCATTCCTCAGTCGCAAACGGGCAGCGTTTATGGAACGCACAGCCCGAGGGCGGATTGATCGGTGATGGCAACTCGCCGGTCAGCGGTTCTGCCTTCACACGTTGTGTCGGATCGATCTTTGGTGCCGACGCCAAAAGCGCCCGTGTATAGGGGTGCAGCGGCTTGGCAAAGATCTCGTCAGTTGGTCCCTTTTCAGCGACGCGACCGAGATACATCACCATGACGTCATCTGCAATATGTCTGACGACAGAAAGATCATGCGAGATGAAAACATAGGCGACATTCATCTCTTCCTGCAGGTCCATCATCAGGTTCAGAACCTGTGCCTGCACCGATACATCAAGGGCCGATACCGGCTCGTCCGCGACGATGACTTTCGGCTCAAGGATGAGGGCACGGGCAATCGCGATACGCTGGCGCTGACCACCGGAAAACATGTGCGGATAACGCTGATAGAATTCCGGACGCAGGCCAACCTTTGCCATGGTGGCATGGACGCGTTCTTCACGTTCCTTGCGGCCAAGATTATCCATGTTCAGAAGAACCGGCTCGGCCAGGATCTGGCCAACCTTTTTGCGCGGGTTCAGCGACCCATACGGGTTCTGGAAGATCATCTGAACGGTGCGGCGGAACTGTTTGGCTTCCTTGTCAGACAGATTGCCAACGGCATTGCCGTTCAGTTTCAGCGCGCCTGAGGTCGGCTTTTCAATTAGGGTTAGCTGACGGCCAAGGGTCGATTTGCCACAGCCAGACTCACCGACCACCGCTAGGGTCTTTTGCGATTCAAGCGTAAAGGAAACACCATCAAGCGCCTTGACCATGGCACTGGGTTTGCCAAAGCCACGATTGACCTCGTAGTGACGGACAAGATCATCGGATTCCAGAAGCGGAACACCGGGTTTGGTATCCAGAAAACTCATTACACAGTCTCCCCGGTGGTCGTATCGGCGGTCAGGCCGGTCGGCTGGCCCTGATCATTTAGCGGATAGAAGCAACGCACATCGCGGCCATTGAAGTCGGTGACCTCCGGGCGCGCTTTCACGCAGTGTTCATTGGCATAACGGCAACGCGGTGCCAGAAGGCAGCCCTGCGGGCGGTCATACTGACCGGGAACCACGCCGGGGATGGTCCGAAGACGGTCATGGCCTTCGGAACGTTCCGGCAGCGCTTCGAGCAGTGCCTGAGTATAGGGATGGCGGGGTGCGGCAAAGATGCTGTCAGCCGGGCCACTTTCAAACAGCTGACCGGCATACATCACCTGAATGCGGTTTGCGGCCTCCGACACCAGTGCCAGATCATGGGTGATCAGGATCAGGCCCATGTCGCTGTCTTCCTGCAATTTCAAAAGCAGGTCGATGATCTGGGCCTGAATGGTCACATCAAGGGCCGTGGTCGGTTCATCGGCAATAAGAAGGCGCGGGTTACACGCAATCGCCATGGCAATGACGATACGCTGGCTCATGCCGCCTGACAGCTGATGCGGGTAGGCGGTCATGCGCGACTTCGGATCGGGAATGCCGACCTGGTTTAAAAGATCAAGCGTGCGTTCACGACGTTGTTTTTTGTTGCCGCCCTCATGGACCTTAAGGGCCTCCATGATCTGGGCTTCGACCGTAAAGCACGGGTTAAGTGCAGACATCGGATCCTGAAAGATCATGGCGATGTCTTTGCCGGTGATCTCGCGGCGGCGTTTTGCCGGCATGGTGATCAGATCCTGACCATCAAAGGTCAGGGCATCCGCCGTCACGCGGCCGGGAAAATCGATCAATCCCATCACAGCAAGTGAGGAAACCGACTTGCCCGAACCAGACTCACCGACGATGCCAAGTACTTCGCCGCGATCAACAGAATAGCTAACAGAATCAACAGCACGAAACGGCTTGTCTTCGGAGCCGAACTCGACTGTCAGGTTTTTTACTTCGAGAAGAGCCATGACTTACCGTTTCATCTTGGGATCAAGGGCATCGCGCAGGCCATCACCCATCAGGTTGAAGGCAAGCACGGTGACAAGGATGCAAAGGCCGGGGAAGGTGATTACCCACCAAGCGGAGCCCACAAATTCACGGGCCTCGGACAGCATGGTGCCCCATTCCGGCAGCGGCGGCTGCGCACCAAGGCCAAGGAAGCCAAGGGCAGCAGCGTCAAGAATCGCACTTGAAATACCAAGCGTGCCTTGCACGATCAGCGGCGCCATGCAGTTCGGCAGGATATTGACGAACATCTGGCGGACATGACCGGCACCGGCAATCTGCGATGCGATGACATATTCCTTGTTAAGTTCGGATACGACCGAAGCACGCGTCAGGCGCACATAGTGCGGCAACTGGACGATGGCGATGGCCAGCATCGCGTTTTCAAGCCCCGGGCCGAGGATGGCGACAATCGCCAGCGCCATTACCAGGCTGGGCAGAGCCAGCATGATGTCCATCAGACGCATGACAGCGACTTCAACCCAGCCACGGAAGTACCCGGCCACCATGCCAAGCACGATGCCTGAAACCATTGACAGGATGACAACAAACACGCCGATTGAAACCGAGAGCTGTGCGCCATGGATAAGACGCGACAGGATGTCGCGGCCAACGGCATCTGTGCCAAGGATGTAGCGCGGGTCCGAGCCTTCCATCCAGATTGGCGGTTTCAGAAACGCAGTACGGTCCTGTGCAATCGGATCAAAGGGCGCAACCCATTGCGCTGTCAGCGCCAGAAACAGAATGATCGCGATCACGATCAAACCGACATAGGCACCACGGTTCTTTCTGAAATAGTCCCAAGTCTCGCGCAGCGGGCTCGGCGGCGCGCTGACGGGCTCAACGGCTGCTGCGGACGGGGTGGTGTTCTCGCTCATCTCACAGCTCTCCCTAGCGCTTGTAACGGATACGGGGGTTAATAATCCCGTACAGCAGGTCGACGATCAGGTTCACAGCCATCACGAGGAAGGCAATCATCAGAATGCCGCCCTGAATGGTCGGATAGTCGCGACGGTTCATGGCTTCGATGATCCATTTGCCGATCCCCGGCCAAGAGAAAATCGTCTCGGTCAGGATCGCACCGGCCAGCAGCACGCCGACCTGAAGGCCGATGACCGTGATCACCGGGATCAGGGCATTGCGCAGCGCATGCACCATGATTACCCGCATCGGCGCCAATCCTTTGGCCCGGGCAACACGGATATATTCCTCGCCCAGCACTTCGAGCATGGAGGACCGCGTCATGCGCGCAATCACAGCCATGGGAATGGTTCCAAGTGCGATGGTGGGCAGGATCAGGTGGCTGAATGCGCTGGCAAAAGCGCCTTTCTCACCACTCAGAAGACTGTCGATCAACATGAAACCGGTAACCGGTTCAAAGAAATACATGACCGAGATACGCCCCGAAATCGGTGTCCAGCCCAAGGTGGTGGAAAAGAACATGATCAGAAGAAGGGCCCACCAGAAAATCGGCATCGAATAACCGGTAAGCGATACTGACATGGTCAGGTGGTCAATCCATTTGCCGCGATGAATAGCTGCCAGAACGCCGAACGGAATGCCAAATATCACCGCGAACAGGATGCCCATTGTGGCGAGTTCGACGGTTGCCGGGAACAGAGTCAGAAATTCTTCGATAACAGGCTTCTTGGTCACAAAGGATTTGCCAAGATCGCCTTGGAAAAGGCCCATCAGGTAATCGAAATACTGAACAATAACCGGCTGATCAAAGCCGTATTGTGCCTTTAGTTCTGCATATCTAGCTGCATCAACGCCACGTTCACCAGCCATCATAAGAATGGGATCGCCGGGAATAAGGCGGATCAGGAAAAATACCAGAAGGGTGACACCGAAGAAGGTCGGGATGATGTCCCCCAAACGGCGAAACAGGAATCCTAGCATGCCATCGGGCCTTTTTATCTCCGGGCGGATCAAGCCGTCCGGATGTCTCTCTCTTTTTGCGGAATTGCAAAGAGGCCTGGAAAACCAGGCCTCTTTGACTAGATTTTAGGTGCGCTTACTCAGCGAGGTCTACACCATAGAAGATATGACCACCGAACGGATCGATCTTGTAGTCAACAACTTCGTTACGGATTGGCTCAAACACGATCGAGTGCGCGATGGTTGCCCACGGTGCTTCGCGTTTGAAGACAACCTGAGCTTCTTCGTACAGACGGGTGCGCTCGAGAACGTCCGAGGTGGTTTTCGCCTGCTGAATCAGGTTGTCGAACTCTTCGTTACACCACTGTGCGCGGTTTGAACCGCCAACAGCATCGCAACCCAGAAGAACTGCGAGGAAGTTGTCGGGGTCACCGTTATCACCGGTCCAACCGAGCATGAAGGTACCCTGTTCACCTTTTTTGGTGCGCTCAAGGTATTCGCCCCACTCGTAGGAAACGATTTCGGCATTCACACCGATCGCCGCCCAGTCAGCCTGAACGAGTTCTGCCATACGGCGTGCGTTCGGGTTGTAAGGACGCTGAACCGGCATGGCCCAGATGTCGGTGGTGAAGCCGTCCGGATAACCAGCTTCTGCCAGCATGGCTTTGGCTGCTTCCGGATCATAGGGATCATCAACGATGTCGTTGTTGTAGGACCAGATGGTCGGCGGAATCGGGTTTTTAGCGGCCGAACCGGCACCTTGGTAAACACCCTCGATGATGGCGTCCTTGTTGATCGCCATGTTCAGTGCTTTACGAACCTTCGGATCGGTGAACGGTTCTTTCTGGGTGTTGTAGCCCAGATAACCAACGTTCAGACCTTCCTGGCTCATCAGGTTGATGTCGGCATCTGATTCCATCGCGGTCAGGTCAGCCGGGTTCGGGTACGGCATGACATGGCATTCGCCAGCTTTAAGCTTCTGGTAGCGAACGGTGCTGTCCGGGGTGATGGCGAAGATCAGATTGTCGATCGCCGCTTTGCCTTCCCAGTATTCCGGGAATGCTTTGTAACGGATAACCGCGTCTTTCTGATAGGCGACCAGTTGGAACGGACCGGTGCCGACCGGGTTCAGGTCAACTGCTTCCGGGGTGCCGGCTTCCATCATCTTGTCAGCATATTCAGCTGACAGGACGGAGGCAAAGTCCATGGCCATGTTGGCGATGAACGGGGCTTCAGGACGGTTCAGGACAAATTTGACCGTGTAGTCGTCAACCTTGACAATGTCTTTGACCAGATCTGGCATCGACATCGCGTTGAAGTACTCATACGAGCCACCGGAAACACCGTGATACGGATGTTCTTTGTCGAACTGACGCATGAAGGTGAAGATCACGTCATCCGCATTGAAATCACGGGTCGGGGTGAAATCTTCGGTGGTGTGGAACTTCACACCTTTACGCAGGTTGAACGTATATTCCTGACCATCAGCCGAAACATCCCAGCTGGTCGCGAGACCCGGAACGATGGTGGTGGTACCGCGTTTGAACTGTACGAGGCGGTTGAAAACCTGACGCGAAGACGCGTCAAAGGTGGTGCCCGCAGTGTAAAGCGACGGGTTGAAGCCTTCCGGGCTACCTTCCGAGCAATATACCAGGGTTTTTGCCGAAGCGGCAGTCGGAGCAGCAAGTGCGGTGGCTGCAAGCAGGCCTGCACCAAGTGCCACTTTGACGAAATTCGCTTTCATTAAATGCCTCCCTCAAGGCTGGTCCGCGCAAATCAATGCTGTCTGCGTGACATTGATCCGGTCACGTTTGACGGCACATTTTGCAACGGACGAGGTTTACCCGATCCAACAGGTATAAATGTTGGCAATCGACGAGGGAAAGTAATCAGGGTTTCTGGGTATCGTCAACGGTTCCTGCGGGATTTTACGTAGTGTGCACGCAAGATTAAATGATGAATTTAAGTCAAGTGTTTGTTATTTTTATGAAATTCACCACCCGGTTTCGTCGAGGCAGACGTGCATTTTTTTCAAGGCTCGGCCGGTGAAATCGCTAAATCACGTGTTTAAAATGTGCTTTTAAACGATTCATATCTTATTGAATCATAATGATTCGTTTGATTTCACCCGGCCTTTTAGCCTCAATTTCTACCCTAGAGTGGTATTGAGTTTGGTGATTTGCACGATATCCGCGTTCCAGGCGGCAACAAATCGGTAAACATCTGCGCCAAGCGATGGCCAGCTGTGGAACATCAGGCCCGCATTGCGCAACTTTCCGGCCAGATCAAGCGACATTTTGACAAATAGCTCATTGCCGTTGGCGGCGTGGGCAAGTGTCGCGCCCTGCTTGATCAGGACGTCGGCAAGTGCCTGTGCGGCCGCATTGGCATGGGCGGCATTTTTCAGCCAAACGTCGTCTTGGATATAGGCCATCAGCTGTGTTGCCAGATAACGATGCTTGGAATGCAGATGGCCACTGCGTTTGCGCGCCTGCTCGATCCGCGATTTCAGGCTGGTGTCAAACAGGACAATCGCATCAACCGCCATCGCGCCGTTTTTGGTCGCGCCGAAGCTGATGGCGTCAACGCCGGCTTTCCAGGTGACGTCGGCTGGATGGCACTTGAGATGTGCCATCGCGTTGGCAAAACGTGCCCCATCCATAAACAGGCGCAGTTTATGTTTATGACATACGTCGCCAATCGCCTTGACTTCATCAACCGTGTAAACCGCACCAAGTTCGGTTGCCTGAGTGATCGCCACACATTCGGGCGACACTGAATGAACGCCGCGATCAACAAGACCGCTGACAAAGCCATCAAGGTCATCTGCTTCTAGTTTTGCTGCCGGGCCATCCATCGGCAAAAGCTTTGCGCCGCCCGTGAAGAAGGCAACGCCAGTGCTTTCGTCTTCATTGATGTGGGCTTCATGGTGGCAAACAACGCCGCCATAAGGCGACACAAGGGCGGACAGACTGATGCAGTTCGCCGCAGTGCCTGTGGCAACCGGGATCACGGCAACCTCTTTACCAAACAGTTCGGAAAAGGCTGCATCAAGTTGCTGGCTCGTCTCGTCGCCGCCATAGGCCGGGGCATTTGCCGATGCCTCTTTGGTTAGGGCTTCGAGAATTTCCGGGCAGAAGGGCGATACATTGTCCGAGGCAAAATTCATCTTAAATCTCGTCACTTTGGGTGGCGTTAGGGTGGCGTTCGGTCGGTGATATCACACGCAATCTGACTGAATGGCAAGTCCGCGCTAGTGTGCGATGGTTTCAGGCAACGCTTCGATCATCTTGATCGGACTATTCCAGGCACAGACAAACCGATAGGCATCAGGGCCAAGCGACGGCCAAGGCCGGAATATAATACCTGCATCACGGAGCTTTTCGGCCAACACATTGGTCATGTGAATAAATAGCTCGTTGCCCTGGGGAGCAAAGGCCGGCTTTGCCCCCAAGGTTGAAAGGGATTTGGCGAGTGCCTGTGCGCTTCGATTGGCATGACGGGCATTGCGCAGCCACAGGTCATCTTCAAGATAAGCCAGAAGCTGTGCAGCAAGATAGCGGTGCTTGGAAAACAGATGGCCGCCGCGCTTGCGGTTCTGTTCCGTTTTGCGCCGGAGTTCCGGATCAAACAATATGATCGCATCAACGGCCAATGTACCGTTCTTGGTGGCGCCAAAGCTCAGTACATCGACACCGGCTTTCCAGGTGATTTCAGATGGGGGGCAATCAAGGGCGGCAACCGCATTTGCAAAACGTGCACCATCCATGAAAAGCCGCATATTGTGTTTTTGGCAAACCGATCCGATGGCCTGAATTTCATCAACGCTGTAAACGGTTCCAAACTCGGTACTTTGCGTGATCGCAACACACTCGGGGTCCACCGAATGCATGCCGTTTGAAACATGGTTGGTCAAATAGGCATCCAGTGCGTCTGCTTCGATTTTTGCCGAAGGTCCGTCGATGCCCAGCAACTTCGCCCCGCCGCCGTAAAAGGCAACACCGGTGGATTCCGTGACATTGATATGGGCGTGGTGATGACAGACCACGCCGCCAAACGGCGACACCAGCCCCGAAAGCCCAATGACGTTGGCCGCCGTTCCGGTTGCAACCGGCACGACGGATACATCACGCCCGAACAATTCTGAAAAAGCTGCATCAAGCCTTTTGCTTTTGTCATCCGCGCCATAGGGCAGGGCGCTGGCATCGCTTTCGGCTGCGATAGCCGCAAGGATTTCCGGACAGATCGGGGTGACATTGTCTGATGAAAAGTTCATTGGGGCCTCAAAGGGATGACGTAAAAAGGCGCGCAGTTTGGCAAGGTAATACTGTTTGGTGTTTGGCCAAGATTGTGTGGATTTTGCGTGCTTGGCAAGTCAGCTATTTGCTGGTCGCGACAAACACCCCATCCCAATCGGCTGGTGGCGGCGTTTGTCTGAACAGAGCAATGCGGCTGGTGTAAAGATCATAAACGTCGCCAAGCTTCGCAAAATCGCGTGATGATTGCTGGCTTTCTGCAATCAAATTTTCGGCCTCGTCCCAGTTTCGGGCGCGATAGGCCGACAGCATGGCTGCGTGCAAACCGGCGAAGTTTTTGAACTGCTCTGTTGCCGCCATGTCCTTATCACCCAGAAGGGCAAAAATATGAAGTGCTTCGCTTTTGCCCTTAACCGCGATCAGATCAAGTTCGATCAGTGCAAAATCATCGCCAACCCGTTTGGCAACATCCTCGCCCAGAACGACATCGATGCCATAGTTCTTTGATTGGCCCTCAAGCCGGGATGCAAGGTTGACCGCATCGCCCAGCACCGAATAGTCAAAGCGCTGATCCGATCCCATGTTACCGACAAGACAATCACCGCAATTGATCCCTATGCCGACATTAAGCGGCAGGAAGGCTTCATTGGCCTGTTCTGCTTCCTGTTTGCGTTCGTCATTGAGCTTTCTAAGCGCATGTCGCATCGCAAGCGCGCTGTCACAGGCATTATGGGCATGGTTTTCAACATCCAGTGGCGCATTCCAGAACGCCATGATGCAGTCGCCCATATATTTATCAATCGTGCCTTCACGGTTCAGAATGCAGTCGCTCAGTGGTGTCAGAAGCCGATTGATCAGGCGCGTCAGGCCTTGCGGATTGGATTTGAAACCTTCGGATATGGCGGTAAATCCGCGGACATCACAGAACATCAAGGTCATATCACGGGTTTCCCCGCCCAGTTTCAGACGTTCGGGATGTTCGGCCAGTTGCGCCACCAATGCCGGTGACAGATAGTTGGCAAAGGCTGCGCGCACCTGACGACGTTCGCCTTCGGTTCGCATAAAACCAAGCGAACTGGTCGCAAGGTAAACGGCTGCCAGACCGACAATCGGATAGAGCGGATCGATGAGTACGAGTTTATCTGAATAGGCCCACCAGGAAATGCCAATTGCGCTGGTCGCAATCGCCAGACCAATCGCCGCTGGCCACACCGCACCAAGCCGCGGGACTGCCAGAATGAAAAACATACCAATGATCAGAAGGACCAGCATTTCGACTTCCGCCGCCCAATAGGGACGGGTCAGGAAATGCTCAAGCAGCATCTGTTCAAGCATCTCGGCATGGACTTCGACCCCCGGGATGACGCGATCAAGTGGGGTGGAGCGCAAATCAAGCAACCCGGCCGCACTCGTCCCCAGCAAAACCATTTTATTTTGCAGGATGTCTGTTCCGACCGTTCCGTTGAGGATATTTGTCGCCGAAAGATACCGGTCTTTCTGATGGCCGCTAAAATGCACCCACATATACCCGGCGCGATCCGTCGGAATGGTCAAGGCACCAACACGAACGGATGCGATGCCTTCGGAGCTTGTCCAGCGTGTGCTGCCGCTCGCCCCGGACATCCGCACCAGCATGGTCTTGGGAGCATTCTGTAAAACGCGCAGCATCTCCAGGCTAAGCGTCGGGTAAACTGGCTTGCCAATGCCTGGCTGTTCATAATCGATGGCAGCCATCAACGGCACACGCCGCACAATCCCGTCCTGACCTGGCGAAACATTCACCAGCGCGTTGCCGGTTGCTGCCGCCTCAATAATATCAAGGTTTCTGGCTGCACTTGGCAAGACCGGAACAAAATCGGAAAGCTTGCGACCTGCCTCGCCTGCGGCACTGAAATTCCCGACCTGGCGGGGAAGGGCGTCAAACTCACCATTGCGGAGCTGAACCGCGGTGACCACGTTGCCGGTGCCCTTGATGAATTGGGCAAATAGCTGATCGTGATCGGGCAAGGCCTTTGCCATTTCCGCAATACGATCACGCTCGGTGCTCTGCGGCCAATCGTCGATCACACGGGATGGTGATGTACGATCAGGTTCGGCAAAAACCATATCAAAGCCAACGACACGCGCCCCATTTGCACGCAGGCGATAAAGCAGCTCCGAAAGCTTGGTGCGCGGCCAAGGCCATTGGCCTTCGTTTGCCAAGCTGCGCTCATCAATATCAACAATCCGCACCCCGACATCTTCATAAGCGCGCGGTGCAATTTGTTGATAAAGGTCGAAAACCGTTAAACGCAGCTGATCAATCACCGGCACATTCTGCCAGCGCAAAACGATGCAGGTGAACAATATGATCGAAGGGATCAGGTAATGCTGAAAACGCAGGACGCTGTTTCTATTCATGAGCGTTTTTCAACAGCTGCGCAGACAAAATCAATTGAGCGTTGCTGAACCAGATGCGCCAGAACTTACCGCCGTCGTTGTTAGTTTAAAATCAACATTCTTGGCATCCGTGAAGGTCGCTGTGGCATTGCATCCGCCGTCGTTGCAGGGATCGTTTGCCTCAAAGTCACTTCCAGAGAATTTAACTGCGCCGCTCGAACCGGAGAAGTCGACTGTGCCAGTTTTCATTTCGCCTTCTCTTGCGGGAGCTAGATCGGTGCTCCCGTCCTTTATGTTGTTAAAGGTGACAGACAACTCTCTATTCAAAAAATTAACCGTGGTGACAAAGTTATATGACAGACTACCGTTACTGACTGCGATAGAGCCTGTTGTGGCACTGCCGCTTGTTATCTGACGCAGGCCATCATAAGTGAATGTTCCCGATGAACCCGGCGACGTGTTTTGCGTATTGTTGTTCAGGATGGTCGTGGTTTCAGTAACATTCTGGGCGCTGTTAACCGTTCCCATTTGCACCATGGCGACGTCAATGGCCTGTGCGCTGGTTGCGCCTGTCTGGTTTTGCGCCTGTCCGGTTTGCTGGCTCGTGACAACAGGCTGCTGTGTGGTGGATGAGGTCGAGCTTGCACCTGACCCGGAATCCGAGCCACCACCAAGTGATGCGGTACGCACAACATTTGCCGAAAAATCAAAAGTCGCGGCACTGGTCGGGAAACGTGTGGGCGTGGTGACGTTGATGTCTGAGACAAAAACGCCAAAGTTTTCGCCAGTCACGCTTTGTGAGCCGCCATTCTGGTTAAAGGCGGCAAAGGCGCCGGGGCGCGATGTCGTGTCATTACGCGACAGGCCGGGGCCTTGGTTCACAGCCATGAAAACCAGCTGGTTTGCGGTGTTTGCGTCGGTGGTATCAAAACTGCCCGGTACGATCTCGTTTGCCTGTTCGGCGGTCATGGAGCGGATCAGGCCAATGGTGCCGCGAATACCGATCGAGCCGACCGGCAGGTTCACATCCATGCTCGATGGATTGTTGAGCGGGATTTTACCGGTGACAAAGCGCATCACGCCCTTGGCCATATCGGCGACAATGCGTCCGTCGCCGGTGGCCGGGTCATAAACGAACTCGTCAATCGCAACGTCACTGTTTGGTCCGATGGTAAACACCGTTTCGTCAAGCAACAGCACCTGCATGCCCGAGTTGGCTGACGTGACGATCCGATCCCCCAGATAGACGGGCATGCCACTTTCAACCAGAATACCGACTTCGCCGGTGACTTTGGAAAGTGTGATTTCACCGGTCACAGCGGCCGAGACGCCCGCCATTTCGGCTTCAAGTTCTGCACTGGCGGGTTTGGATGCCATCAAGACTGTTGCGGCAATCAAAGGTGCACAAAGCAGCGTTGTGACGGCAAATCGACGGATTGTCGCATTCGATTTCAGGGGCGAATATTTGGCCTTATGCATCACTAGAACTCCCAGCGGCGTGTCAGAAATACCTGTGCACGTGCGTTATGGTATTCGTAGTTGGGAATGTTTGATTCTGTGTTCAGATACTCCCCGGTGACCGACCAGTTGATCGGTGCCAGAAAGCCAAGTATCTGATTTGCCGTTTCGCTATCCCCAAACAAGTCGGTCGGCAATATCGTCGAAAGCGGTGCACCGTATGTCAGGCGGGTCCGAGTACTGCGATCCGTGCGATGTTGTGGCGAATTGCCGGTTGTCAAAAAATCCGGATCCCGGTACTGGTCCAAGCCATAGCGGATGCTTCCGCTGATGTAACTTCCCCCGCCAAACAGATAAGCATGGATCAGCTCGCCGCTCAAGCTATTGTAACTGTAATAGTTTCTGGCGGCATCCTTCATCCCGGCCGCAAAATTCAGCGTCGTACGATGATTCGGCGACCAATTGTAATTGCCACCGATCCGTGCGCCATAGCGCTGACCGGAATGCAGGCGAAGCGCACTGGATTCAGATGTGTTCTGGTATCGCTCGTCAGAATAGCTGATATCACCGTTCAGGTTAAAGAACGGGCGCACGTTCCAGTCCAGCCGCAGACGGCCGGTTCTGGCGGTTAAGTACTTCTCGCGCGAAAGCGACTGTGCGGTCTGGCTGAGTGTCGGGGTCAGCATCCAGTATCCGCCGCGAATACGTGCGCCGATTTCTGCCGAAAAGGATCCAAGGTCCAGCGCGTCGAGCTGAACCTGGTCACTACCATAACCGGTTAGACTTGCAAAAACCTCGTGGCCTTCCTGATAGCCAAGGTCATAGCTGACATCATAGCGAAGCGCCCCGATATAGGCGATGTCATTATTAGGTTTGTCGCCGCTTGCGGTGATGGTCGTCGGCGTGCCGGTCAGAAGCTGGACCTTGTCGTTCGGGGCCGCGTTGCGGTTGCTGTCAATCTGGCTTCCCAGTGTCAAAGTCAGGCTTTGTGAAAGGCGCTTGCGGCGTCGCTCGATGGCGCTGACATACTGACGGATATTGGCTTCGACATCTGGCGAGATATCCATTTGCAACAGCCGATCAAACTGGCTGCGGGCCTCGTCCAGGCTATCAAGGCGATAAAGAACAATCGCGTAATAAAGGCGTACCGGCGCAAGGTCAGGATCCAGCACAAGAATGCGTTCAAGGGTTGCCGATGCCCCGCGGACGTCGCCACGCGCCAACTGCGCCTTGGCCCACCGGAAGTTAAGGACGATGTCATCGGGGTTTGCAAGGATGTCAGCATAAGTAATGTCGCCGCCATCATCGGTACTCAGCAGAAAGTTCGCCCGTGCGGTGACATCGGTCAATCGCTCGAAATCTTCGGAAAACTGTCGTGCTTCGTCTGTGCGCACATCAATGCTTTGCTGTGCACGAACCGCACTTGTTCCGATTGCAAGTGACGTTAGACCCGCTGCGATAAGCGCGGTAACGTACTGCCATCTGCCTGTCGTCAAACTGCTTTCCTACCATTGGCAGGTCACGGCAGTCATCGGGCACAAGTAAAGTCACGCGGAAATGCTTGCGACGAAACCCGATGGGCGACCATAACCTGTTTGGAAACGATCCAATCAGATTATGGTCTTTGAAAAGGCAGGGATAGCCATTCGGTAGGTTGGTGTTCCCATGCGTGGGAGGATAGTATTTGACTCCTTACGTATAGTAAATTTATCGAAAGGTGGTTTTGAGTCTATCCATAGGTCACTCAGGGTTATACCGCAGTGCCACCAACAGTGAGGCCATCAATGCGCAGTGTTGGTTGTCCAACCCCAACAGGTACGCCTTGCCCATCCTTGCCACAGGTGCCGATGCCGTCATCAAGCGCCATGTCATTGCCGATCATGGAAACCTTGGTCAGGCTGTCTGGCCCGTTGCCGATCAGGGTCGCGCCCTTGACCGGTGCGCCGAGCTTGCCATCTTCGATCAGATAGGCCTCCGAGGCAGAAAACACGAATTTTCCGGACGTAATGTCGACCTGACCACCGCCGAAGTTGACGGCATAGATGCCCTTTTTCACCGAGGCCAGAATTTCTTCCGGCTCCTTGTCGCCACCAAGCATATAGGTGTTGGTCATGCGTGGCATCGGGGCGTGGGCATAGGACTGACGACGGCCGTTGCCGGTGGATTTCACACCGGTCAGGCGCGCATTCAGGCGATCCTGCATGAAGCCCTTCAGGATGCCATCCTCGATCAGAACGGTTTTCTGGGTGGGGGTGCCTTCATCATCAATTGAAAGCGACCCACGACGGTCATGGATGGTGCCATCATCAACCACCGTCACACCCGGCGAAGCAATTCGCTGACCCAGAAGCCCGGCGAATGCGGAGGTGCCCTTGCGGTTAAAGTCGCCTTCAAGGCCGTGACCAATGGCTTCGTGCAGCAAAATGCCCGGCCAACCCGGGCCAAGCACCACGGTCATTTCGCCAGCCGGGGCGGCAACAGAATCAAGGTTCACAACCGCCTGACGGAGCGACTCATCAACCGCCTTTTTCCAGGTTTTTTCATCAAAGAACCCGTCATAACCAATACGGCCACCTTCGCCGTGCGATCCGGTTTCCATGCGGTCACCCTGTTTGACGACCACCGAGACATTGAAACGGACCAGAGGGCGAATATCGCCAATACGCTGCCCGCCGGAACGCCAGATCTGAACTGCCTGCCAATTGCCTGAGATTGATGCCGAAACCTGCACCACACGCGGGTCACGCGACCGGGCATAGGCATCAATCTGCGCCAGAAGATCGACCTTGGCCTCAAAGGTTGCTTCACCCAGCGGGTTCACATCGGAATAAAGCGATACATTGGTGCCGATCGATCCCAGATCAACCTTGCCCGAGCGGCCCGATCCAACCGCCTTGACGGTTTCGGCGGCACGCGCAACTGCGTCATTGGAGAGTTCATTGGAATGCGAAAAGGCGGTGGCTTCATCCGCGACAGCGCGCAGTCCAAAGCCCTGTGCGGTATCAAAGTTCGCACTGCGCAGGCGGCCATCATCCCAGACAAGGCTTTCGGATTGGCGATATTCAAGGAAGAGTTCCCCGTCTTCGGCAGAGCTGAGTGCATCATTGACCTGTGATTCAAGCCGGTCGCGATCAAGATCGCCCTTGGCGAAAAACAGATTGTCGGTGGTGCGAAGATCGGTCATGGAACCTCCTTGGGGCCGGAATTGTTCGGCCAGAGAAAATGTCTTTCCCTGTATAATATTCCAGTTAAGGCAGTATTTTCCCTTACTCAATTTAGGGTTTCTGATGCCTTCGACTTTCGTCTATACAGGTACTTGTTCGGGCACAGGAAAAAATCAGGACCCGAGTGGTTTATATAGACCGCAATAACCAATTATGAAAGCCCGTGGCAATGTTTGTCGAACATCCCCAGCGCGTCGCCCTTCATAATGAAATTCATGCCCGACCGTTTGGTGGTGTGACCAGCCCGGCGCGGTGTTCCTGTCTTGCCTTTCAAACGGGTGAAGACCTTGATGACGCGGTGCGCGACCATTTCACCGCCTTTTGCCACCGATATAGCCTGACGCCGCCGGCCGCAGACCAAAAATATTTTGAAGCCGCCTGTGATGGGTTTTCCGTTATCTGGGAACGGCACGCGGAATTCACGGTCTATGTCTTCAAACGTACCGAGCCATTCGATAATCCATTCGAAGACCCGGTGATCAATCTTGTGCCGCGCGACTGGCTGGCTGAAACACCGGGGCAATTGCTGGTGGGCTTGCACATCGTCGTCGACAAGGCTGAGCGGAGTGAGGATGAACTTTCCCGGCTGTTTGATCATAATGGCCTGACCGGTAGCCGCATATTGGGCGGCACCGCACAGGTCTGGACGGACTTTCGTCTGCATGGCGACGGGTTTGGGCGCATCCTGATCAAGGATTGCGGCCTCGAACACCTTCAGGCCGGGCGTCTGGTGCAGCGGCTTAAGGAAATTGAAGTCTATCGCATGATGGCGCTGCTGGCCTTTCCGTTGGCGCATACGGCGACACCCAAGGTGTCGGAAATTGATACCCGACTGTCGGAAATCACCGCTGAAATGGCGAGTAAAACCCAAACCAATGACGAAGAAACACTCGCCAAACTGACCGATCTTGCCGCCCAGACCGAGGAAATGGCGGCATCGCTTAATTACCGCTTTAGTGCCGCACGGGCCTATTACCGCATCGTGCAGGCGCGCCTGGGTGAATTGCGTGAAGAACGGATCGAAGGCATGCAGACCATTGCCGAGTTTCTCGAGCGCCGATTGGCCCCGGCCATGCGGACTTGCCAGAACATCGGGGATCGGTTGGAGGTTCTCTCGAAACGTGTTGCACGGGCCAATAACCTGCTGCGCACCCGGGTTGATATCCTGCTTGAGGCACAGAACCGCGACCTTCTGGCCAGCATGGATCGTCGGGTGAAATTGCAGCTTCGCCTGCAACAAACCGTCGAGGGGCTGTCGGTCGCGGCCATCACCTACTACGCGGTCGGGCTTCTGGGCTATCTGTTCAAGGCGATCAAGGATACCGGCGTTCCGATCAATGACCGGGTCGCCACAGGTGTCGCCGTACCGCTCGTGCTGGGTGCGATCTGGTTTTCGATGCACCGCATCCGTAAGGCCCTGCACAAGGCAGACGACTAGCTTCGAAGCCGATAGGCGGCATAGGTTGCGGTACCGACCAGAACAACAGCCCCGGCCTGATGCGCGACACCAAGCGGCAACCAGACAACGCTCAGAAGCGTCGAAATGCCAAGGGCAACCTGCACGCAGGCCGCCATCAGAACCAGATGGGTGGCAAAGCGTTGCTTGGCATCAAGGCCCCATTTGCCAGCAGACCACCAAAAGACCAGCACCATGACAAAGGTCAGTTTCGCCAGCCAGCGGTGATCCCACTGTACAGTCATGTGATCTTCGAATGGTGCCAGCCATGTCGGATCAAAGACATAAAGCCCGTCCGGGATCAGTTGACCATCCATCAGCGGGAAGGTGTTGTAGACATGCCCGGCATTAAGACCAGCGACAAATCCACCAGACAGGGCCGTAAACACGATCAGGCCCAGTAACTGCCAAGCACGCTTTGACGAGCCCGTCGATGCGCTGCGCGGGCTCAATTGCTGCAGGGCGACCCAAAGCAGGGCGATGAAAATCACCAGTGCCAGTCCGAAATGCGCGGTCAGGCGATACTGGCTGACGTCTGGTCGATCAACCAGACCGCTCATCACCATGTACCAGCCCATCAGACCCTGCAGACCACCAAGGATGAAAAGCCCCCAAA
>ENA-ORCZ01000433-ORCZ01000433.1-marine-metagenome-genome-assembly--contig:-NODE-433-length-18791-cov-2.697660_pt1 | contig 18791 bp, 9 predicted proteins | sample MGYA00237785_ERZ508519 | MGnify/ENA primary metagenome ERZ508519 (study PRJEB26189, sample SAMN06268790) | marine metagenome | isolation source: Bioluminescent Bay, La Paraguera, Puerto Rico | place...
CAGCCTCGGCGTGATCCTCGCCGAGATGCTCACCGGGACCAACCCGTTCCGCGCCAGCAGCTATCCGCAAACCGTGCTCAACCACGTGCAGATGCCCCTGCCGCAGCTGCCGCCGGCGCTGGCGGGCTACCAGCCGCTGCTCGATCGCATGCTGGCCAAGCTACCGGACGAGCGCTTCGCCAGCTGTCGCGAACTGCTGGCCGCCATCGACACCCTCACCGAACCGGACATGGACCAGACGCGCATCGCGCCGGCCGTCCTCATCGAAGCCAAGCCCAGTCGCCGTCGCCGGCGGAGTGGGCGCGGCCTCGGCCGCTGGGCTGCGATCAGCGCAGCCGTGGTGGCCACGGTGGCCGTGCTCGGCTTCGGTGGTTACCAGTGGTGGCAGTACAGCCGCATCAGCGACTTCCTCGGCCGTGCCGAATCGCGCCTGGCCGTCGGGCAGCTGACCACGCCCGCCTTCGACAATGCCGACTACTACTTCCGCCAGGCCCTGCGCCTGGATGCCGATAACCCCGAAGCGCTCGACGGCCTGCGCCGCGTGCTAGATGCGCGCATCGCCGAAGCCCTGGAACTGGCGGCACAGCGACTGGCCAGCGACCAGCTGCTGGAGCCGGTCGAAGACAGCGCCGTCCACTATTACCAGCAGGTGCTCGGCTGGCTGCCGGAGCATCAGGCCGCACGCGAAGGTCTGACACGGGTCAGCGAACGCTATGTCGAACTTGCCGAATCGGCCTATTCACGGCGCGAGTTCGCCCTGGCGTTGGAATATATCCAGCAGGGTCTGGAGGCCGCGCCGCAATACGCACCGCTGCTGGCACTGCACGACGCCCACGCTCAGCGCGTTGCCAAAGCGCGTGCGCCACGACCCAAGCCGCGTACCGCCGCCAGCACCTCGCGCACGGCGCCAACAACCACGCAAAGCTCCCAGGCGCCGGCCAACCCGGTCAAGCGCCTGTGGAACCGGATCTTCAACCAGTAATCACGGGCGATCGCTCGGCTCGCGCCCGATCGCCTCTCTGCTCAGGGTGATTCAGAGATGCTCAGGATTCATTTCGTCGACAACCGGCAGAGCCCCATCTGGCTGGCCGATGAACGTTTCACCCTCGGCTCGGACCGCAGCAACAAGCTGGTCGCGAACGATGCCGGGATAGAGCCGTTCCACGCCGAACTGCTGCTGGAACACCGCTTCTACTACCTCACCGACCTCGGCACGGTGGGCGGCACCTACGTCAACGACGAGAAGGTCGGCGAGCGCTACCAGATTCGCTCCGGTGATCGCCTGCGGCTGGGCACGCTCGAACTGCAGATCGTCGATCCGGCCAAGGCCGGCGCCAAGGTGGCGTCCGCGCCCCGCTGGTTGCTGCAGGTAGTGAAGGGCGAGAACCAGGGCCACAAGTACCACATCACCGGCTCGATGACCTTCGGCCGCTCGGTGAAGTGCGAGCTCTGCTTCAGCGACGCCGAACTGTCGCGCCGCCATGCCGAGTTCTTTCTCAAGGGCGACGTGCTGGAGGTGAAGGACCTGGCCTCGGCCAACGGTGTGTTGGTGAACCGGCAGAAGGTCAGCACCGCGGTGCTGCAGCCGGGCGATCAGATCCAGCTGGGCAACACCACGCTGTTGGTGATCGGGCCGAAGGTCAGCGCGCCGGAAGTCGTCGACGAGGACGCCACGGTGTTCGTTCGCGCCGCTGACCTGCCCACGCCTGCGCCCAAACCCGCACGTCCGCGCCCGGCTACACCGAACCCGTTGCATGCCGCCACCACAGCGGCAGCCGTGATACCCGCTGGCGACCCTTCGCGCAGGTCCGGCTGGCGCATCGGCCTGCTGCTCGGGGTACTGGCAGCAGCGCTCGTCGCAGCCCTCCTGGCGCAAAGGATGTTGTAGTCGTCAGCGTTCGACCACAGCGCTCAACGAGTTCGTCAGTTTCCGCCCGAGTCGCCATAGACGTCGCGCCAGCTCCAGCCATCCGATTCAAGCAAGGCACTCAGCAGCCTGCGGCGTTCGTCGGGCGCCGCGATGGCGACGCGGTCTTCATCCAGCGGTATGGCTGCGGCCGCCAACGGCGTCAGATCGACATCACCCTCGCCCACGCTCGGGCGGGTTCGACCAAGGTAGCTGGCACGTTGCAGCTCCAGGTGCCGAGTCACCGCCGAACCCAGCATCTGCCGTTTGAGCCGATCCTGGGGGATCTCGGCACTGACGCTTTGCAGCAGCCTCAACACCTCATTGAGCGTAACCACCGCCGGCACCACGTTCTTGCCGGCATCGCAATTGTGAAAGCACTGGATCACCGGGTACGCATGATGGTTCAGGGTGTGCTGGACCAGCATCTGCCGCAGCTCCGAGACGTTGTCGTAGAAACTGGAGAAATCCGCACCATTCCAGCTGTTGACCAGGATTTCCTGCGGCGTCCGGCCCATGCTGCTGACCAGTAGGCTGAGCTGGTTCTGCAGACTGACCGCCGACAGCACCGGAACGATATAGGTGATCGCCGCAGTGATGAACGTCAGGCCGCAGAACGCGGCGGCGCTGGTCAGCACACGCCAGCCGTCCGCGGCTGCGGCGTAGTCGCCAACGCCCAGCGTTGAAAGGGTGAAACCGGCGTAGTAGAAGGTTTCCCACAAATCGGCAGGCAGCTTGGTCGCGTCGTCGACAATCGAGCCGGGGTGTGAGGCAAAAAGCAGGAACAGGCTCGCCCAGAGGCCCAGGATCCAGCTCAGCAGCACCAAGAGCACGACGAATTGTCCGGCATACTGCAGCACTCCGGATCGCCCCTGGCGCCCCGCCGCCCTGAAGAAAAGCGCCCATACCGACCGAGTGACAGCGTTGGTGAGCATTCCGCCGCCGCGTGTCGAAAGCGTGGTCTTGATGATGTCGGCGGCAATGAGCAGAAACAGCAGGATGCCGAGGGTGAATAGCGCCATGAGCTTGAAGCCTTGCTCCTTGATCAGGGTTCACCGATTAGGAAAAGCGAAACGCTCCACAAGTTCACCCGGCGCGCTCCGCGCAAGCAACCCACCCGCACAGCTGGCGGTGCCGGTTTCAGCCAGGCCGTGTGCTGGCCCCACCGCTGCGACGCAAAGCAGCCACGCCCTCGACGACCAGAACGCCGATTGCCGCCCAGATTGCCCCATAGGTCAGCCACTGGCCTGCCACGATGGTCTCGCCGAGCAGCAACGCCACCACCACCAGCAATACCGGTTCGACGTAGCTGAGCAGGCCGAACAGGGCCAGGTTCAGGTCTTTGCTGGCGACGATCATCAGCGCCAGGGCCAGCGCACTGAGCGCACCGAGGCCGGCGATCAGCACCAGCAGCCGCGGGCTGGCGGTCAGCAGCTGCAAGGTGTCACGGTCGGCGACGGCGAACAATGCGGCGACCGGCAGGCTGATCACCAGGTCCAGCCAGAGGCCGCCTAGATTGGCGGTGCCCATCCTGCGGCGCAGGGCGAAGTAGCACGGATAGCCGAGGGCGACCGCCAGCACCGGCCAGGACAGCGACGCGGCGCCGAGCAGTTCGTTGCCGACGCCGATCGCGGCGAGCAGGCAGGCCAGGCGCTGCAGCCGGCTGATCGCCTCGCCGAACAGCAGCCGCCCGGTGAGCACCAGGGTCAGCGGCAGCAAGAAGTAGCCGAGCGAGACGTCCAGGCCGTGGCCGTTGATCGGCGCCCACATGAACAGCCACAGCTGCAGCCCGACCAGCGCGGAAGACAATGGCAGCGCCAGCCACAGCCGCGGCTCGGCGGGCAAGCGTGCAACAATCTGCCGTACCTCGCCCCAGCGGCCGATGGCGAGCAACAGCAGTGCCAGGCAGGGGGCGGTCAGCAGGATGCGCCAGCCGTAGACCTGCTGGCCGTCCAGCGGCTCGAGCAGCGTGGTGTAGTAGTACAGCGTGGCGAACAGCGCCGAGGCGCCGAGCGAACTGGCCACGCCCGGCAGACTGTTGTGGCTGTGCATGGCTCGTTCCAGATGAGAGGCCGGCCCTGAACTCAGGGCTCGACCTGGCTCCACTGCTTGTTCAGGCGCTTGTCGGATACCGGCATTTTCGTACCCAGCTGCTGTGCCCAGAGCGAGACGCGATATTCCTCGAGCATCCAGCGATAGAGCGCCAGTTCAGGATCGCGCTTGCCCTCCTGCTGGTGCTTGTGCAGCCGCGCCTGGTACTGCTCCCAGTAGCCGCCCAGCTCGCCGGACCAGACGCGGTCGCGCTGCAGCTGCGCGCCGATCTTCTCGAAGCGTTGCTCGATGGCCTTCAGATAGCGCGGGTATTCCTTCAGCCACTCGGCCGGCGTCTCGCGAACGAAGCGCGGATAGACCAGGTTGGCGAGCTGCGCCTTGATGTCGTTGAGCGCCACCGCCTGGGCCAGGTCGATCTTGCCCTTGAAGCGCTTCTGCAGGCCGTGCCAGTGCTTGAGGATTTCCAGCGTCAGCCGCGCCAGGCGCTCGGCGTGGGCGGCCCAGTCGCCGCGCCTCTTCTCGGCCAATGAGGCCAGCGCCGCACCGTCACGCGGCAGCTGGGCCTCGCCGTCGAGGATGCAACTGTCCAGGCTGGCCAGCAGGATGTCCTCGACCAGCGCATCGACCTTGCCCATGTCGCGGTAGAGCAGGCCCAGCTCGGTAAGGCCCGGCAACTTGTTGCGCAGGTACTTGGCGGGTTCCGCCAGCTGTTGCAGCAACAGGCGCTGCAGGGCGCGGCGGTGCTGCCACTCGGCCTCGGCCTGGGTCGGGAAGCGCGCCTCCTTGACCACCCCGGCCTCCTCGACCAGCGCCGGGAAGACCGTCATCGACAGGCCGGCCATCTTCGCCTGCGCCTTTTCCGCGACCTGGGCAAAACCCTTGGCCTCGACCGGCTTCTGCTCGGCCTTCTGCTGCGGCGGCGCCAGCGCGGCCTGGCTGGCCTCGGCGAAGCGCGCCGTCAGCTCGGCCAGGTCACGGCCTTCGCCGAGGAACTTGCCGCGCGCATCGACCACCTCGATGTTCATCTTCAGGTGGTTTTCCAGCCCGGCAGCGGCCTCGGCCCAGGCCTCGTCCGGCACGCGGGCGCCGGTCATGCGGGTGAGCTCGCGGCCCAGCGCCTCGGGCAAGGCGCCTTCGCCAAAGCTGATCTTGGCCAGTGCCGCGCCGACGAAGTCCGGCACCGGCACGAAGTTCTTGCGGATCGCCTTCGGCAGGCCGCGCACCAGTGCGACCGCCTTCGCCTCGATCAGCCCGGGCACGAGCCAATCGAGCCGCTCGCGGCGCAGTTGCGGCAGCAGCGGCGCCGGCACGCGCAGGGTCACGCCGTCGCGCGGGTGGTTGGGTTCGAAGTGGTATTCCAGCGGCAGCTGCAACTCGCCGATGCGCAGGTGATCCGGATACTGCGCGGCGGTGACTTCGCGCGCCTCGCGGGCGAGCACGTCTTCCTCGCGCATGATCAACAGCTGCGGGTCTTTCTGGCTCTCGCGCTTGTACCAGTTCTCGAAGCTGGCGGTCTGGTAGATGTCCGCTGGCACCCGCGCATCGTAGTAACCGAACAGGGTTTCCTCGTCGGCGAGGATGTCGCGACGCCGCGCCTTGGCCTCAAGCTCGTCCATGCGCTCGAGCAGCTCGCGGTTGGCTGTCAGCGCGCGGGCACGGCTGTTGATCTCGCCACGCACCAGGCCCTCGCGGATGAACAGCTCGCGCGCCGCCGGCGGGTCGATGGGCCCGTAGTGCACCGGGCGGCGGCCAACCACGATCAGGCCGTAGAGCGTCACCTGCTCGTAGGCCACCACCTGGCCGCGCTTCTTCTCCCAGTGCGGCTCGAAGTGGTTCTTCTTGACCAGGTGGCCGGCCAGCGGCTCGATCCAGTCCGGTTCAATCTTGGCGACCATGCGCGCGAACAGCTTGGTCGTTTCCACGAGTTCCGCGGCCATCAGCCAGTTGGGCTTCTTGCGCCCGATCACGCTGGAAGGATGCACCCAGAAGCGCCGCTGGCGGGCACCGAGGAAGTCGCCCTCCTCGGTCTTGTTGCCGATCTGGCTGAGCAGGCCGGCAAGAATCGCCTTGTGCACCGCGGCGTAACCCTTGGCCTTCTGCGCGGCCTCGCTGGCTTCGGCCTGCTGGCGGACGATGGCGTTGACCTTGTTGTCCTTGGTCGGCGCGGGTTGGGAAGTGGCCTCGGCCGGACGCGTGGAAGAGGCTGCGCCGTCTTCCACCCTACGTGCCTTGGCGGCGTGCTGTGGTTGGCCGGAGCCATCCGCCGACCTGCCCGAACCAAGCTTGAGCCCGCGCACGATCAGCGTCAGCTGGCGATGGGCGTCGCGCCACTCGCGCAGGCGCAGGTAGTTGAGGAAGTTCTTTCGGCACCAGCTGCGCAGCGCATTGGAGCCCAGCGCCTGGCGTTGTTCCTCGAAACCACGCCAGAGGTTGATCAGCGCGGCGAAGTCCGAGTCCGGGTCCTTCCATTGCGCATGGGCCTGGTCGGCGGCCTGCTGGCGGTCGGCCGGGCGCTCGCGCACATCCTGCACCGACAGCGCGCTGGCCACGATCAGCACCTCGGCCAGACTGCCCTGCTGCGCGGCTTCGAGCAGCATGCGGCCCAGGCGCGGGTCGATCGGCAGCCGCGCCAGCTGGCGTCCCAGCGGCGTCAGCTGGTTCTCGCGGTTGACCGCCGAGAGCTCCTGCAACAGGTTGAAGCCGTCGCTGATGGCCTTGCCATCCGGCGGCTCGATAAAGGGGAAATCCTGAATGTCGCCCAGGCGCAGATGCAGCATCTGCAGGATCACCGCGGCAAGGTTGGTGCGCAGGATCTCCGGGTCGGTGAATTCCGGGCGGCCGAGGAAATCCTCCTCGCTGTACAGGCGAATGCAGATACCCGGCTCGACCCGCCCGCAGCGACCCTTGCGCTGGTTGGCGCTGGCCTGGGACACCGCCTCGATCGGCAGGCGCTGAACCTTGGCGCGGTAGCTGTAGCGGCTGATGCGGGCGGTGCCGGAATCGATCACGTAGCGGATGCCCGGCACGGTCAGCGAAGTCTCGGCGACGTTGGTGGCCAGCACGATCTTGCGCCCCGGACGCGGCTGGAAGATTTTCTGCTGCTCGGCCGGCGTCAGGCGCGCATACAGCGGCAGCACCTCGGTGAACTTCAGATTGGCCTTGCGCAACACCTCGGCGGCGTCGCGAATCTCGCGTTCGCCGGGCAGGAACACCAGCACGTCGCCGGGGCGCTGGCCAACGCTGCGCTCGTGGGCGGCAATCTCGTCCAGTGCAGCGAGGATGCCCTGGTCGACGGTGAGGTCGTCCTCGACGCGGTTGCCGTCCTCGTCGATCTCGGCAGCCAGCGGGCGATACCAGGTTTCCACCGGGTAGGTACGCCCGGACACCTCGACGATGGGTGCACCGTCGAAGTGCTCGGAAAAGCGCTCCAGATCGATGGTCGCCGAGGTGATGATCACCTTCAGATCCGGCCGGCGTGGCAGCAGCGTCTTGAGGAAGCCCAGCAGGAAGTCGATATTCAGCGAACGCTCATGGGCCTCGTCGACGATGATCGTGTCGTACTTCTCCAGAAAGCGATCATGCTGCGTCTCCGCCAGCAAGATGCCGTCGGTCATCAGCTTGATCAGCGTGCGCTCGGTACTCTGGTCCTCGAAGCGCACCTGATAGCCCACCAACTCGCCCAGCGGCGCGCCGAGCTCCTCGGCGACGCGGGTGGCGACGCTGCGCGCGGCCAGGCGCCGCGGTTGGGTATGGCCGATCAGCCCGTGTACGCCCCGGCCGATCTCCAGACAGATCTTCGGCAGCTGGGTGGTCTTCCCCGAGCCGGTCTCACCGGCGATCACCAGCACCTGATGCTTTTCCAGCGCGGCCTTGATCTCGTCGCGCTTGGCGGCGATCGGCAGGCTGTCGTCGTAGCGGATGCGCGGCACGCTTTGCCGGCGCGCCTCGACCTTGGCGGCGGACGCCTGGAAGCGCTCCAGCCACTGGGCGAGCCTGGCTTCGTCCGGTTGCTTTCTCAGCTCGTGCAGCTGACGACGCAGGCGGTGGCGATCCGCGAACAGGGCCTGGTCGAGGTTCTTCAGCAGGGTATCGATAGCGGGCGTTGCGTCGGTCATGGACAGCCGTGGGGCAATTCGAGAAGGGCGCGATTGTCGCAGATTTGCCCGGCCGGCCGAAGGGAAAGGGTTGTGCAGGGACCGCGCCGGCATGCCGGCGCGGTGTTCAGCCGATCAACGGATCCAGTGACCCCAGCGCGACTTCTCCTGCACCTGCTGGATGCGCATGCTGCCAATGCTCTGCTCGGCCGCTGCGGCGATCTCGTCATCGATCATCTTGGTCGACAGCGACAGCCAGCTGGTGGCGAAGGCCAGCGCATCGCCGTGCAACTCCAGCGCCTCAATGGAGATGTTGCCGAGGTCGTCGCATTCGTTGTGGTAGCACGGATCGAACGACTGGCCGGCTGCGCCTCCGTAACGCTGCGCCTGCTCCTCGGTCTTGATGTCCTCGGCGCCGGTGAACAGCCCGCCGAAGGCAATGCCGTCCTCGAAGAACTGTGCGTAGTCGGAGCGGAAGTCGATCTCGGTGCCTTCCGACGGCGCGTTGCGCAGCTGGAAGTAGGTGCGCAGCAGCCTTTCGATGGCGGCCGAGCCGGGCGGACCCTGCAGGCCGAAGTCGGAGCCGTCGCCGTCATAGATGAAGTTGGCGTAGTTCGGCGAGCCGATCATGTCGACGTTCAGGTAGGCCTTGATGCGCTGCTTCTGCTCGTCCGGCAGCTGGTTGACGTAGTAGGTTGAGCCCACCAGCCCCGACTCCTCCGCGCCCCACCAGGCGAAGCGAACCTTGTTCTCCGGCCGTGCCTTGCTCATCAGCAGCGCCATTTCCAGCAGCGCGGCACTGCCCGAGCCGTTGTCGTTGATGCCAGCGCCTTCGAACACCGAATCCAGGTGCGCACCGACCATCACCACATTGCTCGGATCACCCCGCCGTGTTTCGGCCAGCAGGTTGTAGGTCTCGGTCTGCTCGCGCACCACGTCGACGTTCATGCTCAGCTGCAGCCCGGCGGTCTGCGACCAGGCCACGCCGTTGTCGTAGGTCGAGAACAGCACCGGAATGCCGCCCGCATAGTCCTCGCCCAGGGTGGCGACCAGCAGGCCCTTGCGATCCTCGGTGTCGCCCTGGTTGAAGATGATGGCCCCGGCCGCACCGGCAGCCGCGGCATTCGTCGCCTTCTGCCCGAACGCACAGCTGCCGCGCTGCATAAGCGCGATGGCACCGGCCGGGAAGCCGGCGAAGTCTTCCGGCTCACAGCCGCTGGTAGAGGTGTTGCCGGCACCGAGCGCCAGGTCCACCGGCACCACCGGTGCGGTGACATTGCCCGGATCGGTCTGGTCGGCATAGGTGAAATCTTCCTCCCAGACGTACTGCACCGTTTGTGGCGCCACGGCGCTCAGCGTACCGGGATTGGCCGGATAGAACGCGAGGAAGGGAAAGGTTTGCACCTCGACGCGATAGCCGGCGCGCTGCAGCCGGCTGCGCACATAGTCGAGGGAGGCCTGGTAGCCCGGCTGGCCGGAGGCACGATTGCCCCCGTTGAGCGCGGCGATATCCTGCAGCGCTTCCAGGTGCTTCATGACGTTGCTCGCCTGCATGCAGCGCGGCAGGCCGATCGGCGTGCCAACCAGCAAGGGCGATCGGCACAGCGCCGCATTCGGCTTGGCCGGCGTCCAGAAGTCGTTGAATTGAGCGGTATCGGCCTTCGGCGCGGCAAATGCGGCGCTGCTGGCGATCAATGCGAGAGAAGCAACTACCCGAACAGCATTGTTTTTCTTGTGCATGGGTAACTCATCCTTGCAACGAGATTGATGGGCAGGCCGCCTGGCTTGCGCCATCGTCCCCTACGGCAATCAGCGGACGCGGCCATAGGGAGCTAGACCGGACGGCCACCGTCTCGTTCTGGCGCAACCGCCCGCCGGCACTACCGCTGATCGGGATGAAGGAACTTCGCTGAAGATCCAAGGCGTTCGGCAACGAATGCCGCGCCTTGGCGGCAGGCATTGCGCCTGCCGCCTGGCTGGGTCAGATGCGGAACTGACCCACCAGCTTTTGCAGGCGCTCAGCCAGGCCGTTGAGCTCGCGGGAGGTCTGCGCGCCCTGGGCGGCGTCACTGGCGACGCCATCCACCGCATCGGCAATATGGTGCACGCTGCGGTTAATCTCCTCGGCCACCGCGGTCTGCTCCTCGGCGGCCGCGGCGATCTGCGCGTTCATCGAATTGATGGTGCCGATCAGAGCGGAGATGGCGTCCAGCGATTCGCCGGCCTGGTTGGCCTGGTCACGGGTGCTCTCGCCCTTCTCGCCCGCCCGCAGCATGGTGGCGACGGTGTTGGAGGTGGCGCTCTGCAGGCGGTCGATCATGCCCTGGATCTCGCCGGTGCTCTGCTGCGTGCGGCTGGCCAGCGCGCGAACTTCGTCGGCGACCACGGCGAAACCACGTCCGGCCTCGCCCGCACGGGCCGCCTCGATGGCCGCATTGAGCGCCAGCAGGTTGGTCTGCTCGGCAATGGCGCGGATCACGTCGAGCACGCCGACGATGCCTTTCACGTCCTGCTGCAGGCCTTCCAGCGACTCGCCACTGTCGCGCAGCTCGCCCACCAGTTCATGAATCTGGCGAATGCTCTGGTCCACCACCTGCTTGGCCGCAACGCCTTGCTGATCGGTCTCGCGTGCCGCTTCGGCCGCGCGCTGGGCGCTCATCGCCACTTCATTGGCCGCAGCGGACATCTCGTTGATCGCCGTGGCGACCTGATCGGTCTCGCTGCGCTGGTCGGCCATGGCCTGCTCCGAACGCTGCGCCTGGCTGGCCACCGCACCGACCAGACCGGTCAGCTGGGTGGTGGTGCCGGCCACCTGCTGTACCAGCGAATGGATCTTCTCGACGAAGCGATTGAACGAGGTGGCCAGCTCACCCAGCTCGTCCTGGCTGGTGATCGGCAGGCGCTGGGTCAGGTCGCCGTCACCCTGGGCCATGTCGTCCAGGTTGCGCTTGATCAGCAGCAGCGGCCTGAGCAGGGCGTTGCTCATGAACACGGCGACCAGGGCGATCAGGCCCAGCAGGATCAATGCGGAGACCAGCATGATGGTCACCAGACCGTCGATGCGCTGCTGGAATTCGGCGCGGGCGGCCTGGACGTCGCGCTCGACACCATCGAGGTTGAGCGAGGTACCGAAGACCATCTTCCACTTCGGCAGGGACTCGGCGTAACCGACCTTGGGCACCAGCACACTGCTGTCGCCGAGCACAAAGCTGTAGTCGACGTAATGGCTGCCGTCCTGGCCGGCACGAACCAGCTCGCGGATGGCATAGACGCCATTGGGGTCGCGGTAGTCGTAGAAGCTCTGGCCGATCTTGTCCTTGGTGTTGCCTTGCAGGATGCGCACGGCCTGGCTGTCATAGCCCCAGAAATAGCCGTCCTTGCCGTAGGCCAACTTCTCGAGGATGGCCACGGCCTGGTCGCGCGCCTGCATGTCGCCCTCGGCAGAACGCTCGTAGATCGGCCCGATGGCGTTACGGGCTAGCTCGACGTAGTGCTTGAGCTCCGCGCGACGGTCCTGGATGAGGCTGTTGCGGGTGTGTTCTTCCTGCTGTTCGGCGAGGTTCTGCAGCTCGTACACGGCAATGCCGCTGAGCAGGATGGCGAGCAGGAGAATCGGGCCCAGCGCGAGCAGCAGCAACTTCATTCGCAAACGAAGGTTGGAAAGCATTCTGTTAGTTCCCGTAGGTGGGTTGAGCAACAAGATATGCGACAAAAAACAGGCGCCAGTTAAGCCGCCAATTAACGCAGTACTTTTCGGTTGTCGACCTACGGGGTCGTTTCTTTACCCTGAAAAACAACGAAACCCTGCCAGGCAGGGTTTCGTGAGGGCCCATTCCAGAGCGGCTGCTTCAGTCAGACACGGAACTGCCCGACCAATCGCTGCAGCTGCTCGGCCAATCCGTTCAGCTCGCGCGCCGTCTGCGCGCCCTGCGCCGCATCGCTGGCCACACCGTCCACCGCATCGGCGATATGGTGCACGCTACGGTTGATCTCCTCGGCGACGGCAGTCTGCTCCTCGGCGGCGGCGGCGATCTGCGCGTTCATCGAGTTGATGGTGCCGATCAGTGCGGAAATCGCATCCAGCGACTCGCCGGCCTGGTTGGCGTGATCGCGGGTGCTCTCGCCCGTCTCGCCAGCGCGCAGCATGGTGCTGACCGTGTGCGACGTTGCGCCCTGCAGGCGATCGATCATGTTCTGGATCTCGCCGGTGCTCTGCTGAGTGCGACTGGCCAGCGCCCGGACTTCATCGGCGACCACGGCGAAACCGCGTCCGGCCTCGCCGGCACGGGCTGCCTCGATGGCCGCATTGAGCGCCAGCAGGTTGGTCTGCTCGGCAATGGCGCGGATCACGTCGAGCACGCCGACGATGCCTTTCACGTCCTGCTGCAGGCCTTCCAGCGACTCGCCACTGTCGCGCAGCTCGCCCACCAGTTCATGAATCTGGCGAATGCTCTGGTCCACCACCTGCTTGGCCGCAACGCCTTGCTGATCGGTCTCGCGTGCCGCTTCGGCCGCGCGCTGGGCGCTCATCGCCACTTCATTGGCCGCAGCGGACATCTCGTTGATCGCCGTGGCGACCTGATCGGTCTCGCTGCGCTGGTCGGCCATGGCCTGCTCCGAACGCTGCGCCTGGCTGGCCACCGCACCGACCAGACCGGTCAGCTGGGTGGTGGTGCCGGCCACCTGCTGTACCAGCGAATGGATCTTCTCGACGAAGCGATTGAACGAGGTGGCCAGCTCACCCAGCTCGTCCTGGCTGGTGATCGGCAGGCGATGCGTCAGGTCACCGTCGCCCTGCGCCATATCGTCGAGGTTCTGCTTGATCTGCAGCAGTGGACGCAGGATGGCATTGCTCATCAGTACCGCGAGCCCGGCCATCAGCACCAGCAGCAGCAACGCGGCGCCGAGCATGATCATCGTCAGGCTGTCGATACGCGCCTGGAAAACCGCGCGGGCCTCGACCACATCGCGCTCGACGTCGTCGAGGTTCAGCGAGGTGCCGAACGCCAGGTTCCACTTCGGCAGGTATTCGGCGTAACCGACCTTGGGCACCAGCGCATCGCTGCCCGGCACCGCGAAGCTGTAGTCGACGAAATGGCTGCCATTCTGACCGGCCTTGACCAGTTCACGGATGGCATACACGCCATTCGGGTCCTGGAAATCGGCAAAGCTCTCGCCGATGCGCTCGTGGCTGTCACCCTGGAACACGCGCAAGAACTGGCCATCGTAGCCCCAGAAATAACCCTCGCGGCCGTAGGCCAGCCGCTCGAGCAGCCCCACGGCCTCAGCCCGCGCCTGCAGATCGCCCTCGGCCGAGCGCTCGTAAATCGGCGCAATCGCATTGCGTGCCAGTTGCACGTAATGCTCGAGCTCGGCCCGGCGATCACGAATGAGGCTGGCACGGGTCTGTGCTTCCTGCTGATCGGCCAAGTCCTGCAGCTCGACCACGGCGACGCCGCTGAGCAGGATCGCGAGGAGCAGGATCGGACCAAGGGCAAGCAGCAGCAGCTTCACTCGCAGACGTAGTGACGACAGCATCCGATATTCCCCTACAAACTAAATGGTTAAGTAGGGCTATTGTGCCACCCACTACAGGATGAGAAGAACGCTACCAAGCGCTAACTAAAGCTCTCGAGAGCGCTGCCGATGAAACGCCGTTCACAAAAACGAAAAAAACCCGCCGAAGCGGGTTCTTTTCACAACAGCTGCGTTTACTGCTTGTGGCCGAGCTTGCGCAGCTCCTCGTCACGCAACTCGCGGCGCAGGATCTTGCCGACGTTTGTGGTCGGCAGGCTGTCGCGGAACTCCACGAATTTCGGTCGCTTGTAGCCGGTCAGGTTGTCGTGCATGTGCTGCATGACCTGCTCCTTGGTCAGGCTCTCGCCGGGTTTGACCACCACGAACAGCTTGATCGCCTCACCGGATTTCTCGTCCGGGACGCCGATGGCCGCGCACTGCAGCACGCCCGGCAGGCTGGCGAGCACGTCTTCCAGCTCGTTGGGATACACGTTGAAGCCGGACACCAGGATCATGTCCTTCTTGCGGTCGACGATGCGGATGTAGCCGTCTTCCTGAATCACGCCGATGTCGCCGGTCTTGAACCAACCATCCGCGTCGATCACCTCAGCGGTGGCCTCGGGGCGCTGCCAGTAGCCCTTCATCACCTGCGGGCCCTTGATGCACAACTCGCCGATCTCGCCCTGCGGAAGGTCCTGACCGTCGTCATTGATGACCTTGAACTGCGTCGAGGGCACCGGAATGCCGATGGAGCCGAGCTGGATGTGCTCGATCGGGTTGACCGAGGCCACCGGGCTGGTCTCGGTCAGGCCGTAGCCTTCGCAGATCGAGCATCCGGTGACCTGCTTCCAGCGCTCGGCCGTGGCCAGCTGCAGCGCCATGCCACCGGAAAGGGTGATCTTCAGCGCCGAGAAATCGAGCTTGCGGAAGTCTTCGCTGTTGCACAGCGCGACGAACAGGGTGTTGAGCCCGACGAAGCCGCTGAAGCGGTACTTGGACAGATCCTTGATCATCGCTGGCAGGTCGCGCGGGTTGGAGATCAGGATGTTGTGGTTGCCGCTGAGCATCATCGCCATGCAGTGAAAGGTGAAGGCGTAGATGTGGTAGAGCGGCAACGGCGCGATCAGCACTTCGCTGCCGTCATTGAGGTTCGAACCCATCAGCGCCTTGCACTGCAACATGTTGGCGACGAGGTTGCGGTGCGTGAGCATGGCGCCCTTGGCCACGCCGGTGGTGCCGCCGGTGTACTGCAGCACGGCCACCTCGTCGCTCTTCGGCGAAGCCTCGCTCACCGCCTTGCCGCGGCCGAGTGCCAGCGCGTCGTTGAGCTTGACCGCTTTCGGCAGGCTGTAGGCCGGCACCATCTTCTTCACGTGCTTGACCACCGCGTTGATCAGCATGCGCTTGAGCGGCGGCAGCATGTCGGCGACTTCGGTGATGACCACGTGTTTGATGCCGGTCTTGGGCAGCACTTCCTCGGCCAGGTGGGCCATGTTGGCCAGGCAGACCAGCGCCTTGGCGCCGGCGTCGTTGAACTGGTGTTCCATCTCCCGCGCGGTGTACAGCGGGTTGGTGTTGACCACGATGAGCCCGGCGCGCATGGCACCGAACACCACGATGGGATACTGGATCAGGTTGGGCAGCTGTACGGCGATGCGGTCGCCGGGCTGGAGATCGGTGTTCTGCTGCAGGTAGGCTGCGAATTCGCCGGACAGCTTGTACAGCTCACCGTAGGTCAGGGTCTTGCCGAGGCTACTGAAGGCCGGCTTGTCCGCGAAACGCTCGCAGGACTGCTTGAGCACAGCCTGAATGTTCTGGTACTCGTTGGGATTGATCTCGCTGGCAACACCAACGGGATACTTATCCTTCCAGAAGTTATCGGTCATGAACCCCACTCCTAAGCAACAGCTTTGTTACTGCGCGATGGCAGCTGTTTTGTTGTGATTTGTTAACTTTTGTACCGCTGATCGGGCTAAAAGCGTGCCCGAGGTTAGCAGCTTTGCCGAGGAGCGAATAGAGTCCGGAAACCGTTGATTCGACATAAAGTGACCGGAAAATATATCCCGGTCACCTCATTTGTCTCCTGCAACGACAGTGCATCTCGCGTCGTCAGGCGCTTTCGCGTAGCTCCCGACGCAGGATCTTGCCGACCGGGGTCATCGGCAATGCATCCCGGAACACGTAATGCCGTGGCATCTTGTAGCCGGTGAAATTCTCACGGCAGTAGGCCTGTAGCTCTTCCTGAGTGAGCGTCGGATCGCTGGGCACGACGAACAGCTTGACCGCCTCGCCGGATTTTTCGTCCGCCACACCGATGGCGGCGCAAGCCGCGACCTTCGGGTGAGCCATCACCACGTCCTCGATCTCGTTGGGGTAGACGTTGAAGCCCGAGACGATGATCAGGTCCTTCTTGCGGTCGACGATGCTGACGAAACCGTCCTGGTCGATCACCGCGATGTCGCCGGTCTTCAGCCAGCCCTCCTCGTCCAGCACCTCGGCAGTCGCTTCGGGACGCTGCCAGTAGCCCTTCATCACTTGCGGACCCTTGACGCACAGCTCGCCACGCTCGCCGAGCGGCAAGGCATTGCCCTCGTCATCGATCACCTTCACCGTGGTCCCGGGCACCGGCAGCCCGACGGTACCAAGACGGGAGTGCTCACCGTACGGATTCGCGCAAACGACCGGCGAGGTTTCGGTCAGGCCATAGCCTTCGACGACGGTGCAGCCGGTCATGCTCTTCCAGCGCTCGGCGACCGCCGAAACCAGCGCGGTGCCACCGGAGTTGGTGCCTTTGAGACGGGAGAAGTCGATCTTGTTGAACTGCGGGTGGGCCATCAGCGCGACGAACAAGGTGTTGAGCCCGAGGAAGCCGGAAAACTGCCAGCGCTGCAACTCCTTGACGAAACCATTGATATCCCGGGGATTGGTGATCAGCACGTTGTGGTTGCCGGTCACCACCATGCACATGCAATTCGCCGTGAAGGCATAGATATGGTAGAGCGGCAGCGGCGCGATCATCACTTCCTGTCCCTCACGGATCACCGGATGGCCATGCTCATCCAGCTGCTGCATGTTTGCCCGAACCTGCTGCATGTTCGCCACGAGATTGCCATGAGTGAGCATCGCGCCTTTGGCCACACCGGTGGTACCACCGGTGTACTGCAGCACGGCTACGTGATCGGGCTCCAGGGCTGCCGGCTTGTGGTTGTGGCGGGCCCCGTCACCCAGCACGCTCTTGAAGGAAACGGCTTGCGGCAGGCTGTAATCCGGCACCATCTTCTTCAGGTGCTTGACCGCCGCGTTGACCAACGCACCTTTCAGGGCTGGCAACATGTCGCCGATGCGCACTTCGATCAGGTGCTCGATGGCGGTGTCGGGCAGCACCTCCTGCACGTGGTGGCCGAAGGTATTGAGGTACACCAGCGCCCGCGCGCCGGAATCCTGGAACTGGTGCCGCATCTCCCGCGCGGTGTACAGCGGGTTGGTATTGACCACGATGAGTCCTGCACGCAGCGCGCCGAACACCGCGATGGGGTACTGCAGCAGGTTGGGCATCTGAATGGCGATGCGGTCACCGGGTTGCAGATCGGTGTGGTGCTGCAGCCAGGCGGCAAAAGCGGCGGAGTGGCGCTCCAGATCGGAGTAACTGAGGGTGACACCCATGTTGCTGAATGCAGGGCGGTCCGCGTGAGTCTTGCAGGCACGCTCGAACACTTCGACGACCGAGCGGTAAGCACCTAGATCGATCTCGTTGGGCACGCCGGCAGGGCGTTTGTCATTCCAGAATTCAGGCTGCATTGTTATTGGCCTCGTTACCTGAGAGTGTCTGGCCCGCGCGCAGCGGGCTCTGGCGAACTTATCAGGTCGGCATCGCGACGCAACAGCCCAAGCCGCATTAATCACTGCTGTGAATCTTTCGTCACGGCATCGCGCGGCCCGGCGCCGGGACAAGTGCAGCCCGTGCCTCTAGAATGCAGCCCCAGCGCGCCGACACCGGTCATCTGGGATCGCGCGACTCGCTTCGATCCATCGGCCGCAGCATCCGGTGCGCCGACCAGCCTGAGGACATTCCATGAGCACCATCAGCAACACGCCTTACTCCGACCTGGAGGTCGGCCAGCAGGCGAGCTACGAAAAACACGTCGAGGAAAAGGATATCCAGCTGTTCGCCGCGATGTCCGGCGATCGCAACCCGGTGCATCTGGACGCCGAGTTCGCTGCCGGCACCCTGTTCAAGGAACGCATCGCCCATGGCATGTTCAGTGGCGCACTGATCAGCGCCGCCGTGGCTTGCACCATGCCGGGCCCGGGCACCATCTATCTCGGCCAGACCATGAAGTTCACCCGTCCGGTGAAAATAGGTGACACGCTGAGCGTGCGCCTGGAAATTCTCGAGAAGCTGCCGAAGAACCGCGTGCGCATCGCCACCCGCGTGTTCAATCAGAACGACGAATTGGTAGTCGACGGCGAAGCCGAAGTGCTTGCGCCGCGCAAGCAGGAAACCGTCGAACTGAAGGAACTGCCGCCGATCACCATCGGCTGAGCACTCCTGCGGTCACTGCCCCGTCGCGCGACGAGGCAATCCGAGGGCGCCTGATGGGCGCCCTCAGCATTTCCAGCCATACCTTTGCGCGGCAAGGGGGGCAAGCAGAACGCTATTACGGCCCTGGCCTACGCCTAAAGCGGATCCCCAGCGGAAGGATGTGCATCGAATACTCCGCGCCGACCATCCAGCGAGCAGTACAAGAAGAACAACAACGGGACCCTCACCCATGCTCACTCGCTCGATCGCTTATCGGCGCCTGGCGGCGCTCGTCCTCGGCGGCTTGTCGCTGGCCGTGCAACCCACTTCGGCAGCCCCACTCGACCCCGGCCCCGACGAGGCCCTGCTCTACTACCAGCGCGCCGATGGCAACTACAACGGCTGGGGTCCACATCTGTGGAACACCGCCGACTGCAACGGCAGTGCGACCGAAACCAGCTGGGCGCAACCGCTCGCGGCGGCGGAAACCGACCCCGAATACGGCACGCTCTACCGCATCCCGCTGAGCGCCGACGCCAGCTGCCTGAACCTGATCATGCACAAGGGCGACGAGAAGGATCTGGGCGGTACCGACCTGGTCTGGCGCTTCGACGAGCTCGGCCGTCGCGTCTTCACGGTCAGCGGCAACCCGCAATTGTCCAGCACGCCACTAAGCGACAGCGCCGTTGCGATCAAGGGA
>ENA-ORCZ01000434-ORCZ01000434.1-marine-metagenome-genome-assembly--contig:-NODE-434-length-18787-cov-4.071619_pt1 | contig 18787 bp, 17 predicted proteins | sample MGYA00237785_ERZ508519 | MGnify/ENA primary metagenome ERZ508519 (study PRJEB26189, sample SAMN06268790) | marine metagenome | isolation source: Bioluminescent Bay, La Paraguera, Puerto Rico | place...
GGGCGTGTCTTGCTGTGCCGCGCCGCCCGCGCCGACGGCGCGCCGACCGTCGCCTCCCGCTGGCTGCAGCGCCTGACGACGCTTGCCGGCGGCGAGCTGACCCGGGTGCTGGAGGACCGCGGCTCTGTATATGCCCGCCTGGCCTCCCGGATCGACCGGCCGCATGGTCCGGTGCGGCCCGCCGGCCGGCCCCAGCCGCGGCCGGCGCTTTCGGCGCGGCCGAAGTCGCTTTCCATCACCGAGATCGAGCGGCTCATTCGCGACCCCTACGCCATTTTCGCCCGTCACATCCTCGATCTGCAGCCGGTTGACCCCATTGGCGGCGAGCCCGGCGCCGCGGACAAGGGCAACCTTGTCCACGATGCGCTTGCCGGGTTCCTTTCGACCTGGACCGGCGCCTTCGATGACAGCGCCGTGGCCGCGCTGACGGAAATCGGCGAGAAGCTGTTCGAGCCGCTTGACGCCTTCCCGGCCATCCGCGCCCTGTGGTGGCCGAGGTTTCAGAAGATCGCTGCCGGGTTCGTTGCCTATGAGGCAAGACGCGCGCTGCATGTCGGCCGGCGGTATCTCGAAATCGGCGGCGGTGTCGATCTCAAGCTGCCCGGCTTCGACTTCCGCCTGCGCGGGCGTGCCGACCGGATCGATCTTCTGACCAGCGGCGGCTTGTCGGTGATCGACTACAAGACCGGACAGGTGCCTTCGCAAAAGCAGGTCGATGCGCTCCTGTCGCCGCAGCTGCCGCTGGAAGCGGCAATGATCCGCCGCTACGGCTTCAAGGATGTGCCCGCCGACATACCGGTATCGGAGCTGCTTTACCTCCAGCTCAAGGGCGGTTCCGACCCGGTGCTCGAAGTGCCGCGCAATCCCAGGGACACGGCGCTTGAGGATCTCGTCGAGGATGCCTGGGCGCGGCTGGAGCAGCTGATCGCCCATTACGTCAAGCCCGAGACCGGCTATCTCTCCCGGGCCCGCGTCATGCGGGAGCGGCAGATGGACGGCGACTACGATCATCTGGCCCGCACCCAGGAATGGGCGCTCGGATCGGAGGAACCGGCATGAGCGGTTTCCAGATTCCCGAGCTGACGCGGGAACGCCAGGATCGTGCCTCGCGGCCGAAGGCGTCCGCCTGGGTGAGCGCCAATGCCGGTTCCGGCAAGACCTTCGTGCTGTCGCGGCGGGGGGTCCGGCTGCTGCTTGACGGCACCGACCCCTCCCGCATCCTGGCGCTGACCTTCACCAAGGCGGCCGCCGCCGAAATGGCGACCCGCGTCTTCAAGATCCTCGGCGAGTGGGTGACGAAGGACGACGCGGCTCTGGCCGCCGAACTTCAGGACATCGAGGGAACGGCACCGGGAGCCGCCCGCGTTGCCATGGCGCGCCGTCTTTTTGCCCGCGCCCTCGAGACGCCGGGCGGCCTCAAGATCCAGACCATCCACGGCTTCTGTGAATCCCTGCTGCACCAGTTCCCGCTGGAAGCCAATGTCGCCGGACATTTCGCGGTGCTGGACGACCGCGTCGCGGCGGAGCTGATGGCCGACTCTCGCGCCGCGGTCCTTCATGCCGCCGAGACAAACCCGGAGAGCGCCTATGGCCGTGCGCTCGCCTCGATCATCGATCTGATGAGCGACGGAGGCGCGCAGAAGGCGCTGGATGAACTGATCCAGAGCAGGGACGCTTTCCGCCGCTGGACAGTCGATGCGGGCGGCCTCGACACAGCACTTGCCGAACTGGCGCGGCTGCTGGAAGTAGACCCGTCGCAGCGCCTCGCCGCATTCGACAGGAAGTTCCGGGACGAGTGCCCGTTCGATCTCGACACCTGCCTTTCCTACGGCGAAGCCTTCAGGACCGGTGCGAAAACCGATCAGGCGCGCGCCGTCGATCTGGAAGCGGCGATCCGGCTGACGGCGCCTTCCGCGTTCCGCGAGGCCTGGCGGAAGATCTTCCTGACGGAGAAACTGGAGCCGCGCAAGTCGCTCGGCACCAAGAAGATCGTCGAGGCTTTCCCTCAGATGATGGAAGCACTCGAGGCCGAGCAACAGCGGCTGATGGCGCTGCTGGACGAACGCCGCAAAGTGGCAACCTTCGAGGGAACGTCGTCACTGCTGCGTCTTGCCGACGCGGTGATCGGCCATTACGAGCGTGCAAAGACGGCGCGGGGCTACCTCGATTTCGAGGATCTCGTCGTCAAGACGGCAACGCTCCTGCAGAAATCGGACGCGGCCCAGTGGGTGCAATACAAGCTCGACCAGGGGCTCGATCATATCCTTGTCGACGAGGCCCAGGACACCAGCCCGCGCCAATGGGACGTGGTGACGTCGCTCGCCTCGGAGTTCTTCACCGGCGCCGGGGCACATGAACGCGTGCGCACGTTGTTCGCGGTGGGGGACGAGAAGCAGTCGATCTATTCCTTTCAAGGAGCCGTCCCGGCCTATTTCGACGCGATGCGCCGTGAGTTCAAGGACAGGGCCGAGGCGGCCGACCTGGAGTTCCATTCCGTCAACCTGCAGCTCTCCTTCCGTTCGACGCCCGATGTGCTTGGCGCGGTCGACCGGGTGTTCCGGGATGAAAGCGCCCATCGGGGCCTTTCACAGAACGTGGAAGCACCGGTCCACGAGGCAATCCGGCGCGACCCCGGCATAGTGGATCTCTGGCCGCTGGAGGCCGAAGTCGAGATCGAGGAGCCGGACGACTGGCGCCAGCCGATCGACCATGTCGGGTCGGGCAGTCCGATGCTGAAACTGGCAAGACGCATTGCCACTGAGATCGCCGGCTGGATGCGCTCGGGCGAGGCGGATCCGGGCGATGTCATGATCCTGGTCCGGAAACGCGGGCCCTTCGTCGAAGCGCTCAACCGGGAACTGAAGGAACAGAACATCCCGGCCGCCGGCAGTGACCGGCTGGTCTTGACCGACCATATCGCCGTCAAGGATCTCGCCGCCCTCGGCCGCTTTCTGCTGCTGCCGGAAGATGATCTCTCGCTCGCCTGCGTCCTGAAGAGCCCGCTGTTTGATCTCACTGACGAGGATCTGCTGGAGGTCGCCCGCGAGACACCGGAGAAGATCCGCCCGGGTACGCTCTGGCAGCTGCTGGTCAAGCGCTCCGACACATCGGACAAGTGGAAGGCGGTGCGCGCAAGGCTGGAAGACTGGCGCTCCCGCGCCGACTTCGTACCCCCTTACGAGTTCTATGCAAGGCTTCTCGGGGCCGATGGCGGCCGCCGTGCCTTTCGCGCCCGGCTTGGCGTCGAGGTTGACGACGTGCTCGACGAGTTCCTGGCCCTGACCATGGCCTACGAACAGGCCGGCACACCGGGGCTGGAAGGTTTTCTTGCATGGATGGCGGCGGCGCCGACGGAGATCAAGCGCGAACTGACCAATACCAAGGGCATGGTTCGCATCATGACCGTGCACGGCTCCAAGGGCCTGGAGGCGCGGATTGTGATTCTGGTCGACCCGGGCGCTGCGCCCGTCAGTGCCATCCATGATCCGGCTTTCCTGCCCAGAAAGCGGCTGGAGAACGACCTGCTGCCGCCGGCCCTTGTCTGGCTGCCGCCCAAGGCTGACCGCACGCCCTGGCACGATGAGGCCGTCGATGGCCTGCGGGCCGCCCAAGAGGAGGAATACCGCCGCCTGCTCTATGTGGCGCTGACACGGGCGGAGGACCGGCTCATCGTCTGCGGCTGGGAGCCGAAGCGCGGCGCCCATGAGAACTGCTGGTATTCCATGGTCTGCCGGGCGCTGAAGCCCGAGGCGCGGGAACTCACCGCCGCCGACGGCTCCGTCACGGCCTGGCGGTGGCGAAAGGACGGCGGCGCGAGCGCTGCCGCGGCACCGCAGGAACATTCACCTGCAACTGAGGCGGATGCGGGGGACGCGTCCTTGCCCGACTGGCTGACGACGCCGGTCAAATCGCTGCCCAGAAAAAAACGGCTGCAGCCGTCCAGGGCCTTCGAGGCGATGGAAGAGAAGGAAGGCATTTCGCCCGTGCCCGCGGTCTTCCGCCTGCAGGCGGGACGCGATCCGGCCTCCTGGCCGCTGGAGCGGGGCCGGCTGATCCACCGTCTGCTTGAGCTTCTGCCGGACCTTGCCGAAGATGAGCGCATGACGGCGGCGGAGGCCTTTCTCCGCCGGGCCCTGAAACCGGAATTCGAACTCCGGCGGAACTTTCTCCTGAATGAGGTTGCCGCCATTCTGGACGATCCCGGCTTTGCGCCGCTCTTTGCGCCCCATGCCCGCGCCGAGGTGCCGCTCGTCGGAACGATTCGGGCGAGCGACGGGACGCAGGTGGAAATCTCCGGACAGATCGACCGGTTGCTTGTTGAGGATAACAGGGTCGTGATTGTGGATTACAAGACCAATCTCAATCCCCCCGCATCGGTTGCGGAGGTGCCGCTGGAATATCGGGCACAGCTTTGTGTTTACAGGGAAATGCTGAAGAAGGTTTACCCGGGCCGGGAAATATCGGCGCAGCTTCTGTGGACCGCTGGGCCGAACCTGATGGAACTCCCCGGAGCGATGCTGGACGAAACTTTCGCCAGCCTGCGTCCTGACGGCACATCGGCTTGACGGCGCGGCTTCGGCTTCCTACGTTCTTGCCAACCGGCGCGCTTACATCGGGTAGGCGCGATCCCCAGACCCACGAGATCTAGTTATGGCAACCACTCAAGTTACCGATGCTTCCTTTGAAGCCGAAGTTCTGAAATCCGACGGCCCGGTTGTGGTCGACTTCTGGGCCGAATGGTGCGGCCCCTGTAAGATGATCGCCCCGGCGCTCGAAGAAATCTCCGAGGAGATGAACGGCAAGGTGAAAATCACCAAGCTTAATATCGACGAGAACCAGGACATGGCCATGAAATACGGCGTCCGGTCCATCCCGATGCTGATCCTTTTCAAGGACGGTGAGCCGATGGCGACCCAGATCGGTGCCGCGCCGAAGGGCAAGCTTTCCGACTGGATCAAGAGCGCCCTTTAAGCGAAAGCCCTTCTGCGGCAAACCGGCTGCAGGTCATATGAGCGCGTCCGGCGGGTGAGCATCGGCTCGTCCGCCGATGCTCTTTGAAAAATGCCGCGACCGGTTCTATAAGCAACCGCAAACAGTCTGAGCAAACGGAACATTCATGAGCGACGAAAACAAAACCCCGGAAGAGCAGCCGGCCGAGGCAACGCCCGAGGCGGCGGCAGCAGAGCAGCCGGAAGCTGTCGAGGCGGCCGGCGTCGACCCGATCGAAGTTCTGAAGGCCGAAAACGCGGATTTGAGGGACCGCGCGCTGCGCGTCATGGCGGAGATGGAAAATCTGCGCCGCCGCACGGAAAAGGAAGTCAAGGATGCCCGTCAGTATGCGGTCTCCGGCTTCGCGCGCGACATGCTGACGGTCTCCGACAACCTGCGCCGGGCTCTCGAGGCCCTGCCGGAGGATGACCGCAAGAACGCCGATGCCGGCGTTGCCGCCCTGATCGACGGGGTCGAAATGATCGAGCGTGATCTCCTCAACCAACTGGAAAAGAACGGCGTTCGCAAGCTCAACCCGGAAGGCCAGAAATTCGATCCGAATTTTCACCAGGCCATGTTCGAAGTGCCGAACACCGAAGTGCCGAACAACACGGTCGTTCAGGTGGTCCAGGCCGGCTACGTTATCGGCGAACGCGTGCTGCGCCCGGCTATGGTCGGCGTCTCCAAGGGCGGTCCCAAGGACGTTGCCCAGGCTGCCGATGCCGGCCAGACGGTCGACAAGAGCGCCTGAGGCTCAAAACAGAGCGTTGAAAATCGAAAAGCCGCTCCTTGGATTTAGGGCGGCTTTTTTGCTGCATTTGCCAAAGATGTGGTGTCATCCCGGGCGACCGAAGAGAGACCCTGCGCCAGCGTTGACGCTTCGACAAGACGATATGCGAGCAGACCCCGGATCTGCGCTGCGCTTGTCCGGGGCGAAAGCAGGGCAATCGCAAATGATTGCAGGAAGCAGCCGAGCCCCAATTTATCTCTCCCGCGGGGAGAGGTCGGCGGGACTGCGCCAGATGAGGGGACAGACGTTAGCGTGATACGGAAAGATTTGTCCCCTCACACCAACCCTCTCCCAGCGGGAGCGGGAGCTGATCTTGCCATATGCGACAGTCCTGCGGCCGACGGGGAGTGGACGACCTCGGCGCACTCTCCCGAAAGGAGAGGCAACCCTTGACGTAGACACGGCAAACCCGGAAGACAGGCAAAGGGACACGGAGAGCTGACATGCTGCTGCAGTTGCTGGATTATCTCGGAGTGGCGGTCTTTGCCGTGACCGGGGGCATTGTCGCTTCGCGAAAGCAGCTGGACATCATCGCCTTCCTGTTTTTTGCCATGCTGACAGGGATCGGCGGCGGCACCATGCGCGATCTGCTGCTGGGCGTGCCGGTCTTCTGGGTCGAGAACGAATTCTACCTGCTGGTCTGCCTGATTGTCAGCATTCTGGTGTGGTTCTTCGCCCATTGGATCGAAAGACTGAACAGGCCGCTCAGATGGGCCGATGCGATCGGTCTTGCCGCCTATTCCGTGCTGGGCGCTGCCAAGGCGCTGAGCGTGGGCGATACCATTCTGGTCGCGATTCTGATGGGGGTGATGACCGCCACCTTCGGGGGCATCCTCAGGGACACGATCGCCGGCGAGCCTTCCTCCATCGTCAAGTCGGAGATCTACGTCAGCGCTGCCTTCACGGGCGCAGGCAGTTTCGTGGTGCTGGTGCAGCTCGGCACGGTGCCGGCCGTCGCGGCAGCCGTCGCAGCGACCTTGGCCCTGGTGCTGCGCGGTGGCGCAATTTTGCGTGGCTGGACCCTTCCCGGATACAGCCGCCGCAGTAGCGAGTGAGAACGGTGGTCCATGTCACGATTTTGTCCAGAACCGGGCGCTATTCTCAACCATCGTGACACTTGACCGGGAGGCAGCCATGGCCGAACACGGTATCTTCTACTGGAATGAACTGATGACCCGCGACACGGCGAAGGCGAAGGATTTCTATGGCAAATCGCTCGGCTGGACGTTTACGGAAATGCCCATGGAGGAGGGCACCTATGTGGTCGCCAATCTCGGCGACAAGCCGGTCGGCGGTCTCTTTCCGATGACCGGTCCCCGGTTTGACGGCGTGCCCGAGCACTGGATGTCCTACATTGCCGTCGACAATATCGACGAGCGTCTTGAATTGGCCAAAGCCCATGGCGGTGAAATCATCCGGCCGCCCTTCGACGTACCGGGCATCGGCCGGATAGCGATCCTGAAAGATGTGGGCGGTGCCGTGCAGGGCTGGATGACGCCAGCGGATATGCCCGGCTGAGAAAGGCCCTCCGGCGCTTGCAAAAAACAAACGAAAAGCCGGTTCCGAGGAACCGGCTTTGAATTTTTCGGACGGGACCCGGACTCTTGTTCAACAGCCCGCGTCCTTTAAATCAATAGACAAGCCCCGAACAGGCCGACACGTAATACATCAGCCCGAGTGCTATCGCCGGAAGGCTTGCCGAATAGGCAAGCGTCGTCAGCATGTCCTGCTCCTTTGCAAAACGTCAATCTGGTGAAAACGGTCCCGTGCAGGCCGGTTCGGCCGCCGGGTTCCCTTTGGGGTTATCGCTTTCGAGGTTGCCCCCTGCTGCTCGCCATATGGTGTCTCGCGGGCAAGAATGCCAGCGATCAGGTCCTCAAAAAAATGTGTGCGGCGAGCGCATGGTCGGCAAGACCTGTGCCTGGGCCGGGCAGAAACAGTGTCCTCTGGCCATAATAGCGGCGCCCCGCCTTGTTTCCCTGGGCCAGCTCCTTCAGATCCGCGGCCCATTCCAGCTCGGTTCGCGGGGGGGCGGAAAGATCGGTGGTGAAGAGACGCGCCTCCTGCAGCAGCTCCGTCGGCAACAGGGCCTTCCGGTCGAGCACGTCCACATGACATCCGGCGGGAGGGTCGAGATAGGTGAGGGCATGATAGGTGCTGCTGCCGCTCTCCGGTCCGGCGACGCAGATCATGTCGGCGCCCTCCTGCGCGGCATAGATTTCACCGGTCGTGCCGACACGAACGCCCTTGAGCGCCGGCAGGCCGGAAATCCGTTTCTGGTTGTCCGGCGAAACACCGGCAAGCAGAATGGACGTGAACTTGCGCACGGCGGCATAGGAGGAGACGAGGCGCGGCAGCCGCGGGTCGTCGCCGATGATCAGCAGCCGGGCCGTGTCTTCCCGCGAAAGATAGCCGGCGCCAAGGGCGTGCAGCCCGGCCGTTCGCCATGTGGTCAGACGCATTCCGTCGAGCAAGGCGATAGGTTGGCCGCCGGAGCCGGAAAAGAGGATGTAGAGGCTGGACGCCTGTCCTTGCTGCTCGGGAAGGTCTAGTGAGAGAGCACAGCCGATGTAACCGCGTTTCACGTCGCCCTGCGCGGTGAAATCCGTCCAGGCGGGCTGCATCGACAGGCTTCCGGCAAGTCCCTCGAGGCGGCCGATCGGCAGGGACGGTGTTTGCGGCGCGATCGTGTTCGAGCGATAGGCCCGGCGCAGTGTCTCCAGAACGGCCCTGTCTTCGAGACAGGCATCGATTTCATCGCTCGAGATGATGCGCATCGGCGTTGCCGCCTATGCGGCTGAGCGATTGCCCGGTCCCGTCAGGCCCTTGACGCCGCTGGCCGGTTGAACCGAAGTCTGCATTTCCCGCAGCTGGTCGGCTTCCTTGTGCCACTTGGCGGCTTCGCGGCGCTTCACGCGGGCTTCCTTGCGCCAGCGACCCTGCTTGGCCCAGGCACCGAGTCCGCCGACGATGATCCCCACGCCCAGACTGGCGAAAATCACCCAGAACAACGGGATGTCGGTAACGGTTAGCCGGGGATCCTGCGGGTCGAGAGGGTTGAGCGATAGCGAGACCGTATGCCGGTTGGCGACGGATAGAGGGACCAGGACCACCGCGATTGCAAACAAGATGAGGTTCTTGAGGAAGCGGGTCACGACAGTCTCCCGGTTTGTGCCTGGTCAGGGAACGATTTTAGATGGCAAGCGGAGAACGGCGCAATCAATCGTCGCCGTGGTCCACACCATCGTTCAACCGTATACGCATTTCCTTGCCGGTTTTGAAGAACGGCACGAATTTCTCGTCCACTTCGACCTTCTGGCCGGTGCGCGGGTTGCGGCCGACACGGGCGGGCCGGTTCTTGACGGAAAATGCGCCGAAACCGCGCAATTCGACACGGTCTCCACGCATGAGGGCTTCGGTGACCTCGTCCAGAATGGCGTTGACGATGTTCTCGACGTCCCGCTGGTAAAGATGCGGATTCTGTTCGGCTATGTGCTGAACGAGCTCTGATTTGATCATGAAGTGCCCCCTCGCTTACGGATTATTGTCTGCCGCGTCAGAAGCCTGCCAAACGGATACGAGCCCGTCAAGCGTAAGCCCTCGTGAAATCAGCCCCTTAGCATCGCGAATCGGGTCCAGAAGGGCCATTCCGATCCCTTTTCCGAATTCTCTCGAGATGCGGGAGGCGAACGGAAGTTCATCAAGGTTCTCGCCTGTGGTCCAGGTGACGACAGGAAGGTCTTCCTTCACGCCCTTCTCGCTTTCCAGCCAGGCGATGGCCGCATCCTCGCCGCCGATGGCGTCGACCAGCTTGGCTTCCCTAGCGTCATTGCCCGACAGGATGCGCCCGTCTGCAAGGTCGCGCGCTGTCGCCAGTTCAAGCGAGCGGCGTTCGGCGACGAGACCGACGAACCAGTCGTAGGAATCGTTGACGAGAGTTGCCAGCATGGCGCGCGCCTCGGGGGTCGACTGCGAATAGAAGTCCGGCTCGGCCTTCAGCGGGCTGCTCTTGACCGCCTCCATTTCAACCCCGACGGTTTCCATCAGCTTTTCGATGTTGCCGAACTGGAACAGGACGCCGATGGACCCGGTGATCGAATTGTAACGTGCGACGATGTGGTCCGACGACAGCGCCACCATGTAACCCGCGGAAGTGCCCACGGTGCGGATCTCGGCGACGACCGGCTTTTTTTCCGCAAGCTTGCGCAGCGCCTCGTAGAGCGCTTCGCCGCCGGTGGTGCTGCCGCCCGGCGAATTGATGGAGAGGATCACGCCCTTGACCGCATCGGACTCGCCGATCTTCTCGATCATCTTCAGGGACTTGCGGTCCTCGATGATCACGCCCTCGATGGGGATGCGCGCCACATGCGCCGAACGTTTCGACAGGTTCGAAGCGCCGGCCGCATAAAACAGCCCGCCGATCAGGGCAGCCGCGATCACGACGAAAGTCGCAACCCGCCAGAAGGTCACTTTGCGCCTGAGCCGCCGTCTATCCACCAGGGCGTCGATATCAACTGACATGAATTCGGTGTCCCCGCACAAGAACGTATGAAAACCAACAACCTACATAGGGTGACCCCGGCAGGAAATGCAATCGCCTTTCAAGACAATCACATCACAATAAGGCCGTTTCAGGCAATCTGAAGCTGTTTTCGCCCTTCCTTGACGTCAGTCGCCGAGCGGCTGCGGCCCGGTTCGCCCGTGGAAGGCCGTCAGTGAGGCACGGATGCGCCTGAGGTTCTCGCTCGTGGTTGCCGAGCGGATCTGGGCAACGGTCATGGCGATCGCATCCACGATGACCAGATGGGCATAGCGCGAGGCCGTTGGCTTGAAGATGTCGGGATCCTCCGGCAGGTCGACCAGAAGCGGGATCTTGGAAATCAGTGCCAGCCGTGAGCCCTTGGGCGCGATCGCGATCGTCATGGCCCCATAACCGCCGGCAATCTCGGCCGCGCTGACGAGTTCCTCTGCCTCGCCGCTGGCCGAGACACACAGGAGCGCGTCCTGCGATCCCAGCGTCGCGGCCCGCATCTGCAAGAGATAACTGTCTTCCAGCGCGATGGAAGGAATGCCGAGGCGGAAGAAGCGATTGGCCGCCTCGCCGGCGACCATCGACGAGCCGCCGCCGATCCCTGCGGTGAGCAGCTGCCGGCTGCCGGCAATGGCCTGCACGGCCTGCTCGAGCCGGTTGGGATCCACCTGCTGCCGCATAACGTTTGCGGTGGCGTAGAGTGCTCCCAGAACCCGGTCGATGGCTGTGTCGCTGGCAGCCTGTTCGCTCGGTTGCGGCGCAGAGATATATTGCAGGCTGACGGCGAGGTTCTGCGCGAGGCGCAGCTTGAACTCGCGGAAGCCGTCGCAGCCGAGCGTGCGGCAGAAGCGCACCACGGTCGGCGTGCTGACGCCGCAGGCCTTCGCCAGCTCGGCAATGGTCATGTCGGAGATCTGCGACAGATGGGCCTCGACATAGGTTGCCACTTTCTGTTCGCGCGCCGGAAATCGGCCGTCATGATCGCGCAGGGCGGAGATCAGGTCGACGGCCGCCTGGCCGCCGGACGTATCGCCGGTTGGGGTTCTGATTTTAGCCTGCACACATGTCTCCCTGCCTGTCGAATTTGTAATTAGATTACAGAAATGCGTCAATCCACGTCTGAATATAGCCGAACGGCCAGCCAAAATGTAACTAAAAAACAAAAATAGCTTGACTGATGCGCATTTCTCCTCTGAAAATGTAATTAAGGTACATATAGGGAGTGCGGGGAATGCGGGAAGGGGCTGCGAAACTCAGCGCCAGGCTGAATGCAGGTGTCGAAGCTGTCATCGCCGTGCTGATGGCGCTCTTGGTGCTGGACGTCTGGCTCGGCGTGGTCGACCGGTACTTCTTTCACTGGCAGTTGCCCTGGCCGGAAATCGTCGCAAGGTACCTGATGATCTGGGCGGCCATGCTGGCGGTTTCCTCCGGTATCGCCCGGCGCGAGCATATCGGCCTGACGGCGGCGATCCAGCGCGTGCCGGCCTTCCTGCGCCGGAAGCTGCTGATGGCGATCGATCTCATTGTCCTGGCGCTGTTTCTCTATGTCTTCTGGTACGGGATCGGCTTTGCCGGGAGCGGTGCAACGCGCCAGGCAATGATCTTCGGCATCAGCCTGCAGCCGTTCTATGCGGCCATCCCGGTGGCAGCGTTCCTGGCGGCGGTGCAGACCGTTCTGGCCATGATCCGTGATTGCGGCAGCCACATCGACAATCCTCCTTTCCAGGAGGCCGCAGCATGATTGTCGCGGCAGTCTTCATCGGCTTCATCCTCCTCGGCATGCCCATCGGCTTTGCCATCGGCGCCGCCGGCGTCGTCGGCCTCATTTCCATGGGCGGCGACCAGTTCCTCGCCATCGGTCCGAGCCGCATCTTCAACGGCCTCAACATCTTTCCGTTCCTCGCCATGCCCTTCTTCATCCTGGCCGGGGAGATCATGAACCACACCGGCATCACCGACCGCCTGGTGAAACTGGCACAGGTTCTGGTGGGCCATTTCCGCGGCGGCCTGGCGCATACCAACATGCTGGCCTCGGTGTTCTTCGCCGGCCTGACCGGTTCGGCGACGGCCGATGCCGCCGCCTTCGGCCGCACGCTCGTGCCGGCCATGGTCAGGCAAGGCTACAAGCGCGATTACGCCTGCGCGGTAACCGCCGCGGGCTCCATCATCGGCCCGACCATTCCGCCTTCCGGACTGATGGTGGTCTACGGCTCGCTGATGGGGGTTTCGATCGGCGGCCTGTTCGCGGCCGGCATCCTGCCGGGCCTCGTCATCTGCGTTGTCTGCATGCTGGTGATTTCGCTGGGCGCAGCCCGCAACAGCCTGCCCAAGGCCGAACGCCGGGCGAACCTCAAGGAAATAGGCCAGGTTTTTGTCTCCTCGATCACCGCGCTGCTGATGCCGGTGATCATTCTGGGCGGAATTCTCGGCGGCGTGGTCACGCCGACGGAGGCGGCCTCGATCGCGGTTGCCTACGCGCTTTTCATCGGTGCCTTCGTTTACCGCACGCTGACGCTGGCCGCGCTTTACCGGATGCTGGTGCGCACCGCGCGCATCACCGGGGTTATCTTCGTCATCATCGCCTTTGCCGGCATTCTCGGCTGGTGGATGAGCTTCGAGAAGATCCCGCAGATGCTGGCCTCGACCATTCTCGACCTTTCCGACAACCGCTTCGCGGTCATCGCCATCATCATCGGATTGCTGCTCATCGTCGGCATGGTCATGGACATCACCGCGATCCTGATCATCCTGGCACCGGTGCTGGTGCCGCTCACCGCCCAGGTCGGCCTCGAACCGATCCACGCAGGCATCATTTTCGTTCTGGCGCTGAACATCTCCCTGATGACGCCACCCGTCGGCGCATGCCTCTTCGTTCTCTCATCGGTCACCGGTGAGAAGCTGGAACGGATCGCGATCAAGCTGTGGCCGTTCCTCATTGCAGAGGTCGCCGTCCTGTTCCTGTTCGCCTTCTGGGAGAGCGCGGCTCTGCTCCTGCCGCGCGCTTTCGGGTTCACCCCCTAAACAACAACAAGCAAAATCCTGACAGAGGAAGTGGAGAAAGAAATGAAATCAATTGCAAAAGGACTGGCCCTCGGCCTTCTCGCCTCGCTCATGGCCGGCAGCGCACTTGCCGACGGCAAGGTGCTGAAGTTCGGTCACGACAACAAGACCGATCCGTTCGAGAACCCGGCACATGCCTGCACGGCAGTGTTTGCCAACATCGTCAACGCGGATACCAACGGCGCCGTGGAAGTGGAGGTCTTCGGCTCCAACCAGCTCGGCTCCGCCGCGGAACACGTGCAGCATGTGCGCGACGGCATCATTCAGGCGACATTGACGTCGACCGGGGCGCTCGCCAGCTACTATCCGCGCATCGACGTTCTGAACCTGCCCTTCGCCTTTGCCGACAACGCGGCGACCTATGAGGTCTTCGACAGCCCCTTCGGCAAGGCGCTCGCCGCCGATATCGAGGAAACTCTCGGCGATGTCGTCGTGCTCGGCTTTCCGGACACCGGCGGCTTCTTCGCCGTCACCAATTCCAAGCATCCGATCGCCTCGCTGCAGGACTTCGACGGCATCCGCATCCGCACGATGACGCTGCCCTCGCACCAGACCATCGTCCAGTCGCTCGGCGCCCAGGCCTATCCGCTTTCCTGGGGCGAGGTTTATTCCGGTCTGCAGACCGGCGTGATCGACGGACAGATGAATCCGGTGCCGATCATCTCCTTCGCGAACTTCTCCGAAGTTCAGAAATACATGACCCTGACCAACCACCTGTTCTCACCCTACACCTTCATGGTGAACCGGGACTTCTTCGAAGGTCTTACGGAAGACCAGCAGAAGACGCTGCGCTATGCCGCTGAAAGCTGTGTTGCCGCGAGCCGCGGCCTGTCGCGCATCATCGAGGCGTCGGACCGGGGTCTTGCAGGACTGATGGACAAGATGGAAGTAACGGCGCTCAACAGCGAGCAGCGCGCCTCCATGGCGGCAGCCGCCCAGCCGGCGTTCGATACCCATGTTGCTGAAAATCTCGATCCGAAGGCGAACGAGCTGCTTGCCCTCTTCAAGAGCGAAGTCGAGAAGGCCAACAGCAGCGTCTATATGGACTGACGCCCCAACCCCTCAAGAAGGCGCGGAGCGCAAGTCCCGCGCCTGCAAAAACGAAAGCCCCGCGGCGGACCGCGGGGCTTGCTTCGGTTGCCGCCGGTTTCCTTCAGTTGATGCCGGTCAGCTGGATCTCGAATGTCAGGGCCTTGCCCGCCAGCGGATGGTTTGCGTCGAGCACCACTTGATCCTCGGAAATCTCTGCCACGACGACGGTCATCATCTGCCCGTTTTCCGTCTGTGCCTGCAGTTGCATGCCGACCTCGATCGGAATGTTGGCGGGGATATTCGCCCGCGGCACCGCCTGCCGTGCGGATGGATTGGCCGCGCCATAGGCATCATCGGCCTCGATCCGGACAGTCTTCTCCTCGCCCACCTTCATGCCCGGGATCGCCCGGTCCAGGCCGGAAATGATCTGGCCGGAGCCGACCGTGAACTCCAGCGGATCGCGGCCTTCCGAACTGTCGAAGATCGAGCCGTCGTCCAGGGTGCCCTTATAGTGAAGACGAACCGTGTCGCCGCTTTTGGCTTCGGTCATGGTGCGTTTCGCAATTCTGTCTTGGGGTGAGTTTTGAGGCCGCGTTTCACAGGCGGGTGCTCGTCGTGGAAACAAGCCTAAAGGACGGGCCGAAAATGTAAAGGATTCTGTCATTTCCTGTGGAAAGCGGACGGCGCTATATCAGTCCCTCGAAGGTGGCCGAAGCGGTGCGCGGCTGAGCTCGTTGACCGCATCGGTTGCCTTTCTCAAAAGGCGCATGAACGCGCTCGCCTCATCCTCGTCCAGACCGCGCAGCATCACGCGCTGGGCCTGTGCCACTGCCGGCGTCAGCGTTTCCAGAGCCGTTGTACCCGTCTCCGTCAGTTGCAGAACCCTGGCGCGCCGGTCCGTCGCGCTCACCTCCCGCGCCAGAAAACCCTTTTGCACCAGCCGGTCGACCACGCCGGCAATCGTGGTGCGGTCATAGGCGATCAGGCCGGCGAGCGTCGCCTGGTCGATCCCCGGATGGTCCCTGACCCTGACCAGCGCCGCGTATTGCACAGGGGTGATGTCGATGCCTGCCGCCTCGACCTCCGCATGGAAGACGGCGACCGCGACCTGCTGCATTCGCCGGATCAGATGCCCGGGCATGTCCTTGAGATCCGTCATGTCACGCTCCGTGTCAGGAATAGGGAGTATACTGATTATATTTGACAGCATGCTGATGATCAGTATACTCTCTTATTATCCGCTGTCGAGAGAACCTGGAAAAGGCAACGCGGATTTCAGGTTGTGAAAGTCCGGCACCAGAAAGAAGAGCCCGAGACGGGTATCAAAAGGCCGGTATCTTTCGCGTGGCCCCATCCAGTTGCGCTGCTCGCTTCGCAAGGGCGGGCGGCGCGCGCCCACGAAACCGGCCGGCGGAACGTTTGCAAGTTTACGCGGACGTTCCGTCGGTGCGGGCGAGGAGGTGACATGCAGTTTCATCTGAACGGCTTTCAGGCCGGCGATCCCGCAATATGCGAACCGGCAGCCGATGCTGCGGCGTCTTCCATTTCTGGCGACCTCCCCGCCGAGGTTGATGTTCTGATCGTCGGCTGCGGACCGGCCGGCCTGACGCTCGCCGCCCAGCTTTCCGCTTTTCCGGAGATCCGCACACGCATCGTGGAACAAAAATCCGGGCCTCTGCAGCTCGGCCAGGCGGACGGCGTCGCCTGCCGCACCATGGAGATGTTCCAGGCCTTCGACTTTGCGGAAAGGCTGGAAAAGGAAGCATACTGGGTCAACGAGGTGACCTTCTGGAAACCGGACCCCGATGAGCCCCGGAACATTGCCCGCAGCGGCCGGGTGCAGGATGTGGAGGACGGGCTCTCCGAATTTCCGCATGTGATCCTGAACCAGGCCCGGGTGCATGATTTCTATCTGGAGATCATGCGCAATTCGCCGAGCCGGCTGCAGCCGGACTACTGCCGCCGTCTTTCCGGCCTTGTCGTTGACCAGACAGCGCCGGCCGGCGGCCATCCCGTCACCGTCACTCTGGAATGCCTCGATGCCGGCCACGAAGGCGAGATCGAGACCGTCCGCGCCAGATACGTGGTTGGCTGCGACGGTGCCCGCAGCGGCGTGCGCAGGGCGCTCGGACGGGAACTGAGGGGCGACAGTGCCAACCAGGCCTGGGGTGTCATGGATGTGCTGGCCGTGACCGACTTTCCCGACATCCGTCTCAAGGCGCTGGTGCAGTCGGCAGGCGAAGGCAGCATCCTGATCATTCCGCGTGAGGGCGGCTACCTGGTGCGCATCTATGTGGAACTGGACAAACTGCGCCCGGATGAGCGCGTCGCCGGCCGCAACATCACGGTGGAGCACCTGATTGCCGCGGCAGGCCGCATCCTCCATCCCCATACGCTGGATGTGAAGGAGGTTGCCTGGTGGTCGGTCTACGAGATCGGACAGCGCATCTGCGACAGGTTCGACGACGTGGCGGCGGAGGAAGCCGGCTCGCGTCCACCGCATGTGTTCATCGCGGGCGATGCCTGTCACACCCACAGCCCCAAGGCGGGGCAGGGCATGAATGTCTCCATGCAGGACACGTTCAATCTCGGCTGGAAACTGGCTCATGTCCTGAAGGGGCTGAGCGGTCCCGAACTGCTTGCCAGCTATTCCGACGAACGCCAGGCGATCGCGCAGGACCTGATCGATTTCGATCGCGACGGGGCCAGGATGCTGAGCGCGCCGGTGAAATCGGAAGCCAAGCCGGACGGCGTCGATCCGGCCGAGGTGCAGAAGTATTTCGTCCAGCATGGCCGTTACACCGCCGGCACGGCGTCGCGTTACCGGCCGTCGGTTCTGACCGGCGACGGCAGGCATCAGCAACTGGCGACGGGTTTTCAGGTCGGCACGCGCTTCCACTCCGCGCCGGTGATCCGGCTGGCGGATGCCAAACCCCACCATCTCGGCCATGCGGTCAAGGCGGACGGCTGCTGGCGGCTCTTTGCCTTTTCGGACAATGCCGACCCGATGTCGGAAAGCTCCGCAATTCACCGGCTCTGCACCTTCCTGAAAAGCGACCCGGCGTCGCCGGTCCGGCGCCATACGGCGCCGGGGGAAGACCCGGACGCCGTCATCGATGTGAGGGCGATCTTCCAGCAGGGACACCGCGATCTAGCCCTTGAAAGGATGCCGGCCTTCCTCGTGCCCGCAAAAGGCCGCTATGGCCTGCGCGATTATGAAAAGATGTTCTGCGCGGACGTGAAGGACGGCCGGGACATTTTCGATCTGCGCGGTATCGATCGCCGCGCGGGGTGCGTGGTGATTGTCCGGCCGGACCAGTATGTGGCCGACGTCCTGCCGCTGAACGCCCATGAGGTGCTGTCGGCTTTTTTTTCGGGTGTTTTGAAGTTGCGAAACTGACCCTTCAAAGCTTCGGCAACAGTTCCCGCTGAAAGCCCGGCAAACAAAAAGCCCGGCATCGCTGCCGGGCTTTCGCGTTTCAGGTCTGGAACGACCGCAAAACTCAGTCTTCGGACTGCTGCTTCAGAGCCGCACCCAGGATGTCGCCGAGGGAGGCGCCGCTGTCGGAGGAGCCGTACTGAGCGACAGCTTCCTTTTCTTCGGCAATTTCCAGGGCCTTGATCGACACGGTGACCCGGCGGGTCTTCTTGTCGAACTGGGTGATGCGGGCATCGAACTTGTCGCCGACGGAGTACTTTTCCGGACGCTGCTCTTCGCGGTCGCGGGAAAGATCTGCACGACGGATGAACGCGGTCAGGTCGCTGTCTGCGATCTTGACGTCCAGGCCGCTGTCTTTGACTTCGATGACTTCACAGGTCACGACGGCGTTCTTGCGAAGTTCGCCGGCCGCACCGGTTTCCATCGGATCGCCGGAGAGCTGCTTGATGCCGAGGGAGATGCGCTCCTTGTCGACATCGACGTCCAGAACGACGGCCTTGACCATGTCGCCCTTCTTGAACTCTTCGATGACCTGCTCGCCCGGGCGGTTCCAGTCGAGGTCGGAGAGGTGAACCATGCCGTCCACATCGCCGTCGAGGCCGATGAACAGGCCGAATTCGGTCTTGTTCTTGACTTCGCCTTCGACTTCGGTGCCGATCGGGAACTGCTCGGCAAACGCATCCCACGGGTTCTGCAGGGTCTGCTTGAGGCCGAGCGAGATGCGGCGCTTCACCGGGTCGACTTCCAGGATCATCACTTCGACTTCCTGGGAAGTGGAAACGATCTTGCCCGGATGGACGTTCTTCTTCGTCCAGGACATTTCAGAAACGTGGATCAGGCCTTCGATGCCCGGCTCCAGTTCGACGAATGCACCGTAGTCGGTGATGTTGGTCACGCGGCCGGTGAACTTGGCTTCGATCGGGTATTTGGCTTCGATGCCGTCCCA
>ENA-ORCZ01000435-ORCZ01000435.1-marine-metagenome-genome-assembly--contig:-NODE-435-length-18785-cov-4.293137_pt1 | contig 18785 bp, 5 predicted proteins | sample MGYA00237785_ERZ508519 | MGnify/ENA primary metagenome ERZ508519 (study PRJEB26189, sample SAMN06268790) | marine metagenome | isolation source: Bioluminescent Bay, La Paraguera, Puerto Rico | place...
TCCCGAAACACCTTGAACAGTGTTGACGAAAGGTCCGGAGGATAGGCTGTTTCCTGTGTAACCTGCATCGCTGATCCCGCCGACCCCAGCCGCGCCTGCGGTCAAGGCAAGCGACATGCGCAGGATATCGTTGCCGGAGTCACCGCTCAGAGTGTTTCTGTCGATGACTATGCTTGCGCTGCCGCCATTACCACCAGATCCACCATCACGCGAATTTCCGTAATAGACAATTCGGTCGGATCCATACGATCCAAATGCGCCACCCGTACCTTGGTAAGCTCCGAGGTACTCACTTTGCCCGTATCCGGACGCATCGGATTCGCCACCCCTACCACCGTTGCCGGCAAGAGCTGTTGCAATGATCTCGATCACGTCGTCGTCAGCACCACCGTCGAGAAGGTTGTGCGAGATCTCAACGGCTGCACTACCGCCATTTCCACCATCGCCACCGGCGCCGGACGTAGACACGTCGGTTCCCGGTTTACCGCCATAGGACCTGCCGCCATCGCGGCCTTGTCCACCAGAATACGCTCTTGCCGTTGCAGTGATCTTCAGTTGGTCTTCACCCTCACCACCAAGAAGAGTGTTCATGGTAGCAATAGCCATCGCATCGCCACCGTTGCCGCCGTCACCTGCATCGCCGCCATCTCCGCCGTCCCCTGGCGAGTAGCTGCGGTGGTAGTAGAAAGACCCACTCCGCGCTAGGCTGGTTCCCAAGTCTCCCTGGTCACCGGCATGTCCTCCTCTATTGCCGATACCGCCCTCTCGGCCACTCGCCGTGACACCGAGCCTGAAAACATCGTCGCCAGCCGCGCCATCGATACTGGCATTGGACAACTGGCTGATCGCGTCTCCGCCGTTGCCGCCGTTACCTCCATCACCGCCACTTCCGGCATCGGAATTGACTATAGCCTCCCGACGTGGATCGTTCGAAGCACCGGAGCCGCCAAGATAGGTATAATGCATATCTACCGTGCCAGCATCTCCGCCTAGGCCACCATGGCCGCCCTTTCCGCCGCTGGCGACTGCGTTCAGCGTGAACTCGTCGTTGTTGCTGCCACCTGCGTAGGCCGCCCCATCGAAGAGCGAACTGGCCTCTTCGCCATTACCACCATCCTGAGCGTCAGATCCATCGCCGTTGTTCGCACCTCTGGCACCTCTGGCACCAGCAGATCCCGCTGATCCGAAATCGTTGACAGACTGGTTGACGACAACGATTTCATCCGCTTCGTCAATCGTTACCGTTACGGTAGCCGTGGCCGAGCCGCCTTGGCCGTCGTTCAATGTGTAGGCGAATGCATCGGTACCGTTGTAGTCGACGTTTGGCACATAGATGAAATCACCATTGGCGAGGATAGTTACGCTGCCATTGGCCGTGGTCTTGGTTTCCGCAACAACGCTCAAGGTGCCGCCGTCAATGTCCCTGTCGGGACCGGACCCATTATCGACCAGTACGTTGCCAGTAATGCCACCGGACTGGTTCTCATAACCGGAAACTGCATCGTCTTCCGCGACCGGAGCAACGTTTTCGACGACATCGGAAACATTGACCGTCAATCTCTGAACGTCGGTTCCGCCATTGCCGTCGGAAACCTGAACGTCGACTTCATAGGAGTTGTCGCCTCCGTCATCCGCCGGATTTTCGAAATCCGGCGCGGAATTGAAGGTCAGCTCGCCCGTGGCGCTGTCGATGTTGAAGAGGTCATGGTCTGTCCCTGCTGTTGAAAGCAGGGAATAGGTCGGGGTGCCGCCATCCACATCCGTGGAAGTCACCGTCGTTACGGCTGTCGTGTTTTCATCGATGGTTACCGTTGCGGTCGAGCCGCCGCCGTCGGAGGTAATGACCGGAGCATCATTTTTTCCGTCGACAGTGATCGTCACGGTCGCTGTATCTGTACCGCCGTTTCCGTCGGAAATTGTGTAGGTGAACGTATCAGTCGTCGTTTGACCCGCTTGCAACGACTGCAATTCGGCCGAGCCGGTCGGGTCATAGGTGATTTCACCGTTCGACGTGTCGAGCGTGACGGTCGCTCCCTTGCTCGAGAAAGCCGACACTGCCGCGTTGTTCCCAAGCCCGGTGACGGTCAGCGTATCGAGGTCGCCGTCGGTATCATTTGATAGCAGGAGGCTCGTCGAGAAGGTCTTCGTCGAATCCTCCGAGACACCGGGGCCGGCACCAGGCACACCATGATGCTCGACAACAAAGTTTTTTGGCACCCACCCTGCTAAGTCGTTCCACCTCCCGTTGATGCGCCATATTTCTACGTAGTCCTCGCCGAACCCATAACCGTTGTTCGGTTCGTAAGAATTCCAAAAACTGTTTGGTACGAGGGAATTCGCCTCAGGTCCCGCCACCCAGCGGAATTGTCCTTCTGCGTTTCGATCCGTCGCACCGATCCAGGCGGAGGCCTGGTTGCTGTTTATAAGCAGACTTCTGACAAAGCTGTTCTCAGCAGCGGAAGTAATCGTTACCAGATACCCGCCAGTTGAAGTCGCAATGCTATTGGCAGCGTGCCAATTAAAGGAGCCGGCGAAAAGCTTGTAGAAATGGCCGTTGAACTCAGACCAGCCCCCGCTGGAGGGAGCCGTAGGTGGCGTTGCGAATGACAAGACATCGTCATTAGCAACCGGAGCCACGTTTTCGACGACATCGTCGACGTTGACCGTGAGCCGCTGAACATCGGTTCCGCCATTGCCGTCGGAAACCTGAACATCGACTTCATAGGAATTGTCGCCCCCGTCATCCGCAGGATTTTCGTAATCCGGCGCGGATTTGAAGGTCAGCTCGCCCGTCGCGCTGTCGATGTCGAAGAGGGCGTGGTCGGTCCCTTGCGTTGAGAGCAGGGAATAGACCGGCGTGCCACCGTCCACGTCCGTGGAAGTCACCGTCGTCACAGCAGTCGTGTTTTCGTTGATGGTCACCGCTGCGGTTGAGCCGCCGCCGTCGGAGGTAATTTCCGGCGCATCGTTCGTGCCAGTGATCCTAACCTCGAATTCCTTCCGCGAGGAAGCACCCTCGCTGTCCTCGACACGAAGGAAATATTTGATCGTTGCCTGCTCCCCGGCAGCGAGGTAGTCGAATGCCTCCGGCGCTGCAGTGAAAATCACTTCCACACTGCCGGTGTTCGAGCCGGCAGCCTTGTCGACCGTTCCGAAACTGATCAACGCAAGAAGTTCGCTTGACGTGAGCGCAAGTCCTGCCTTGACGCCGTTGACCGATACGTTTTCGACCGACGCAGTGTAACCGCCAGTCTGGGCCAGATCCGGATCGGTGAAGGAAACGGATTTCGTTTCGACCAGGTTCAAGTCATCGGTCTGTTCCGTGACGTTCATCGTGGCGCCGGAGACACGCGGCGTGTCGTTCGCCCCTTCAATCGTTACGGTGATGGTTTTCTCATCGCGAGCACCGGCAGCATCGATTACAGCAACCGTATAGGTCTGCGTTAACGTCTGACCTGCCGCCAGATCGTTCAGGTCATCGTCGGCAACCTTGAAGGTCCACTTGACCTTTCCCTGGCCGTCACTGGTTGCGGCATCGCTGACGATTGCGGTCAGTTCCCCGCGATACACCTGTCCGGCAGTCGGGGTCGGTGTGACATCCACGGTGTGGGTGTCGCCGTCATCGATTTCACTGAAGTTGATTGTTCCCGACGTTTCAATGATCGCATCGTCGTTCGTGCCGTCCGTATCGCCATGGGCCACCGCGTTCGCCGCGTCGATCTCATCGAAAAGCTGGCGCAGGAAGGCGTCGAACCTGTTGGCATCTGCTTCATTGTCGAACGTCCAGGTGGCCGATCCACCGACGCCCGAACCGCTGAGCTTCACCACCCAGCCTCCCGGTGTCTCGGTGATCGTCCAGTTGTTCGGCCGTCCGCCGGACACGATCGAAAGCGCGTTTATGTTGCCCGCACCGGACGCCGCATTCGCGTCAAAGCGCGGAATGGCCACGGCATCGAGCAGCGATCCCAGCGTTTCAAAGGAAGGCGAACCGCCAATTCCAGAACCGGAGACCTTGAAGACATTGGCGCCTTCATCGAAGGAATAGGTATTGCTGTTGCTGAAGAACCTGAACCCTTCGGCCTCGAAGACGGTTCGGGCCGTCGCACCATTTTCGAATTCCGGCGCATCGTTCACCGGATTGACCGTGATGTTGAACTCTGTGGTGTTGGTCTCTGCCGCATGGCCGAGATCGCCCTGGTCATCCATTGCCACCGACAGCGTGTCGGTGCCATTGAAGTTGGCGTCCGGGGTATAGACCAGCGTGCGCAGAAGGCTCTGGATCGCCGAAACGTCGCCGCTCAACGTCACGCTCGCGCTTCCCGCAGCACCGCCGCTTATCGCAGAAAGGTCCGTGCCGGCCGGCCAGTTAATCGTGCCGTGCTGAACCGTCAGCGTAACGATGTTTACGGTACCACTGGCGTCGTTGCTGTCGTCATCCGGATTGCGGAAGAACAGATTGGCATTCGGGCCGCCTGAACCGAAGACGTCCAGGAACGAAAGCGCACCGTCCTCGTCAACCGCAAGACCGGCAAGCGTAGCGGGATCCTTTGCTTCCGGAGCACTGATACCGGTTCCCTGAAGCGCTTTCGACGAATTGCCGACCTGCAGGAACGGCGTGTCGTTCGCGCCTGTCAGGTCCAGCTCGAACTCGAACACGCCCGACTGCGGCGTGGCGTCGAAGGATGCGTCCGCTTCCTCGCCATCGTCCGTCACGGTCACCCGCACCGTCACCTTCTCGTCGATATCACCATCGATATTGGCATTCGAAATCCGGTCCGACGGCGTGTATTTGAAGCTGTCGAGGATATTGTCGACTTCGGCCTGCGTCAGCGTACCACCACCGGTCTTGGTGAAGGTCAGCACCCCGCCGCTGTTGGAAACTTCAATGCCGGATGCAAGACCGTTGGTCTTCGACAATCCGCCGCTGCCGCCACCAACAATCTCGATCACAACCGAGCGGAACGCGGAACTGTCGACGTCGGAAGACGAGAAGTCGGATGCGGAGAACCGCAACGCATCCTCGCCGCCGGAAGCCTCGTTGTCGTTCACATTGTCCTGTTCGGCAACCGAGAACCGGGACGTTCCCGAGACAACAGGGGCATCGTTCACCGGATTGACCGTGATATTCACCGAAGCTGTCGACGGGTTTCCGTCACCATCCGTTATCGTATAGGTAAAGCTGTCCGCGCCGTTGTAATTCGCATCAGGTGTGTAGGTGAAGGTCCCGTCATTGTTGTAGACGACTGTTCCATTCGCCGCGTTGGTAAATGTCACCCTGGTTGCCGGGGCATTGTCGAGATCGACACCGTCGGCACCCGCCGCGTCGTTGGCAAAGGCGCTGATTATGACAGTCGTGTCTTCGTCGGTCGAAACAGTGTCGTCTTCCGCATCAGGCTCGTCGTCCACAATCGAAACCGTCAGGTTCGCAGGATAGGACTCAAAGCCGTCTTCATCGCTCGCAACCACCGTGAAGACAATCTCGTCCGCGCCGGCAACCACGTGGTCGACGTTGTCTTTGAGCGTGAAGCGGTAGGTCAGGTCACCGGTTGCCGCATCATAGCCAGTGATTTCAAGTTTGCCGGTTCCGTCATCGAAGACGGTCACCGGAGTTGCCGAAGTTGCGGATGCGGCATCGGCAATCGCGATGGAGATCTGATTGCCAGCTTCGTTCTCGAAGCGGATTTCCGACAGGGCATCTGTCGAAGCGATGTTGATCGTGCCGTTGAAGAACTCCGAATCTGCCGCTTCTTCCGTGCCCGCCGATTCCGCACCGCGTGCGCCCAGACCCGCTTCGTCGACAGTCGCGTCCTCAATCGTCAGTTCCGGCACGGCCTCCAGGTGAACCACCAGAGGCAGTGAACCGGTGTCGCCGTCGCCGTCGGTCGCGGTGAGCTCGAAATGGATGTCCTGGTCGTCGGCGGGCATGGGAGCCGTGGTGCCGCTGAAGCTGTTGACCACAACATTGGGAATGCCAAGTCCTGAATTCAAAGCTGTTTCGACGGCAATGCTCAGCTTTGCAAATGGCGGAACCACATCACCTATCGTTAGGACATGATTTCCGTCGCCGTTGTAGGTCGTTGCACCGGATCCGACTAGTGTGTTGTTCGCATCATAAGCCGCCCAGTTAATCGTGACACTGCCGCTGTAAGCGCCAATACCAAAGAGCCCGCCAGCAGAATATGCCTCAACGCCAATGTCGAAATCGACCGTGTCCATGGCGCTGGCGAATTCTACTTCGAAGCCTTCACCATTGCTGATTGCGCCCGCACTTAAGCCAGTTCCGACACCGAAACTGCCTCCGTTGGGATTGATCCCGACGAAAGACACTGCACCGTTGGCATAGGAGTGATTGCCCTGACCGGAGTTGCCGAAACTGGAAATCTGGAAGGTCTGTGACGGCGTACCCGGCCATTCCTGATGCAGAACAAACTCGTAGCCTGGTTCACCCGTTACCGGGTCGTAGGTAAGGCTCAGGGTGTAAAGCGGCTGTCCCCCGAAGGTCGCAGAAAGGACCTGCCCGTCGGACGAAAGCGATGTGCTGATACCCTCGATTTCCGGCCAGCCGGAAATTTTCAGGGCTCCGGAACTTGCCTCGCCGTCACTACCGTAGGAAACGTCGATCTGCCCGGTGACAGACGTTGCAACCGGCCAGTTCATCGCGATTTCAGTGCTTTCCACCTGCGTGATGACAGGCGCATCATCCTCGAAGCGGATGCGGCTGCCGAGATCGAAGGAGGCGGAGTCCGAGTCTCCATCGGCATCCGTGATTGTCACTTCAAGGGAGACGGCACCATTTGTAATTGTGGCTGCGGAGCCATCGGCTTCGTCACCATCGTCCGGATTGTCGTGACGGATCGCCCGATACTGGGCAACGGTCACTTCTCCGCTGGAGGCGTCGATACCGATGACGAACACCACCTCACCCGCACCGTTCCGGCCGACGATGTTGCCATCGCCATTCTGCGAGAGCGAGATCGCAGTGCCTGAAAGCGTATCGAAGAGGCCAGACGCAGTGCTGTTCAGCACGAGCGCATAACCCGTTGCAGCATTTTCGTCGGCCCCAACGCTGGAATTGTCATTGAATGGTGTGCCGCTGCTGTAGCCGATCAGGTCTCCCACATTGAACGGATCCGCAATGCCGTCCTCGTCAGCGGCATTATCGTCCGGAACTGCATCCGATGCGCTGCCTGCTGCGGTCTCGTCCAGCTCCAGGTAACCGCTCCCCGAAATGGCAGCGACCGGAGTGTCGTCGATGATCTGGATGTTCAGACCCGAAGTCAGGTTGATGCTGTCGCCGTCAGCATCGGTGTAGACAACCGCGCCACCGAGGTTGAGCGTCAGGATATCTTCCAGGTTATCGCCAAATGCATGATCGACCTGATCGAGCAGCGTGAACCGGAAGCCGCCGCTTGCGTTCGCTTCGAGCGTGAAGATCTGGCGGTCGCCCGCTTCGAAGGTGCCGTTGCCGTTTGCATCGACAAAGCCGACCACCTTGCCGGCTGCGTAATCCAGTAGCACAGCCTCCTGTTTCGAGGTGACGCTATCGCCTGCAACAGTCGCGGCCGCACCGGAGATGTTCTGGTTCAGCGAGAAGCTGCCGCCTTCATCAGATCCCGTTTTCACAAGCCCGCTCAGGCTGCCGTAGCTGAACTGAGCTGTGGCGTAGACAAACGGATTCACCGGGATGTCCGGACCGAAATCCTGGTCGAGACCATTGGCATCGTCGCCGTCTTCGTTGCCGTGGGTGAGATCGCCGCCGCTGCCCTGGTTGTGCTCTTCTTCGACCGTTGCAGTTACCGTTGCGCCGGATGCCACCGGAACGTCGTCAATGACGTTCATGACGAAATTGCCGGTACCGAGGTCGATCGTGTCACCGTCGAAGTCGGTGAAGGTGACGAATTTCGACAGGTCCAGGCCAAGAACACCTTCGGCATTGTCGCCGAAGGTATGATCGAGCTGGTCGAACAGGCGCAGATCATAAAGCCCAAATTCGCTCACCGAGAGCGAGAATACCAGCCGCCCGTCTTCTGCGAAGAAGCCCATTACCATTCCGAGACCCGGCAGCGTGATACTCTGGACGCTGGTGATCGCCTCACCCTTGGAGGACCAGGTCACGTTTTCCAGCAATTCCGCGGCGCGTGCCTCATTCACCAGCCCAAAGGTGCCAAGCTCGTCAGCACCGCCATCCATCAAGTCGGAACCGATCAACGGATTGAGCAGCCCCTGTTGAGAAGTTGAGCCCAACAGGTCGGTGTCCGCATCAGGACTTGTGCCGTTGGACCCCTGCACCAACAGCAATTCTGCCAAGGCAGGTGTCCAGATCGGATTGAAGTTCTGAAGATCGTCCTCGTCGAATGTAACAGCAAGGCTGCCGACAACCTGCGGAATGTCGTCAACCACCTTCAGCGTGACGTGACCATCAAGGTTGACACTGTCTCCGTCTGCGTCGGTAAAGGTGATGAACTGGCCAAGGTTCAGGGAGAGAAGATCTTCCACCGCCTCAGGCGTATTCGTTGCGGCATCGTCGCCTTCCGGGTGGTCAAACTGGTCCCAGATCCGGATATCATATGCCCCAAGCGGCCCGGACGTCAGGCTCAGCGAAAGCACCAGGCGGCCATCGGCAAAGAAACCCATAGCCGAACCCAGGCCGTCTATCGTGACCACCCGGGCCTCAGAAATCGGGTCTCCCTTTGACGCCCAATCAAGGGTGCCAAGAAGGGCGGTGGCATCTGCCTCGGAAAGCAGCCCGAACGCTCCAAACTCATCCGCGCCGCCGTTGACGACATTCGTACCGATGACTTCGTTCAACAGACCCGAAGCGCTCGTCGTGCCGAAGACATTGTCCAACAGGCCATCCGGATTCTGATCCGTGCCATTGGAGCCTGCGACAGGAACTCCAAGCGCAAAGAGCAATGCGTTGACCGGGCTCAGATAGTTGCCGAGGTCATCTTCGTTGAGCGTAACGGTTACGCTGCCGTCCACAACAGGCGCATCGTCCGTGACCGTGATAACGAAAACATCTTCGCCAAGATCGACCTTGTCTCCGTCAAAATCGGTGAAGGTCACGAATTTCGAGAAGTCGAGCGCGATTGCGTCGTCGAATTCGGTCCCTGCCGGGTGGTCGATCTGGTCGAACAGACGGAAATTATAGATGCCGTCTTCCCCGACAAAGAGGCCCAGGACCAGCCGCCCGTCAGCCGCGAAGAAGCCAAGAATGTCGCCGATACCGTCAATCGTGACGAAACGGGCGTCGTTCACGATCTCACCCTTCGAACTCAGATAGCCGCCGTCCGGACCAAGTGTGGTCAGTAGCGTTTCGGCATCTGCCTCGGACACAAGATCGAACGCACCTCGCCCGTCGGCACCACCCAGAACGTTGTCTGCAAGCGTGCCCCAAACAGGCACGGTACCGAGAAGGCCGGTGATACTGTCATCGTCGCCGGTGCCGTCATAAGGGCTCGTTCCGAGCGATCCCTGCCAGCTGTCGAAGAGCAACGGATAAAGAGGGTTGAAGTTGGCAAGATCGCTTTCCGAAGCGACCCCGGTTTCCCGTCCCACCACAACCGGCACATCGTCGGTAACGGTGATGACGAACAGATCTTCGCCGAGATCAATGAGGTCGCCGTCAAAATCCGTGTAGGTGACGAATTTGGACAGATCGAGCGCAATCGCATCGTCGAATTGTGTGTCCACCGGATGGTCTATCTGGTCGAAAAGACGGAAATTGTAAACGCCGTCCTCGCCGACAAACAGTCCGAACACAAGCCGCCCGTCGGCGGCGAAGAAACCCATGATGTCGCCGATGCCGCCGATCGATACGAAACGGGCATCATTGACAACTTCGCCCTTCGAATAGAGTTGGGCGCCATCGGGACCAAGTGTTGAAAGAAGGCTTTCCGCATCTGTTTCGGAGACAAGCGCAAACGTGCCGGGCTGATCCGCGCCGCCGTTGATATTGTCGGCAAGCGTTCCCCAGACCGGAACGGTTCCGAACAAACCGGTAACGCTGTCGTCGCTTTGGGTGTCATCGTATGGGCTGGTGCCGATCGAGCCCTGCCAGAAATCGAAAATCAGCGGATAAAGCGGATTGAAACTGGCAAGGTCGTTTTCTGCCGCCGTGCCGGTTTCAGAGCCGACAGCAACCGGCGCGTCGTCCACGATGGTCACGCGGAAGTCGTCCGTCACCGTGTCGCCGTCACCATCGGTCGCGATGAAGCCGAAATCCAGGTTCCACGAAACCATCTTGCCGTTCGAGCCGGGCGGGTTGTGGTCGATGTTGCCCAGAAGTTCGAACGTATAGGAACCCGTGTCGTCATCCGACAGGGACACGACAAATACCTTGTCGCCTTCGCCGCGGCCCGACCCCTTGTAAGCCGTCAGAACCGTGTCGTTTGCAGACAGGACATATTCGAGCTCGACCCCCTCCGAAGTCGTGGCCTGAGTCGGCTGCTGAGCGACAGGCGCAAACACCACGGAACGGTTGCCGGTGCCGCCCGGCGTATCCTGAAGGGCACCATCCGCCGCATCATCGCCATCATCCGCCCCCCAGGCGATATCAAGATCCCCCGACTTGATCAGACCGGCAGCATTCGGAGACGTGCCGTTGTCCAGATCGTTTTCCTGAATCGTGCGCTGCTCTGCATCGCCGCCAACCGGCGCATCGTCCACGATACGGACGGACAGGGTCACGTCGACGTAGTCGCCATCGCCATCCGTCGCCCGGACGTCGAAATTGATCGATTGCGCAGCGCCGCGGCCGGTGCTGCCCGGCTGATGATCGATGTTGCCGTAGAGATTGATCGTATAGCCGCGGTCGTCGCCGTTCAGCGTCGCGTCGAAGATGATTTCGTCACCGCCGCCCGGCAATCCGTCGGGAACGAATGCCTCGATCGTCAGGCCGTCATCGACCAGACGGAAGAAGACCGCGCGACCGTCCGACTTCAGGCCGGAATCCATTCCCGTGTCGTCGTTCAGCCCCAGGGTGCCGCTGTCGACATTCGGGATCTGGAAGGCGCCGGAGAAGGCCAGCGAACCAAATCCGTCGGCGCCGAAATCGACCTTGCCGATGTTGCCCGTGAACTGCGTCGGGCCCGTGCCGTCGGTACCTGCGCCCTGCACGCCCGCGACTTCCGCAACATCGTCCTCATCGACCAGGACATTGTGGTTGCCGTCACCGGTTTTTGCCGGGCCGTCGTCGGCAACCCGGATATGCGCACCGGCGGTCGAAGTATCACCGTCTCCGTCGGTCACGGTAAACATCAGGCGCAGCGCAATTATGTCGTCGGCCCCGGTCTCGTTCGCATCCGGGTGATCAAAGGCCACATATTGTTCGTAGGTGTAGCTGCCGTCCGGTTGGACTATGATCTGGAAGGCCGGCGCACCTGTTCCTTCGACCACGCCATCGATCGTAATGACGCGCGTGTCGGGATCCGTGCTGGAATTCGCCGTCACTCGATTGCCGTCGACCGTCAGATCGCCGCGCTGGGAGCCGGCCGGCTCTTCCTGATCAAAACGGCGGACATAGCCTCCGGCGGAGGCCAGGCTGGCGTTGGTGACAGTTGCGCCGTCAGCGCCCGCCGAGAACTGGAGCTGTCCGGCAACAACAGTCGATAGCTGGGTCGCTTCGTCAGCGTCGACATGCGAGCCCGCCCAACGGGCAACCGGCGCATCGTCGTCGACGGTCACCGTGAAGGTCGATTCGGCCGTGTCGCCGTCGCCGTCCGTTGCCGTGAAGGCGAAGGTCAGAACGATGTCGTCTTCGGTGCCGGCCTCGGGATGATCGAGGTTGCCGGTCAGCGTGAAGGCATAGCTGCCGCTGTCCGCATCCGAGAGGGTGGCAAAGAACACGACCCCCGGCTCGCCCGTGCCGGTCGGTGCGGTGTCGCCGACATAGCCGACAAGCGTTCCGTCGGCCAGAACCGCAATGGACACCGGTGCATTGTTGGAGGAAAGACCCGACAGACCCGGCTGGGCGTCGGAGAAGGCAACCGACCGGTCGCCAAGGCCGCCGCCGGCAGTCGGGTTGGCATTGTCCGAACCCCAAGAAATCGCAAGGTTGCCGCTGGACGTGACCGCCGCACCGGCAAGATCGCCGTCATAGCCGCTGTCCTCGTTGCCGCCGTCAAGGCCGTCCTCATCGACGGAAGAGGAAACGGCCTCTCCGATTTCCACGTCATCGTCGAGCACCGTGACGGTGAAGGAAGTGTCGACGCTGTCGCCGTCGGAATCGGTGGCCGTGATGCTGAAGGAAACCGGCAGGGCCAGATCCGTTGCACCGTCACCGTGGTCAAGGTTGCCGAGAAGCGTGAAGATGTATTGCGCGCCGGCGGCACCGCCATCAAAGAAACCCGGCAGGATATCAAGCGTGACCGTGAACACGGTTTCGCCGGTGCCTTCCTTGGCGGCCGTCAGGGTCTGTCCGCCGTCGCCATTGTCCACAATGCTGTAGACGAGCGCGACGCCGTCAGAAGTCAGAGCGAGCGGAACACCTGCGGAACTGAGCGGCACTCCGGCTCCGTTCGCCTGAAATTCGAGACTCAGGTCGGTGCCGGCATTTTCACCGAAATTGATGCCGAGATTGCCGACGGCGACAAGCGGGCCCTGGCCGGCTTCATTGCCGTCCTCGAGGAAGCCCTCGTCCAATGTGCCGGCCTCAGCGCCAGATGCTGTTGGCACCGTGTCCACTTCGGCGTCCGCGAATTCGATATTCGGCCCCGATCCTTCGCCCGGCCCCTCGCCGTCCAGCAGATCAAGAACGTTCGAGCCGCCGCCAAGGCCATCGATGCTGGTGTCCTGAAAATTCTGTCCCGAGCCCTGGGGCCCGCCAAGCGCGGTTGCCAGGTTGGAAGCCTCGCCCGCAGCGGTCTGGATCTCCTCTGCAATCTGGATGTTGGCGATCGACGTCAACTCGTCGAGCGACAGGAACTGCTCCTCGCCCACAATCGCAGCCTGTTGTCCTCCGTCTCCGAGGAAAAAGCCCTGAACGATCAGGATGCCGCCATCGGCAAAAATCATCTGAAGATCGTCGCCGATGCGAAAAAACGAAATGTCCGCATCGAGAATGCTGCGGAAATCGACGAGTTGCCCCGGCGACCTCAACGATACAACGCTTTCTTGTGCGGAAGGTTGCGACAGGACCAGCGGCGAGGTTGTCCCTCCGGAGGATGAGCCAGCCCCAGTGCCTGCAACCGGGGAATTCTGGGCGAACCGTACAATCTCGTTCATGGCAATGCTCAGCACTCTATTGGTATTTTTATAAAAATTTGATGTATTCTTTACCCAATTTTTACCAAATAGAAAGCGGTCAAATTGAAATTGTAAAAATTTGGTAAATTCAACGGTTGTAATTGAAACGAGCATCCGTCACGCGAAAATGCGCGTCATCGGCTTTGCGTCCTCCGGCGCTTTTGCCGCCAGGATGTCGGCGTGAAGAGGGCCCGCTGCGATTGAGCCGGTGCGTGCGTGTGAGGCGGGACAAGGCCGTGCTGATCTCGTTCCAGACGCCCAGGATCTCGCCGCACGGACCAGCCAGGCGACCGGGGTAATCGGGGATCAGATCAAGTCAATCGGTATTGCGGCCGACGATGCCGACACTGCAATCGCTGATGTCCACCGTTCGATAGACGAGATTTCGAAATCGATCACAGAAGGTGCTGTTGCAGTCCCCGGGCAAACCCATGCCTCGCAAGGCACTGCAGCAAACGCACTCTCGCCGGCATTTCCGCATGGCCGCCGGCGGAAAGAATACGGATCAACGCTACCCGGCTTGTTGCAGAACGGAACCGGTTCGGACCGCGCTACGCACACGTCGAACAGTGCTCTTCGTCCGCTTTGAAGACCTGGTGATTGATTGGCGTGTCAGAAGGAAATGGTGGGTGAGCACGGGCTCGAACCGTGGACCCGCTGATCAAGAGCTGGCAGGTCTAGCTGAGAATCCCTAAACGGTTTCGACGCAATCCGCTGAAATCGGCCGATAACCCCTTGATTTCATCAACCCTGCCATTTTGCATCACGCTATTGCGTTCTGTGCTGGATTTTGTGCCGAGGAAGAACACCCACAGCGGATCAAACACGTCTCCCGCAAGTGCGATCTTCTCTCCCAAATGGGTGAGGCGATCAACCTGGAATGCGCGCGAGTGTCAGGTAGAACCTTAGCTCCAGGAGAGACCTATGCTCAACCGCAGAGAATTTGGACTATCGTTGACGGCGACGGCACTTGTTGCAGCCACATCGAAGGTATTTGCTCAAGGCAGTCCATCCTTCCATGTGGGGTTTGAGAACACGGAAGCGCTGCTGAAGGCGGGTGGTCCGGAACTGCCGGGAGCAATCTTGAAATCGATCATCCTCTACTCGGAAGCATCCGGAACCGCGGAAGTGCAGTTTGCAGCGGCGCGTGTCGTGAACAGACGGACGGAATCGATTTTCCTGTCCAATCCCTTTTCCCTCAAACAAGGAAAATCACGCTTTCCCGGCGACAGCTTTTTCCCCGGTGACAGTTTCTTTCCCGGCGACAGCTTCTCGCCAGGTGAAAATTTAATGCCGGGCCGGTCATTCGTGGCAACCAAACCCTTTGAACTCACGATCGCAAAAGTGGCGGCAGCGGATATTGTGAGGAGCAAGACCAAAACAGGCACCTTCCTCGCCGTTCTGGACAGGAGCGGAAAACTGTCCAGCTCGGGGGTCTCGCTTATCTGGAACATCTAACTGGTTCGGAGATCGCGGACGGTTCCGGTTCGGAAGCAGGCAGGAACCCGGCACCCGCGATCAAGCCAGACTGACAAGCCAGTGCACTGCGCCAAGAATGGCGCTGCGCACTTCCGTTCGAGACCTCATCATTCTGTCACTAACGTCAGCACCCATCAGAGGACGCCTTGAAGGACACGGTACTGGTTCTGGCCTTGCCGTTCTTGCCGACATATTTGACTTTCGCCCGCATGAAGGCAGGGATGCCGCCGCCCTGGGTCTTGGTGGAGAAGCCATAGCTGGTCGTTACCGTAACCGTGCCATTGATCCGGTTCGCATAGAACTCGCCTGTCGCCTTGTTCAACGAAAGCTTTTCCGTCCGGTTAAAGCACTTGCGGCCCTCGGGGCAGATCTGCGTATGCGACCCGCACCTGTTCTTGTTGTAGTCGTTGAAAAAATACACGTACTTCACCGGTCCCTTGGAACCCGTCTTGATGAAGCAACCTATCGGATGGTTGAAGGGGCACGCCTGCGGCTGACCGGTCGCGCCGCGATTGGAACTGGATTGTGCCGTCGCAAGGTCGGCGCTCAGGCCTAGAAGAAGGCAGGCTGAAAGAGCAAGAGCGTATTTCATGTAATCATCTCCTTTGCGCAGAAAGGGATGATTTAGACGAAAGAGACAGGTTCCAAGTGTCCCATTTGGGGGAGCTTATTGATCTGATGCGTCTTGGGAACGCCTGCGCTCAGCCTCAGGCACCCCTGTCGTTTTCACCGGCTCCCTGGCTGACGAAAGCGCTATCGGGAGCAATCCGTGACACCGTCTGGTACAGCACGAACGACAACAGGCACCCAAACAACGCTGCCGAATTCATGTCCACGGCCGTCAGCAGAAGGGTCACCGCGATGCCTGCATTCAGGGAGACGATTGCCGCCGCTGCACTGATGCCTCTGCCGCGCACGGCAGCCCAGACCACGGGCAGGAAAACGGCCAGCGAACTGAAGGCAGCGATAATCGAATTAAGGACATCCGCGAACAGCGCCGCCGACAGGCCGAGCGCCGTGAACAGCAAGGCGACGGCGAGCTGAATTCTTGCAAGCGGAATACCGGTGCGCTCCAACCCGGTCATCAGCGGCATGACAAATGTGTCCATCGTCGACATCACCACCGCGATCAGCATCAGGTCGATCAGCCATGTCCAGGTCCTTGGCACCGATGCATGCAGGATCTGCATGACATCTTCGCCCACAGGACCTTGAAGCCCCAGCCAGACGATGACGAGATAACCGGCAAGGCACAAAGGAGCTCCGATCAAAAAGGCACGCCGGGCGACCGATGGATGCTGTGCGGTTGCCATTCTTTGCCAGTTGTCGACGGCCAGCACCGCGCTTGCCGGAATGAAAAGCCAGATGCCGATCAGGATCGGGAAGCGGTAGGGACCGAGGTCGAAGAAAGTCAGATCGCCCGGAAGAGCCTGCCAGTTGGCCAGCCCGAGTGTTACGAGGCCGATCAGGATCACGGCGGCCTGCGGGATATCGGTTTCCGTTGCGACCCGGTAGCCGCCTATTGCCGTATAAGCCCCGGCGCAGACTGTCGCCAGGATGACTGCGACCGTCGGCGGGACCGGAAGGATCGCGGCGAGTATGACCGACAGCGCGATCAGCTGTACGGACGCCCGCAGCAAAAAAACGAAAGCAATCGGCGCCCAGATCAACAGCGGATGCTGCACCCTGTGTGTCACCACGATCAGGTCGATCAGGCCTCTGACACCGTGTTGATGCGACAGTCTGTGGACTTTGGGCGCGACGAGGGCACAGATCAGCAGACCCGTGCCATAGGCCAGGGCAAGTGACAGGCCGACAACGGGGCTCGCCGCGGAAAACAGCACAAGTGCGACAAAGGTGCCGATGCCGATATTGCCGCAGATAATCCCGGCCACCGATGCGACGAGACCGGTACGGCCGGCGTTGAACAGGTAGTCGGCCCGCGTCGCCTTTCGGCTTCTCCAGAATGCATAAACAAGAGGCCCGATCAGAAGAGAGCCGACAGCAATTGTCTGAAATCCAGTACCTGTCACTTCTTGAACATTCTTTCCGACAGACGGGTTCGATTTCCACGCTGAAAAGCCTTGTGAAAATCGATGTGAACTCTAACCGTTGTCTGGCGTAACGCAGCGCCCTATGATTTCCAATATATGGAAAACCATAGTTTTGCTTGGATCTCTGCAGTGCCATTCAGTTTGATTGAGAAATTGCCGGAGGGAATTTCTTCGGAAAAGGCCTGGGCCGTCAGCTCGAGTTTTTTTGAGTCCTTCGGTTTTGACAAACTAATCTATATCGACCAGTCGTTGGCCGGCTTGTCCATGTTCACGACATTTCCGGAAACCTGGACGTCGCACTACCGGGACTGCGGTTACGAAAAAATCGACCCATTCTTCGCCTATTGCTGCGCGACGTCGACGCCGATGGGGACGGGTGTCGACTTTCTTGCCGACTATCCCTTCCTGTCTGCCGCGGAACGCCAACTCATCCATGAAGCAGGTGAGACCGGGATGCGAGCCGGCATGACATGTACTGTCCGCAAGGCCGGTGCGAGCGGCGCCGGAGGCTGGAACTTCGGCTCCAGCTTGCCACGCACCGACATTGAAAGGATCTTTTCGGAGCATGGCGACCATCTCCGGCTTGCGGCCTTCTTCGCGCATGAACGCCTTCAGGCCGCGCTTGAAGTCGAGCAACGGAACATCACGCTAAGTCCGCGCGAAACGGAATGCCTTCTGTGGGTTGCGCAAGGTCTTCGCAGCAAGCAGATCGCCGGGAAACTCGGGCTCAAACCCGTCACCGTCGAGTTGCATCTCAAGAACGCGCGCACCAAACTTCGGGCGTCTACCCGTGAACAGGCAATAGCCATTGCGCTGCTCAACGGACTTATTTCTCCGTAGTCAGGCAAGCTTTTCTTCCGGATTGACCCGGGCACAGTGCCGGCTCCCTTAAATGGGAGAGGCCGATGCGTGCGCCTCTTGATCTCCTGTGCCGAATTCATTTTTCGGGATCAGGCATGACCACAGCTTTCATTATCCTTGTCATTGGACTTGGCGGGTTCGTCTACCTGCAAAACCGCCTGGCGGCTGCAAGAAATGCCGTACGGAACGGGCGCTCGGGAATTCAGGTTCAACTCAAGCGCCGCCATGACCTGGTGCCGGGTCTCGTGAGCGCTGTCCGCTCGGCCATAAGTCAGGAAAACCGCATCTTCGATCATCTGCTGGAAGTGCGGGAGAAGGCGATTTCGGTCCGGCAGGGCAGTCTTGAAGATATCGAACAGGCCGAACGGAAACTGACCGCCGGACTGAGCACCTTTCTCGGCTACACGGAAGATCATCCCGAAATCACCTCGACAGGAAACATCCTTCATCTGCAACAACAGCTGGAGGAAACCGAGAACCAGATCAGCGCCGCCCGCCGGCTCTACAACGGCAATGTCGACCGCTACAATACGCTTCTGGACTCCATTCCTTCCAACTGGATCGGATCACTGCTGAAATTCGAGCGGGCGGATTTCTTCGCCCTCGACGCAGATAATCTGAAATCGGCCGAAACGGCACCGATCATCGACCTGCCTGGAGCCCGGACATGAGCGGGCCGGAAACACATTGGGACCCGATCAAGGGCGAAATTTCCGTAATTACCCCCGATGTTTCGCACATACGGGCCGGTGTCGTCCTTCCGGCACCGGTTCGGCGCTTCCTGCCGATCGGGGCGATCGTTGCACTGCTCTGGACCATGGTGCAGGCGATCTGGACCGACGCCTTTCCTTTCGTTCCGGTCGCGGTCACGACCGTCATGTTCGCACTGTTCTTCATTGCCGGAGAACTTGAGAACCGGGACGGCCGGCAGACGAAGCGAAGGGTCGAACTCGCCCGCAAGAACGGCTGGAGCTACACCGGCAAACTGATGGAGCGCGTCAGGGAATTCGGCACTGTCAGGACATCGGATGGTGCCGATCGCCGGACACAACTGGTGAAATCCGAAAGGGCCCTGGCCGTCGAGAAGCGGGTGCCGGAGCTTACCAGGCTCCAGGTCGGGTCCTTTGTCGGAGCGCAATTTGATGG